>Ga0335071_10001683_pt1 | contig 23849 bp, 23 predicted proteins | sample Lox_Sample_15_FD_206724 | JGI IMG/M metagenome (GOLD analysis project Ga0335071, IMG submission 206724) | Soil microbial communities from Loxahatchee National Wildlife Refuge, Florida, United States - Lox_Sample_1.5 | ecosystem: Environmental > Terrestrial > Soil > Wetlands | place: USA... | reverse complement strand
TATAGGTTACTGAAGGTAATACTTCGAAAAGGTTTTTATGTTTAATTCCTGCCATTTTTATGTTCAGTAGTTGCGTGAGGTATGCGTTTCCTTTTGAGGGATCAAGTGCAGGATAAGTTACGTGTGTCAGGGTCCTGGCATTTCTTCTTTCAAACAGGACACCCATGTTAACACTGTCGCCTGTCGAAAATCTCAGGCTCTTGAAAGGAATCTTCATCTCGACATTATAACCCCTGTCGGTTATTTTCCCGGCGCTGTACCAAACCAGGTCGATACTTCCGTCCTCGCTTGTGGCTGTTGACCAGGCATCGTACTGTATCCCGGCAGGATTGACGACAAAGGCATTTGTTCCCAGTCTTTCATTCCTTGAGTCAAGATTGACGCATACCCAGTCATCATCGATTATCTGATCCCTGGCTGCAATTGAAGCCTTGATTCCGGCAGGGTCCGAATCGATGCATCTGAATGCGATATATAAGTTTTCATTGTCATAGACAATCCAGGCATAGGTGCTGTCTTTTAGTCTTTTACCGAAATCCGGTCTGTAGGAGACAAAGGTGGTGAACGGCGGTGTTTCCTTCCAGACCTTTTCGTCCAGATTGGCGTCAATTACTATCTTCTCACTTATTTGCCGGGGTACAAATGTCACCTGGGCTGAAGTCGGCATACAAAGAGCAAAGGCGAACAGCATCATTGCGACCGCCTTCCCATTTTTGATGGTGCTGGTTAACTTCTTTACAATCAGAGACATCATTTTCTCTTCCTGAGTATATTAATCATTTGCCACCGGGAATTGATCTGGGCCAGCTGAATGTAGTTCACAGACTGAGCAGTTGACAGAACGGCGAAGCAAAGTCCATTCATCGAATCAAGTATCTCAATACTGATATCCTGTTTGTTTTTATCAGGAATTCCTTTCATGTTACTGACCGTTTGCATGAAACCGGTGAAGCCGTCCCTGTCGATGAATTTCCTTCCAGTCTGTGGAAGAACAACTATCGTCGCTCTTCTGCATTCAGGATTTAATGTCCTGTTTATCCTTTCCAAATCGCCGGTATAGACACCTTCGATGTAATCCCTGATTGCATCAGTTATCTTTTCCTTTTCCTGTATTAACAGCTCTTTGCTTTCATCCCCCGGTTGAGCATCAGGAGTTGTCCATAAAACATTTACGATCTTCCATCTTCCATTAATGTTGGCGATGTTGAGATAATCATTAAACCCGGATGAAAGGACCTTTACACAGGCAATATCATCTTTTATCGCCAGTACCTTTACGGAGAGTCTCCTGGCAGAATCGGGTCTGATACCGATTTTTGACCTTGTCAGTTCAACAAGTCCTGAATAAGTTGAGAAAATAAGGACCGTCTTACCCGTTCCCGGGTAGATCATCGGATAAACCTTGCAGATATCCTGACTGATTGCTGATTCCATCCTGGCAGCATCGCCCGAGTAAAAACCTTCGGCATAGTCGTAAGCTGTCTGAAGCACCAGATTCCTGTTAATGCCTGCCACTGTTGTATCCTGTGAGTAGAGCCATCCAGGAATATATACAAGAAAGGCAATTGATATGAGTAAAAATCGTTTCATTTTCTTAGCAGGTGTGAGATTCTTAAATGTTTTGATTCGACTTGAGATATTCTGTTTACCCGTTTGTCTTTAAAAGGGGAAGGATCCTGGACCTGAACCTTACCCTGGAAAAAAATGTCGACTCACATGGGGATTAAATAACATAAGCCTAAAATTACCTGAGAGGGAAAATGGTTACCCGGTAAAATCTGTAAGCGGTCGTTTTATTCCATGAAAGGTCAGATAAATCTTTCGCTGGAATAAGGCTTATAATGGTCAGATGGCCATATTTATTTCTTAATGCCGTTTGTCGTCTGTAATTACCTTTTACCGGCAAAATGTTCCGTTCGAGGTGAAAGATGCTTTTTAAGTGAAAAGAACTGCTTAAATTTAAATTCCTTTTACCGGCAATGGCAACGATTGAAATTACGAGAAAGATCAGGCTTGGATTCTGGCACTTTCAGATTATGGGCTGGATCGCATTTGAGATTTTGATCCAGCTTCAGAACCTGATGATCCCCGTATTTCATGATTTTATCAGCAAAAGGGGTTTGCCTTTGTTCCTGGTCTGGTGGACAAGTTACGACATGATCGCATTTTTTATTACCTCGGGTTACAGGTACTTATACAGGTACCTGATCAACCGAAACGTGGCTTTATGGATCAATCTCCTGATAGCATTCCTGGTATCATTGTTATCCTCAGTATTCTGGACCATTTCAGGATATTATTTATCAAGAATTCTTGATATCAGATATGGGTCCCTGACTTTTTCGGGTATCGTTCAGTCTTCCACCTTCCTGCTATCGGTCCTTTTTGGCTGGAGTGTCATATATTTCGGAATAAAGTACTGGATAAAAATGAGAGAGGAAAAAGAGCGGGCGGATAAAGCTACACTTCTTGCCCACATTTCACAGCTTAAGATGCTCAGGTATCAGCTTAATCCTCATTTTTTATTTAATTCACTGAATTCCATTTCTGCACTTATTGACGAAAACAAGAAGGCCTCGAAGGAGATGATAGCCGAGCTTGCAGAGTTTCTAAGGTACACCCTGCTTAATAAAGATACAATAGAGGTCCCCCTCAGCCAGGAGATTGAAGCTATAAAGCTTTACCTCTCCATGGAGAAAAAAAGATTCGAGGAAAAGCTGGAGGTAAATTATCATATTGATCCTGTAACAGAGGATGTACCTGTTCTTTCTTTCGTACTCCACCAGCTTGTGGAGAATGCGGTAAAATATGGAATGAAGACGTCACCCATACCACTGAGAATTACTGTCTCTTCATCTTTATGCGACGGGAACCTTATTCTTTCGGTAATTAATACCGGTAAATGGGTGGTCCCGGCCACCCGCAGAGGCGAAGACGGTACGGGTACCGGTTTAAACAATATAAGGATGAGGCTGGATCAGAAATTTCCCGGGAGTTACACTCTTCGGACCAGCGATTCGGAAGGAAAAGTAACGGTAACGATAACATTAAATGATATTTTCAAGGAAAAACACAGATCAGATGAAAATCTGTCTTGAAACAATAATTGTCGATGATGAAAGGCTGGCAAGGAATGCATTGCGTTCCCTCCTTGAGGAAATTGCTGAAATCCATATTATTGGTGAGGCCGACTCGGTGGATTCCGGTTTACGACTAATCAAGGCCACGCAGCCGGACCTTATTTTTCTCGATATCCAGCTTGCAGGTGAAACGGGTTTTGATTTGCTGGAAAAAGCCGGCACAGATGCAGGGATAATATTTGTCACTGCCTATGATGAGTTTGCATTGAGAGCTTTTGAAGTAAATGCACTTGACTATCTTTTAAAACCCGTAACTCAGCCGCGCCTCAGAGTAACAATTGATAAGATACTCGTCAAGTCTAAGGAAAATCTCAAAAACGCCAGGTCGCTCGATTACGACGACAGTATTTTTCTCATGTTAACCAATAAGCATATATTCCTGAGAATAGACACAATTGTTTATATTACAGCCTCCAAGGATTATACAGAAGTGTACCTCAACGATGGAAGAAAAGGGCTTACTAACAAGCCAATGCAGGAGTGGGAAATACGCCTGCCCGATAAACACTTCTGCAGGATACATCGCTCAACGCTGGTGAATCTTAACTATATAGCCAGGCTGGAGGAGTATTTCAATAATTCTTTCCAGGTCTACCTGAAAGGAATGGAAAAGCCATTTACGATGAGCCGCAGGTATGCGGCGGCCATCCGGAACAGGATGTGGTAGCTGACAGTACAGCTACTTCACATAATTCACGATCTCTTCAATGCTTTTCCTGGTGGTGGCCCCGGTAACTCCGTCGGCCTGTTTCTCCACATTGCCAAGGCGCAATGCCATTACGGGCCTGAATCCCACGGGTATGTGAAGAGTGTCCTTCATATCAGCAGCTGCTTTGACAGGTCCTGCAATTATCCTTGCACCCAGCCCGAGTCCTGAGGCAGCAATGAACATATTTTCTGTTGCCAGGGCACAGTCAAAATCAACCGAAACACCTGTACCGCTCCCTTCGGCTCCGGAAATGATAATCAGGATATTTCCCGGGACAATATTATTAACAAGCTTCTTCAGGGTCGCTTCTTCCCTGACAACAGTAAACCGCCAAGGCTGCGTATTGCGTGCACTCGGAGCCTTGATGCCGCACCTCAGAATGAGATCGATCTGCTGATCCGTCACCGGAACACTGCTGAAATTCCGGGGTGAATAAGCAGCAAGAAGCGCGTCTGTCACAGCATTTCCAGTTGATTGTCCATAAACTGGAAAGCCGGCAAGAACCGCAACAATCAGGATAACAAATCTGGTTTTCATAAAAGAGGGTTTTAATTACTTCAAAACAATAAAGTGAAATTACTTCTTTTGAAGAAAAGGTGAATACTTTGGGAAATGAAACTTGGAGAGATTTCATAAATTTATATCCTGGTTTACCAAATCAATTAATTAAGGCTATGAAAAAACTTGCATTCTTCCTGTTACTCATTATCAACGGGATCTCCTTCGCACAAACTACACCTGTAAAAGATACACGCCCTAACATGCTTATCATCACCTGTCACCCTGACGACTGGGAATTAAGCATGGCAGGGACGGCCTACCTCCTGAAAGACAGGTACCATATCCATATCATTATTCTCTCCGATGGCGAACTTGGAAATACCTGGAACACCACGGGGAAGCCCGATCCTGTTCTTGGCGCAAAGCGTGTTGACGATGCGAATAAAACAGCCGAAAAGATCGGTGCGACCAACTATTTCTTCAAAATGAAGGACAGTGGCGTTTATGCCGATGAAGAGGCTGTTAACAAGACCATCACACTTATGAAGAGCCTTGACCCCTCAATAATATTTATTCACTGGCCCATTGACAAGCCGGATCATGTTGCTGCATCCGCTATAGCCATGATGGCGCTTGCCAGGACCGGATTGATGTATAGCCGTGAAGTTTATTTCTTTGAGGTTGAGGAGCTGAATCATTTTACCCCTGAAATTTTCATTGATATATCCGGCCTGTGGAGTGTGAAGAGGGACCTTGTGCATTTTCATGAGAGGTACAATGATGACAGGTTTGAGAAGATGGCTGAAGAAAATGCAATCAAGAATGGCCTGCTGAACCATTGTAAATATGCCGAAGGATTTATTCCCCTTTTCCCGCTTTCAAACCTGAGGTCCGACAGGCACACCGTCTGCACCCTGCTTGACCTCAAGTAGTATTACTTCAGTTTGGACCTGCCCTGGAATATTCACCATGACGACATTCGCCTTATTTGTCAGCAATAACCCATGGCAATCATTTTTTTTTATTTCCTGAATAAGACAGGAGGGAATTCCGTTTATAGTTAAAAGACTAAATTTGGCTCTGTGAAAATTTAACCGTACTGATGAGAGGGAATATTCTTAAGACATCACTTTTGCTTGGTTGCCTGTTGTCGTCATGTGTTGTAATGATCAATATGCCTAAGACTTATTTCCCTGAGATACCTCCGGTTGACAAGCCTGCCAGGTTAGTCTTTGTAAACAATTACAATTATGCTGATCCGTTGATTACGACCGGAACACAGAAAAAAACATACGGCAGGGCGGTCAGGAGCTTCATGAAGGGACTGGAGAAGCAGCTTCCGGCTGCCGATTCATTGAAAATCATAATTGGGGATTCACTTCTGAATTATACAGGGGCCGGGATGCTTACCACGCTACTGCCTGTTGAAACGATCAATTATTATTGCAGGAGATTCAATGCAGGTATGCTGGCATCGCTCGACTCGGTAAACATTGGGTACGATACGAGAGCTGATTATCTTTCATCCGTCGGGGTTGTCAACTTCTATTCCAGGGACCTCTACCTGTATGGCGAGTTTTTTCTTTCTGTGTACGACTCAGCCGGAAATCTGATTACACGCAGCTCCGTTGACAGGGAAATAACCTTCTCGTGGAGGCTGGGAATCACATCAGAAGCTGCCTTTGATCCATCCCTCGCGGCCGCAGCAAGGAAAATTGATTTAATTGCTATCCCGTGCGGGCAGGAATTTGCCGATAAGTTCAGGACCGTGAAAAGGATTGAACAGAGGGTTGTCTATACGACCTCGCCCCTGGTGAAATCTGTAGGCCTTATGCGTGCAGGTAAATGGGATGAAGCGGCCAGAATGCTTGAAGAGATCAGATCAAAAGCATCAGGCAGCCTGCTTGAACAGGCACTTGTAAACCTGGATGTGGCAAGAGAAGGAGAGGAAAAACCTGACAGCCTTTCTGCCGTGAAACTGAGGATGCGACAGGATACTCTTATCTGGCAGGAACAAGAAAAGTAATTCCCTTGCCTGTTCCACGGGCATACTCTATTTCGCTGCGGGTGCTTTCACCGACATACCCCCCCGGATTTATCACAAAGATCTCATCAGCCAGGTCGATCTTGCGCTTGTGCATGTCGTCGAGCATCTCCTTGGTGGTGGATGTCCAGGCTTCCTCATCGCCGGAATGACCGAAGAGACCGACGGAAATGACTATGTTTCCTTGAAGGGTTAGCCGTTTCTGAGCTTCAATGAACTCGTCCCTGAATCTTGTGCTCCCGCACAGTGTGATAATTTTATATCCGCCAATCATTATTTAATGTTTAAGTCAATTTTCCCGGGTCCTCATACCTCCGGTTAATGCCTGATGGCAGCAGGATACTTAAGGCCTGAGGAGCACTTTGCCTTCCGACATATCGGAAAGGTAGGTATCAATGGCACTGGCCGCCCCGGCCAGGGAATACTGTCCCCTCACCTTTATCGTCATGCCCGAACCCATGAGCTTCCTGACAAGAATGAGGTTTTTGATATTCTTCAGCATCCCGTTACGGGCCGTCCGGCTTCCGAGGAAAAATCCCGTGATGGTAAGATTTCGTGACAGAAGCGCTCTCGGGTTCACCATAACGTAATCGGTTTTCGAAAGGTTGCCATACAGGACTATCGTACTTCCATCGGGCATGGATTCGGCCAGAGTCCGGAAGCCATCACCGCAGGCCGAATCAAAAAGGAGGGTGGCATTGAGCTTACGGGCAAGGGAAGAGAGGTTGCCACCAAAACCAGGATCAGAGCTGTCGAGGACATATGCTGACCCAAGCTTCCTAAGCTGCTCCGCTCTTTCATTGCTTCTCACAATGTTTATCAAAGTGATACCGTTTCTCCCGCAGAGCAGTTCAAGCATTCTTCCCAGTGCACTTGCTGCTGCATTGTTAATAATTGCCTTATGACCGCCTTCTTTGGCGATATCTATAAAACCAATTGCTGTGAGAGGGTTTATGAGTGCCATCGCACCCTGTTCAGCGCTTATTTTTTTCCCAAGGGGAAAGCAGTGTGCAGCATCGGTCAGCATATACTCGGCCCAGGTACCATTGCCATCTTTTTTCGGCGAACATGCTACCCTCCTGTTCAGCAGGAGCCTGGGCAACAATCCTTTTCCAGCTTTGACTACAATTCCTGCCCCCTCCAGGCCCGGAACGAAGGGAATGAAGTCACCTCCTTTCCCTTGCTTTATCGCCCTCAGGTCGGACGGGTTTACCGGGGCGGCTTCAATCCTGACCAGGACTTCTCCCGCACCTGGTTCGGGAATCTGTATATCCTCAAGCAGGAGAGGACCTCCGGGACTTTTTACAATTAAGGCTTTCATTAAGCAAAAATAGGATGAAATGGTTGAAGTCCGGTTATTCAGGTTTCAATAAGTTCCTGCTTCGCATAAGCAGGTTTTATCTGTTTCCTTATAGCGGGCAACTTCTGAGCAAAGATAATTGCACCTGCGATACATACTGATCCTCCAATGACCAGGGTGACGGGTGTGCCTACGTACTTTGCCAGGGCACCTGCCATGAAACTGCCGAAAGGGGCCGTTCCCATGAAGGCCATGGTATAGAAGCTCATTACCCTTCCCCTCATTTTATCGTCAACGATTGTCTGTACAAGGGTATTGCTGGAGGCCATCTGCATCATCATACCCAGTCCAGACAGGACCAGCAGGGCCATTGAAAGAGGAAGGTATCTTGAAAATGAGAAGGCAATAAGTGCCGCACCGAATAACGCTGCCGCCGCAGGGATGAGATTAACCAGTCCTCTTGTGCTTTTCCTCGATGCGAGCCAGAGGGCACCGGAAAGCGCCCCTAATCCTGTGGCACCCATCAGGAATCCGAATGTATGGGAGCCTCCGTGCAGTATCTCTTTCGCGAAAACCGGCATCAGCGTCTGGTACGACATACCCATCAGGCTTACAACTGCTAGGAGGAGAATTGTCCACCAGATAGGGATGAAGCCGGATGCATAGGAGAGTCCCTCCTTCAGGTCGTGGATCACGGCTTTGTCGCTCTTTGCCTGCTCCTTTGGCTCCACTTTCATCATAAACAATGATGCAATTACAAATATGTAACTGAGGCCGTTTATCAGGAAGCAGATACCCTCACCTGTCAGGGCAATGAGCACACCGGCAATGGATGGGCCTAAAAGCCTTGCAATGTTAACCATGGAGGAGTTAAGGGCAATTGCGTTGCCAAGATCCTCTTTCTTCTCGACCATCTGGATCACAAACGACTGGCGGGCCGGTGTGTCGAAAGCATTTATGCAACCGAGGAACATGTTCAGAACCACAATCTCCCAAACCTGGATGTTCCCCTTGAAATAGAGTGCGGCCAGTATAAGCGCCTGTATCATTGCCGCTACCTGTGTTGCGATCATTATATGGTACCTGTTTCGCCGGTCGGTGATGACTCCTGCAAACGGTGCCACAAGGAAGGTGGGAATCTGACCTGCGAACCCTACCAGCCCTAGGAGAAATGGTGAATTGGTAAGATGATAGACAAGCCATGGAGTGGCAATACGCTGTATCCAGGTCCCTATCAGCGAAATGCTCTGGCCAGTAAAAAAAAGCCTGTAATTCCTGTAGCGAAAAGAGCGGAACATTGAGCTTAAACCTCCGCCTGACCTGCTACCATTGGAGCCGTTGCCTTCTGGTGACATAAAGCTGGATTACTAGAATTTTCCGGCTATCTCGTCTATTGCAAACGGACTGCCGTGACCCGGATAAATCATTTTGATCGGGAGAGACCTGATCCTTTTATAGCTATTCTGCAGTGATTCCTCGTTTTCAATGAGATTCGCAGGACCCGGTTTTGACCTGTTAAGAAATGTATCGCCTGAAAAGAAGCTTCCGTCATTTGTCAGTACACCTATCGATCCCCTGGTATGGCCCGGCAGATGTATTACCATGGCATCGAGACCGAACCCGGTAAGGGAATCACCATCGGCGAGAAGTATATCGGGAGAGAATTTCTCGAATTCAAATTTTTTCCTTAGCATTTTCCTGATAACCGAAAAAAACCTGCTTTGCATGCTCCGGGTTTTTCTTTTATAGGTAATTCCGTCCCTGACCATAGGCACATCACCGGCATTCATGGCGATCCTGCAACCATATTCTCTGCGAAGCATGACGCAGTTTCCGATATGATCGATGTCGCCGTGAGTGATAATTATCAGGCTTAACTTGCCGGGAAGGCAGCCGGCTGCAGCAAGTTCGTTCCGCAGAGTTTCGCCATGCATGGAGAGCCCTGTATCGATAAGTATAAAACTATCTCCTGCTTTCAGGAGGAATGCATTTACAAAACTGAGCCTGATGACTTTTATGTGGTCCATATTCTTCAAAAAAGATAGTTTACAACAACAGGATGCTTCGTGAAACAATTAGCAAAGGAAGAATTTTAATTTCTATATTTGGTAATTCTAAAAGTTAAAAGTATGAAAGAATTAGTCAGATGCCGTCCGTGTGGATATGTAATGGAAGCTGATAAGCTGGGAGACGTTTGCCCGGCATGCGGGCTGCCAAGAAAAGTATTTGAACCGTACAGGGAACGAGTTTCACTAAACAGGCTGAAGCTCCTTAATCTCGATCTTCATCCGATTGCCATTCACCTTTCGCAGGCACTCGTTATTACAATACCGGTACTCGCAATCCTTACACATTTTTTTACGGGCCTATATCCCGAAGTCCTGATAAATGTGCTTGTTTTCGCGATAGTTCTTTTTCCCTTCACACTTGCACTCGCAATTATGACCGGAGTTGTTGATGGCCTCACCAGGTTTAAAACACTCAAGACACCGCTTCTCAGGGTGAAGATCATATTCAGTTTTATTATACTCACTCTCTCGATCCTTCTGTACATCGTTTCGGGAGATGAAAAGAATTATTTTATTACCCTTGTCCTCAGTGTTCTATCACTTGGGGCAGGAGTTCAGCTTGGCCTCTGGGGGAAAAAACTGATTAACGTAATTCTTCCCGGCACGTACCCTCAGAAGAGAGGCTCGAAAGAGGCAAAGCCGGAAGGAAATGCCCCTGCAGCTGAAAGTGTAAAGGAGTGAGACTGGGATAGGGAGACTATGGATCTTGTTGGATTTGATATTGGCGGGACAAAGTGCACCGTTATTCTTGGAGCTCTCGACGGGAATGACGGAATTACAATAGTGGACAAGCAGGTTATTCTTACAAGCAGGTACCCGGCCCCGGGAGAAATGATTCCCAGGATGCAGGGAGCAATGGAAGATATCCTCAGGAAACACGGAATTGACCGTTCCTCAGTGGGAAGCATCGGCATAAGCTGTGGCGGGCCCCTCGACAGCAGGAGAGGTGTTATATTGTCGCCACCTAATCTCCCGGGTTGGGATAATGTTCATATAGTTGATGATCTTTACAGTCTTTATGGCATCAGGACTGGGCTTCAGAATGATGCGAATGCATGTGCCCTTGCTGAATGGAAATTCGGGGCGGGTCGCGGCTTCAGTAACCTTGTTTTCCTGACGTTCGGTACCGGGATGGGGGCGGGGCTTATTCTGAATGGAACACTCTACGAGGGTACCAACGACAACGCCGGGGAAGTCGGGCATATCAGGCTTGAAGATGATGGCCCGGTGGGATATGGAAAGGCGGGCTCCTTCGAAGGATTCTGCAGCGGAGGCGGCATAATGCAGCTTGCCCGTACCATGGCAGCTGAAGCTTTAAAGCTAAACAGAAAATCTCTGCTCTTTAATAACCCCGGAGATATAGATAAGATCACGACCCTGGGTGTCGCAGAATCGGCAAATGCCGGAGATGCACTTGCAAAAGAAATATTCCAGGTCTGCGGCAGATACCTTGGCCGGGGACTTTCGGTACTGATTGACATTCTCAATCCTGAGATAATTATCCTTGGTTCCATCTATGTGCGCGCCGCCGCTCTGCTCCAGCCAGCACTCAGCGAATCTCTCGAAAGGGAAGCTCTTTCCCTCTCACGGAAGGTATGCAGGATCGTTCCTGCAGGGCTGGGTGAGAGCATCGGTGATTATGCCGCGCTTTCCGTCGCTGCAAATTTCCTGAAGAAGAAATGATATGCCTAACCTAAACTAAATGCCATGATACTTTCAGCATGCGGACTCATCTGTGATGAATGTGAATTTTTCAATGCGACCTGTACAGGTTGTATAAATGTCAAAGGTTCAACTTTCTGGGCAAAAGAAATGATGCCTTCAAAGGTTTGCCCGATGTACGACTGTTCGGTTAACCAGAAGGGTTACCATAATTGCGGTGATTGCAAGGATCTTCCATGCCAGCTGTTCCTTAATATGAAGGATCCCAACAGTACGGAAGAAGAGCATAAGGCTTCTGTTTCGAAGCGGGTCAAGTTGCTTAAAGGTTGAGGATAAGCTAGTAAATGATACGTGTTTTTATAGTGTGCGGAACATTCTTGAGGTTTCGCAGAACCATTGTATCAAGTTCGCTGTCGGTCTCAATTATAACATAACCTATATCCGGATCTGTCTGGAGGAACTCGGCTGAAATATTTATTCCCCTGGATGAAAATATGTTGTTGATTTCTCTCAGCACACCGGGAACATTGGCGTGTATGTGAAGGAATCGCTGTTTTGAGGCGTTAGGCTGAAGGGATATCTCGACAAAATTCACCGCGCCGATGGTCGACCCGGTATCGCTGTACTTAACCAGCTTTTCCGCAACTTCGAGCCCGATATTTGCCTGGGCCTCAATTGTACTTCCACCAATGTGCGGCGTAAGTATAACATTCTCGAACTCCTGAAGCTCGGTAATGAACGGCTCGGATTCCGATGCCGGTTCCCCGGGGAACACGTCGGCGGCAACACCCGCAAGATGGTTTGCACGAAGGCCTTCCGCAACGGCCTTGTAATCCACCACATCACCACGTGAAGCATTTATCAGGCAGGCACCTTTCTTCATCATGGCTACCTGCTGTCCCGAGATCATATTATGTGTAAGGTCGGTAGAAGGAACATGAAGCGTGACGGTATCCGAAATCCGGAGCAGCTCCTCAAGGCTGGAAACAGGTTTGGCATTTCCCAGGCTCAGTTTCTTCTCTATATCGTAGTAGAGAATATTCATTCCCATGCATTCGGCAAGAATAGAAACCTGTGATCCGATGTGCCCATAACCGACAATGCCAAATGTCTTGCCACGCACTTCCACCGAGTTCTTGACCGATTTCATCCATTTCCTGTTATGTGCCTGGTAGCTCTTCTCCGGTATTCCCCTCATAAGCATTATACACTCCGCTATTACCAGCTCGGCAACGGACCTTGTATTTGAAAATGGGGCATTGAAAACAGGTATTCCCATCAACTTGGCATCCCGCGTATCGACCTGGTTGGTGCCAATGCTGAAACATCCGACTGCTATCAGCTTCGGTGCTTTCTCAATGATTTCCTTTCTCAGCTCGGTTCGGCTCCTTATACCGATGATGTGCGTATGCTTCAGTTTCTCCTCAAGCTCCTCACCAGAAAGGGCCTCCTTCAGGCACTCTACATTGCTGTAACCGTTCTCCTTGAAGTAACGGGCCGCATTCTCATGGATATTCTCAAGGAGCAATACCCTGATCTTGCTTTTATCGAGTGAGTATTTTTTCATTAGTCAGGTTTATGCATGAATCAGAGCATAAATATAACACCGGAAGCCATTTCAGTTTCAAAATTTTCAAAAAAAAGAGCCGGATTGTGAATATCTTAAATCCGGCTCCCGTACCTGGCGGTACAATTTTATAAACCTAACCTTAATAAGAATATTGAGTGGAAATTTTACTGGCCACGGGTTACATACTTATATACAAGCGATACCTGCGATGATGACAATGATGTTCTTGGAGCCATTGAGCCGAGGATTGAGGACCAACCGCCGGCTGTATAATCGTCAGGATTAGGCAGTGCATGACATGCCTCACAGCTGTTTATGTAAAGAGTACGGCCCTGTTGCAGCTCTGCAAGTGTGGCATTCGCTGTCGCATCTGCGGCCGTCGGGACATAAGGTCCGGAAGAACCTGGATTCTTGCTGCACGATGAAAGAATAATCAAAAGAGCTGTAAAAATAATAACGGTTGCTTTATTCATAATTCTGACCCGTTCGTATGTTTAAATGAAAAACACGACAAGGTCAGGAATGTTTGAACAGCCGGTGAAAATTAAGAAAAAATTAACTTATGGACCAGGTTATTACTTTGCCGGTTTTAACTTCTCGTTAATGTATGCCGCCTGCGTTGTAAGCCCCTCTTTCTCCTTTGAAAGTAAAATATCCTTAAGCACTGAGTTGTTGATATATACTCTTACCTGAGCCCGGTATGCTTCAGGTAGTGATTCTGCGAAGGAAACTATCATATCTATGCCTTTTTTGAAGATGTCATCATTTTTTACCTTTTTCAGGAATGACGATAAAGGCATTATTAGATTGAATTTTCCCTGGGTCCCAGCATTCTCAAACTTTGAGAGAAGCATATCTGCATCCTTCTCATCAGAATATTTGAACAGCAAGGTGTTTACGGAGTTTGAAAGTCTTCCCCTCGTCCTGGTACCGGCAAGCTCCCTGGCCTTTTTAAAGGCAGCTGCAGAATCAATTTGAGCAAGGGCATTCAGGGCACTACCGGCCACTGTATATGAGGAATCGTTCAGAGCGCTTTTAAATAGTTCCTCATAGTGTGTTTGACCGGTTTTTCCAAGCTCTTCAATTGCCGCAGCCCGTACACGGGATGAGGGATCCTTCACTGCCATATCATTTATTGTCTTCCCGAAAGCTTCCTTTAGAGAATCATTTTTGAGATTCAGCCTTTGAAGTGTCAGTAACCTCAGCCCAAAGTACTTATCACCAAGGGCTGTCTTAATGAATTCCATTCCTTTACTATCTGTTGAATAGTCCTTTGTTATCGCTTCTATTGCCTTTCTTCTGTCGAGATACAGTCCGGCTTCCCTGTACTGGGCAATATACTCACCGAGCGATTTATGATCCTTTATTTCTGCGAGAAGCATATTGTCTCCGTCAAAATTGATAAGTTCTGGTTTGGAACTGCAGTTAAATGTGAAAGTATCTGCCTGGTGTTCAACCCATACATTATACCTTTTTTTAATGCCGGACTGGTACACGTCAACTGCAACAGGGAGCCTGAAGACCTTATCTTTCTGGTTCTGCTTAACGTAAACCTTTGCGGTTCCGGACGCCTGGTCGTAATCGTACGATATTTCAAGCCTGGGATGGCCGCTGCCGTAGTACCACTGGTTGAAAAACCAGTTCAGGTCCCTGCCGGTGACCTCTTCGAATGCAAGCCGTAGTTCCTGGGCCTCTACCGCCCTGAATTTATTTTTTGTCAGGAAAAGGTTCAGTGATTTATAGAATGCACTGTCGCCCACAAAGTTGCGAAGCATATAGAGGATGCAGGCCCCTTTCTGGTAACTGACAGCGTCGAACATGTCATCGTTGTTTTTATAATAGAACCTTACCAGGTCCCTGTTTGCCTGCATGCTGAACAGGTAAGAATTAAGGTCGTTGAATCGTTCTTCGCCCATAGCGTCCTTTCCGTGCTTGTATTCAGCCCAGGCCATTGATCCGTATGTGGCAAACGATTCATTCACGGTGAGATTACTCCAGCTCTCTGTGGTTATATAATCTCCGAACCACATGTGGAAAAGCTCATGGGCAATAGTCTCCTCCCAGCTGTTGCCGTCTGTCAGTTCGCGTGCATCCTGCTGTACACCTTCCCCGTGAACAGTTGCAGTGGTGTTTTCCATTGCACCGCTGACATAATCCCTGACCGCAACCTGTGAGTACTTTTGCCAGGGAAAGTCAACTCCGGTGATCCTTGAATAAAATGCTATCATCTCCGGTGTAAGTCCGAAAATTTTCCTGGCAACCGGCTGGTAATCCTTTTCAACGTAATAACTTACCTCTTTTCCCTTGTAGGAGTCTTTTACAACTGCAAAGTCGCCCACGGCCATCATCACCAGGTAGGGTGCATGTGGCAGATCCATTTTCCATGCATCGGTGCGGGTTCCGTCCTTATTGACCTTCTGCCTGATCATCAGTCCGTTCGAAAGGGTGACATATTTGGCCGGAACAGTTATGCTGATATCATCGGTCATCTTCTGGTTTGGCTTGTCAATAGTCGGGAACCAGCCGGAATTTGATTCAGTTTCACCTTGTGTCCATACCTCCGTGGGCTTATCCTTCTCCCTGCCAAGAGGGTTTATAAAATAGAGACCTTTGGAATCATTTATGGCTGCTCCGCCTGAAACCTTTATCCCGTTAGGTTTAGCCACATAGTCGATATAGACAACATAGTTCTCACCGGCAGTATAGGTTTTGTCAAGCTTTATCCTGAGGTTCAGGCTGTCGTAACTGTACTTCAGCGGGATGTGCTTCCCGTCACTGATAACTGAAATCTCGTTGATGTTCATGTTGTGGGCATCAAGATTCAGCGAATCGGTGGGATAGAAGTGAGGATGAAGTGTTATCCGTGCTTTCCCTGCCATCTGCGACTGTGCGAAATCGAAACTCACTTCAAGGCTGGTATTTACCAGGTCGTTGATTTTTTCAGGTGTCGGCCTGTAGTTGTTCTTCCACGAGTCATCCGACGTTGACTGTGGCTTCTGTGCTGAAACAGATGTTGCGATCACCGCCAGCAGGATTATGAGAATATTCTTCATTGTGAATTATATTGCAGTAATTAATGTTGATAAATTGTTTATTGTCCGTCTGACAAAATATTCAGAATATACATCTGATTCCTGCACCTCCCGGAGTTGCAGATATGTACCATGTTTTAACCCGAGTGTCTGAAAATGACACAGGCAAATCGCTTCCCCCTTTTTTTAATCTTTTGATGTCCCTTATTGCCCTGACCGGCTGGGACCATATCTGTGCTTCAGTGATTACGGTATTAATGGCAAATGTAACGAGCCCGTCGCTGAGGTCCCTTTTGAAACCCAGCCATGTCACCAGCCCGCTGCCTGCATTTACCACGAAAGTAACTGCATGCACTTTCCATGATCTTCCGAAATTCTCCCTGGAGGCCATTTCGGCAAGCATGGCTTCTTCAAGGTCCCTGTCGGTTATTACGGCAGAGCGACCTTTATCATTCAGAAGTTTCTTCCTTACCTGTTCCTCAGTCGGTACCAGAGGTGTGAGCAGGCACCCGGCCACTCCGAGGAAGGTTGTAGCGGCACCGTTCCACATGTCCTGCCTTGTACCAAGCTTGCCGGATGTCAGAGCGATCCCCCCCTGGACAACGGTTGCAGTTCCATACCCTGCAATCCAGCCGTACCACCACCCGTTTGCAGCCTTTTTGTTCGCGGTAACCAGGGTCGTAAGATCTTTAATATCACCTTTTTTGGAAGTGTCTGCCCGGGGAGACTGTCCGGATGCATCGGCAGATGCAAGCCGTAATAGAATTACCAGGGTCACCAGGAAAATGCCAGGGCTGAATTTTTTCATTTCAGGGCAGTGATGGATGATTAACGATTCAATCTTCAGATACCTTCTTGCTCTGCTCCAGGAGCTTTGATTCACGGAGCCAGAACGAGATCATAAAGCTGACGGCCATCAGTAGTATGAGAACAACTAAAGGCCTTGTCATCGAACCGGATTTCGCAGATTTAAAGCCATCCATAGCAAATATGAAAAGTATGCCTGATACCTGGCCCATCAGAATCAGAAAGCCGTTAGATGTTCCTTCCGAAACCGGGTACGTCACTTCCGCCCCGTACTGGAACCCGATAGGACCCGAACTCAGAAGGAAAAAACCGAAGCCGGCGCCGGAGACCAGGAGCAGGGGGTAGTTTGTGGAGAATGTCACACCAATGAGACTGATGGTCGCACCTGCCAGCGCTATTACAATAAATACAGTTCTTTTTCTCAGGTAATCGGAAAGAAGCGGGATAACGAGGGCACCGAGAACTCCGCCTATTATCATAAGCCCGCCGGTGAGCCCGGCCTGAACGGCAGTAAAGCCGTTTGGCGAAAGTATCTGCTCGATCCATGTGGTTACGGCGTTGAATACACCGAGCGCAACAAAGAATATTACCAGCAGCCTGTTGAAGTCCCTTTTTCTAAAGATCAGTTTCAATCCGTCCACGACCAGGGCCCTTTCTTCCTGCTCGGCACTGCATGGCGCGGTTGCAGGCTTTTCGCGGATAAGCACAAAGAAAGCGACCATTGCGATAACGGAGATAATTCCGTTTATGTATAACATCCTGCTGATGCCGACAGAAAGCACAAGATAAGGCGTAAGCATCATTCCCAGGAGGATACCAATGTACATCGATAATGTACCCAATCCTGCTGCCGTGGCCCTTTCCTTAAGGGGGAACCACCTCGCGGCGACCTTTGTTATCGCGTTGAGCAGAAAGGGCTGCCCGACTGCGAGCCCGATCTGGGAAAGAAGGATAAGGTTGTAATTATCCGGAACAAGACCCCTGATCATTCCAAAAACACCAGTCAGTACAGCACCTATTCCTACACCTTTCCTTATTCCATATGTGTCGATGGCCCAGGATGCCGGCAAGGACATGATCAGGTAAACAATCATGAATATCATCGACAGCATGCCAATCCTGAGATCGGAAACATGGTAGAATTTTACTGATTCTGTGGTTATCGGAGCAAAGGTGATCCACATCATCTGGTTCACCGATGTGATTAGCATGTAGGCTAGAAGTATCACCCACCGGTAACCATAAACTTTGTACTCTGTGTTCTGAACGGAATTTTCCATCTTTCAAGTATTTCAGATTAAGTGTTTTACGTTGTATTAATAAGAAATTTTCAATAAATTGATTCTAAAGGGTCATTCAAACATAGCATAAAAATCGGGAAATTATTCATGAGCTGCATATTTTGATCTCATAACCGCTTTATAAGGAGGGTCAGGAGCTTCGCTGTCAGTCAATGGTAAATCTTATGTTGACATGGGATGTTTACCAGGAGATTTGATATAGTTATTTAGTCTGACCGTCAAATCATCAATGATTATGGAAATCTCTTCAAAATCAGAAACTTTCAGGAGGTTTCTTTTATGAGCTTTCAGGAGCCATGTCCTGGTTTCAGATAGCGATCCCCTGGAGTAATAACTGAAATTAACATTTTCTTTGTAATGAAACCTGCCATAGCCTTCACTGATATTTGCAGCAATTGAATCAGCTGACCTGACTATTTGTTTTCCAATGGTTTCCTTGCTGAAATAGTCCCATTGCTGAACAACCTGCCATATCCTTTCGCCCAAATCAATAGACAGGTTAAAGACTTTTAGTTCTTCTAATTTCATACCTTTTAGCACTTAGTATATTCAATTTTACACTATAAAATCAACCAATCCAATGCCAACCGCCTTCCAACCGCCTGACAATCGTTTTCCAACCGTCTGACAATAGCCTGACAATCGTCTGACAATCGCCTGACAATCGTCTGACAATCGTCTGACAATCGCCTGACAATTGCCTGACAATCGTTCAACAACCGTCTTCCAATAAAAAGTTTTGAAAATTGTTACATGGCGTCGCCCTGTCCAATTAATAAAAGTAATTATATTAGTATTTCAAATCAAAGGAGGTAAAAATGTCGTTCAAATGTAATATTGGCCTTCATAACTGGGATGGTTGCCGCTGCACCGAGTGTGGGGCCACAAGAGATAAGGAACATGATAATGCAGCTGACTGCAGCAAATGTGCAAGATGTGGAAAAGACCTGGGTGACATCCACGACTGGTCGGCCGACTGTGAAAAATGCTCCAGGTGTGGTGCGAAAAGAAATGATGGTCATTCGTGGCTCAAGGATTGCGAACGTTGCTCCAAATGCGGGGCAATACGTGCAGGCATGCACAGGATTGAGAATGGTGTGTGCCAGATATGCGGCCACGGACAGTTTCATGATGAATCGGACGGGACTATTTACAATGTTGTAAAGATAGGGAACCACATAATCCTTGCTGAGAATTACAGGAAAGAACCTTCAAAAGGAAATTTCTGGATATACGAGGATAAAGAGGTTAATCTTGCGAAATTCGGTTACCTCTACGACCTTGAGACAGCAAAATCGATAGCCCCCCGTGGTTGGCATCTCCCGGCAAAAGAGGAGTGGGAGGCAGTTATCTCAGCGCTTGGAGGTGATTCGAAAAAAGTTTACGCAGGGCTCAAGCCCGGAGGCGATAGCGGTTTCGAAAGCAGGTTTGGCGGTGAACGTCTCTCCAGGGCTGCTTTTAACAGCCTGAATGCAAGTGCAAATTTTTGGTCATCCACTGCCGATAGCGACAACCAGGTCTGGCATTTTAAAATTGGGGCCTACACCGAATCGGTTTCGATGGAAAAGGTTGACCCCGGCTTCGGACTGAGCGTGAGATATTTCAAGGATAAATAATCCGGGCCCGAGCTACTTTATCTTAATTTTTAATTCCTGGCCTGAATAGATCACTGTCTTTTCAGGCAGCGTCGTGATATCTAAACCGGTCCCTTTTCCCCTGGCAGCAATTACAATATTGAAAGTCCGTTTCATAATCATTCCGGGAAAACTACCAGATCTGGCACCTATTGTCAGAAGGTTCGAGGAGTCATCCCATTTGAGCATGATTGTCGAGAAGCTTCCTTTCTCATAATTGTAGTTATCATTTTCATCCTCGTAAATCAGGAAACTTCCGTCAGCACCAGGATAAATCCTGATCTCAAGAGGATCCTCCGCTTTCTCGGTTGCATATTGCTTAAGCGGACCCATGGGTACTATTGATCCTGCTTTAACATATATCGGGATTGTTGACAATGGTGCCCGGGCAGCCAGTTTTTCTCCTCCTTTAAAAGTCTCGCCTGTCCAGAAATCATACCAAGTCGTTCCTGCAGGAAGGTAGACCTGCCTTGTCCTTACATTACCGGGCTTTTCTGCACTGTACATCGGGAAAGTGACAGGGTTTACCAGGAATGCCGGTCCGAACATGAACTGGTCGGGAATATTTACAATACCCGGGTCGTTTCTGAAATCGAAAGCGAGCGACCTGAGAATAGTATATCCTTCATTGGTGACTTTCCACGAAAGAGAGTAAATATACGGAAGCAGCCTGTATCTCAGGTTGTCGTAACTGAGCAGTATCTCCTTTGTTCCTGAATCCCAGTTTTCTGAAAAAAGGGCTCTTTCACCCTTTCCGTGAATCCGGAATATGGGGCTGAATGTTCCGAACTGGAACCACCTTACAAATAGCTCCCTGTTGCCGGCTGTCGACCAGTCAGGAGCTGTCCAGTGGAAATGGTAGCCACCTATATCGGAGGTCCAGTAGGGTATCCCTGATAAACAGGAGTTAATGGCCTGGGGGACCTGGCTGGTGAAGGCTCTCCAGGTGCAGGTAATATCAGACGACCACAGAGTTGCGGCGTTCCTTTGCTGCCCTGCAAAGGCCTGGCGGATCAGGAAGAATGCCCTTTTGCCTGGTATGTCATGTCTCCAGTTCTCGTAGAGTCCGCCGGAATGCATTAGTGAATAGGTATTAAAATAGTCTATTCCACGGCCTGTTGAAAAAGTTGCTTTCCTCCGTTCATCAAGCAGGGACCCGTTATCAGGTTCGCACTGATCAACCCACCATGCATCCCAGCCTTGCCTGGCAACCAGGCTGTCCCTTGCCTGCTGCCAGTACATGAGCCTGGCCTTACGGCTGTGTGAGTCATAATAGTTATCGAAAGTGTGGGTCATTACATTGTCCCAGGTTACTGAGGTCAGGTTGCCGGCAGCTTCCATGGCCCTGTAGTTAGCCGTTCCCTTTGCCATTACCGGCCAGATCGAGATCATAGCATGGATATTTGCCTTATGCAGCTGATCGACCATGCTTTTCGGATCGGGATATCTCCCGGGCCAGAACCTGTGGGAACCGATAACATCCGGCTCCCAGTAAAACCAATCCTGCACGATGCAGTCGACCGGTATCCTGTTGCTCCTGTATTTATCCTTAACAGAAAGCACTTCATTCTGAGACTGATACCTATCCTGCGACTGGAACAGGCCAAACGACCATTTTGGGAACATTGGTGCTTCTCCAGTCACTGACCTGTAGGAGGAGATTATTCTGTCAAAGTCGGGGCCGTAGATGAAGTAATAATCAATCTCATTACCGCTTTCGGAGACATAGCGGTACTTTGTGTTATTATCTTCTCCTCCATAGAAATATGAAGGAGAATAATTATCCCACATAATTCCGTAACCTCTTGTCGAAAGCATTACGGGTATAGCACCTGTCATGTACCTTATTGCCAGGTCCTGGTTCCTTCCCTTGTAGTTGATTGAGAGGGTGTCCTCAGGATGGCATCCTAGCCCATAAAGAGCTTCAGCAGATGGAGAGAGAAACTGTGTGATGCAGTTGTAAACATCCAGACCTGCAACGGTGGAAGCCTTCATCGATCTTCCATTTTTGCCGTCTTCGGCAAGAATTAAATTGCCTTTCAGATCGGTAAACGATACCGAACCGTCGGTTTTCAGAACAACTACTTTAATTGATGATGTTGTGATTATGATTTTATCCTTCTGTTCAGCTACCGTGAATTTTCCTCTCGGGGAAAAGTCGGCCGGTATGACGAGCGAAGATTTTAATGGCATGGGAGACAGGATTGAATACTTTATCTCCACAACGTTATCCCTGCAGATATTAACTGACAGTGAACCATTGTCGAGCTCAAACGTTATCCCGTTTGCATTCTGTTTGTATGTTTTAACAGCGGCAAATATCTGACCTGCAGATATCATGACTGCACATGCGATAACTGAAAGTGCCTTTTTACTGAAATGTGTTTTCATTGTTTTAAATAATATCACAAGTTAATAAATATGCTCATATATTACCAGAGTATTGTAATTTTGAACCTCTAACACTACCGGACATGAAAAAAACAATTATCAGTATTCTTTTCCTCTCAACAGCCTTTACCTGTTTTGGACAGGATATGATGCAGGACAATATAAACCCGAAGTGGGAAAAAATAAAATGGCTACTGGGTGCCTGGAAAGGTGAAGGGACCGGCAAGCCCGGTGAGGGGGCTGGAACTTTTGCATTTTATGCAGATCTCGGCGGTGATATTATAATAAGAAAAAACCACACCGAGTTTCCTGCAGCACAGAACAAACCTGCATCTGTGCATGATGACCTGATGGTAATCTATATTGATCAGAAGACAGGGACCCCGGCAGCAATATATTTTGATAACGAAGGTCATACAATCAATTATTCAGTTTCATACCTTGAAAATTCGGTAGTATTCACAAGCGACAGGTCAGGTAATATTCCGGCTTTCAGGCTGACATACACTCCTGAAGGGAAGGATTCGGTCGATATCGCTTTCGACATGTCGAGGGAAGATGGCAAGTTCGTGACCTACCTCGAGGGAAAGAGTGTCAGGGCCAGGTAGTCTTCTTTTAGAACAAAATCTGTCAATCTCGATACAGGTAAATCATGTAGATCGCTTCATTCCTGCCTGGGTACCTTAACCATAGATTGTTCAACGGTTAAGAGAAATCCTGAGTGCTTTATCCTGGCCAAGGCTGCCAAATTTTTCAGATGCGGCTCTGTCAGTGTGGCATCGAATGTTCCGGATGATCTTCCGAATGAAGCATCTTTCACCCCCGATGGTAACAAGGTCCTGATTGTCATGAACAACCATAACAAAGCGAAAGATATATCTGTTGTCTGGAGAGGAAAGTTTGAAAAGATAAACCTTGCCATTAAAATCAGGAGCAACTTTAATATGGTAGATTTTATCTGAAACAAAATCAGAAACTCTTGATAATCTTTTAAAAATGCAGTAAATTAACATGCCGGTATTCCTTACGGGATTTTGGAAAGGTGTCGGATGTGATTTTTGCAAGCAGATAGGTGGGAGCGATTAATTTCACTGTTTGTTATTTTCTGTTTTTTTTCATTGCTGATGATTGCGTGGGGCTGGTATTTCCCACAAAGTATTATCAGTGTACCTTAAGCGGATCTTTGAATTGCGTGCTGAAATTGTGCGGGAAGAGGGATTCTTAGGAATATGTTACAGGAAGACTGTTTGCGTTACCGTGGCTGAAATATCTGAGGAACACATAATAGTTATGAGCAATGAGCATAAGAAAGTCTCTTTTGTCGTTGTTTTTTTTGATTGTCCCTTTAGTCTATTCGCTTGGCCAGGATACTTTGCAGGCCAGATCGGCAAAAGATCTGCTGAATCTGTCCCTTGAGGAGTTCATGAATGTGGTTATTACTCCATCCAAGCTTCCACAATCCGAGGAAAGCATTACCCAGAAAGTCGATGTTATAAGTAAGCGCGAAATGAACACCGCCGTCCTGGAAAACAGGAATATTTGCGAAGCAATTTCAAGACTTTCGGGGGTGTCGGTGAGTGTTCTTTCGAGAAATGATGCAAACTGGGGAACTTACTCCGGCATCGGGCCAAAGTATAGTACTTATATGTTGCAGGGTCTGCCTGTAGATGCGTTTATCGACCCGATGTC
>Ga0335071_10001681_pt1 | contig 23870 bp, 22 predicted proteins | sample Lox_Sample_15_FD_206724 | JGI IMG/M metagenome (GOLD analysis project Ga0335071, IMG submission 206724) | Soil microbial communities from Loxahatchee National Wildlife Refuge, Florida, United States - Lox_Sample_1.5 | ecosystem: Environmental > Terrestrial > Soil > Wetlands | place: USA... | reverse complement strand
TGCTCTTGGTCAGGACGATGGCCGGCAGGATGAAGAGCAGGCAGACTACCCCGCCGATCGAGCCGATCGCCCAGCCGTTGCCCGAGACCTGGCCGATCTCATCCGGCGAAGCGATCTCGGGCAGCAGGGCGTTGTAGAAGACCTGTCCGCCCCGATAGCCGATCTCTGCCAGGACGAAGAAGACGAAGCCCATGACCACGTCGCCCTTCTGGACGAAGAAGAGCAGGGCGGTGAAGATCCAGGACAATCCCGAGAAGACCAGCAGCATGCGCTTCTTGGAGGCGGCGAAGTCGGCGATCGCTCCCAGGAACGGCGAGAGGACCGCAACGACCAGCATGGCTGCGCCGAGGGCCAGCCCCCACAGGCGTGAGCCGGCCACCCCGCCAACCACCTGTCCCTTGAAGTAGGCCGAGTAGACCGCCAGGAGGATGACGGCCGCATAGGCCGAATTGCCGAAGTCGTACATGTACCAGGCCCAGTGCTGGCGCCTGCGCTGCTTTTCGTCGCTGATCGCTTTTCGAGCCATGGGTCACCTCGTCGATGGGTTGGCCTAATTTTACCAACGGCCGGGAGCAAATCTGTTATGATTGGATTAACAATATTGTAGCCGATCCGATGGGAGACAGGGCCGTTCCGGCGGTCTTTTCTCCATTGCATCTCCCTTGGTTGTCTTACTTTACTGCCCTTCCTGTGGCCAACCTGATCTTCCTCCTGATCGAATTCATCGACGAGCTGGTCTTCGGCGTCACCGACGCCGCCTGGCCGCTCATCCGCTCCGACCTGCACCTGAATTACGTCCAGATCGGACTGGCGCTCAGCCTGCCGGGCATCCTCGCCAACCTGGTCGAGCCCTTCCTGGGCATCCTGGGGGACGTCTGGAAGCGGCGCCTCCTGATCCTGGGCGGCGGGTTGTTCTTCGGCCTGGCCTGTTTCCTGACCGCCGTCAGCCACAGCTATCTGGTCCTGATGATCTCCTTCATCATCTTCAATCCATCCTCGGGGGCCTTCGTCAGCCTGTCCCAGGCCACCCTGATGGACAGCGATCCGAGGCGCCACGAGCAGAACATGGCCCGCTGGACCTTCGCCGGGTCGGTCGGCGTGGTCCTCGGTCCGCTGCTGCTGGGCGTGGCGGCGTTCGTCGGCTTCGGTTGGCGGGGCGTCTTCTTCGTCCTGGCTGGGCTGACGGCGCTGCTGTTGGCAGGCGCCTGGCGCTGGCTGCCGCTGCCCACTCGGGACCATCCACCCCTGCCGCAGCTTTCCGCCGTCTGGGCCGGGCTGCGGGAGGCCTTTGCCGCCCTGAAGCGCATGGAGGTCCTGCGCTGGCTGGTCCTGCTGGAGTTCTCCGACCTGATGCTCGATGTGCTCTACGGCTACCTGGCGCTCTACTTCGTGGACGTGGTCGGTTTCACCCCCTCGAGGGCAGCCCTGGCGGTGGCCGTTTGGACCGGCTTTGGGCTGCTGGGCGATTTCCTGGTCATCCCGCTGCTCGAGAAGGTGCGCGGGGTGAGCTACCTGCGCCTGAGCGTCTGGATCGAGTTGGCCCTCTTCCCGGCTTTCCTGCTCTTCCCGAACCCCTGGCTCAAGCTGGTCGTTGCGGGATGGATGGGCCTGTTCAATTCGGGCTGGTACGCCATCCTGCAGGGCAACCTGTACTCCGCCATGCCCGGGCGGAGCGGGACGGTCATGGCGCTCGGGGACGTGGCCGGCCTGTTCGGCAAGCTCATTCCCTTCGGGATCGGGCTGGCGGCCCAGGCTTTCGGCCTGGCCCCGGCCATGTGGATCCTGCTGGCGGGACCGCTGGCCCTGTTGATCGGCCTGCCTCGCCGCCTGCCGTCCCCCACGACTGAACCGACTTAGAGGTAGGATGGATCATTCGCTGTATTTCCACGTCCCGTTCTGCGTCCATCGCTGCGCCTACTGCGACTTCAACACCTACGCTGGCCAGGAGAGCCTGATCCCGGAATATGTCGAGGCGCTCATCCGGGAGATTGGGAGCGTGGCGGCCGCCGCGCCGGAAAGGCTGGCCGTCCAGACGATCTTTTTCGGCGGCGGGACGCCTTCGCTGCTGACCCCGGCCCAATTCGAAAAGATCTTTTCCGTCGTGAAGAATTCCTTCGACCTGCAGCCTGCCCTGGAAGCTTCGCTTGAAGCCAACCCAGGCACGGTCTCGGCGGAGGCATTGCGGGAATTGCGCCGCCTGGGCTTCAACCGGATCAGTTTCGGGGTCCAGTCCGCCCACCCGGACGAGCTGCGCCAGCTCGAGCGCATCCACGATTTCTTCGAGGTCATTCAATCCGTCAAGTGGGCCCGCCAGGCCGGATTCGAGAACCTGAACCTGGACCTGATCTACGGCCTGCCTGAGCAGACCCTTTCCCGCTGGCAGGAGTCCCTGCGGCGCGTCCTGGACCTGGAGCCCGAGCACCTGTCCCTGTATGCCCTGACCCTCGAGCACGGCACGCCCTTCGGACGCTGGGCGGCCCGCGGCCTGATGCCGGTCCCCGATCCCGACCTGGCGGCCGACATGTACGAGTGGGCCGGGGAGACGCTGGCGGCGGCCGGATACGGGCAGTACGAGATCTCCAACTGGTCGAAGCCGGGCCGGCAGTGCCGCCACAACCTGCAGTACTGGCGCGGGCTGCCATACCTGGGCCTGGGGGCCGGGGCCCACGGATTCGCCAACCGGACCCGCACGGCCAACGTGCTGCGGATCAAAACCTACATCGAGCGCTGTACGGACGGTCGGGGAGGTTCCTTCCCGGCCTCGCCGGCGGCAGTCAACCGCCAGGCAATCCCGGAGTTCGTCGAGATGCAGGAGACCATGATGACCGGCCTGCGGCTGACGCAGGAAGGGGTTTCGTCGGCCGCCTTTCGCGAGCGGTTCGGGAAGGAAATGACCGAGGTCTTCGGCAAGGAGATCCGGGAACTGACCGGTCTGGGCCTGCTGGAATGGAGCGGGGAGATCATCCGGCTGACGCCGCATGGACGCCTGCTCGGCAACCAGGCTTTCATGCGGTTTGTGGGGGAATAGAAAAGGACGGCCTGTCCGGCCGTCCTCGATTTCGATCCTGCGTCGATCTCACCCTGGCGGTACGATGCCGAAATTGACCCTGCTCGCTCCGCCCGATGACACTGAAATGAGTTGGGGGTTGGTGGGCTTCACCGGACTGCCGGAATAGAACAGGTTCACACAGTAGCTCCCGGCAGACAGATTCGGGAAGGAGTAATTCCCGTTCGAATCAGAGGTCGTGCTGGAGATGGAGCTTCCCGTACAGGTTCCAGCGAACAAATACACCCAGTAAGCACTCGCTCCCGGTTCCCCGGCGTCCTGGACGCCGTTCCCATTATTGTCGATGTAGACCACGCCGTTGATCGAGCCGGGCTGGGCGGGCGGAGGCGGAGCCGGGAGGGTGTTGGTCGGTTTCGCGGCCGGCTTGGCTGTGGCGGCCGGCTTGGCAGGGTTGCAGATGCCCGGCTCGTGCCCGGTGGGGGTGAAGCCATAGGCTTCCCGGCAGGTGTTGTCGATGCCATACAGGGCCTTGAGCGGGTAGTAAGAGCTGGATGCGTACGGGGAACCGGCTTCGGCGGCGGTGAAGAAGTCGTTGAAATCGAACTGGTCCGGTCCGACCGGGCTGAAGTCCATCCAGGGATTCCACAGGAAGACCTTTGCCCCAATGGTCGCCTTCTTGACCGCGATCTGGAGATAGCTCGGATCCTTGGGATCCTGGCGCACCCAGGCGGCGTCCGGGTCGGGACCCTTGCCTCCGTCGAAGATGACATTTTCATATCCGTCTCCCTTGCTGGGGGCGTCGGAGAGAAGCGGCCGCCGATTCCCGACGTCATGGTTGGCATCGGCCCGGACCTGGACGTTGTTCTTCGTCCAGGAGGAAGTGTAGGGCGGGGTCGCCCAGAGCAGGAAATCGCCCCGGCCGTCCAGGTTGGTGTCGATCTCGATCCCGTAGGCCGCGTCCAGTGTCTTGGTGGCGGGGTTCACATCCACGAGCTGGGTCGAAAAGTAGTACCATTCCCCGTCGTCGGCCAGGAAAGAGAATTTGATGTCCGCATCGGGCCGGTAGGTGTTGTCCGGCTGGAATGGACGCTCGTAAAGATCGACCGAGTAATTGTCCCCGGTACTGGATGGAAAGACCGGGTCGTTGATCTTCGAGACGACCGTCGGCGGGTCGGCGGGATTGTACAGGGAGCCCGGGGGGGGGGAGGCGGGGATGGGCGTGTCCGTGGGGGGAGTCGTCGGACTGCCTGCCAAAGTCGGAGGCTGGGTCGCCGGCAGCGGGAGCGGCGTCGTCCCGCCTCGGACCATGTTGCAGGCGCTGATCAGTAGTACGAAGGCCATCGCAATGGCCGACAGGCTGTTAAGACGTTTCTGCATTGTTCCTCCTCAGTATATGGTTGTGGCGACTGGAATAATTATTGCATGGAACCGAAAAGGGAACAAGAGCCCTGCAACGGAGCCTGATAAAAAACGAGACGCCTTGACGGCGTCTCGGAGGATTTTAGGTTGGAGGTCTCTGGGTCGGCGTAAGCGTCGGGAGCACCTTTCCAGGAATGACGGTCGGTGTTGGGGTGGGCGGGAGCGGGCAAACCAACGGCTCCGTTCCGGTTGGGATAAATCCAACCGCCGCCCGGCAGGTATTGTCCATGGCGAAGAGCGCCTTGACGGGATAATTCGGGTCGGCATGGATGGGAGAACCGGCCTGGCTCGGCGTAAAGTGGTCGTTGTAATTGAATTTGGCGGGGTCCATCACCGCTGCATCCGCCCATCCGCCGATCATGAAGGCGGTATTTCCATTAAGTAAAGTCTGCTTGAAGGCAAACTGAATGGTGCTGGCTGAATCAGGGGAGATGCGCACCCAGGCCAGGTCGGGATCGGCGCCCTGGCCGGCGTTGAAGATCACCTTTTCGTAGCCGTCGCCGTTTGTGGGCGCATCCGATTTGAGCGGACGCGGGCCGCCAACGTCGCCGTCCGGATCGGTGTAGACCTTGACCCCGGCAGTGGACCAGTCGGTGGTATAGGGCGGCGTCACCCAGATCAGGATGTCGCCGCGGCCGTCCTTGTTCAGGTCGATCTCCAGGCCGTATCCGCCGTTCAAGGTGTTCGTCTTCTGATCGACGCCTGCCAACTGGAGACTGCCATAGAACCAGGTTGCGTCCTTGCTGATGCGCAGGGATTGAATGTCCAGGGCGGGGAGATAATCCATGGTAGTCTGGGTAAAGGGCCGCTCGAACCGGTTGAGGTCGAAGGCATCCCCGCTGGCGACGTAGCGCAGGCTGGCGGAAGGCTGCGTATTCTGGTCGTTGGCAACGCTGATCGCCCCCGGGATGAGTGCGGCGGGGGTGATGACATGGGCGGTATTCTGGTTGGCTGAATCGCCTCCCGATCCGTTGGCGGGCGTGGCAGTCGGTCCGGTTTGCGTGGCGGGGGGTTTCCCGCCGAGGCTGCATGCGGCCAGGGCCGTCACGGCGAGGCCGATCGTCAATAATAAGTGCAGGCTGTACCTTTTTTTGGTTGCTTTCATACTGTAATTTCCCTTCGATACTCCACAATCAGGATAATGTTGACAAACTTATACCATATTTACCTCGGCCGGTGTTATCCACATAAAGTACCTCATACCGCGCCAATGGATTCCTCCATCCGGATTGCCGGTTCGTCGTCTGCCTATCCATCTGCCGTGGAAAGATGGAAGCTTTCCTTCGGAAAAATAAATTAAGGTATAATCAGGCGGCTGGAAGCATCCCATTCTTACATGAGGTTGGCACATGAAAGAGTATACGACCGAGTTCATCCGGAACGTCGCCCTGGTCTCGCATGGATCGGGGGGGAAGACAATGCTGGCGGAGGCCTTCCTGCACGTAACAGGAGCCACCACCCGTCTGGGGAAGATCGATGATGGGACGACTGTTTCGGACTTCGAAGACGAAGAAATTCGCCGAAAGCTTTCACTTTCTACTGCTGTAATCCCCGTTGAATATAAAAATCACAAGATCAATGTCCTGGATACCCCGGGTTATACCGATTTCACCGGAGAAGTTATTTCGGCTTTGCGCGTGGCCGATGGGGCGATCGTCCTGGTCGATTCGGTGGCCGGTCTGGAAGTGGGCACGGAAATTACCTGGGGCTACTGCGATACATTCAAATTGATGCGCTTCCTGGTCATTAACAAGATGGACCGGGATAACGCCGATTTCGAGAAGGCAATCGCCTCGGTTCAGGAATTCTCGCCGATTCGCTTGATCCCGGTCCAGCTGCCCTGGGGCGAAAAAGCGGCTTTCAAGGGCGTGATCGACCTGCTTTCGATGAAAGCCTTTGCCGGCGACGGCAAGACGGCTGAAGAAATTCCCGCCGAGCTCAAGCAGGCTGCCGACGCAGCCCGGACGAAACTGATCGAGGCTGCCGCGGAGGGCGAGGATTCCCTCCTTGAAAAATACCTCGAGAGCGGCGCCCTGACCGACGAGGAATTGATGCGCGGCCTGAAGGCGGCCATCCGTTCCAGCCTGTACGTCCCGGTCTTCGTGGCAGCGGGCGGGCACGAGGTGGGCGTCACGCCTCTCCTGGATGCCATCCTCAGCCTGATGCCCTCTCCGGCGGATGTGGCCCCGGCCGTTGCCAAGGGCAAGGACGGCGAAGAGACGCTCAAACCCGTCGATTCCGGTCCGCTGGCGCTGTACGTTTGGAAGACCACCGCCGATCCATTCGTCGGCAAACTGACCTATTTCCGGGTCTACTCCGGCACCCTGCAGGGCGATACCCGCATCTGGAACCAGACCAAAGCCGCGGAAGAGCGCATGGCCGGCCTGTCCATCATGCGGGGCAAGGAAACGATGCCCGTTAAAGTAGTCCACAGCGGCGACATTGCGATCGTTGCCAAGTTGAGCGTCACCACCACCGGGGACACCCTGGGCGACAAGGCGCATCCGTTGACCCTGCCGATGCCCAAATACCCGACCGCTTTGTTCCGTGTGGCCATCCATCCCAAGACCCAGGCGGACGCTGCCAAGATCTCTCCGACTCTCACCCGCCTGTGCGAAGAGGATATGACCCTTTCCTGGTACCAGGAACACGATACCGGCCAGACCATCCTGCAAGGGATGGGCGACCAGCACATCGACGTGGCCATCCGCCGCGCCGATGGCAAGCTCCAGGTCGGCCTGACCGTCGCCGAGCCCAAGGTCCCGTACCGGGAAGGCATCACCAAGAAGGCCGACGCCATGTACCGCCACAAGAAACAATCCGGCGGTTCTGGCCAGTTCGGTGAAGTCTGGCTGAAGATCGAGCCATGTCCCGAGCAGGATTTCGATTTCACCGATGAACTGGTCGGTATGAACCTCTCGAAGTCCTACCTGCCGGCGATCGAAAAAGGCATCCACGCTACCCTGCAGACGGGCGTCATCGCCGGTTTCCCGCTCAGCAATGTGCGCGTCATCGTCTACGATGGCAAGGAGCACCCGGTCGACTCCAAGCCGGTGGCGTTCGAAATTGCCGGACGGGAAGCCTTCAAGCTGGCTGTCCAGGACGCCGGCCCGGTCCTCTTCGAGCCGATCATGAACGTCCGCATCACCATCCCGGACGCCAACATGGGCGACGTGATGGGCGACCTCAACAGCCGCCGCGGGCGCGTCCAGGGCACCGAGTCCGAGCGCGGCCGGACCGTGGTCGTGGCCCAGGTTCCCCTGGCGGAAATGCTGCGCTACACCACCCAGCTGCGCTCGCTGACCGGCGGGCGGGGCGTCTTCTCGATGGAGTTCGACCGCTACGAGATCGTCCCGAACCACCTAGCCCAGGAGATCATTGCGGCCCACCAAAAGGAAATGGAAGCCAAAAAGGAAGAATAGCTGCCCACGAGGGGGCGACCGAACCGGTCGCCCCTTTTTTATTGGGGGACTGTCAGTGCGACACAAATCTGGGATTTCGTAAAGATATGTCTAGACATCCCTTGACAGGATGCTGCATTGTGTTGATAATTGCCGCAATTTATTTTACCCGCAAGTTATTAACGTTGTGAAAGTAACTTAATCCCGCTTGAGGGTTAATACTACCAAACTTGTTTCCGGAGGAGAGAGAATGAAAGTCCCATTTTACGGCCACGTACGGCAGTACCAGAATATCAAAGCTGAAATCGACGCCAACATGCAGGAAGTGTTGATGAGCGGAAACTATGTCCAGGGTCCGATGCTCAAGAAATTCGAGGACGAACTGGCTGGGTATACCGGCGCCAAATACGCCATTGGCGTCGGGAATGGAACGGACGCACTCTGGCTTACGTTCATGGCGCTCGGCCTGGGGGAGGGGGACGAGCTGATTACCAACGCCAACACCTTCTTTGCCACGGCGGAAGCCATCTGGATCGCCGGATGCACGGCGGTCCTCGTCGATTGCGACAAGGACACGCGCTGCATCGATCCGGAAGCGATCCGCAAGGCGATCACCAAACGGACCAAGGCCATCGTGCCGGTCCACCTGTACGGTCAGTGTGCCCCGATGGACGAGATTCGCAAGATCGCTGACGAATACGGTTTGTTCGTCATCGAGGATAACGCCCAGGCCTTCGATGCACGCGGCAAGGGATTCAAGATCGGCGAGCTCTCGGACGCCGTCTGCACCAGCTTCATCATCCAGAAGAATCTCGGCACGTTCGGCGACGGCGGCGCGATCTGGACGAATCTCCAGCACGTCAATGACAAGGTCCGCAAGCTGCGCAATCACGGCTCGAACAAGCGGGACGTCCACAGCCCGGGCTTCAACAGCCGCCTCGATGACCTGCATGCCGGGATTCTCAGCGCCAAGCTCAAGCACATCAAGGATTGGAGCGACCGCCGGATCGAGATCGCCAAGAAGTACGATGCCGGCCTCAAGGGCTGCGATTTCATCGACCTGCCGGTGGCCCGCCCCGGCTACCGTCATGTCTATCACCTGTATGAGATCGAGACCAAGAATCCGGCGGACCGGGACGCTTTGCTGGCATATTTGAATAAGAACGAGATCGACGCCAAGACGCATTATTCCATCGTCATCCACAAGCAGGAAGGCTTCCCGTGGGGCAAGCCGGCACGCCTGGGCCTTCCACTGACCAACGCCGAGAAGAATGCCTCTTCCTGTATTTCGCTGCCGATGTTCCCGGAGCTCACCGAAGAGGAACTCCAGTACACCATCCAGGTCCTGTGTGACTGGCCGAAGCACAAATAAGAGGTGCCATGAGTGCAGCCCAAAACACTTACACGGTCGCCGTCGCCGGCTTGGGGAAGCGCGGCATGCACCATGCCGAGGCGATCTCCAAGAATCCCCGCTTCAAGCTGGTGGGGTTGTGCGATATCGATGCTGCCCGTCTGGAAGCAGCCAAAGCGACCTTTGGCGTGGATGCAATCAACGCCGACGCTGTCCAGCTGCTGAAGGATACCCGGCCGGATGTCTTCGTTTTCTGCACTTTGCCCCAGATCCGGCTGCCCTTGATCCGGGCGGGCGTGGAAAATGGCGCCAGGCTGATCGCTTACGAAAAACCGATCGCCATGTCCATGAACGAAGCCCTGGAAATCGACAAGCTGCTGCGGGATGGGAAGGTCAAATCGGTCGTCAGCCACCAGCACCGCTACGGGGATCACTACCGGAAGGTCAAGGAGATCATCTCCAGCGGGGCCATCGGACGGGTCCATACCGTCTATGGCACCGCCATCGGCTGGATGATGCACATGATGACCCACATGATCGATTATGCCAGCTGGTATAACGATTATGCCGATCCGCTCTGGGTGGTTGCCCAGGCGGACGGGAAGGAAAAATTCTCGGATGTCCATGCTTCCCCCGATTACATCGGCGCGCTGGTCCAGTTCTCCAACGGCGTGCGCGGCATCATCGAATGCGGGGCGCTCGCGCCGGATGTCCCGGAAGTGGATTCGATGTGGCACAAGTGCCGCATCGGCGCCCAGGGGACGGAGGGCTTTGCCGAGGTCCTGACCGGCAAGGAAGGCAAGGGCGGCGGCTGGCGGGCCGTGACCAGGGACGGCGTTTCTTCCGGGCCGGGTGCCATGGATTATGCCCACGACATGCCCCCGTATATCCAGGATATCGCGAATTGGCTGGACGACCCGGCAAAGGTCCATCCCTGCAACGGGGAAACCGCTTTCAAGGGTTTCCAAGTCATGATGGCCGCCTGCCGTTCGGTCGTGCAGCGCGGCAAAGTAACCCTGCCGCTCGGCCCCGGCGAGCCCGAGCTGGAGGCCCTGAAGAAAGTGCTCTGACAGAAGATTAATATTCCAGACCTTGACGCAGTTCGAACTTGTTATATAATTTGCGTCAATATTTTCTAGTATATTCTTGGAGCGACCGATGTTCATTTGCTTGTGTCTGAGGCGGGGATCGTAACCACCGCCTCCTTGTAAAAGAAATCCCGCCAACGAATCAAGGACGGTGGACGAGCCCCCGCATGCGAAAGTTCTATCGCATGGCGCCTCGCGCCGTCCTTTTTGTTTATTCGTTGGCTTTTATATTTAATGATTGGAGAGGATATGAAAATCGCGAGCAATGTTACGGAATTGATCGGCAACACCCCCCTCATCCGCCTCAACCGGATTGCGGCGGGCGCGAAAGCCGAAGTGGCGGCCAAGCTCGAGTCGTTCAATCCCGGCCACAGCGTGAAAGACCGGATCGGCGCCTCGATGATCGCTGCCGCCGAAAAGGCCGGCAAGATCAAGAAGGATACGATCATCGTCGAGCCTACCAGCGGCAATACCGGCATTGCCCTGGCAATGGTCTGCGCGGCGCGCGGCTACAAGTGCGTCCTGACCATGCCGGAAACGATGAGCAAGGAACGCCGGATGCTCCTGCGCGCCTACGGCGCCGAGCTTATCCTGACCCCCGGCCCGGACGGGATGGGCGGGGCGATCAAAAAAGCCGAGGAGCTTGCCGCCTCCGACCCCCATTATTTCATGCCCCAGCAGTTCAAGAATCCGGCCAACCCCGAGGTCCATCGCAAAACGACTGCCGAGGAAATCTGGCGGGATACGGATGGAAAGGTCGATTTCCTAGTTGGCGGCGTGGGGACCGGCGGGACCATCACCGGCGTCGGCGAAGTGATCAAAGGCCGCAAGCCTTCCTTCAAGGTGGTCGCCGTCGAGCCGGACGCCTCCCCGGTGCTCTCCGGCGGCCCGAAGGGTCCGCACAAGATCCAGGGGATCGGCGCCGGCTTCGTCCCGGACGTTTTGAACACCAAAATCTATGACGAGATCATCCGCGTCAAGGATGACGACGCCTTGGAAACGGCCCGCCGGATGGCCAAGGAGGAAGGCCTGCTGGTCGGGATCTCTTCCGGTGCGGCTGCCTGGGCCGCCCTAGAGGTGGCCGGCCGGAAGGAAAATGCCGGAAAACTGATCGTCGTCATCATCCCCGATTTCGGCGAGCGCTATCTTTCGACGGCTTTGTTCGCCAGCCTGGCGGATTGAACGATTGCGGATGGATGCAGGCTGCCTTTAGTGGCCTGCATCCATCCTGAAGGAGATTGATCATGGAAACCAATTCGGTACTCCCACTTCCTGCTCCTGCAAAACGGCAAGGGTTCTTCCGCACCCTCCGCCAGGATCTCCGGTCCGTGCTCGAGCGTGACCCGGCCGCGCGCGGCCCGCTGGAGGTCTTCCTGCTCTACCCGGGCGTGCACGCCGTTTGGGGGCATCGCCTTTCGCACTGGCTGTGGACCCACGGCCTGAAATTGTTCGGGCGTTGGGTCTCCCAGGCTGCCCGCGGCGTGACCGGGATCGAGATCCACCCCGGCGCGACGATTGGCCCGGGTTTCTTCATCGATCACGGCATGGGCGTGGTCATCGGCGAGACGGCCGAGATCGGGGCGGACGTGACCCTCTACCACGGCGTGACGTTGGGAGGCACCAGCCTGGAAAAGGGCAAGCGCCACCCGACCATCGGCGACCGGGTGGTGGTGGGCGCCGGGGCGAAGGTCCTGGGGGCGATCACCATCGGCGAGGACAGCCGCATCGGGGCGAATGCAGTCGTGGTCAAATCCGTCCCGGCCAACTCGGTGGTCGTGGGGGTGCCTGGACAGATCGTCCGGCGGACCCACCTGCATCATGCCAGCGACGCCCCGGACCTGAATCACACCTCCCTGCCGGACGTGGTCGGCCTGTCCCTGAAGCAACTGCTCGAGCGGGTGGAAGCCCTCGAGACCCGCTTCGAAGGCCACGCCGACCCGAACCCGCATGTCCATGCCCCCAAGGGCAACACCTGGGCCGGCGAGGATTTTTCCATCTAGATTCCCAACCGTTTCAGCAACCTGCCTCTTGACAGGCCGGAATATTATCGTATAATATTTATCAACTTTATCATAATTATTCTGGAGAGCCATGAAACTGAATTGCATGTGTTTGAGGCGGGGTTCGTAGCCGCCTTCCCCTGAACTGGTAATCTTCCGCCAACAGACGCAGGACGGCGAGCGACCCCCGCATGTGTGAGTGTTACGCACGGTGGTGTTCCCGTCCTTTTTATTTGTCTGTTGGTATTTTTATTGTCAGATCGGAGAAGAATCATGGCGACAGTTGCCAATAAAATCCGTTTGGAAATACCGAGCCTGGCCGGATTGGAAGCGCACGTCGGCAATACCCCGCTCCTGCCGCTCCGCAGGGTGGGCGCGGGATTGGGTTCGAAGGTGCAGGTCCTGGCGAAGGCCGAATGGTTCAATCCCGGCGGATCGGTCAAGGACCGGCCGGCGCTCAATATCCTGCATGCCGCCCTCGAGCGGGGTGAATTGACCCCCGGAAGGCGCTTGCTGGATTCGACCTCCGGCAACATGGGCATTTCCTACGCCACCTTTGGAGCCAGCCTGGGCATCGGTGTGACCCTGGCGCTGCCCGCCAACGCCAGCCCAGAGCGGATTGCCATCCTCAAGGCTCTCGGAGCGGAGCTGGTCCTGACCGACCCGAGCGAGGGCTCCGACGGGGCCATCCGGGTGGCTCGCAAGATGGCCGCCGATTTCCCGGATCGGTATTTCTATGCCAACCAGTACGACAATCCGGCCAACTGGCAGGCGCACTATTACACCACCGGGCCCGAGATCGTTGCAGATACGGCCGGCGCGGTCACGCACTTCCTGGCTGGGCTGGGGACTTCCGGGACGCTGACGGGGGTGGGGCGCTACCTGCGCGAGATCAATCCTGCCATCCAGGTCATCGGGATCCAGCCGGACCAGTCCCTGCACGGCATCGAAGGCCTCAAGCACATGCCGACCGCCATCCGGCCCGGGATTTACGATCCGGCTTTTCCCGACCGCATCCTCCCGGTCCAGACGGAGGCAGCTTATGCGATGGTCCGCCGCCTGGGGCGGGAAGAGGGCCTCTTCGTCGGCATCTCATCCGGGGCGGCGGCCGTGGCGGCCCTCCAGCTGGCTGCGGAATTGGAGCAGGGCGTGGTGGTCACGCTTTTCCCCGACGCCGGGTACAAGTACCTGTCCGACAAGGAAATCTGGGGAGGCGGATATGCTTGAGATCTCTCCCGACCTGCTGGTCAAGATCCATGCCAACGGTGAGCAAGCTTACCCGGAGGAGGGAGCCGGCTTCCTCCTGGGCGTGGACGGCGAGACCCGGCGCGTCCTTGGAATCCGGCCTTTGCCGAATGCACGCGAAAGCGCCGCCCGGCATAACCGCTACATCATCACCCCCCAGGATTACCTGGACGGTGAACGGGAAGCCGACCGCCTTAAGCTGACCGTCTTGGGCGTGTTCCATTCCCACCCGGACCATCCCAACCAGCCCTCCGATTACGATCGCGACTGGGCCCAGCCGTTCTTTTCGTATGTCATCACCAGCGTCCAGAAGGGGAAAGCCGTGGCTTCCCGGTCCTGGCGCCTGTTGGAGGACCGTTCCGCCTTCGTCGAAGAGCCGGTCCGAATTGGAAAATCCATTCATAGGTAGAAAAGGAGTTTGTCATGTCTCTGTATTTCGTACGCCACCAACACACCGCTGAAACCTGCCCGGCAAAGAACCCTGAAATGGGCCAGATGCTCCTCAGCCACCTCAGCCGGATGAACGCCCGAAAGTTCGGCGTCGATCTGCACGGCGAGGCCGTTCTGGACGGCCAGCATACCCTGAATCTGATCATGGAAGCCAAGGACAAGGCAAGCGTCGAAAAGTTCATGCAGCCCTTCGCAATGGCAGGATCGGTGGAGATTACCCCGGCCTCCTCTTGCGAGGCAGTGGTGGCTCGTGAAGGATGTTGAGCCTGAACACGCTCGGATCGGAAGCAGTCTGAATCCTGGGCCGCAAGGGGAGGGGCTGGAAGCCTTCCCTTTGCGGCTCGGCCCTATCGTGAAAAACATCCATGCTGAAAGCAATCGTAAAAAAAGGAATACAATATGTCTATGCCAGTCATTCGAATTCCCACCCCGTTGCGGACCTACGTCAACGGGCAGAGCGAAGTGACCGTCCAGGGGAAGACCGTGGCGGATGCCATGGAAAACCTGTTGACCCAGTATCCGGCCATGCGCCCGCACTTGACCAGCGGGGATGGGCAGCTCCGGCCTTTCGTCAACCTTTTTCTCGGGGAGGCCAACGTGCGTGACCTGCAGGGGCTCGAAACCCCGTTGGCGGATGGCGACAGACTCCTCCTGATCCCCTCCATCGCCGGCGGATGGGAGGACTGATGCTCCCCGATCTTTCGCGCGATGAAATCCTGCGTTATTCCCGCCACCTGCTGATCCCCGAAGTGGGATTGGAAGGACAAAAGAAGCTTCTGGCTTCTTCCGCCCTGGTCATCGGGACGGGGGGGCTGGGCTCCCCGCTGGCGCTCTACCTGGCGGCGGCCGGCGTTGGCCGGATTGGCCTGGTCGATTTCGACGTCGTCGATTCCTCCAACCTGCAGCGCCAGATCATCCACGGCACCGGGACGGTGGGGGAGTTGAAAGTCGAATCGGCGCGTGACCGCCTGCGGGACCTGAATCCCGACATCCAGGTGGATATCTACAACGAACCCTTTACCTCCGAGAATGCCATGCGCATCGCCAAGGATTACGACATCCTGATCGATGGCACCGACAACTTCCCAACCCGGTATCTGACCAACGACCTGTGCGTGTTCCTCGGCAAACCAAATATCTACGGTTCCATCTATCGCTTCGAGGGCCAGGCGAGCGTCTTTTACGCCAAGGAAGGCCCCTGCTACCGCTGCCTGTTCCCCGAGCCGCCTCCGCCGGGACTGGTCCCTTCGTGTGCGGAGGGCGGCGTCCTGGGCGTCCTGCCCGGGACGATCGGCACCATCCAGGCGACGGAAGCCATCAAGATGCTGCTCGGGATCGGCTCCAGCCTGGTCGGGCGCCTTCTCCTGTACAATGCCTTGGACATGTCGTTCGAGTACGTCAAGCTGAAGAAAAACCCCAGTTGCAAGGTCTGCGGACCGCACCCGGAAGTCACCGAGCTGATCGACTACAACGCTTTCTGCGGGGTCCCAGGCCTCGGCCATGATGAGGGCTCGGCTGGCATGGACTGGGACATTTCCGCCCCGGACCTGGCCGCCCGCCTGCAGCGCGGCGAGAAGGTCCGCCTGATCGACGTGCGGGAACCGCACGAGGTGCAGATCTCCTCCATCCCCAACGAGGAGCTCATTCCGCTCGGGCAGCTGGCTTCCCGTCTGCATGAGCTGGACAGCGCCCAGGAAATGGTCCTGTTCTGCAAGACGGGTGTCCGCTCGACCCGGGCGCTGGAGGTGTTGGTCAGCGCCGGGTTCAAGAAGGTGAAGAACCTGAAAGGCGGGATCAACGCCTGGGCCAGGGAAGTGGATACCAAACTTCCAATTTACTGAGATCAAATCAGGAACCCCGAAGTCCGGCGACTTCGGGGTTCTTTATCTTCCTTGCTGAAATTGCAGGATGCGTTTCCGCTTCTGTTTGAATTCACTTGGGCACGATGGGAAAAGTGCTGCCCCCGTGAGGAAAGACGAGCACCTCTGCCGCCTGGGGGTATTTCCTCCTGGCGTACGCCAACCCGGCTTCGAAACTGTCGACGAATGTGACGAAGGGCAGGTTGGCCTGGGTCTCCGGAGGAATCGTCGGCGCATAGAGCAACAGGTCGCCCCGGCGCATGGCCTGGAGGGCGAAGTAGAGGAAGAATCGATCTTCTTCGCCCATCCCTTTCAGCTTGATGTGTGGGACGAGCAGCAGGATCAGGGGAGCCAGCAGCTTGAGCGCTTTCCGCCCGACCGGCAGTTTCCGGTTGGCCAGCCCGAAGACCCCCACTCCTTCCTCGGCCCGGACGCAGGTGATCATCACACCGCCCGGGCGGAGGGCCTGGACCGTGTTGGCCAGGGCTTTCACCCCCTGGCGCAGGTCCTGGTCCATGGGATGCGAGCTGCTGATGACGATGTCTGCCAGCCTTGGGATTTTCGCCCCGTAGATCTGGCTGCTCGTTCGGGCTCCCTCGCGGTGAGCCTGGACCGGCTCTCCACAGACGACGCGGACGACCTCCAGCCGGCTGTTCAGCACGGCATTGACGATGAAGACTTGCGGTTTCAGCAACCGGGCGGCCTCTTCCAGGTCCATGCGCATCGGATTCGGCTCGATGGGTTGGCCGACACTGTTGAACGTATCCGGCCGGCAGTTGAGTGAGTGGTTGTGAGCGATCGTTGCCCGCCCGGCGACGCCCGGGACCAGGTTCTTGTACCCGCCGCCATAGCTGGCAATGATGTGTGGTTCGATGCAGCCGATCGAGACGACCAGGTCGGCCCCGGCGACGGTCCTGTTGACGAATACCGGCGTGCCGCGGCTGGTTGTTCCCAAAAGGGTGAGTTTCTCAGTCGCATCGCAATCATGAGTTTCCCAGCGCAAGCCGGAAAGCAGCTTTTCGCCCACTCGATGGGCCAGGGCGGCTTCGCTCATCGGCTGATGGACGCCGGTTGCGGGGACGATGGTCACCTGGTCGGGGCCGGCGCCGCCGCGCTCGAGTTCGGCCAGAACCAATGGCAGGATCAGACGGACCGGGGTCGGGCGGCTGTCATCGTCGATCACCAGGGCGATCTTCGCCCCCGGTTTGACGAGGTCCTTGAGGCGGGGAGAACCGGTCGGTTCGGCCAGGCTGCGTTCGATCTCCTGGCAGGCGTCCGCTGGCACGGGCAATGGATTGGGCTGCATCACGCCAAGGAGCTGCCAGTCCGAGGGCAGTTCCAGCGAAAGGGTCTCGCTTCCCCAGGGGAGTGACAGGGTTTCAGGCATTCGCCTCGGCGTCCTTTTCCCGGCGCAGGGCGTCGTTCCACTTGACGCCCTCCCGGGTCATGTAAAACGCCCCGAGCACCGTGATGGGCAGCCAGAGGGCGAAGTGGAGCACCACGGCATAGCCGAGGGCCTCCGCCACCGGCACGCCGTAGGCGACCAGGACGGCCTTGGTCACTGCCTCCCAGGTCCCGATGTAGCCGGGAGCGGCCGGGATGGTGGTGGCCAGGTTGGCGACGCCGTTGAGCAGCATCAGAGCGAAGTAGCTGACCCGGAAGCTGAACGCGTGCATGACGAACCAGTACTTGACCGTTTCCAACAGCCAGATCAGGATGGATGTGACGAAGACCATCAGGATGTTGAGCGGCGAGCGCAGGGAGGCCAGCCCGTCCAGGAATTTATGCATGATCCCGGAGCTTTGTTCGCGGATGCGCTTCGGCAGGAAGCGGTCGATGCACCACTGCCCGATCCGCAGGGTCAGGCGTGGGAACATGGCTGCCAGCAGGAAGACGACCAGCGCCCCGATGAACAGGCCGGTTCCGATCAGGGCAAACTCCTGGATGTTCCCGACGAAGCCCGAATCTGACGAAGCCAGCTTGGCCAGCTCGGGCAGGTTGACGAAGACGAAGCCCAGCATGACGACCGCGTCGAAGATGCGCTCGACGATGATGGTGGCCAGCGAAGCCGAGATGGGCACATCCTCCCTGCGCTTCAGGATGACCGCCCGCAGGACCTCCCCGGCCCGGGCCGGGTAAATGTTGTTGCCCATGTAGCCGATGCAGGTGATCGGGAACATGATCCGGGTCTTGACCGGCTTGACCGGCCGGAGCAGGTAGTGCCAGCGCCAGGCCCGCACCCAGACGGCCCCGAAGTAGACGAAAATGCCCGGCAGGATCCACCAGTAGTTAGCGGTTCGGATGGCCTGCCAGAAGTCGCCCCAATTCAATTTGCTGAGCGCCCACCACAGGAAAACGGCGCTGATCAATACCCCGACCCAGAATTGCCATCTTTTCATAGCATCCATTTTACCAGAAGAGACAGGCCGGCCGGGCTCTGCTATAATCGAAAACTGTGGAACTCAACCAGCCCGCCCCCGATTTTTCCCTTCCTGACCTATCCGGGAATATCCATCGATTGAGCGATTTTCGCGGCAGGATCGTCATCTTAAATTTCTGGTCGGCGGAATGCCCCTGGGCGGAGCGCGCCGACCGGGAGCTTTTGTCCTACCTTCAGGGGTGGGGGGATCGGGTGGTCCTCTTGACGATCGCCGCCAATACCAACGAACCGGATGAACTGCTGGCGGCTGCCGCCCGGGAGCGTGGACTCCCGTTCGTTTTGCGCGGCAGCCCGCGAATTCTGGAGGAGTACGCGGCCGAGGCCACCCCGCACCTGTTCGTCGTCGACCGGACCGGCCTTCTCCGCTACCGCGGCGCGCTCGACAATGTCACCTTTAGGTTGCGTATAGCCAGTATACCGTATTTGAAGGATGCCGTCGAGGCGCTGCTCATTGGCGGTCAGCCTGACCCCGCCGATACCCCGGCCTACGGCTGTGCCATTATCCGCCATTTGCCGGATTCATGCTAAAATCATCTTGATGATCGAACTCGCCCAACGGATCGAATTCTTGCGTAGGATCCATCTCTTCTATCGGCTGGAAGACGAACATTTCGAGTCTGTCGCCAGGAAAGCCCAGGAAGTGGTCTGTCAGCCAGGCGATATCATCGTCCGCCAGGGGGCCATCGGAGACCGCTTCTATATGATCTACAGCGGAACCGTGACGATCACCCGGCAAAAACCGCACGGCGGCCAAACCCTGGCCAAGCTGGTGCCGGGGGATTATTTTGGTGAAGAATCTTTGCTGACCTCACACAAACGAAATGCTACCGTCACAGCAGACGGGAAGACCGTCTTGCTGACGTTTTCGAAAGACGATTTCAAACAATTGCTGAAGACCGTCCATCAGCTCAAAGCGAACTTCGAAGTCGCGGTCGACAGCCATCGCCTGGCGCGCAGTATGGAGTTCAAGTGGCTACGAGACAGCGATGGGGAAGTAATCTATTTCCTGGCTCGCAAACACCCGATCCTGCTCTTCCGGATGCTACTCTTGCCGGCCTTCCTTGCGACGATTGCCTTGCTGGGTTTGATTGCCGGCCTCCTCACCCAGAACCCGTGGCTGGAGGGAATCACAGGGATCGGCCTGGCGCTGATCCTGCTGTGGGCGGGCTGGAACGCGGTGGATTGGGGAAACGATTATTACATCGTGACCAACCAGCGGGTGGTCTGGCTAGAAAAGGTCGTCGGCATCTACGACAGCCGCCAGGAGGCGCCTCTTTCCGCCATCCAACGCATCAACGTCCAGACCGAATTCGTCGGGCGGCAGATGGACTACGGCAATCTGATCGTCCGCACCATCGTCGGCAGCACCTTGACCCTCAGGAATGTGAATCATCCCTACCAGGCTGCGGCCTTGGTCGAGGAGCATTGGAAGCGCTCGAAGCAGAGCTCAAGGAGAATGGAGGAGACGGCCATGCGGGACGCCCTGCGCGAACGTCTGCTTCGCAAGCAAGCCGCGCCGGCAGTCGTTCCTTCCCTGGTCGAAAAGCCCCAGCCTCGAAAAAAGAATCCCTACTCCGACCAGCGCGGATTCGCCAACTTCTTCCGCGTGCGCTTCGAGGGGATGAGCACGATCACCTACCGGAAGCACTGGGTGGTCCTGATCGAGAAAACCTGGCTGCCAGGCCTGATCCTGCTGGCGCTCTTCGGCTGGCTCATCTTCGAGATCGTGACGATCAAGCTGCCGACCATCCCAACCTTGATTAAAAACGCCGGCGTGGACGCTCTCCTGGTCGTCTGGCTCCTGCTTTTCGTCATCATTTTTACCTGGTGGTTCTATCGATACATCGACTGGAGCAATGACATCTACCAGGTGACCCCCGACCAGATCCTGGACATCAACAAGCGGCCGCTTGGCGAGGTGACCAGTGACATCGCTTCCCTCGACAACATCCTGCACCTGGAATACGAGCGGCGCGGCCTGGGCCAGATCCTGTTCAACTATGGCAACGTCCACATCACCATCGGCGGCGGCAAGGACATGATCTTCGAAGATGTCTACAGCCCGTCGGCAGTACAGGACGATATCGAGCGCCGGCGGCTCGAGCGGATCGCGAAAAAGGAAGAAGCCGCCGTAAAGGCCGAGCGGGAACGCATGGCCGACTGGTTCGCGGCCTACCACCACAGCACGGAAGAACTCCGCCAGGCCGAAGAGGAAGAAAAAAATACCCCGGAAGAGGGCGAACCCGGACCGGGCGGACTGGTGTAAGTTGTCTTCGAATGCCAAACGCAGTAAAATATGGCCCTCATCCCATTTGATTTAACGGTGACCCATGACAAAGAGACAAATCGTTTATCTCCCTGACCCGGTCCTGCGGCGGAAAGCCAGGCCGGTGGAGCGTTTCACCCCCGAGCTGCAAACCCTGATCGATGACATGGTCGAGACGATGCGCGAGGCGCCCGGCGTCGGCCTGGCCGCCCCGCAGGTGGGCGTGTCCGAACGCCTGATCGTTGTGGAATACACCGAGGACGAAGAGGATGAAGATGCCCCCAAGAAACTCTTCGTGGTCATCAACCCGGAGATCAAGGAAATATCCGCAGAGACCGAGCTCGGCGTGGAAGGCTGCCTGTCGGTACCCGGGCTGCACGGCGAGGTCGAGCGGGCCCTGGCAGTGACCGTCAAAGGGAAAACCCGCCGCGGCCAGCCGATGAAGATCAAGGCGAAGGGCTGGCTGGCGCGCATCTTCCAGCACGAGATCGACCACCTGAACGGCATCGTGTTCACGGATAAAGCCACCCGGGTTTGGAAGCCCGAACCTGAGCCGGAAGAAAATCTCCTGGATAACGTCTAAAAGCGGACAAGGTCCGCCCTCGGGATTCAATGTACCTCACCCATCTTTCCCTGACCAACTTCCGCAGTTTCGCCCGCCTGGATATGGACATACCCCGGCGGGTTGTTTTGTTGACCGGGAGCAACGCCCAGGGCAAGACGAGCGTGCTGGAAGCGGTCTATTTCCTGGCGGCCTTCGCCTCCTTCCAGACGCACACCGACCGGCAGCTGGTGAATTTCATCGAAGCCAAGAAACCCCTGGCGGTGGGACGCCTGGTCGCCGAATACACGCGTGGCCCCACGGCGCACCGCCTGGAGGTCCGCCTGGTGCTCGAAGCGGTGGGAGCCACCGGCCAACGCCTCCGCAAGGAGGTCCTGTTGGACGGGGTGAAGCGGCCGCATGCGGATGTGATCGGGCATTTCAACGCGGTCATCTTCGTTCCGCAGATGTCCCAGATCATCGAGGGGGGCCCGGACGAACGCCGGCGCTACCTGAACCTGGCCCTCTCCCAGACTGTGCCGGGATATGCCCGCCAGCTCAGCGAATACAGCGAAGCATTGACCCAGCGCAATGCCCTGCTCAAGACCCTGGCCGAACGCGGCGGGGACCAGTCCCAGCTGGATTACTGGGACGAGACCCTGACCCGCAACGGCGCTTCTATCATTCTGCGGCGAATCGAAGCGGTCCAGGAGATCGAAAAGCTGGCCGCCCGCATTCATCGGGAGCTGACCCATGCCGCGGAAGTGCTGCGGCTGAACTACCAGCCGGCCTACGATCCGCTGCCGCGCCCGGAAGGGCAGCTGGCCATGCCACTGACGACGACCGTCCAACGCAACGGCTTCAAGGAGGACGAGATTCGGAGCGGGTTCATGGAAGCGCTGCGAAATTGCCGGGCGGAGGAGATCCGCCGCGGGGTGACGGTGCTGGGCCCGCACCGGGACGAACTGCGTTTCCTGGCCAATGGCGTCGACCTGGGGGATTACGGCTCGCGCGGCCAGACCCGTACGGCCCTGCTGGCTCTCAAGCTGGCCGAAGTCGAATGGATGAAAGCCAAGACCGGTCAGTGGCCGGTCCTGCTGCTCGACGAGGTCCTGGCGGAGCTGGACACCCAGCGGCGTCTGGACCTGTTGGCCTACCTGGACAAAATCGAGCAGGCCATGCTCACCACGACCGACCTGAAATTGTTCTCCCCGGAATTCGTCGAAAAGGCCGAGACCTGGCAGGTAGAATCCGGGACGATAAAAGAATTGGGCCGAGAAGAAATGCGGAAGGATACGGACAAAAGCTGATTTTATTGGAGGTGAAACCCATGACTGTCAAACATTCGAGTGATGTGAAGCTCAACGATGTCAAGAACGGCGACCTGGCGACCATGCAGGTGCTCATTTCCTCCCAGGAAGGTCCGCACTTCGCCATGCGGCGTTTCGTCATGGAGCCGGGCGGCGGAATGCCGAACCACACCAATACGGTGGAGCACGAACAATATGTCCTGCGCGGCCACGCCACGATCGGGATCGGCAAAGAGGAATTCGAGGTCAAGGCCGGGGACGTGGTCTTTATTCCCCAAGGAGTCCCGCACTGGTACCAGAATATCGGCAAAGAGAATTTCGAGTTCCTGTGCATGATCCCCAACCAGGAAGACACGATCACGTTGGTCGAAAAAGAATGTTGATCTGTAGGGGCGGACCGAGGTCCGCCCCTACGAAAATCATAACGGTTTCCTGGACGGGATGCCCGGTTTGCGGGGATAGCTCCCGGGCGTCGCGGCGACTTTATCCACCACGATCAGATAGCGTTCCTCCACGACCCCCGGCAACGTGACCGGGATCAATTGGCGCGTCCGGCCGCCGAGGATCTTGAAGGCTTTTTCGGCCTTGTGGGCCTCCTCGGGCCCGCTCTGGCCCTTCTGGGCGAGCATGGTCCCGCCGACCTTCAACAAGGGAAGCAGGTATTCGGCCAGGGCTGGCAGGAGGGCCACGGCCCGCGCCACCGCCCAGTCGTAAGACTCGCGCTCTTTCGGCAGCTGGCCGACGTCCTCGGCGCGCGCCGTCAGCACCTCCACGCCTTCCAGGTTCAGGATCTCGACGATATGCCGGCAGAAATCGGCTTTCTTGCCGATCGACTCGACCAGGGTCAGCCGCATGGCCGGGTGGAGGATCTTAAGCGGCAGGCCGGGGAAACCGGCCCCGGTGCCCACGTCGATCAGCTTGCGGGGAGGTTGTTCCTTCCAGGCCAGGACGCAGGAAAAAGAGTCGAGGAAATGTTTGGTGCGGATGCCCTCCGGGTCGCGGATGGCCGTCAGGTTGTGTTTCTCGTTCCAGGCCAGCAGCTCGCGCTCGAACGTCGTCAACGCCGCCATCTGTCCCCCGTTGAGGTGGACGTTGAATAGCCGGGCTGCATCCTGGACGAGTTTTTCCATATCGCGAAATTATAACATCCGGCAGGATGGGCTCGTGGGAAATAAAAGATGGACACGGAGAGTTCCGTGTCCATCCGAGTCCATTTGCGGACAGCTCAGGCGGCTTTGGCCTTCCTGGCTTTGCGGCGCTTGACCAGGGCGATGATGCCCCAAATGACCAGGGCGATCGGCCCGAGGATGGTGATCAACACCGGCAGGATAAGGAGAACCAGGCGGATCAGGAAGTCGACGAAACCCTGCCAGAATTTGATCAAGGATTGGATCGACTCGTTCGCCACACCCTGGGGTTTCCAGCCGCCGATCTGGATCGGTTTGACGGTCTCCTCGGGGATCAGGGTCACGTTGACCAGGGAGTAGGCCGAG
>Ga0335071_10001679_pt1 | contig 23891 bp, 21 predicted proteins | sample Lox_Sample_15_FD_206724 | JGI IMG/M metagenome (GOLD analysis project Ga0335071, IMG submission 206724) | Soil microbial communities from Loxahatchee National Wildlife Refuge, Florida, United States - Lox_Sample_1.5 | ecosystem: Environmental > Terrestrial > Soil > Wetlands | place: USA... | reverse complement strand
CTGTACGACTCGTTCATTCTGCGGGAAGACGGCCGCCTGAATGAACTGCTGATCGGCGAGTCCTACGAACTGAACCTGCAGAACGTGCCGCGCATCACGCACGTCAAGACCGGGGCCGAAGCGCTCGCGATGGCGCGAGCCGATTCACGCTTCAACCTGATTGTGACCAACCTCGAGTTGGAGGACATGGACGCGGCTGACCTGGCCATGGAGGTCAAGCGCGCCGAGCTGGATGCACAGGTGGTGGTATTGGCGTACGACTATCGGGAGGTGAAGAATTTTGTTGGACGGACACCGCACAGCCTGATTGAGCGCATATTTCTCTGGCAGGGCAATGCACGCATCCTGATTTCCATCGTCAAGTACATCGAAGACAAGATGAACGTCGAGCATGACACCGACGTCATGGACGTGCCGGTGATGCTGGTGGTGGAAGACAATATTCGCTACTACTCGTCGTTTCTTCCGGTGATCTATACGGAACTGATTAGCCAGGCGCGAAGGCTCATCAGCGAAGGGCTGAACGTGGCGCACAAGCTGGTGCGCATGCGGGCACGGCCAAAAATCCTGCTGGCCTCGGAGTTTGAAAGCGGCGCCGAACTCGCACTGCGCTACCGCCAGAATCTGCTAGGCGTGGTAATGGACGTGGAGTTTCCGCGTCGTGGCCAGCCGATGCCCGAGGCCGGTTTCGACCTGGCGCGCATGATTCGCAGCGTAGTGCCCGATGTGCCGATTGTCCTGCAATCCGGTCGTCCGGATGTGATGGACAAGGCGTATGCGGAAGAATTCTCGTATCTGCAAAAGCGCTCGCCGACGCTCCTTGGCGACCTGCGGAACTGGCTGATCGAACAAGTGGGCTTCGGGGACTTCGTGTTTCGCCTGCCTGACCGCAAGACTGAGGTTGCCCGCGCCCGCAACCTCAACGAGCTCGAGCAGGCGCTGCGGACTGTGCCAGCGGAGAGCATCTCATACCACGCCGGGCGCAATCATTTTTCGCACTGGTTGATGGCGCGCACGGAGTTCGCGGTGGCGCAGAAGCTCAGGCCGCGCAAAGTGTCGGACTTCGCCAGCATCGAGGTGCTGAGGCGGGACCTGATTGACGCAATTACCAGCTACCGACGCGAACAGAGCCAAACGACAGTGGTGGATTTTAATCCGGAGATGTTTCATCCAGAGGACAATTACTTCCTGCGTGTGGGCGATGGGTCGCTGGGGGGCAAGGCGCGCGGACTGGCGTTCGCCCGCCATTTGCTGCAGCCCAAGCACATGCCGAAGCGCTTTGCCGGAATACGTATCGCTGTCCCTCGGACCTTGGTGTTGGCCACCGATACCTTTGATCAATTCATGTCCGACAATGATTTGCACGATTTCGCGATGCGCTGCCGCAGTGACGAGGAGATAGCGGAGCGATTTGTCGCTGCCCGACTGACCGACAGCGTGCGAGCGAGCCTGCGGTCCTTCCTGGAAGAGGTCAAGTTTCCACTCGCGGTGCGATCGTCGAGCCTGCTCGAAGATTCGCAATATCAGCCGTTTTCCGGGGTTTACGACACGTTCATGCTGGGCAATCACGATCCCGATATCGAGGTCAGGCTGAAACAACTCACGGAGGCCATCAAGCGCGTTTATGCATCAACCTTCAGCCAGCACACGAAGGCTTATGTGCGCGCAACGCCTTACCGGCTGGAAGAAGAGAAGATGGCGGTGATGATTCAGCAGGTGGTAGGGGCGCAGCATGGACAGCGTTTCTATCCTGACTTCTCGGGCGTAGTGCGCTCGCGGAATTTCTACCCAATCGAGCCGCAGACTCCAAAGGACGGATTCGCAGCCGTCGCGCTCGGGATGGGGCGCGCGGTTGTGGGAGGAGGGAAGTGCCTGACCTTCAGTCCACGATACCCGCGCCATCTGGTGCAATTTTCTTCAGTGGAGGACATCCTGGCCAATTCGCAAACCGATTTCTGGGCGCTCGAACTTATTCCGCGGGTGCACCACGAAAATCCGGCAGACGACCTGCGCGAAGTGTCGTTCCCGGTTAGCACTGCGGAGCGTGACGGTACGCTGCATATGGTCGCTTCAACCTACTCGGTGGAGAACCACGCGGTGTATGACGGCTTGAGCCGGCCGGGCGTTCGGATCGTGAGCTTTGCTCCCATTTTGAAGCATGGGTTTTTTCCACTGCCGCACATACTGGAGCAGATAATGACCATCGGTGAGGATGCGATGGGACGGCCCGTGGAGATCGAGTTCGCGGTCAAGATGCCGACTCAGGCAGGGGAGGATGCAGAGTTCGGGTTTCTGCAGATGCGTCCGCTCGTGATGTCGCGCGAAGGCGAGGAACTGCGTATGGAAGAAGTAGATCCGTCGCGGCTGCTGAGCCAGAGTTCGAAGGTGCTGGGTCATGGAAGGGTGGGCGATCTGCATGACGTGATCGTAGTGGACTTCCATCGCTTCGAGCGGGCGAAGAGCCACGACGTCGCGCAAAGCGTTGCGCACTTCAATGCCGAACTTGGCGCGAAAGCGGCGCCTTACCTGCTGATTGGTGTCGGGCGCTGGGGATCGAACGAGCCGTGGCTGGGGATACCGGTGACGTGGGACCAGATTTCCGGTGCGCGGGTAATCGTTGAGTCGGGATTCAAGGATTTTCGGGTGACGCCTTCGCAAGGCAGCCACTTCTTCCAGAACTTGACGGCATTTCGGATCGGCTACTTTACGGTGAATCCCGACGCGGGAGAGGGCTTCGTCGATTGGGAGTGGCTGGCGGCGCAACAGGGCATCGAAGATCACGGCTGCGTGCGCCTGTTGCACTTCGAGCAGCCGATGTCGGTGCTTATGGATGGCAAGACCGGGCGGGGGATGATCTTTAAGCCCGGAGGGTCCTGGTAGCGCTGACCGGTCGCCCACCTACAGCAAGTTCCGAATACTTATGCAGTGCCGTCGCCCATTAACGTTCCCCCGGCGCTGGGCCATAGCGATGGAACACGCGCAAAGCGTTCTCGAAACCTGTGGGAAGCACATGGACCTGACCGCGGAACGGGCGGTTGATGTCTGCGATTGCAGCCAGTGACAGCGAGATCATCAGTGCAAGTGTGGTGACCTGCAACATGTGGAGGAAGGGCTTCTGTGACCCAAACATGCAGGCCGAGAGCAGAGTGATTACCGCGCCGACGATCAATACGATCCATAGGATCGCAGGGAGGGTCGTTTCGTTCTGCAGTTGGCGAATACGGCGATGCTTGGCAATACTGCTGATTTCTGTCATCACCTGGGCCAGACCGACCTCCTGCGAAGAGGTGAGCGGCTGAGCCGCCGCAGCAGTGGACCACATTCGTTGGACGATTTGCGAGGCATCATGCGTCACTTCGCCGCGGGCCATGGCAGGCCACTCCCGGGTCACAATGGTCTTGGCATAATCGTACGCGAGGCTGCGGATCTCATCGCGCTGTCCTTCGGGCAATCCACTGGCAGCCCAGTAGAGGTTAATCACGCAGCTAGCCTCAATGTCGGAATTCTGGTCAGCCGTCCGGAAGTCTGCCCATGCGGCAAACAACATGAAGCCGACAATGACGGCGTAGGTGGTTCCCAGGACGCTGACCTGCCAGCCGGTGATGTCATTGTGCTCACGCCGCTGATCGGCCGGCCACCATTTGCGGAGAAGGCCCCAGCCCAAGAGCGATCCAGCGATGGTTGCACTGACCAGGACCCAATTGTCAAATGTTGTCAACACCAGCTCCCCGAATGCTAATTGCGAATCTTTGAGTTCTCATGACTCTACCTCACGTGCCGGCGGCAGCGTCACGCCTGGCACGGCCGACAGTGCCAGATCGCCGGCACTTTCCCAAAATCATGGCATCTGGTATTTCTTTTGAGAACTGTTCGGTGTGACGAGTCAGCCCCGTATTGTACGCGACCCCAGGAGACAACCATGAAAAAGTGTACTTTTATGCATAGTGCTCTGCTTGCCTCGATGCTGATTCTGGCATTCCTGATGGCACGCTCCTTGCAAGCCCAGGCCGCTGCAGGCGGAGGAAAAGCGCAGAAGCTTGCGGTCCTCGCAAAGCAACTCCAGCTGACGCCGCAGCAGGAGAAGCAACTCATGCCGATCCTGGAGGCCGATGCGCCGAAGATCGAGGCGATCAAGAACAATGCGTCGCTGGGTCCGCTGCAAAAGTTGCAGCAGATCAAGGCGATTCACGAGCAGAGCGATCCTCAAGTGAAGGCGATTCTCACGCCGCAGCAGTACGAGCAATTGCAGCAGATTCGCCAGCAGGAAATCCACGAGGCGATGGAAAAGCGAATGGGGCAGCAGTAGCGGCCCATGCAGTCGTGCGGCGTCATCGGTGACGAGCCCCGCGAGGCGCTACAGCTCGGCTCCAATTACTGTGGTCCACTTTCGTACGCGCCAGGACTTGACGAGTCCCTTTTTCACATACGGATCGGCGCGCGCAAACGCCGCCGCCGTTTCCGTGGATTCGCCGCGAAATATCAGCACCGCCTGATCCACAGGATCGGCCAGCGCTCCCGCCAGTACAAGTTCGTTGCGCGCGAGCGACTGTCGCGCCAAGTCCAGGTGTTCCTGCCGCAGAGCAGCACGGCGCGACAGATAATCTTCTACGAGGTCATACAGAAGGATGACGTGCAACTTCCACCTCCTGGGGGAAGGATAACAATCCGGCGACACTGGCTTGCCATTGGCGCCTTCGCAAAGCAGCTCCAGTCGGTTTACACTAAGTTAAGTGCACATTCGCACCGCGCTCAGGGCGGTTGCGTGCCGACTTTCAATCCTGAACCTGCAGTCAAGCGGGACGGTCGTTCCCCAACGTCCCTGCTGCCGAGCTGTGAGGGCACCTTCTATTTAGATGTGTGGCATCACCGGTTTTACCCACCTTCATAAACCTTTGCCAGCCGGCGTGCTGACCGACGCGGTGAACTCGATCACGCACCGTGGACCCAATCAGAAAGCGAAATTCGAGTCTAGGAAAGTTTCGCTAGGCGCTACCCGACTTGCCATTCTCGACATAGCCGGCGGAGACCAGCCCGTCTTTAGCGACGACGGTGACGCCGTCATCGTATACAACGGAGAGGTCTTCAATTTCGTCGAGCTGCGGGAGGAGTTGGAGGGTGAAGGCGCCGTTTTCCGCTCACACTGCGACACCGAAGTGATTCTCCAGGCGTTTCTGCATTGGGGAGATACGAGTTTCGCCCGCCTGCGCGGAATGTTCGCGATTGCCATCTGGGTGCAGTCGCAAGAGCGGCTCGTGCTGGCGCGCGACCGCGCCGGCATCAAGCCGCTGTATTACTTCCAGCAAGAAAGCGAGATTTACTTCGGCTCTGAGCTGAAGTGCATTTTCGCCAACCCTAACGTTCCGCGCCGTATCTCAGCCGGCGGTCTCAACTGCTACCTGAGCCTGAACTACGTTCCCGCGCCGTATACGCTGGTGGACGGCATCGTAAAGCTCTGGCCTGGCCACATGCTCGAATGGAAGCGCGGCGTCTGCTCGACGCGCTCATACTTGCCGCCGAAAGACAAGAAGCGGCGTCCTCCAGCCTCGGTCGACGCAGCCTGCGAGGAACTCGACGACCTGCTGCAGAAATCGGTGAAGGAAGAACTTGTGTCGGACGTGCCGCTGGGCGTATGGCTCAGCGGCGGCATGGATTCGTCCACGATCCTGCACTACGCTGCCCAGGCGAGCCCTAATCAAGTCCACACCTTCGGTGTGACTTTCGATGGACGGTCGTTTGACGAAGGCCGCTACATTCGAGAGGTCAGCCGGCACTTCGGCACCAACCACACGGAATTCGACCTGAATCCCGAGGCCGAGCTCGCCGAAGCCATCCAACAGATCGCGTACTACTCCGATGAGCCCAGCGCCGATGCAGGGGCGGTGCCGCTATGGTTTCTATCCAAAATGACCGCCAAGGAAGTGACGGTCATTCTTACGGGAGAGGCGGGTGACGAGCTGTTCGCCGGTTACCTCACCTACAAGGCGAACCGCTATCGCGAAATGGCGCGGATCTTCCCGTCACTTCTGCTGAGGGCCGGCTTGGCCGCGGCGAATCTACTGCCCGTTTCCGACGACAAGATCAGCTTTGAATACAAAATAAAGCGATTCCTGCAGGGCTCGCTGATGGATGCCGGCCGTGCACATCTCTTCTGGAATGGGACGTTCTCCGATGTCGAAAGGGAACAGGTCTTTCGCTACTCCGACGGCGCGCCGCTTACTGAGATACTGCGTGATCTGCGCCCGGGTCAGGGTTTGGGGCGCTTTCTTGAGTTCGATCAGCGGTACTATCTCGCCGACGACATTCTCTATAAAGTCGACCGCATCAGTATGGCGCACTCACTCGAAGTGCGACCTCCGTTTCTCGACGACCGTATTGTTGACTTCGCCAACAGCCTGCCGGATGACTTCAAGCTGCACGGTTGGGAGTCGAAATACGTGCTGCGCCGGTTGATGCGCGACAAGCTCCCGTACTCGGTTTTGCGTCGCCCGAAGATCGGCTTTGACATACCCATTCACGAGTGGTTCCGCGGCGTGCTGCGCTCGTTACTGCTGCAAACGCTCACCGAAGAGACGGTCACAGCGAGCGGCCTTTTCCACTGGCCCTGCGTGCGCAAGCTGCTAGAGGACCACCTCGAGCGCCGCGCCAACCTGGGTTATCACCTCTGGGGCCTGCTGATTCTGTTCATTTGGATAAAACGCTGGAACATCGAAACGGCAATCGGAGTATCGCAGTCGACACAAACAGTCGGAATCGGGATGGCTGGATCGTCGTCTTAGCTGCCTGCCTGGTATTCCACGTATGCGTCGTCGCTCCGCCCCGCGTGGTCGACGACGTTGATGCCGCACAGGCAACGATCGCCCGCAGCATGCTGAGCTCAAGCGACTGGGTGACCACGCGGCTCGACTGTGTCGCGTTAGGGTGCCTTTGCCGACCTTAAGCTGCCATTGGAGCGGCGGCGGTGGCCTTGAGGGCGACGTCACTACAAGCTTGGCGGAGTGAGGTCAAACAATTGGCGATCGCTCTGTTCCTGCGGATGATCGTTTTTCTGCAGGCAGCGAGGATTGAAATCGTTGATTTCGATCCGTATCCGAGTTCATATCCTCTGGCGGTCGCGTTGAAAGACACTCCGCCTGGCGTTCCGATTGGCGCCAAGGAGTACTACGCGTTCTCCTAGGTATACTTCTACGCGAATCGCGATGCGCCGCGTCTGAACGGACAGACAGCCAACCCTGAGTACGGCTCCTATGCGCCGCGAGCGCCGAAGGTATTTCTCGACGATGCGAAGTTTGTGGAGCTCTGGAAGCCACCCTGGCGCTACCATCTGCAGGTGCATGGTTCGATGCCGCCGCATATTGTCAATATGCTTGGATCAAACCGGATTCGTATCGTAAAGAGGAACGGCGATGACTTCCTGCTGAAGAACCGCCCGCTTCCTTGAGGTAGATAGCACTGTCGCATTCCTCTCAACTCGATCGCCTTCGGGTCGTGCTTGTCGGAACGCGCAATCCGCTGAACCTTGGTGCGGCTGCGCGCGCGATGAGTAACTTCGGCGCCCTCCACATGCGGGTGGTCAATGCGTACGAGCCGTCGTTTCGTGAAGCGCGCTCGGCGGTCGGCCCTGCCACAGAAGTCCTGGCGGGCGCTGAGGTCTTCGACTCGCTGGCTGCGGCGGTTTCCGATTGCCACCTCATCATTGGTACGACCGCCATTCAACAACGCGAGCTGAAACAGCCAGTCTATAGGCTTGATGAAGCCGCCGGGCAAATTCGTCAGCAGCTCGGGATCGGGAGAGTAGCCATCGTCTTCGGCTCGGAGAAGACTGGTCTCAGCAACCACGCCCTCAGCTATTGCCACTGGCTGCTTCACGTTCCGACTCGCAGCGAGCATCGTTCGATGAACCTGGGGCAGTCGGTGGCAGTTACGCTCTACGAACTTTCGCGGGACGTGCTGCTCGTTTCGCCCACGGAGAACAGGAACGGCGTGAGCGCCACATCGGAGGATCTCGAGCGCCTCGCTGATGTGTTACTCGACGTACTCAGGCTGAGTGGTTATACTTTGCCGGCTACACTAGGCGCAACGGAAGAGAAGGTTCGTCGCATGGTGCGCCGTATGGGTCTCAACTCGCGCGATGCCGAAGTGCTAGTCGGAATGCTGCGCCAAATCGAGTGGAAACTGAAGGAGTAGCTGAATTCGCGGCCCACCGCGACACCCGGATTGGCACCGGGTACAAGATGACGCACCAGTCCTTCACAGCCGGCCCTGTGTGGACCAGAAGCGGATTCAACCCGTGTCTGACACAGGAAGGCGAACTGAATTGTCAACAGAATATTACTCGATGGAGCGGGAGCGGCGTCGGCAATCAACGATCTCGTTGTGGTGAGCAGCCGACTGCGAACATAGGATAGATCGTATCTCTCCGGAGGCGCCATGCGAAGCGCGTGCCGTTGATTGCCGCCAGCATTCTGGCCGCTCGGGAGCTAGTGTCGCGTCCCGGAAATGCGTGAGCAAAGTCGGGCGATCTTCTGGAGAATGGAATCGGCGGTGACTGTCCAGATAAAAGGTCGCTGTTTGCGGTTGTATTGCTTTACGAAGTCGTCGATCTTCTGCACCAGTTCCTTGACACTGCGGAAGGAACCACGCCGAATGGCTCGCTGCGTAATCAGGCCGAACCAACGTTCCACCTGATTCAGCCACGACGAGTAAGTGGGGGTAATGCATGTGGAAGCGAGGTCGTTGCGCCAGCCAGGTACGCACCTTGGGATGTTTGTGGGTGGCGTAGTTGTCCACCACCAAGTGGACATCCAGTGCGGCGGGAACACAGGCCTGCAAGTTGCGCAGGAAAGACAGGAACTCCTGATGGCGATGACGGGGCTTGCACTCAGGAAAGACGGCCCCGGTGGCAATGTCGAGCGCGGCAAATAAGGTCGTGGTGCCATGGCGGACGTAATCATGGGTGATGCCCTCGACATAGCCCAAACCCATCGGTAGCACCGGTTGGGTGCGGTTCAGGGCCTGAATCTGGCTCTTCTCATCCACGCAAAGTACCAGAGCGTGGTCGGGTGGATTCAGGTAAAGACCGACGATATCCCGCACCTTCTCGATGAAGAACGGATCGGTGGAGAGTTTGAAGCTACGACTGCGGTGCGGCTGTAGGGCAAACGCCTGAAACACACGATGCACGGTGGATTTGGAAATGCCGCTGTCGTGGGCGGCTTGGCGAACACTCCAGTGCGTAGCCCCCGCGGGCTTGCGGGAGAGGGTGCGTTTGAGTAAGACTGCAATCTGCTCATCGGCAATGCTGCGGGGCCGCCCCGGCCGCAACTCATCGTACAGACCCGCCACTCGCTGTTCGAGGAAACGCTGTCGCCACTTGCCCACCGTGGCCTTGGCCCAGCCCAAACGCTCAGCAATCTCGGTATTGCTCTGGCCCTCGGCCGACCACAGCACTAGCTTGGCGCGGCAGACGAGCGCAGGAGGCAGGCTGCGCGAAGCCGCCAGACTCTTCAGTTGTGTGCGTTCGTCCACGGTTAGGCGGAGGGTGGGTTTGGGGCGTCCGGTTAGCATAGGGCAGCTCACCGTTACACCTACAATATTGCAAGTTAGTCATGGGACAACACACTGGCTCCTGAGTCATAAATAGCTTTTATATAGTATGAGGAGGCTTTATGGTGAGTCATGCAGATTCAACGTGGACGTCCGAAGAAGCATGAACTCATCGTAGACTCGGTGCAGAGAGCTCAGTTGGAGAAACTGGCGCGGGAGTCGCGGAATGTCCATTGGCTGGCTTTTCGAGCCCAGATCATTCTTCAGTGCGCTGCCGGAAGTAGCAATGCCGCGGTGGCGCACAAGTTGCATACGACCGGCTTTACGGTCGGCTTCTGGCGCAATCGCTTCATCGCCGAGGGTGTCGCGGGATTGAGCGACGAGCCTCGTCCGGGAGCGCCGCGCGAGATTGGCGACGAAAAAATTGAGCAGGTAGTTCGCCTCACGCTGGAAAAGACTCCTAAAGGTGCCACCCATTGGTCCAGCCGCATGCTGGCGGCGCGAACTGGGCTGAGTCAATCCACGATCAGCCGGATCTGGCGGGCGTTCGGTCTGAAACCCCCTCCCAGCGAAGGCTTCCAACTCTCGAACGATCCGCTGGTCGATAAGGTGCGAGACATCGTCGGTTTGTATCTGGATCCGCCGCATCATGCGCTGGTGTTGTGCGTGGATGAGAAGTCACAGATTCAAGCGCTAAGCCGAAGCCAGCCGGTGCTGCCGATGCGAGTCGGGCAGATGGAACGTCGCACCCACGATTACAAAGTTCACGCAGTTACCAGTCTGTTCGCCGCACTCGATGTGGCGACCGGGCCGCTTCTTCGAAACTGCTATCGCCGGCATCGTTCCGTGGAGTTCCTCGACTTTCTAAACAAGATCGATCAAGACGTTCCCGCCGAACTGGATGTTCACTTGGTGCTGGACAACTACGCCACCCACAAGACCGCCCTGGTTCGGCATTGGCTACAGAAAAGGCCGCGCTATCATCTGCATTTCACGCCCACACATGCCTCGTGGCTCAATCAAGTCGAACCCTGGTTTGCCCTGCTCACCGAGCGCCACATCAAACGAGGTTCGCATGTCAGTGTGCAACAACTGGAACAAGCCATTCGCGAGTTCATCGCAGCCCACAACCAGCACCCGAAGCCCTTCCGCTGGACGAAATCCGCTGACCGGATCCTGGCTTCAATTGCACGCTTTGCCACCTCCACACTCGCAGCTCACCGACCGGCTACTTATACAAGCAATCAATGACTCAGGAGACTGGGCCGCGCGACGCCACGACTTTCCGATTTCTTATTGTTCGTAGTGTTTCTCGAGTGAGACAGCAGCACGACGGGCGAACTAAAACGATATAATAACGTCTTCATGACGGGCCTGATCTATGCGGCCGTGACTTACGTCCGCAGTCCTGCTGGCATGTTCGTGGAGGAAATGCGGCGTGAAGTGCATCCCGCGCACACACATGCCGACGCGCATATTACGATCCTTCCGCCGCGGTCGCTTCGCGGCACCGAATCCCAGGCGATCCAAGAACTTAGGAACATTTGCCGAAGCTTCAAGCCGTTCGATGTAACGATGGGTGACGTGGAGACCTTCATCCCGACAACGCCAACGGTATTTATCCGCGTCGCTCACGGTGCCTACCGCATCCGCGAACTGCACGATCTGCTGAATCAGGGCGCACTGCACTGCTCCGAGCCCTGGCCGTACATGCCTCACCTTACGATCGCCAAGATGGACACTCTTGACGAGGCCCGCAAAGTCGTCACCCTTGCGCGCGAAAGATGGGACCGCTGCGATAACAGCCGGCGTATCCGAATCGATCGGGTCACATTCGTGAAAGGACAAGGCGAGCGTTGGATGGACCTAGCTGAGATTGCACTGGGCACATCAGCGAGCGGGTAGATCAGGATTGTCGGAGTTTCAATAGTGCGTTGGCAGGCACTTCCTGGAAGTACTCTGGGGTGGGTGAAGGGATTCGAACCCTTGACAGCCGGAGCCACAGTCCGGAGTTCTACCACTGAACTACACCCACCGCGCTCAAAAAAAATTATAGCATTGCAAAGCTCACCGACCCGTAGGTCTTGCGATTGCCTCATTCTGGATTCGGAAAGAAAATCGAGGCCCGTGAGCTAGTTCATCGAACAGCCGCCGCTGTCGTTCATGCAGCAGGACGACCGTCCGCAAGGGCTTGGGGCGGGCGCGCCGCTGTGGGCATGTGCCGAGAAGCGAGAAAGTTGCTGCTCCAATTTCGCGGTGTGGCATTTGGGACATTCCGCCTTCTGTTCGCCCATGACAATGGCTTCAAACTTGTGTCCGCACTCGCCGCAGAGGTATTCGAAGATCGGCATAATCGCTCCCCAAGATCCCGCTCCACCATCTCCCTCGGCCTGCCATAATAATAGTGGTGGAGGCGGGGACGGTCCTTTTCATTATAGATGCAATCCCGAGAACCGAACTGTTCTGACGCCACTGAGCCTCACGAAATCGGCGCGACGACTCATTCTATGACCGGGTCGCGTTGGCTCGCGGCGAGCGACCTTTTTGGCGAGCCGTTCGAGCCGCGCCGTCCGTTCATTGGCGGGCATGGGCAGACCATTGCCGGGAACTTCCTTCCGCGGCGCAACAAATTGCCGCCACCAGAAGAGCGACTAATAGCAGTCGAGCCCACCATGAGCGTGCAGTGTCAGTGCCACTGGCAGGCCAATCGCGGCAGCGCCATGACAATGATCATCGTCCACGGCCTGGAAGGCTCCACGGAGTCGCAGTACGTCATCGGTAGCGGCAGTAAGGCGTGGCTCGTCGGAATGAACGTGGTACGCATGAACATGCGGAACTGCGGCGGAACTGAGCGACTCGGACCCACGCTCTACAACTCGTCTATGTCCCACGATGTGGGGATTGTCGCCGAGACGTTGATCCGCGAGGAAGGGTTAACCAGCATCGCAATCGCCGGCTTCTCCATGGGTGGGAACCTCGTGTTGAAGCTGCTGGGAGAATGGGCGGCAAATGCTCCGAAACAAATCAAGGCGGGGATTGGCGTGTCTCCCGCAATGGATCTTGCCGCCTCGGCTGACGCGCTGCACGAGCCGGCAAACCGCATCTACGAATGGAAGTTCTTGCGGGGGCTGTGCCGGCGCATCGAGCGCAAAGCCGCGATGTTTCCAGACCTCTACGAGACCCGCTATCTCCGCGGCGTGCGCAGCCTGCGCGATTTCGATAACCAAATAACGGCACGGTACTGCGGATTTGATGATGCCCAAGATTACTATACGCGCGCCGCGTCATCGCAGTTCCTCCAGCGCATCTCAGTGCCGACTCTGATTGTGCACGCCAACGACGATCCGTTCATTCGTGTGCTGCCCGACACACGGCGCAAGCTACTCGAGAATCCTCACATCACCTACCTGGAAACCGAGCACGGTGGACATTGCGCCTTTCTCGCCGCTCCCAATGGATACGACGGCCGCTGGGCGGAGCGCCAGGCGATCGCTTTCGTGCGGCGCGTGGAAAAAGGCGAAGCAGTGACCGCTCCGGCTTGGGCACGTCGCTAATGGATGCCGATTGGTGCGTCGAATTGGCCGCTGACGACCCTGCGCTCGAATTTCCGTGGTCGTCGCCGGACGGAAGTCAGTACTACGTCGACCTGGCGACTACTCCTGAAGCCATCGACCAAATCTCCGAAGCGCGGGAATTCCCAGCGATTCGAGACTCGCTGACTCGCCTCAACGGGAACGACTCGCTATGGATTACGGCGAAGTGCGGAGCCTGGCTTGACGACGAGCCTAGCGAATCGAACGAAATCTGCGGTGGCACCGTTCGCATGTGCTCGTATATGGATATTGTCCGTCGCGATTCTTCGCAGCGTTTCTCGTTCGAACTGCACGAGGAGTGGGCCAGATCATTGGCTGCACGTCTGCGCATTCTTCCAGGCGATGCTGCAGTTTGCGAGTTGATCGTACGGCGCTGCTACTTCCATTTCGCTAATCAGGTCAGCAGCGATTCTGCGCCCGGATTTTTCATCTCCACCTATGTCTTCGGATATGGGAATGATGCCCAACGAGCGACCAGTCGCTGGACGGAAGGACTCACCCAAGTCTCTTCCGTTCTCCTCAAATAACAGGCATTATTTGCGATAATTAGATGTGTCGCCGGCAAGGCGATCGCGTGCGAATGGGCCCGTAGCTCAATTGGATAGAGCATCAGCCTTCTAAGCTGAGGGTTGCTGGTTCGATCCCAGCCGGGCCTACCAATTCTGCCTTACTTCACTGGCCTAACCTGAAGCTCTGGTGCCTTGCATTCCTTCAGCGATTTGGGGCACGCTTTGTATTGAAAGTCTTTGGTCAGGCAAATCTCCAGAGCCGAAAACTGGTTCTGTAGGCAAGAGACGCGAAACGCCGCGTTAGGCGCATTATTGGCGGTGGCGAACGTAGACTCGATGTCACGAGGGTTGGTTTCAGCGGTGACCGTGGGCCGCTTAAACTGTTCTGGCACAGTCAATCTGCCGAAGACCTTTTCAATCGCCGCAAAGTAGTCGTCTGCGGAGAGGCCGCTGCTGGTACCGTGCTTCGACCACTCGTGCTGAATCAAACCTTTGCCCGGCATGATGGGCAGCATGTGGTTCACCGTGTCGGACCGGACCGGTGGAGACGTCGAGCAATTTTGAGGCCAGCGGCCGTCGTTGTGTTGCGGCCACAGTCCGTGAACAACCAAACCCATGTGTTTCTTCGGGCTGCACTCGGCGGTGCCGCCACCGCTGGGGTTGGTGGCGCAGAACTGCGGCGCCCATGAGAGCGTAAGGAGGTAGTAATCGAATTCTCCGGGAACATTGGTATTGGCAGCGGGTTGCTGCTTGCTGTGCTTGGCGAAACTGCCTGGCGCGAGGCAAAGGTAGAATGCAGCCGCTAGCGCGACAACGCCCGCTCGAGTCTTCATAGCAGGACATCTTACCGTAACTGCTTGCGAACGCCTGCCACGAAGTGTCAGTGCAGGTGAAAAAGATGTTCGAGAGAAAACAGCAAGGCGACGCCTGCGAAAACCACCACCGCCATCCCTACTCCCGGCTCGCGGTTGACCTCTGGAATCAGGTCCGACGCCGCCACATAGATGGTGACGCCGGCCGCCAACGGCAGTCCGTAGCCGACAGCGTGTCGCCCGATGACCATGGTCAGCACGCCGGCCAGCGTCGCCAGCCCGAGCATCACCGATGCGAACCAGGACTTACCTTTGCTCAATCCGCTCGCCAGCATGACCGACGTTACAGTGAAACCTTCAGGAATCTTGTGCAGAAAAACCGCGAGGAAGATCACCCATCCCAGCCATGGCGAAATCAAAAAGCCTGACGTAATGGCGATGCCGTCGAAGAACGTGTGAATCATCAGACCGAACAACACTGCCATGCGGTGATGGGTGTGGGCGAATTCTTCCGCATGTGTTTCTTCACCATAGTGAAAGTGCGGCGAAATGGTGTGCTCGAACAGGTGCACGATGAGATACCCGAGCAGCACCAACAGCGCTCCAGTACGCCCAGCCCGCTCCAGGCTTTCGGGAACCATTTCCACGAGTGCCGTGGCCAACATGAACCCAGCCCCCAAAGCGACGAAGTACCGCAGGTACCGACGCTCCCAGTTCCGCTGCACGATAAGCGCACCGCCGAATACATTGGCGGCGGCCGCAGTGAGTCCCAAAAGCACGCTGATAAGAATTGGGCTCATGAGGGATAACAAAAACAGAAGTGCAGATGCCAGCTAGCGTTAATTTGATTCATGCGCAGCGAAGAGAATAGCAGAGCCGTCACCTACGGCGCCGCAACGTGCAGTCGTCCGCTCGTGTGGCATTTTCGTCTGCTATTATCCGCTGTGCCTGATGTGCAACACGTCGCCGTCCTTCACGATGTACTCCTTACCCTCTAACCTCAGGGTGCCACGCGCGCGTGCCTCGGCTTCCGAGCCAGCCTCCAACAACTGGTCCCAGTGAATGGTTTCCGCGCGGATGAAATGCTTGGAGAGGTCAGTGTGAATCGCGCCGGCCGCCTCTACGGCTTTCGATCCTTTCTCTATGGTCCAAGCACGGCACTCATCCTCGCCGACGGTGAAGAACGAGATCAGCCCTAGCAGTTCGTAAGTCTTGCGGATGAGTCGCACCAATCCGCTTTCCTGCAGCCCATAGCTTGCAAGAAACTCGGTGGCGTCCTGATCGCTCATCTCGGCCAGTTCGGCCTCTACTTTGGCGCACGCAGCCAGTGCGCCGGTGTTGCGTCGCGAAGCGATCTCCGTCAGCCCGTACTTGCCCACGGCAGCATCAAGGTCCGCACCGAGCGACTGACTTTCGCCCATGTTCAGCACATACAGGATGGGCTTTTCACTCAGAAACATAAACCCTCGAAAACGCTTCTTGTCCTCCGGGGTCAATTCCATCTCACGCAGCGGCAGCTCCTTCTCGAGATGCTCTTTGGCGCGCTTGAGCAGTTCATGTTCCACTTCGAGCTCCGCCGACTTCATCTTCTTGAGGTCCTTTTCGACCCGTTCCTGTCGCTTCTCGACCTGGCCAAGATCCGTAACGATTAAGTCGAAGTCGATGTTCTTAATGTCGCGCAGGGGATCGACATCCCCGACGTGCGGGATCGACGGGTCTTCGAATGCTCGGACGACGTGCGCAAGTGCATCGACATTCCGCAGGTTCGCTGCGAAGGCGGTTTCCCTCAACGCCTCCTGGCTGAGCGCGGCAACGTCGGCGTACTCCACGCTGGCGTGGATCAGCTTCCTGGGGTTGTAAAGCGCGGCCAAGCGATCCAGACGGTCGTCTGGCACCTTAGTCACTCCGAGGTGCGCCTCGCGGGGTCCGCCGGCGCGGTAACCGACCGCCAGCTTTGTCAGCATTACGAACAGAGATGTCTTGCCCACCTGCGGTAGGCCAATGATTCCGGTTTTCATAGAATGAAGGCCTCTGGGTCCGCCGAGTTAGCCACGCTGCGGATTCCGATGTGAAGACTTGCAACGCCACAGAACTGCCTGCGTTTGGTTGCGAAAACTCTCTATGATAAACGCCTTCCGGTTAGGAAGATGACCGCCAGTCCCAGCAAGAAGACCGCTCCCTCGATCCGCGTCGACCAGACGTGTAGCCGGTCAAATTCGACGCGCCGAGGGTCATCCAGCGGCACAGAGTCGACGACGACCATTTCATTGCGCAATGCGAACATTCGCGTGGAGACGGAGAACATGCTTACCAGAGTAAACGCGATCATCAGGTAAACCAGCAGATTGCGCCCCGCGAAGGCGCCGACCGTCCCCGTTGCAACGTGTGACTCCACCATCGATGTCGCGACGAACACGATTCCGCAAGTCACTCCCGTCCAGTGGAGGACATTCAGGGTTTGGCCTACAACGGAGCCTGCCAGATGCCGGCTGGGCAAGAATCCGGCGTGAAATGCGATTGGCGCGAGAATGAACGCCAGGAAGGCAATTCCTCCGACCCACACGACGAGTGACAGCAGCATGAAAAATCGAATCAGTGACATGAATGCCTCGCTGATTTCTCAATTTTAGCCGGAGCGCCCATGAGCGAAAGTTACCGGGAGCTATTTCACTCGGAAATCCTACTGGCCGCGCCGCGAATGCCACCCTAGTGATATATGCTGCGGTACAAAAATCTGTCATACTGAGCAGCTCGATTTGACGGTTGGCGCAGCACTTCTCTGTCGAAGGCTGCCATCGGAGAGACTTTCACTTCCCGAGAATGAAACTCGCGGTCACCACTCGTGAAGTCTGCTGTGCTCTGTGTTTCCTCGCCATTCCCGCAATCTGCACGTCGAGAGTGACCCTGCTGCCGCCGGCGACTCCACCCGTCGAACTTGGATCCACTGATCGCGACAGCCAGCTTGCCAGCCATGCAGAGGTTACCTGCGACGCACGCGGCGATATGCCCCTGAATGCGGCGCAGGCTGCCACCTATGTGACGCTTCCCGCAGGAATGCCGACGAATGGTAACTGCATCGGCTACTGGGTGCGCTTCTCGGTGATCTCGCGAGTTTCCGATGCCGATGGTTGGGCGCTGCAACTCCGGGATCCATGGCAGCATGCAGACCTTTACTTGCTTCGCGATGGCGTCGTCCCAGTTGAACGCACAGGCATCTCGATTCCACCTCAGGACCGCGCCCTGCCTTCCGGAGGCACGTCGCTGCCTATCTACCTGAACAGTGGCTCGGCAAAGACCTTTTATCTGCACCTGACCGGCGACACCACCCGCTATGGCGAGTCCCGCGTTGTCGCTGCAACCGTGATCCCGATGGGCAACTGGGTTCGAGAGCAGCGGTCAGCGACATTCGGACAAGGCATATACAACGGTGTGATCGCCGGGCTGGCGTTGTACAACCTGATCCTGTTCGTGGCGATTCAGGAAACCGTGTACCTCTACTACGTCCTGTATGTCGTGTCGTTCGGGATTGTTTGGATTTCGCGCAGCGGTTTTCTTTACCAGTATCTGTGGCCGCACCATCCGCAGTGGAACGATCTCTACCAGCCTTACTTTGCCGCCAGCGCGATCCTGTTCAGTGTGCTGTTCGTCAGGGAATTCCTCTCAACCCGCAAACGCACTCCTCGAGTCGATCTCGTTCTTCGGGTAATCCTAGGGCTCACGGCCTTCACCGGCTTCGCCGGCCTCGGCGGCAACGTCAACCTGATGGCGCTGCCGCTGTCCGTCATCGGGCTCACCGTGTCGGTCCTTTACGCAGTCATGGGACTGATTGCCCTGGCAAAGGGATACCGCCCGGCGCGGTTCTTTCTTGTCGCCTGGGCGGCCCTGCTCGTCGGCAACGTGATTTACATATTGATGTTCCTGCGGCTGTTGCCCATGACATTCCTCACATACAACGCCGCCCAGGCAGGTTCAGCCATGGAGTGCATCCTGCTTGCCTTCGCGCTGGCGGATCGTGTCAACCTGTTGAAACGCGCTCGCGAACGACGGCAGTTGGAATACACCCATGAGTTGCAAGAGGAGGTGAGGCAACGCACCCGCGAGCTCAGTGAAGCGGTGGAAAAGTTGCAGATGGTTTCTGCTACCGATCCCCTTACAGGACTCAGCAACCGGCGCCATATCGAGGCCGCAGTCCAGCCCTGGATTGCGGACCTGCAGCGTGTGCGAATCCGCAATTCTCCAGTAGAGCCGCTTCGCCATCTTGCCGTTTGCCTGGCAGATCTCGATCATTTCAAGGGCATCAACGACGAACTCGGACATGCGGTAGGCGACAAAGTGTTGCGGGCGGCTGCCGCAACCTTACGCCAGAATGTGCGGGCTACGGCGCTGCTCGCGCGCTGGGGCGGCGAAGAATTTCTCGTCCTCGACCATGTACTTGCGTCCCATGAAGACTTGCTCATGGCAGAGCGCTTGCGCCGCGCCATCTTGAACATGGCGTGGCCTGCGGCGATTGCCCCGCGCTCCCTGTCGCTCTCGTTGGGAGTGGTTCGTTATCCGTTTTCGGAACGCTTCCCCGACCTCCTCGATTGGGACCAATGCCTCGCTCTGGCCGACAGTGCTCTATACCGCGCCAAACGTGCCGGACGCAACCGCTGGCAGTGTTATCGCGCAAATGAAGTCGCACTGATGAAAGCCATCCGAGATCGGGGCGAAGAAGACGTACGCCGCCTGCTTCGCCTTCAGGCTGACGAAGCCTTTTCGGTCGGCTTGATCGAAGCTGTGGACCAAATTCCGTCAGGCGCTCTTGCCACCTAGTCGGCGTGAAACGCTGACTTGCTCTGGCGCAGACTTCGCCAGGAAGGAATCCAGCAATCGGTGTAGTGGGCACCATGAGCGTCGCCGTTGTAGGCTGGAACCTCGATTTAATTGCCGACCTTTCTTCCTGTGTTGTTGCTGATCACGGCCAGCCGCCGCGCATGGAAGCTACCGTTGACCACGGCTGCAATCGCATCCATTTCTGCCAGGAATCCGTCGTGCCCGTGTGCGGTTTCAAACTCGGTGTAGTCGCAACGGGCTCCCGCCGCTTCGATGCGTCTTGCAAGTTCGCGCACGTCCTTCGCCGGGAAAAGCCAGTCCGAAGAAATTCCTATAAGTGAGACGTGTGCTTCGATCCGCTTCAGTGCCTCATCCTCGGAAGAATAGCCGCGGTCCAACTCAAACGTATCCATCGCCTTCGTAATGACGATGTACGAGTTTGCGTCGAACCGGTTGACGAATTTTTCACCCTGATGATCGAGGTATCCGGCAACGTCATAGCGGTCGTTAACCGAGCGCAGGGGGTCTTCTCCGTTGCGATTGGGCTTGCGGGCGTAGCGGTGGTCGAAAAGCTCTGCCGACTTGTACGAGCACATCCCGATGGCACGCGCCAGTCCGAGGCCGCCTGCCGGCTGTTCGCCCTTCGCGTAACGACCCTCGTTGAAATTCGGATCGAGCTGGATCGCCTTTCGCTGCACGTGGTTCAGAGCCAAGCCAAGTGCTGAGAGCGGAGCGCAACCGATGGCGATACAGTGCTCCACGCGCTCAGGGTAGTCGACCGCCCATTGCAGCGCCTGCATTCCTCCAATTGACGCACCCAGGATGACGCGCAGACGTTTAACACCCAATTCGTCCAGCACATGAGCCTGCGCTCGAACCATGTCTCGAATGGTTACAAGCGGGAAGTCTGGCCCAAACTGTTTGCCGGTCGCGGGATTGATCGACATCGGCCCGCTCGACCCGTAACATGAACCGAGGATGTTGGTGCAGATGACGCAATCGCGCGAAAGTTCAAACACCGGCCCGAACATCTCGGGCCACCAGTCTGCCACCCGCGCCGAGCCCGACAGCGCGTGGCAGACAAGAACAGCGTTGTCCCGCCGCTCGCTGAGTTCGCCATACACGGCGTACCGCACCGACACCGGCTGCAATGTTCCGCCGCCTTCCAGCCGGAAGGGCTCGCCGAACGCGAACGTTAGGTCGCCCTCCCGCGTTGGCTGTAATGCGTCTCGCATGACTATGCTCCCGCGGCTGTGGCGGCCTGCTTCTTCCCAGCTGCCACCCGCAGTGTGTTTTCCAGGTCGGCAATGATATCGCGCACGTCTTCGATTCCCACCGACAGGCGTACCAGCTCCGGAGTCACCCCTGTAGCCCGCTGCTCCTGTTCAGAGAGTTGCTGATGGGTGGTTGACGACGGATGGATGACCAGCGACTTCGCATCGCCAATATTAGCCAGCAGGCTGAACAGTTGCACCGAGTTGATAAACTTCTTGCCAGCCTCGTACCCGCCCTTAATGCCAAACGTCACGAGCGCGCCGGCTCCGTTCGGTAGATACTTCTTCGCCCGCTGATAGTACTTGCTTGTCGGCAGTGCGGGATAGTTCACCCACTCGACATCGCTGTGGCCTGCTAGGTACTCGGCCACTTTCAGCGCGTTCTCGGAGTGCCGCTCCATCCGAAGATGCAGTGTCTCCGCACCCTGCAATAACAGAAAAGCGTTGAACGGCGATAGGCTCGCGCCCGTGTCACGCAGTCCCTGCACACGCGCCTTAACCATGAACGCCAGCGGTCCAAAGGCCTTGGTGTACGAAACGCCGTGATAGGAAGGATCAGGCTCGACGAATTCCTTGAACCGGTCTGACTTCTCCCAGTCGAATTTGCCGCCGTCGACGATGACTCCGCCAATCGAGGTACCATGCCCGCCGATAAACTTCGTCGCCGAGTTAACCACGATGTCCGCGCCCCACTCAATCGGCCTGCACAACGCCGGGGAAGCCGAGGTATTGTCAATGATCAGCGGCACCTCTGCGTCGTGAGCGATTCGCGCCAGTTCTTCGATGTCGGCGATGTCGAGCTTGGGATTCCCCAGCGTCTCGGTGTACAGCGCCTTTGTCTTCGGACCGATCGCCTTGCGCAGCCCGTCGAAGTCGTCGGCATCGACAAATTTCACTTTGATGCCCAGCTTCGGCAACGTGTAGTGGAACAGGTTGTAGGTTCCGCCGTAAAGCGAAGTGGTCGAGACAATGTCGTCTCCTGCCGAGGCCAAGGTGGTGATCGCCAGGGTCTCGGCCGCCTGGCCCGAAGCCAGCGCCAGCCCCGCCGCTCCGCCTTCCAGCGCCGCGATGCGCTTCTCGAAGACGTCGGTGGTGGGGTTCATGATGCGGGTGTAGATGTTGCCGAACTCTTGCAGGGCGAAGAGCCGTGCGGCGTGGTCGGCGTCATCGAACACGTACGAGGTGGTCTGGTAAATTGGTACCGCGCGCGACTTGGTGGCGGGGTCCCTTTCCTGACCTCCGTGGATGGCAAGTGTGTTCAGGTGGTACTCGGGTTTGTCGCTCACTGCAGTCTCTCCTCTGTCGTTTTCCTCTGGACTTGTTCCGAAAACACAGCGACCCACAGCGTGACGGCTGTGGGTCGCTTGAGAACTCTGCGGCATCTACTCGGTTGTTCGCCGCTTCAACGCGCTACCCACACGCCGACACGCATACACATGCACATGGCCATGGTGCTAATGCGCGCCCGGATGTAGGAAGCGGGAATCATGCTTGGTTGATAAGTATAGTGACCGGGCAACGGTTGTCAAGCTGACCTTCTTCCGCCGAAATGATGAAATTGTCATCACAGCCGGCACACCGTGCTCCCCCTTACTATATAATTTGCGCCTCTTGGCGACTAACCGGCGCCGTGTCCATGACGATTCTCGCTTTCACCATCCTAATTGCGACAGGTTCTTTCCTCGCAGGACTGCTCGGTGCGCTCACCGGCCTGGGCGGAGGCGTGGTCGTCGTGCCCATGCTCGCTTTGTTGTTTGGGGTCGACATTCGATATGCCATCGGTGCGTCCCTCGTCTCTGTAATAGCAACATCGTCGGGTGCAGCGGCAGCCTATGTTCGCGAAGGCTACAGTAACATCCGCATCGGGATGTTCCTGGAGGTGGCCACCACGATCGGCGCAATCTTCGGAGCACTCATCGCCACCCACGTTCCCACCGCAGCTATCTCCATCATCTTTGGTATCGTGCTTTTGCTGTCGGCATACTTCTCCAGTCGCCCGCATCCACCCGATCTTGTCAACTCGTCTCCGGACCAACTCGCCACTGTCCTCAAGCTTAACGGTTCCTACCCCGGTCCGAAAGGTCTGACCAACTACAACGTTCACAATGTGCCGGGAGGATTCAGTCTGATGTTTACCGCCGGAACGCTCTCCGGGTTGCTGGGGATCGGCTCCGGTGCGCTCAAAGTCCTCGCCATGGATCAGGCGATGCGCATCCCCTTCAAGGTTTCCACGACCACCAGTAATTTCATGATCGGCGTCACTGCCGCCGCTAGCGCGGGTATCTATCTCAGCCGCGGCTACATCGATCCCGGTATCGCCATGCCAGTAATGTTGGGGGTTCTCGCCGGATCGCTGCTCGGTGCACGCATTCTCGTGAGGGCGAAGACCCGCTGGCTTCGCTACATTTTTAGCGCCGTGATCATCGTTCTGGGCTTCGAGATGATCTACGAAGGCTGGAAAGGTACTTTGTGAATCGCCCGGCAATCGACGATCGGCGTATTGAATTGTTGCTCGGTAACCTGCTTCGCTTCGGCGTCCTGCTCGCCGCCTCGGTGGTCTTATGCGGCGCGGTGGTCTATCTCGTCCGCCATGGGCACGAAGCTGCAAACTTCTCTGAATTCCGCGGAGAAGCCGCCGCCCTGCGTTCGTTACCGGCTGTCGTAGCGGGGGCCCTGCATTTCCATGGCAAGAGCATCATCCAGTTCGGCCTCTTGATCCTGATCGCCACGCCGGTTGCCCGTGTCGTCTTCTCAGCAATCGGCTTTGCGATCGAGCGCGACTACCTCTACGTCGCTCTCACACTGATTGTGCTGGCGGTCTTGCTCTACAGTCTCATCGGCTCTGACGCTACCTAGCCGCAGCGATGGCGCCACCGTCATCGCGAACCGAGCGCAATTCGCAATCGGGAACTGGGCCAATGCGGGAATAACCCCGTCCCCCTTTTCTATTTCGCCCCATATCGGCCTTCCGTCCGGCCTAAAATGACCTTATGCGTCCTCTCGCACTCGCTCTCACCGCCTCTGTTCTCGCAGCCACCGTCATGGCTCAATCACCGCGACCGACTAAGGAGTCCGGACTCGTGACCAGCTTCACTCTCGCCAGCCCTGCCTTCAATTCCGGTGCTCAGATCCCGAACGAGTACACCTGCAAGGGTGAGGACGCCTCGCCTGTACTCGCATGGACCGGCGATCCCGCACACACGGTTAGCTACGCCCTCATCATGGACGACCCCGACGCTCCATCCGGCACGTTCGTTCATTGGCTTATCTGGAACATACCCCCCGCCCTCCAGTTGCTGCCCAAAGACATCATCAAGAGCGGAACTCTGCCCAACGGTGCCATGCAAG
>Ga0335071_10001678_pt1 | contig 23896 bp, 21 predicted proteins | sample Lox_Sample_15_FD_206724 | JGI IMG/M metagenome (GOLD analysis project Ga0335071, IMG submission 206724) | Soil microbial communities from Loxahatchee National Wildlife Refuge, Florida, United States - Lox_Sample_1.5 | ecosystem: Environmental > Terrestrial > Soil > Wetlands | place: USA... | reverse complement strand
ATCTTCTTCTCCCTCAAGAACTTCGAGGGCATCGCCACCGGCATCGTCTACGACCTGCTCATGGCGGCGGGGATGACGGTGGTCCTCATCCTCTGGGGCATCGACCTGTCGGTGGGGGCGGTGCTGGCCCTGACCAGCGTGGTGGCCGCCATGATGATGCACGCCAAGGTGGCCATCGCCCCCTCGGTGGCGGCCGGTCTCCTCTGCGCCCTGGCCATCGGCGCGGTCAACGGGGCGTGCGTCGCCTATCTCCGGATCGCCCCCTTCATCGTCACCCTGGCGGCCATGTCCGTGGCCCGCGGCGCCGCGCTGGTGCTCTCCTCCGGCTACTTCGTCTCCGGCCTTCCCCCCGCCTACTCGATGATCAGCGAGGGGCGGCTCGGCGGCATCCCCGTTCCCTACCTGCTGGTGGCGGTGGTGCTCTTGACCCTGCACCTCTTGCTGCGGCGCTGGAGGTTCCTCCACCAGGCCTTCTACGTGGGTACCAACCCCGCCGCCGCCGCTCTCTCCGGCATCAACGCCAGCCTGGTCACCTTCGTCGGCTACCTCATCAGCGCCCTCACCGCCGGGATCGCCGCCATCCTCATGTCCTCCAAGCTGGCCATGGGCTTCTCGCAGTTCGGCCAGCTGGCCGAGTTGCGGGCCATCGCCGCCGCGGTGATCGGCGGTGCCAGCTTCACCGGCGGGAGCGGCAGCATCCTGGGGGCCACCCTGGGGGTGATCCTCATCGCCATCATCAACAACGGGTTCGTGCTCCTGCACGGCTCGCCCAACTGGCAGCAGGCGGTGAGCGGCATCATCCTCCTCGTCGCGGTGGGGGTGGACGCGGTGCGGACGCGCCGGGAGAGGCGGGACTGAACCATGGCCGAGGTCCTCCTCCGACTGCAGGGGATCAGCAAGTCCTTCGCCGGCAACCGGGTGCTGGACGACGTCTCGGTCGAGTTCGAGAGGGGCAAGTGCTACGCGGTGGTGGGCGAGAACGGCGCCGGCAAGTCGACGCTGATGAAGATCATCGGCGGGATCTACCGCCCCGACGCCGGGAGCATCTTCTTCGAGGGACAGCAGGTCCAGTTTCACTCGGCGGCCGAGGCCATCCGCCGGGGGATCAGCGTCATCCATCAGGAACTGAGCCTCGCCGGCAACCTGTCGGTGGCCCACAACATCTTCTGTAACCGCGAGTTCACGCGCCGCTTCGGCTTCGTCGACTGGCCGGCCCTGCACAAGGAGGCCGGCAAGGTCTTCGAGGCCATGGGCGTGCGGATCGACACCCGCACCCCGGTGGCCCGGATCAGCATCGCCATGCAGCAGATCGTGGAGATCGGGAAAGCCCTCTCCCTCAACTCCAAGATCCTGATCATGGACGAGCCCACCTCCGCCCTCTCCGAGAAGGAGGTCGACCACCTCTACGAGATCGTGGCCAACCTCAGGGCCCGCGGGGTCACGGTCATCTTCATCTCCCACAAGCTGAGCGAGGTGTTCCGCGTCGCCGAGCGGATCATCGTGCTGCGCGACGGCCTCTTGGTGGGCAACGAGGCCCGGGAGGGCCTGACCCGCGACCAGGTGGTCCGGCTCATGGTCGGTCGGCAGATGTCGGACATGTTCCCCCGCCGCGAGGCGCGCCCCGGCCGTCCCCTGCTCGAGGCCCGGGAGCTTCGGCGCCGGGGTGCCTTCTCCGGGATCAGCTTCGAGCTGCGCGAGGGCGAGGTCCTCGGCTTCGCCGGCCTGGTGGGCTCCGGCCGGACCGAGGTGGCGAGGGCCCTCTTCGGCGCCGACCGGCTGGACGGGGGCGAGCTGCGCCTGCGGAACCGGAAGCTGCACATCCGCAGCCCGCGCGACGCCATCCGCGAGGGCATCTGCTACCTCACCGAGGACCGCAAGCGGGAGGGGCTGTTCCTTCCCATGACCGTCCGGACGAACCTCGTGGCCGCGTCCCTGGAGAAGTTCGTCGGGCGGCATGGCTTCTACCGGCCGGCCCGGATCCAGGAGGCCTCGGCGCGCCTGGTGAGCGCCCTCGACATCCGGCCGGCCGACGACCTGCTCGCGGCGGGCAGCCTGAGCGGCGGCAACCAGCAGAAGACGCTGCTCGCCAAGTGGCTGTGCACCGATCCCCAGGTGCTCATCGCCGACGAGCCCACCCGCGGCGTCGACGTCGGTGCCAAGGCCAAGATCTACCAGGACCTCCGCGCCCTGGCCGGGCGGGGAGTGGGAGTGATCGTCATCTCCTCCGAGCTCCCCGAGATCCTCGGCCTCTGCGACCGGGTGGCGGTGTTCAGCGAGGGCCGGATGGTCCGGGTGCTGGACAACGACCACCTCGTCCAGGAGGACGTGATGCGCTACGCGGCCAAGTAGGCGCGGACACCGGCAAGGTAAGGGACCATGAGCCGAACCACCCTCCGCGAAGCCCTCCTCCTCCCCACCGTCCGGGCGGTCGGGGTCCAGAACGCCTGCCTCGTGGCCATCATCGCGGCGGTCTTCACCGGCATGTCCGTGTTCGTGGGCAGCTTCTTCAGCCCGGCCAACTTCGAGGTGCTGGTCATGGGGTTCATCTTCGAGGCCATCATGGCCCTGGGGATGACCCTGGTCATCATCTCCGGCGGCATCGACCTCTCGGTGGGGAGCGTCTTGGGCTTCTCCGCCATCATGACCGCCTACTTCTTCAAGGCCCGCTTCCCCATCCCCCTCACCCTGGCCTGCACCTTCCTCATCGCCGCCGCCATCGGCGCCTTCAACGCCTGGATGACCAACACCCTGCGGGTCCACCCCTTCATCTCCACCCTGGCCATGATGCTCACCGTCCGGGGGCTGGGCCTCGCCATCAGCAACGGCGAGAACGTCACCAGCGACTTCCCCTCCCGCTTCTTGTTCCTGGGTCAGGGGCGGGTAGTGGGGATCCCCTTCCCCATCGTGGTCTTCGCCCTCTTGGCGGTGGTGCTCGGGATCCTGCTCAAGCACCACCGCTTCTTCCAGCAGGTCTACTTCATCGGCGACAACCCCCGGGCCGCCAAGCTGTCCGGCATCCGGGTCGAGCGCTTCCTCTACTTCGTCTTCGTGCTCTCGTCGCTGCTCGCCTGCACCGCGGGCGTCCTCACCGCGGCCATGTACGACAACGCCAGCAACTCCTACGGCATCAACTCCGAGCTGCGGGTGATCACCGCGGTCGTGCTCGGCGGAACCGACATCGTCAAGGGCGGAACCGGGACCATCTTCGGCACGGTCCTGGGCATCATCTTCATGTCCATCGTCTACAACGCCTTCGTGATGGCCAACGTCAATCCCTACTGGGAGACGATCGTGATCGGATCCACTCTCCTCGTCGCGGTCTTCCTCGTCGACTTCTTCAAGAAGCTCGAGGTGGCGATCCGCTAGTCCGATTCCTCCTTCCGCCGGGCGGCCTTGCGCTCGCCCCGGCGCCGCTTGTCGAGCAGCCGCCGCTCGACGGCGGCCCGACCGGGGTGGGTGGCCACCCGCCGCTGCCGCCGGCGCGAAAGCGGCGAAAGGGCGCGGCGGAGGCGCTCCAGGGCCGCGCTCCGATTCCGCGCCTGGCTGCGCCGCTCGGTGGCCGTCACCGAAACCCCCGTGGGCAGGTGCACGAGCCGCACCCCACTCTCGGTCTTGTTGCGGTGCTGCCCGCCGGGTCCACCGGCGATGAAGAACGTCTCCCGGCATTCGGCCAGAAGCCCGGCATCCGGGAGCGTCAGGGCGTGGCGGGCGGCGCCGCGGCGGACGTCCTCTGGGGTGGTGTTTGGGGGAAGGGTCGTCATGGGCACGAGGCTAAATTACCGCCTGCGGTGCTCGGCGGGTGCGTTCCTCGTCCGGGCGAGCGAGCAGATCTTGGGAAGGGCAACGGACAGGCGGGGAAAAACTCGAAGCGGGATCGGGGCCCACGAGACGGGTAGACTAGGACGGCGGAGCGTGTGGACAGGCGAAATCGTCTCCGGGCACACAGGTCCGAGAAGGGACCCGGCGTGCGCCGGCTTGCCCTTCCAGGGGGGTGGTCGCGGCGCGCGACCTCCCGAGGCCATCCCCGCCCTGGTCTCCGCCTCGGGCGAGTGTTCGTCGAGCTGAAGGCCGCCCGGCCACCCGCCGACCCGCGCTCAGCAGCTTCGCGGCAGCGAACTGCGACGCGGGCGGCGTGATCTGTGGTCTTTGCAGGCATGTCTCTCGAAGAGGAGCCGATGGCGAAGAGATCTCCATCCCGCCGGGCCGCCATCTCGCCCGCTGAAGACCATCGCTGGGTGTTCAACCGGCTGGCCTCGGCGTACCGTTCCCGCCCTGGCTATCCCGCGGCCCTGATCGACCGTCTGGCGGCCCTGGCCGGGGGCGCGGGCGCCTTCGTGGCCGACCTGGGGGCCGGTACCGGCCACCTCGCCCTGCCGCTCCGGGCCCGCGGGCTGCGGGTCTCGGCGGTCGAGCCGGCCCGGGCCATGCTGGCCGAGCTGGCCCGGGCCGCCAGCGGCGACCCTGGGCTCCGCGCCGTCCACGCCCCGGCGGAGCGGACCGGCCTCTCGGCGGGGAGCGTCGACCTGTGCCTGCTCGCCGATGCCCTGCAGTGGATCGACCCGGAGGACGGCGCAGCCGAGGTGCGGCGCATCCTCCGCCCCGGCGGCGCCTTGGCGGTGGTCACGGTCGAGCTCGCCGACACGGTGTTCGTCCGGGCGCTGGCGACGCGGATCGCCGCCTCGAACCAAAGGGCTCGCCCGCGCCCACCCCCGGTGAAGCTGTTCTTCTCTCTCGCTCGTCTCCCTCCTCCCGCCGAGGAGGAGTCGGCCGAGGAGGTGGCGCTCACCCCCGGGGATCTCGAGGCCGTGCTGCGGTCGCTCAGCTTCGTCGGTCCAGCTCTCGGGCCGTCTCGAATGGGCTCCCTCCTCGAGGAAGCCCGGGCGCTGGCCACGGCCCACGGCGGGGCGACCTGGCCGCGCCGGTTCCGGCTGAGCTGGTCCAGGGGGGAAACCGGGTAGCCCACAGGTCCCGCCCTCACCCGCCCAGCCGCGGGTGCTCGCCGCGCCAGCGGGTCACCGCCTCGAGGCGGTCGGCCCGCTCCGATACGAGGTGGCGCCGGAGCGCCCCGTCCAGCCGGGCGTCGAAGAACTGATGGGCGCTCCAGGTCTCGGTCGGCTCGAAGCCGCGGGCCACCTTGTGCTCTCCGCCCGCGCCCCCCTCGAAGCGCTTCACCCCGCGCCGGATGCACTCCTCGATGCTGTGGTAGAGGGCGACGTTGAAGTGCAGGAAAGGGTGGTCCTCGCTGCACCCCCAGTACCGCCCGTAGAGGACGGAGGGGGAGGAAAGATTGAAGGCCATGGCCACCAGCCTGCCCTCCCGCCGCGCCTCGACCACCTCGGCGGCGTCGGGCATCCCCTCGAAGACCCGACGGTAGAAGGCCTGGTTCACGAAGTGCATGCCCCAGGCCATGCGGTCGGTCGTGGCCCGGTGCAAGGCGTGGCAGGCACGCGCCCAGCCGGCCGGATCGCGGGAAAGCTCCTCCCCGCGGACGGTGCGGATGGCGATCCCCTGCGCCGCGGGCGCGGCCCGTTCCCGCCGGATGGTGTTGCGCCGTTTGGAGGGGAAACGGGCCAAGAACTCCTCCGGCGAGCGGTAGCCGGAGTTCTGCCAGTGATACTGGAAGTCCACCCGCAGGGCCAGCCCCAGCCGCTCCAGCTCGCTCGCCTCCTCCGGATCGACGAACAGCGCGTGGAGCGACTGGATCTCCTCCTCCCCGCAGAGCCGCCGGGCACCCTCGAGGAGCCCCGAGACCAGCGCCGCCCGGTCCTCCCCCGGGGCCACGAGCAGCCGCCGCCCGGTGGCAGGGGTGAAGGGCACCCCCAGGACCAGCTTCGGGTAGTAGGGGATCCGCGCCCGGGCCGCAGCCGTCGCCCACTCCCAATCCCGGCCGAAGTCGCCGTCCGAGCTGGTGCGCCGGTAGGCCGGGGCGGCGGCCACTACCGTCCGGCCACGCCGGAGAACGAGGTGACGCGGCTCCCAGCCGGTCCTGGGCGCTGCGCTGCCGCTCTCCTCGACCGCCACCAGGAATGCGTGGCGCAAGAACGGGCTGGCCCGGTCCGCCTCACGGGCGGTGAGCGCGTCCCATTCGGCGGCCGACAGCTCGGAAATGGCCCCGTGGATGGTCAGGGTGAGGCGGCTCACCTTTGGGGTTGTAGCCACGCCTGTGGGCGCCCCGCAACGGCGCTCTCACCCGGGAGCTCCGACGCGGTCGACGGCCCCGGTTGGGCGGAGCAGGCGACGTCGCCCGCGAGCCGGTGCGGCATTACGAAGCGGGCGAATGAGGCTGGCGACCGCCAGGGATGGTTCCCGGGACGGGCGGCTCCTGGTGATCCGCCGGGACGGAGAGGCGGCCCTCTACGCGGGCGAGGTGGCGTCCACCCTCCAGGACGCGCTGGATCGATGGGACGAGGTGGCCCCCTCGCTCTTGGCGTTGGCCGCGTCCCTGGACGCGGGTGACGAGGAGGGCATCCCCCTCGACCCGGCGGCGCTGGCCGCCCCCCTGCCCCGGGCCTACGAGTGGATCGACGGCTCCGCCTTCCTCCACCACGTGCGCCTGGTCCGGAAGGCCCGCGGTGCCGAGCCTCCGCCCTCGCTGGAGACCGACCCGCTCGTCTACCAGGGCGGCTCGGGTGTGCTCCTCGGGCCGGCCGACGACGTGCCGCTCCTCGACCCCGGCGGCGGCCTCGATTTCGAGGGGGAGGTCTGCTGCATCCTGGCGGACATCCCGCTCGGCGCCACCGCCGCCGATGCGGCCACCCGCGTCCGGCTCCTCTGCCTGGCGAACGACCTCACCCTGCGCAATCTCGTCCCGGGCGAGCTGGCCAAGGGGTTCGGCTTCTTCCAGTCCAAGCCGGCCACGGCCTTCTCGCCCTTTGCCGTCACTCCCGACGAACTGGGGGAGGCCTGGCAGGGCGGACGGGTCCATCTCCCGCTCACCGTGCGCTTCAACGGCCGATTGGTGGGAACCGCCGACGCCGGTGTCATGCACTTCTCCTTCTTCCAGCTCATCGAGCACGCCGCCCGCACCCGGGCCCTCACGGCGGGTACCATCCTGGGGAGCGGGACGGTGTCCAACGAGGATCCGGCGCGGGGCTGGTCCTGCATCGCCGAGGCGCGGGCCCGGGAGATGATCGAGTCGGGAAGGGCCCACACCCGCTTCCTGGCCGCCGGGGACACGGTGGAGATGGAGATGCGCGATTCGGCCGGGCGGGACCTGTTCGGGCGCATCGTTCAGCGGGTGGTGAGGGCGGAGGCGTCATGACCCTGCGGCTGTACTCCTGGTGGCGGTCCTCCTCCTCCTGGCGGGTGCGCATCGGCCTGGCGCTGAAGAGTGCGGACTACGAGTACCGGAGCGTGAACCTGCTCTTGGGCGAGCAGCACCGGCCCGAGCACCGGGCCCGGAGCCCGTTCGGCCATTTGCCGGTGCTGGAGATCGAGGAGGGGGGCAGGACCCTCTTGCTGGTGCAGTCGATGGCGATCCTCGAGTACCTGGACGAGCGCCTTCCCGATCCGCCGCTCCTCCCGCGGGACGCCGAGGGCCGGGCCCGGGTACGGGCGCTGGCCGAGCACGTCAACGCCTCGATCCAGCCGTTCCAGAACTCCATCGTCCAGCGCTTCCTGCGCGAGCGGGAGCCGGGGCTGGAGCGGGAGTTCGCGCGTCACTTCGTCGAGTTCGGGCTGCGGGCGCTGGAGGCGGCGCTCGGCGACGGCCAGACCGGGCGGTTCTGCCACGGCGACGCGCCCGGGCTGGCCGATTGCTATCTCGTGCCCCAGCTCCACCAGGCCCGCCGCCTGGAAGTGGATCTCGTCCCCTTCCCCACCCTGGTCCGAATCGAGGAGGCCTGTGCGGCGCTTCCTGCCTTCCGGGCCGCGCACGCAACCCGCCAGCCGGACACACCGGCGGAAGCGAGGGCCCAATGACCTCCTCCGAGCCCCTGGGCATCCGCCGCATCGAGGCCTTGCACTTCTACGTGCACGACCTCGAGCGGAGCGCCCAGTTCTACACCGGCCGCCTCGACTTCGCCGAGGTGGGCCGGAGCGGCCCGGCCCTGACCGCCGCGGGGCGGCAGCGCTCGGCGCTCTTCGAGGCCGGCCAGATCCGGGTGATCTGCTCCGCGCCGCAGGGCGAGGGCGGCCGGGCCCACCGCTGGCTCCGCAAGCACCCGGACGGCATCGGCTCGGTGATCTTCGAGGTGGAGGACGCCGAGCGGGCCTTCCGGCTCCTGGAGGAGCGCGGCGCCACTCCCATCACCGACCTGCAGGAGGACCGCGACGAGGGGGGGACCTTCCGGACCTTCCACGTCACCACCCCGCTCGGCGATACCACCTTCCGCTTCGTGGAACGGCGTGGCTACGGCGGGCTCTACCCCGGCATCGAGCGGTGGCCCGAGCCGCGCGGGGGGCGCAACCTCTTCGGTTTCGAGCAGGTCGATCACCTCACCCAGAACTTCCAGACCATGAAGCCGGCGCTCCTGTGGATGGAGCACGTGCTCGGGTTCGAGGAGTTCTGGGAGGTGGAGTTCCACACCCGCGACGCCGCCGGCGACCGGCGTCGGGCCCGGGAGGCCGAGCGCGGGTCGGGCCTGCGCTCGGTGGTGATGAGAGACCGGGCTTCGGGCGTGAAGTTCGCCAACAACGAGCCCTGGCGGCCGGCCTTCAAGTCCTCGCAGGTCAACGCCTTCACCGAGGACTTGCGGGGAGATGGCATCCAGCACGCCGCCCTCACCGTGGGGGACATCCTCTCGGCGGTGCGGGGCCTCAGGGGTCGGGGGGTCGAGTTCTTGCCCACCCCCGGCACCTACTACGACGCCCTGCCGGAGCGGCTGCAGTCGAGCGGCATCGGACAGATCGACGAGGACCTCACCGAGCTGCGCCGGGAGCAGATCCTGGTCGACGGCGCCGGGCCGCACGCCTACCTCCTGCAGATCTTCCTCCGCGATGCGGCCGGGCTCTACGGCGAGCCGGCCGCCGGCCCCTTCTTCTTCGAGGTGATCGAGCGCAAGGGCGACAAGGGATTCGGAGCCGGGAACTTCCGGGCCCTGTTCGAGTCGATCGAGCGCGACCAGCTCGGAGAGGGGCCGGCCTGATGCTCGACCGGGTGGTCCAGGGTGCCGTCCCGCGCAAGCATCACCTGGCCTTCCGGGACGGGGAGGGGCGGCTCCTGTTCGAGGAGGCGTACACCCGGAGTGGCTTCGACGGACCCTACACGCTCGCCTACCACCGCGGCCGCCCTCACGCGCTCCGCGCCGCCCCGGCCCAGCACGGCTTCGCCCTCCCGGCGCCGGCGCCAATGCCCCCCCTGGCCAAGCGCCACTACCGGACCGAGGACCTCCCCACCCCGGGCGGTCCGCCGGTCGACGTTCGCGTCCCGCTCTTGGCCGGGAGAGACGTGGTCATCGGCCTCCTCGCGCCCGGCTCGGCGGACCCGGTCTACTTCTCCAATGGCGACGGCGACGATCTCTACTACGTGTTCAAGGGGGGCGGCCTGCTTCGCTGCCCGCTGGGCGATCTGCGCTTCGAGGCCGGCGACTACCTCTACGTGCCCCGCGGGCTGCTGCATCGCTTCCTCCCCGACCCCGGCCCGCAGCGCTGGCTATCCATCGAGCTCTCGGGCCCGCTCCACCTCCCCCGCCAGTGGCGCAACGAGACCGGCCAGCTCCGGATGGATGCGCCCTACTGCCACCGCGATTTCCGCCGGGTGGAGCTGCGTGGCCCGCAGGACGAGGGGATCCGCGAGCTGGTGGTGAAGCGGGGAGGCGCCTTCCACGGCTTTGCCCACGCCGCCTCGCCGCTCGACGTGGTCGGCTGGGACGGCTCGCTCTACCCCTTCGCCTTTCCCATCCTCGCCTTTCAGCCGCGTGCCGGGCTCGTCCACCTGCCACCCACCTGGCACGGCACCTTCGCCGCCCCCGGGGTGCTGGTCTGCTCCTTCGTGCCGCGGGTGCTCGATTTCCACCCGGAGGCGGTGCCCTGTCCCTATCCCCACTCCTCGGTGGAGGTGGACGAGGTGATCTTCTACGTGCGTGGCGAGTTCACGAGCCGTCGCGGAGTGGGGCCGGGGTCGATCTCGCTCCACCCGGCGGGCACGCCGCATGGCCCCCACCCCGGAGCGTACGAGCGCTCGCTCGGCGCCCGCGCCACCGACGAGCTGGCGGTCATGCTCGACTGCCATGCCCCCCTGTCGCCGACTCTGCAGGCGCTGTCCATCGAGGACGCCGGGTACCAGGATTCGTTCCTCGAGGGGTGAGGCGGTATCATCCGCCGATGTCCCTCGACCCCCGGCAGTGGGGCGGCCGCCCGGTCTGGGCCGAGATCGACCTCGACGCGGTCGCCCACAACGTGAAGCTCCTCGCCGCCCGGGCCCGGCCGGCCCGTCTGTTCGCCGTGGTCAAGGCCAACGCCTATGGCCACGGCGCGGCCGCGGTGGGGCGAGCGTCCCTGGCCGCGGGCGCGGACGCGCTGGTGGTGGTCTGCCTGGACGAGGCCGAGGATCTCCGCCGGGCCGGCATCACCGCCCCCCTCATCGTCATCGGCCACACTCCGGCGAGCGAGGCGGCCCGGGCGCTGGAGCTTCGGGTCGAGCTGGCACTCGGCGGCATGGAGCTGGCCGAGGCGCTCTCCGCCGAGGCGGTGCGCCGCCGCGCAGAGGTCTCCGTCCACCTGGAGCTGGAGACTGGCCTCAACCGGCACGGGCTTCTCCCCGACGCGGCGGTGGCGGTGGCCGAACGGGTGCGGACGCTGCCCGGCGTGCGGCTCCGGGCCCTCTTCACCCACTTCGCCGCCGCCGAGGAGGGTGACCAGGCCTTCACCCGAGCCCAGTTCGGGCTCCTGCGCGAGGTCTCTCGCCGGCTCCCCTGGGTTTTGGAGCGGCACTGCTCCGCCTCGGCCAGCCTGCTCCTCGACCCGGAGATGTCGATGGAGGCGGTGCGGGTCGGCCTCTCGCTATACGGTTACCGCCCCGCTCCCTGGTGCGGCACCGACGTCGAGCTTCGTCCGGTGCTCTCGCTTCGGAGCCGGGTGGCTCGCCTTCAGGAGGTCGGACCGGGAGCCACGATCGGCTACGGTCGAAGCTGGACGGCCCGGCGACCCTCCCGCATCGCCCTCGTGATGTGCGGTTACGCCGACGGCTACCGGCGCGGTTTCGGGAATCGGGCCCAGGTGCTGGTCCGCGGACACCGCGTCCCGGTGGTGGGCCGGGTGGCCATGGACATGTGCATGGCCGACGTTACCGAGGTGCCCGGCGCCGGCCCGGGAGACGTGGTGACGCTCCTCGGCAGCGACGGCGGCGAGCGGGTGGATGCCGACGAGCTGGCCGCCCTCGGCGACACCATCTCCTGGGAGATTCTCTCCGGCGTCACCGCCCGCGTGCCGCGCCTTTTCTTGCGGGACGGGGTGGCGGTGGAGGTGACCACCCTGGCGCAGCCGGTGCCGCGGCCCCCCTAGGGAGCCCCCGTAGTCCCGAAGCGACTCACTCCGGGTTCTTCATGAGCCGGCGGGGTTGTTTCGTGTCCCGGGCCGTGCTCCATGCTACCCTGCGTCGGGGATCCGTCCACGAGCGGCCCGTGGCTAGAGGCAACACACTCCTGGTGGTGCTCGCTGCCCTGGCTTCGACCGGAGCCCGGCCGCCGGTTCGTGTCACCGAGGCTCCGGCTGCGGAGCCGGAGAAGCGCTACGTGGGCAGCGAGGCGTGCCAGGAGTGCCACCCCGACGAGTACGATCGCTTCACCCACCTCGCCCTCAAGGCGCGCTCCTACCGTGGGGTCGAGAAGATGGCCTCCCGCCTCACGGCGGCCGAGCTCAAGACCTGCCTGCCGTGCCATACCACCGGCTATGCCCGGCCGGGGGGCTTCGAGAGCCTGGAGAAGACGCCTCACCTGGCCAACGCCGGGTGCGAGTCCTGCCACGGGCCTGGGTCGGTCCACTGCCAGACCCAGCGCCGGGAGGCCATCGTCCGGGTGCCCAGCGTCGAGACCTGTGGCTCCTGCCATCTCCAGGACGGGATGCGCCCGGTCGCCGTCAAGCCCTTCACTTACCGTCCGCTTCGCTATGCCGGCGCCCACTGAGCCCACGACCGTTCCCCGGGCGGCCCGCGCTCGCTCGACGAGGCTGCCGACCAAGGTGACCGTCAGCCTGGCGCTCGTGCTGGCGGCGGTCTTCGGGGTGACCGTCTCGGTGAACCTCCTCTCCCAGCGCCGCGACCAGACGAGCAACCTGCACGCCTCGGTGCTGCGGCTGGCCGAGGCGGTCTACGTGGCGACGAAGAAGCCCATGTCGCTCGGCGACTACGATTCGGTGAGCGAGGTGCTCCACGCCTCGGTGGAGGGGGCCCGGGGAGTGCGCATCGACGTCTTCGATCGCGACCTGCAGATCGTGTATTCGAGCCACGAAGTGGCGGCCGGAAGGCCGATCTCGGAGATCGACCCCTCTCCGGCGCTCCTCGGACCGGCCCAGGACCTCTTCCGGACCTCTCGCTCCCAGCCGATCGTCGTCGACCGGACCGGCAGCCAAGAGTACGGGATCGCCGTCATCCGGCCCGTGTCCAACGAGCCAGCCTGTCACCACTGCCACGCCAGCAGCCGGGCGGTGCTGGGCGCGATCCTGGTCAACCAATCGGTGGAGAGAGAGGAGGCCCAGGCGGCCAAGCTGCGCCTCGTCAACCTGACCTCGAGCGTGGCGGGCGGACTCATGCTCCTGCTCCTCATGGTCCTCCTCCTCTACTGGATGGTGCTCCGCCCCGTGGCCGTGCTCGAGCAGGCCGCCAACGCCGTGGCGGAGGGCGATCTCTCGGAGCACCTCACCCTGGACCCGATCGTGACCGGTGCTCGCCCATCGTCCGCCTGGGGAAGGCTGCGCCGGTGGTGGCGCGAGGACGAGGTGGCCCGGCTCGGGTCCGATTTCCACGCCATGACCGAGCAACTACGGCTCCTCCTCGCCCGCATCGCCCGCTCGGCCAAGGCGATCGGCGACCACTCGGCCACGATCCTTTCCTCGGCCGCGGCCCAGGCTTCGAGAGCCTCCCGGCAGGCCGCCGCGGCCGCCGAGACGAGCAGCGCCGTCGCCGAGCTGGCTCAGACCGCCCAGCAGGCCGGAGCCCAGGCCCGGCAGGTTCTCGAGGTCGCCGGCCGCTCCGAGGACTGGGGCGAGACCGGCCGCCGGACGGTGGCGGACGCGGTGAAGGCCATCGACGGGCTGGTGGATCAGGTCCAGGTCATCGCCGGCACCATCGGGGAGGCCTCCCAGCGTACCCGGCAGATCGCCGAGATCATGCATTCGGTGGAGGAGATCGCCCGGCAGTCGGACGTGCTGGCTCTCAACACGGCCATCGAGGCGGCCCACGCCGGACAGCAGGGCCGCGGCTTCGGGATCATCGCCCAGGAGGTCCGTGCGCTGGCGGCCCAGTCCGAGGCCGCCGTGGCCAAAGTCCGCGAGCTCCTCAAGGACATGCACCAGCGGATGCACACGGCGGTGTCCACGAGCGAGGAGGGGGTCGAGCAGGCGCGATCGGTCGCTTCCCTGGCCCGCGGAGCGGGCACGACCATCGCTGGGCTGGCCGGCGCCCTGCAGCAGTCGTCGGCATCCGCCCGGACCATCGCCCAGCAGGGAGCGGAGCAGGCGGGGGGCGTCTCGCAGATCGCCAGTTCCATGGCCGAGATCTCCACCGCCGCCCAGGAGACGCTGTGGGGCGCCCAGTCCATGCAGGAAGTGGCCGGGGAGCTGACCAAGGTGGCGGGGGAGCTGAACCGTGCGGTGGAGCGCTACTCGGGGTCGTCGGGGTCCTAGGGCCGCACGTCCTCACCGGCCTCGGCAGGCCGATCCCGCTATCCCAGCTCCTCCACCCACCCGAACCGGTCCCGCTCCTCCCCGCGCTGGATGGCCTGGAGCTCCTCGCGCAGCCGCGCCCCCACGCCCGGGCCTTTCGGCAGCCGCAGCGATGCCTCCTCCCAGGCGAGCTCGCCGATGGCCGAGACCACCGCCGCGGTGCCGGTCCCGAACACCTCGTCGAGGCCACCCTCCCGGTGGGCCTCCCTCAGCTCCTCGAGCGCAACCGGACGCTCCGCCACGGCGAGGCCACGCGCCCGGGCCAGCTCGAGGAGCGAGTCGCGAGTCACCCCCGCCAGGATGCTCCCCGAGAGCGGCGGCGTCACCAGCGTGCCGCGGAGCCGGACGAAGACGTTCATGGTGCCGATCTCCTCCAGCCAGCGGCGCTCGGCGTCGTCGAGCCAGAGCACCTGGTCGAAGCCGCGCGCCCTGGCCTCCTCGGCGGCGAGCAGGCTGGCGACGTAGTTGGCCGACGCCTTGGCCGCGCCGATCCCGCCGCGCGCTGCCCGGGCCTGGGCCCGCTCCACCCAGATGCGCAACGGCCGCTCCTCGGCGAAGTAGGCGCCCACCGGCGAGAGGAAGACGAGCATGGTGTAGGCCCTGGCCGGGCGCACGCCCAGGAATGGCTCGGTGGCGAACATCACCGGACGGACGTAGAGGGCCGTCCCGGGCAGGTCCGGCATCCACCCCGCGTCCTCGCGCAGAAGAGCGCGGACCCCGGCGAGGAGCAGCTCGGGATCGAGAGGCGGCATGGCCAGGCGCCGGGCACTGCCGACGAACCGCCGGGCATGGTCCTTGGCGCGGAACAGCGCCAGACCGGCCGGGCGGCGGAAGGCCTTCATGCCCTCGAAGATCGACTGCCCGTAGTGGAGGGCCGAGGTGGCCGGATCGAGCGCCAGCGCCGCGTAGGGCACCACCCGGGCGCCGTGCCAGCCGGCCTGGGGGGTCCAGTCGACCCGGAAGAGGTGGTCGGTGAAGTGGCGGCCGAACCCGAGCCCGTCGGCGGCCGGATGGGGCCGGGGGCTGGTGGTGCGGGTCACGGGAATGGTGCTCATGCGATCTCTCTCTCCGCCCAGGACCCGGTGCTATTGTGCGCGCGCGGGCGCCGGGCACGGGTCCGTCGCTCCTCCCAGGAGACCCGACGCCGCAGGAAACGTCAACATGATTGACCTGAACACCCCGGAGCTGGACGAGGCGCAGGAGCTGCTCTTCTTCGCCTTCCGCAACCTGACCGCCGAGCCCGACCGGGTCCTGGCCGAGCGGGACCTGTCGCGCGTGCACCACCGCATTCTCTACTTCGTCCGGCGAAATTCCGGGCTATCCCCTGGCGACCTGCTGCGCATCCTCCGGGTCTCCAAGCAAGCGCTGGCCCGCCCCATCCGTCAGCTCACCGCCCAGGGCCTGCTCGCCGCCCGTTCGGTGCCGGAAAACCGCCGGCGCAAGCGGCTCTCGCTCACCCCGGTGGGCCTCCGCTTCGAGCGGCGAATCTCCGGGCTGCAGCGGCGCCGGTTCCACACTGCCTTTGCCGCGGCCGGCAGCACCGGTGCCGCCGGCTGGCGGCAGGTGATGCGGCTGCTCGGCACCCAGGAAGGCCGGGCTGCCCAGGGGGTGTGGCAGGCCGCCCGGCGACGGGCTGCCGTTCGCCGGCCCGTGGCGAGATGAAGGCGGCTTCGCCGCTCGGCCCGGCTGCTGTGGACTCGGGGAACGGGTTCGGGGGCGGGGACGGGTTCTCTGGAGGGTCGTGAGAGCACCCGGACCCGGGGGCGGGGCTCGTGTATATTCCCGGGCCCATGCCCGTGACCGTCGAGACCGGCTCCACCTTCACCTTCGATCGGTTCTGGCGCTGGCTGAAGCGCCACCCGAACTGCATCGTCCGGGCGGGCACGCCGGACGTGACGCTATTCGATCAGGACGACCTCCACTGGCACCTGGACGAGGATGACGACCGGGTGCCCCTCATCCAGCTCTTGCGGGGCAAGCAACTCATGGGCGAGCTGGCCATCGAGGTCCGGGAAGTGCTCTTCGTGCAGGCGGTCCCCGACCCGGACGGCGAGGCCGGTCACTTCCTCTTCGAGCTCTGGGGCGGCGGGGGCGATGAGCCGTTCGCGGTCTACCACTTCGCCATGGCCCACGGATTCGACGAGGAGGGCGGCCACCGGACCCAGCTCAAGCAGTGAGCGAGGGGGGGGGCCGGGCCCGGCCGCTTGAACGTGCCGCGTGCGGCGGCTATCGTTCTGTCGTGGTCCTCTCGCACGCCAGCGCCAGCCTGCTCGCCCTCGCCGGCCGCGGGCCGGGTCGATTTCCCGGCCCCCCGTCCCGGTCCGGGCGCCGGGCGGACCTGTGCGCGGGTCGCGCGTAGCGGGACCGCTCCCCAACCATCGTCCGGACGCCGGCGGGGGGCTCGCCCCTGAGCCGCTTCACGGCCTGTCGACCAGACGCGCCGCCGCTCGGCGCGCCCGGCCCCCTTCTGCCCGGAGGTCCCAACGTGCCCCGAAACCGCCTCTCGCCCGAAGCCCTCACCCGTGCTCTCTCCTTGCGCGACCTCACCGATCCGGCCCGCGGCCGGCACGCCATGCAGGACCTGCTCCGCGACGTCACCGCCGCGCTCGAGGGCCTGTGGCGCTGCTCGGTCCTGGTCGAGCGTCGGAGCCCGGTGGTGTCCGTCGCCGACAACTACGACCGGCTCCATTACCCGCCCGAGGGTGCCGCCCGCGACGCCCGCTACACCCGCTACCTCGACGAGGGGAACCTCCTCCGGACCCAGACCTCGGCCATGATCCCGCCACTGCTCGTTCGCCTCGCGGCGGCCCCACCCCCGGACGTGCTCTTGGTCTGCCCCGGACTCGTATACCGGCGTGATGCCATCGACCGGCTCCATTGCGGTGAGCCACACCAGGTCGATCTGTGGCGCATCCGGCTCGGACCACCACTCGGCCCCCAGGACCTCGAGACCATGGTCGCCGCGGTAGCCGCCGCGGCCGCTCCGAGTCGGACGGTGCGGACCTTGCCAGCGTGGCACCCCTACACCCTTCACGGACAGCAGATCGACGTGGCCGCGGACGGCGACTGGGTGGAGATCGGGGAGTGCGGCCTCGCCTCGCCCAGCCTGCTCTCGGAGTGCGGCCTGCCACGCATGGCCAGCGGCCTGGCCATGGGGCTGGGCCTCGACCGGCTGGTCATGCTCCGCAAGGGCCTCGACGACATCCGGCTCCTCCGAGCCGAGGACCCACGCATCGCCGGCCAGATGCTGGACCTCTCCCCCTATCGGCCCGTCTCTCGCTGCCCGCCCATCCGGCGCGATCTGTCGGTGGCGGTGCCGGAATCCTCCAGCGCGGAGGAGCTGGGCGACGAGGTGCGCGAGGCACTGGGCGAGCGGGCCCGAGACGTGGAGGCGGTGGCGGTGCTGGCCGAGTCCTCCGCGGACGCGCTGAGCGAGGCGGGCCGGGCGCGCCTGGGCCTCCTCCCCGGGCAAAAGAACGTGCTGCTCCGGGTGGTGCTGCGCTCCCCGGAGCGGACCCTCACCGATGCCGAGGCCAACCGGCTCCGGGACGAGGTGTACGCGGCAGTGCACCAGGGCAGCGTGCACCTGTGGGCCCGGGGCGAGCCTCCGCCCGGCTTCAGCGCGGCCCCACCCAGCGCCGGCTTGAGAACCTCCTCGTGGCCCTCCGAAGAGAGCTAGAGGCGAATGCACGGAACTGGAACCTTGCGCCACCGGGCGGGGCGAGGACCCCGCCCCAGGAGGAAGGAAGAAGGCGATCCCGAGATGGCGGGAGGTGCGGCCCCTGGCGCCTTCTGCGAAAGAGGGACGCACCGCGCAGATCGCCGGTGCGCCTCGGCCTTCGACACGGTGCTGGCCGGGCGCCCCGACTGTGCCGCCGGCGGCGTGGCCCGGCTGGTCCGCGAAAGCGAGCCCAACCTGGCCCAGGCGGGAGCTCCCAGGAGGAGCCCCAGCTGCACCAACGGGGGGGCGGGCGAGCATGGGCGAGCGGGCGCCACGGCACGGCGGCCGTTCTCTGCTAGACTCGCGGGGTCTTCTGAGCGCCCGGGAGCCCCGTGCGACTTCCCGAGTACGACCGGCTGGACGCCATCGGCCTCGCCGACCTGATCGCCCAGCGCCAGGTCTCGGCGGCCGAGGTGCTGGAGGCGGCCCTGGAGCGTGTCGACGCGCGCAACCCGCGCCTGAACGCGGTGGTCGCGCGCTACGACGACGAGGCGCGGGCGCGAGCCCGCAGCTCGCTCCCCGCCGGCCCGCTCTCCGGGGTCCCCTTCCTGCTCAAGGACCTCGTGACCGCCTGGGCCGGCCACCCGGTGACCGACGGATCGCGCTACCTGGCCGGCCTTGTGACGCCGGAGGACAGCGGGGTGGTGCAAAGGCTCAAGGCCGCCGGGCTGGTGCTCTTCGGCCAGACCAACACCCCCGAGCTGGGAATCAAGCCGGTCACCGAGCCCCAGGCCCGCGGCCCCTGTCGCAACCCCTGGAACCTGGAGCACACGTCCGGCGGTTCGTCGGGGGGCTCGGCCGCTGCGGTTGGCGCGCGCATCGTTCCGGCCGCCCACGGCAACGACGGCGGCGGCTCGCTGCGCATCCCCGCCTCCTGCTGCGGCCTGTTCGCGCTCAAGGCCAGCCGCGGCCGGGTCAGCTTCGGTCCGGCCCACGGCCCCCTCCTCTCCGGGTTGGCCATAGAGGGGGTCATCACTCGGTCGGTGCGTGATTCGGCGGCGCTCCTGGATTTGCTTTCCGGCCCCTGCCCGGGCGATCCCTACGCCGCCCCGCCGCCCGTTCGCCCTTACCTCGCCGAGGTGGGTGGGCCGCCGGAGCGACTGCGGGTGGCGGTCACGCGGGGCTCGCTCTTTGCCCGTGCCACCCACCCGGAGTGCGCCGAGGCGGTGGAGCGGGCGGCGCGCCTGCTCAGCGACCTGGGGCACGACGTCGAGGAGGCGCATCCGAGCGTGGCGGTGGAGCCGCTCATCCACGCCCATCTGGTGGCGGTCGCGGCCCAGGTGGCCGCCGACCTGCAGCGGGCGCGCGCCTTCCTCGGGCGGGGCCCGCGGCGCGGCGAACTCGAGCCGGAGACCGCGGTCCTGGCGGCCGCCGGCCGACGGCTCTCCGCCTGCCAGCTCGTGTCCGCGGAGGTGGAGATGCACCGGGCCGCCCGGGCCATGGCCGCCTTCCACTCCACCTATGACGTGCTCGTGACCCCGACCATGGCCCAGCCGCCGCAACGCATCGGCGCCCTGGGGCTCCACCCCGCCGAGCGGCTAGCGCTCGCGGCGGTGATCGCCGTCCCGGCCCGAAGGCTCATCGAGGCGCTGTTCGCCGCCGTCGCCCCCCGCACCTTCGATGCCACCGGGAACACCATGCTCTTCAACCAGACGGGCCAGCCGGCCATGACGGTGCCGCTCCACGTCTCGACCGCCGGCCTGCCCATCGGCGTCCAGGTGGTGGGGCGGCTCGGCGAGGAAGCGCGGCTCTTCCACCTGGCGGCGCAGATGGAGGAGGCGCAGCCATGGACCGGCCGGGTACCGCCCCTGGCCGATCTGGCCGCGGCGTGATGCACCGCCACGGCCCGCGGGCCGCCGGGCGCGTCGGGATGGCGCTTGCCGTCCGGGTGGCGGGCATGCAACGCTCGTCTCTGGCAAGCTCGAGGGCAGGGGCGGCCGGGGGGCGAATGCATGCGGTGGACCGTGCTGGGGGCACTGGGGGTCGCGTTGCTGGCGGGGAGCGCGCTTTCCGAGGACGCGGGCCTGAAGGCGGACAGGCGGATGGCCATGGCGGATCTCGACGAGGAGAACGCGCTCTCCTTGAAGCTGGAGGTCGGCCCGGTGACCATCACCGAGATCCGAGTGCGAAACGCCCCTTCCCCCGAGGAGGTGGCCGGGGCCAAGAACGACAACAGCCACCCGCACCCGACCGTCACCGCCGAGAACCACGGACCGTCCAACGTGCGCCTCGTCCTGCGGACGTCGCTCGAGGACGAGCAGGGTCACGCGTTCATGACCTGCCAGCGCTACGTGAAGCTCCCGGCGGGGAAGACGGACCGCTGGACCATCTGCTTCATGGAACACATGAAGACCGCCGACTGGTCCAGGGTGAAGACGGTCCACCTCGAGACCGAGGTCGAGCTCAAGAACTGAAGCGCCGTCCGGTGCGGAAGGCTACACCGGGTACCTCCGTCCCTCCTCGACCGGCTCCAGTGGACCGTCTGCCGGGGCGTAGCCGTCGGGGCAGTGGATGAGCCGGAGCCGCGCCCGGACCTCGGCGGGCAACCCAGCCAGCGCCTCGTAGGGCGTGTGGATGCCGGGGCCGGTCTCGTGGAGGAACAGGTCGGCCCTGGCCAACCAGTCCACCAGCCCGGGGTCGTGGGCCGTGTCCGAGGACAGGCCCAGCTCGCGGCCCCCGGCCCGGATGCGCAGGGCGGTGGTGAAGACGTGGTGACGCGTCGGCCGGCAGGACAGCTCGAAGCCGCCCACCTCGACGGGCTCGCCCTCGTCCAGCGCCGCCAGGTCGAAGTAGTCCTCGAGGCGCATGGACTCGCTGCTCCAGTCGGCGGGGTTGCTCAGGGAGTCCATTCCCGCCGCCAGCCGCCCCCATAGTCCGGAAAGCACCCGCGGGTGCGCCAGCAGCAACGGCCTGCGACCCAGCACGTACTTGAAGTAGTAGGCGTAGCCCTCCAGCCCGGCGCAGTGGTCGGCGTGGAGATGGGTGACGACGACCGCCTCGAAGATCCCCACCTCGAGCTGTACCCCGGCGCGGAGCGAGGCCTCGCGCAGCACCTTGCGAATGGGGTGCGGGCAGTCGACGAGCAGCCAGTGCCCCTCCGATTCCACCGCCACCGCGCTGGAGTAGTGCAGCGCCGAGAAGGCATCTCCCACGCCGATCGGGACGAAGGTCATCCCCATCCCTCCCTTGTAGCGCGACCCGGGCCCAGACGGTGTGTCCCACGTCACATGGGTGTAGGGAGACCTTCCAACGGGGCTTCACTATCGGACGACGGCGCGGTAGGGAATCGGCTCACACAGATACCGGAGGACCACGTGATCGACCACCTCACGCTCAAGGTGCGGGACCTATCGAAGGCCAGGGCCTTCTACCTCGCGGCCCTGGAACCGCTCGGCTACGAGATCCTCATGGAGGCCCCCGGCGGCCTGGGCCTGGGCGCCGAGAAGAAGCCCGACCTGTGGCTGTTCCCCGATCCGGAGAATGTCCGCCCCCTCCATCTCGCCTTCCGGGCCCCGAACCGCAAGGCGGTGGACGCCTTCCACGCCGCGGCCCTGGCCGCCGGCGGCAGGGACAACGGCCGGCCCGGAATCCGCGCCCACTATCACCCTCACTACTACGGGGCGTTCGTGCTCGACCACGACGGCAACAACATCGAGGCCGTCACCCACCGGCCCGAGTGAGCGGCGCGAGATCGCAGCGCGGCTAGACCTGATGCTCACCGCAGCCGACCGGCCCTCCTTGGCGGCTCGGGGGAGGACGACGGGGGCGGGCCGCTCACGCTAGGCCTGCACCGTCTCGGTCAGTTCCGCGCGCGCGACTGGACGGCGGCCGCTGATGAGTGCCCGGGCCGCGTCCATCTGCCCGAAGATGCCCCAGGAGAGGACTCCCCGAACGCGATTGGCGTCCAGGTAGTAGACCGTCCCTTCCTTGAAGGGCGTCTTCCAGGCGGCCACCGTCTCGAGGCGCGCGTCGAGGAGCCCGACCGCCTCGTACCCGAGATCGAACATGTCGGAGTAGAAGAACGGCAGATGCTCATAGCGCTCGCCGGCGCCGGCCATGTTTCGCCCCGCGGCGCGGCCCGTGCTCAGCGCTGCGTCCTCGTGCTCGACCCGGATCCGCAGGCCCAGCGCCCCGCTGGGGAAACGGGCCACGTCGCCGGCGGCGAACACGCCCGGGGCGCTGGTCTCCAGCCGCTCGTCGACCTCGACCCCATCGCTGCAGAGGAGGCCGGCGGCCCTTGCCAGAGTCATCTCCGGCGTGACGCCCAGCCCGGCCACCACCACGTCGGCGAGGAGATCCTCGCCGGAACCGGTCCGAACCACCGTCGCCTCGCCCCTCTCCTCGATCGCCTTCACCGTCTGGCCTGCCAGCACGCGCACTCCCCGCTCCACGAAGGTGCGGGTCACGAACTCGGAGAGGTCGGCCGGGTAGGCCCGCGCGCCGATCCGGCCCTCGGGAAAGAGGAGGGTCACCTCCTTCTCCGACTGGGCCAGGGACGCGGCGATCTCCGAGCCGATGAAGCCGCCGCCGATCACCACCACCCGCCGGCCCTGGACGGCGCGCAGCTTCCGTTGGTCGGCCAGCGTTCGCAGGTAGATCACCCGGTCGCCTCCGAAGGGAAGCCGCCGAGGTGTGCCGCCGGTGGCCAGGAGGAGCCGGTCGAACCGGTGCACCGCCCCCTGGTCGTCGCGGACCTCTCGCCCGGCAGGATCGATCGAGACCACGCGCCGGCCCAGGTGCAGCGAGAGCCCGGGCACCTCGGGAAGCCAGATGCTCTCCTCGGGCTTGCCCAGCCACAGGCCCTTCGTGAGCGGCGGCCGGGCATAGGGCCGGTGCGGCTCTGCGCCGACGAGTTCAATGGAGGCATGGGGGTCGAGCTCGCGGATGGCCTGCGCGGCGGCGTGGCCGGTCATCCCCCCGCCGACGATGAGGTGGCGCGTGTCGCTCATGGGCTGCCCTTTCGTGAAAAGCGATTGTCGAGGTGGATGCATAGGAGGGGAAGCGGGTTTCCGCGCGCCCCGGCCGGAGGGTGGCCGCGCCGCTGGCATACTGACCTCGGGGAACGTGATCGAGCCCGCCCGGCCGGTGGCGCGGGACGCTCGTCCAACTCACCCCGCTGTCCGGTGTGTCGGCCTCGGGCCCGCCGGTACCTCACCCGGGCCTCCGGATCTCCCGGTGGCCATCGCGCCCGGCTGGATCGGCCGGCTCGCCGCGCTCGCGGGAGGCGTTTTCGGATCCCGCGATGGGGGACCGCCGGCTCCTCGGCCCCAGGGTCCCGTCCCGGGCCGACCTGAGCGCGTGGTGGGCGAGCGGGATCGCGTAAGCTCAGGCTGAGCTGACGCCTGCCCGGCAGCCCCGCCCTCTTCGGGCCGGAGTCAGTGCGCCTTGCTACAACTCCTGCTCTCATGGCCGATTTCGTCCACCTGCACCTGCACACGCTCTACTCCCTCCTCGACGGAGCCATCCGCGTCAAGGACCTCACGAAGACGGTCCAGGCGAAGGGCATGGACACCGTGGCCGTGACCGACCACGGGAACCTGTTCGGCGCAGTCGACTTCTACAAGCGGGCGCGCGAGGCGGGGGTGAAGCCCATCCTGGGCATGGAGGCCTACGTGGCCGGCGAGAAGGGCCGGCTCGACCGGACCGAGCGCGTGGGCCGGCACCTCATCCTCCTCGCCCGGAACGCCGAGGGCTGGAGGAACCTCCGCATCCTCTCCTCGCGTGCCTTCACGGAGGGCTTCTACTACGACCCGCGCATCGACAAGCCGCTGCTCAAGGAGCACGCTCGGGGGCTCATCGGCCTCACCGCCTGCCTGGGCGGGGAGGTGCCGCGGCTGGCGCGCCAGGGGGACATGGATGGCGCTCGCCGCGCCGCTCGCGAGTACCGGGACATCTTCGAGCCGGGCAGCTTCTTCCTGGAGGTGCAGTCGAACGGGCTCCCCGAGCAGGTGGACGTGAACGCCAAGCTGGCCCAGCTCGGACGGGACGAGGGCATCCCCCTCGTTGCCACCGCCGATGCACACTACGTGCGCCGCGAGGACGCCAAGGCGCACGAGGTCCTGATGTGCATCGCCGCCAACAAGACGTTCCAGGACCCGAAGCGGCTGCGCCACGACACCGACGCCCTGTTCATCGCCTCGGCCGAGGAGATGCGGGCTGCGCTGCCCGGCTATGGCGAGGCAGTGGACAACACCCTGCACATCGCCGAGCGCTGCGACGTGGAGCTTCAGCTGGGCAAGTCGTTCCTCCCCCGCTTCGCGCTGCCGGAGGGGGTGAGCGAGGACGAGTACATCGAGGAGCTCGCCCGCCAGGGCCTGGACCAGCGCTTCCGGGAGATCGCCGATCGCTACCCGCACG
>Ga0335071_10001677_pt1 | contig 23904 bp, 4 predicted proteins | sample Lox_Sample_15_FD_206724 | JGI IMG/M metagenome (GOLD analysis project Ga0335071, IMG submission 206724) | Soil microbial communities from Loxahatchee National Wildlife Refuge, Florida, United States - Lox_Sample_1.5 | ecosystem: Environmental > Terrestrial > Soil > Wetlands | place: USA: Florida... | reverse complement strand
GGATCGCCGGACACGGAGAGGCCGACGTCGGCGCGGGTGGCCGCGTCCGCGTGCGCCTCGACCACGTCCTCCAGCACCGGCAGCGCGGCCGTGTGGCCGAGCGAGACGACCTCCCTGCCGCTCTCGAGCTCCGAGAGGAACAGGATCTCGTCGATCAGCGCCCCGGCGTCCTCGACCTCGACGCGCGCCTGGTCGATCAGCGCGTGGACGTCCGCGCCGGGGAGGTCGGCCGAGTCGAGGAGCGCCAGGATCCGCGCGAGCGGGGTCCGGAGCTCGTGCGAGACGGCGGCGGTGAAGCCGGTGCGGAGCTCGTCGAAGCTGCGGTCGTAGGTCTGGTCGGGAGCTGGCATCGCTGGCTCGGGCGACACGGGCGTGTCGCCCTCATCCTCGCGCCCTTCCCGCCTTCGGAAGGGCCAGGTCACCAGATAGTCACCATTCCGACACCCGGAAACTACCCACCCGCGAAGTAACGTAGAGCCGTGGCCAAGGTGCTGATCGTGGAGGACGACAACGTCATCGCCGACGGGATGGCCCGCCACCTCGTGACGGCGGGGTTCGACCCCGTCGTCGTCGGGCGCGGCGAGCTCGGCCTCGCCCGTCTCCGCTTCGAGAACCCGGACGTCTGCGTCCTCGATCTGATGCTGCCGGAGCTCGACGGCTGGAAGCTGATCGAGACGGCCCGCGCCGAGGGGATCGGCACGCCGATCGTCGTCGTCTCCGCCCGGGGCACCGAGCACGACCGCGTGCACGCGCTCGAGATCGGGGCCGACGACTACATGGTGAAGCCGTTCTCGATGCGCGAGCTCGTCGCGCGCGTCGGTGCGGCGGCCCGCCGCGGCGTCCGCCCCGCGGAGGAGCGGCGCGGCGAGCCGATCGAGATCGAGGAGCTGCGCATCGACCCGCGCGAGGTCCAGGCGTTCGTCGACGGCCGCAGCGCCGAGCTGACGCCGACCGAGTTCAAGCTCCTCTATACGCTCGCCCTCGACCGCGGCCGCGTCGTCACCCGCGACGAGCTGCTGCAGAAGGTCTGGGGGCGGCGGGAGACGCACCGCGACCGCACCGTCGACGTCTTCGTCCGCCGGCTCCGGCAGAAGATCGACCGGATCTCGTCGAAGCACTCGTTCATCCAGACGCGCTTCGGCGTCGGCTACAAGCTCGAGCCCGAGCCGAAGTAGCCCTTCTCAGCGCGCCTGCGTGGGCGTAAGGTCGCGCCATATACGACAAGGAGGTCAGGTATGGCACTCGCGCGTGTGGTCACGTTCGAGGGAGTCGACGACGAGCGCATGGCCGGCATGACGGCGCAGATGCGCGAGCAGGGGCGCCCGGCGGAGCTCCCCGCGACGGAGCTCCTGGTGCTGCACGATCGCGACGCGCAGCGCGCCGTGGTCGTCCTCTTCTTCGAGAACGCCGACGACTACTCGGCGGGCGACGCGGTCCTGAACGCGATGCCCACGGACGAGACGCCCGGGCAGCGCGCGTCCGTCGGCCGCTACGAGGTCGCCTTCCGCATGACGGGGTAGCCTCCGCCGGGTGGACTTCGAGCTCGCAGCGGAGCAGCGGGAGATCCAGGCGGTCGCCCGTGACTTCGCGGCGGCGGAGATCGAGCCCCACGCGGCGGAGTGGGACCGGGCCCACGGCTTCCCGCGCTCGCTCCTCGAGCGGCTCGGGGAGCTGGGCCTGCTCGGCGTGTGCGTGCCCGAGGAGCACGGCGGCGCCGGCGCGGACTTCCTCTCGTACATCCTCGTGCTCGAGGAGCTCTCGCGTGCGGACGCGGGTGTCGGCGTCACCGTCGCCGTCCACACCTCCGCGTGCACGCTGCCGCTGCTCGCCTTCGGAACGGACGAGCAGCGAGCGCGGTTCGTGCCGCCGCTTGCGCGCGGCGAGGCGATCGGCTGCTTCGCACTGACCGAGCCGGGATCCGGGTCCGATGCCGGCGCGCTCCTCACGAGCGCCGAGCGGGTCGGCGGCGGCTGGCACGTGCGCGGCTCGAAGCAGTGGATCACGAACGCGTCGCTCGGCGGCACCGTGCTGCTGTTCGCCCGGACCGACCCTTCGACGCGCTCCGCGCGCGGCGTGTCCGCATTCGTGCTCGACACGGCGCAGGTCGAGATCACGCGCACCGAGGAGAAGCTCGGGCTCAACTCGTCGGCGACCAACGACATCGCCGTCGACGCCGTCGTCGAGGACGACCGCATGCTCGGCGAGCTGCATCACGGGTTCCGGATCGCCATGTCGACGCTCGACGGCGGCCGCATCGGCATCGCGGCGCAGGCGGTCGGCATCGCCCAGGCCGCGTACGACGTCGCCCGCGGCTACGCGCTCGAGCGCGAGGCGTTCGGCCACCGGATCGGCGACTACCAGGCGATCCAGCACAAGCTCGCGAACATGTCGATGGAGATCGACGCGGCGCGCCTGCTGACGCTCCGGGCCGCCTGGCTGAAGGACCAGGGCCGCCCGCACACCGAGGCGGGGGCGAAGGCGAAGCTGTTCGCGTCCGAGATGGCCCGCCGGCAGACGGCGGAGGCGATCCAGGTGCTCGGCGGCTACGGCTACACGAAGGAGTTCCCCGTCGAGCGCTACTACCGCGACGCCAAGGTGACGGAGATCTACGAGGGGACGAGCGAGATCCAGCGGCTCGTGATCGCGCGTTCGATCCTCGGAAGGAGTGAGTCGGTCGCCACGCCGTCCTGACGAGCCGGTCCGGCTGACCCGGATCTACACGCGCGGCGGCGACAAGGGCGAGACGTCGCTCGGCGACGGCTCGCGCGTCTCCAAGCTCGACCCGCTCGTCGAGGCATACGGCGCGGTCGACGAGCTCAACTCGGTCGTCGGCTGGGCATCCGTCGCGGCCCGCGACCCCAGGCTCGCGCGGATCCAGAACGAGCTCTTCGACGTGGGCGCCGATCTCAGCGTGCCGTACGCCGAGGGCGACGGGAAGCTTCGCATCGAGCAGGCGGCCGTCGACCGGCTCGAGGCGGACTGCGACGAGGCGAACGCGCCGCTGCCCGAGCTGAAGAGCTTCGTGCTCCCCGGGGGCAGCGAGGCAGCCGCCCGCCTGCACGTCGCGCGGTCTGTCTGCCGCCGCGCCGAGCGGCAGGTGCTCGCGACGGCGCGCGAGCGCAAGGTGAACCCACTGGCCGCGGTCTACCTGAACCGGCTCTCCGACCTGCTGTTCATTCTGGCGCGCGCGGCGAACGCGGGCGGCGACGAGCCGCTCTGGACGCCGGGCGGCGACCGCTAGCGGCTAGCGCGAGAGCTGCTTGACGAGCGCGGCGATCTTGGTCGCCGACGTCGACGCCGGGACCGCGACCGCGCCGAGCGCTTCGGCCCGGTTGCGCGTCGCCTTGCGGCTCGAGATGACGATCACTTCGGTGTCCGGGAATACGAGGCGCAGCTGGTCGACGATCGAGAAGCCGTACTGGTCGGCGTTCACGATCACGACCGACGCGTCGTGCTCCTGCACGGCGTCGAGAAGCCCGGCGGGTGTGACCTCGAGCGTCTGCCCGAACGACGCCGACACCGACTGCGCCGAGCGGTCGTCGCGCACGGTGAGGATCACCTGCGGAGGCCGCGCGGTGTGGACCTTCGCGCCCGGAGCGAGCACGCGGATCTTCTCGTGGAAGCGGACGTGCGCGCCGGTGGTGCGGCCGAGCCAGTAGATCGTGTACGTGCCGGGCGGGAGCGGCTGCTTGATCGTCAGCGTGTGCAGCGACGAGCCGGCCCTCGTGCTGAAGTGCCAGCGCTGCAGGCGCACGTACGGCGGCGCGTCGATCGTGGCCGCGACGAAGGCCGGGCCTGTGGTGACGACGCGGACGGTGATCTTCCGCGTCTTGGCGTGGACCCGCGGCTGCAGGGAGACCGACATTGCGAACTGCGCCTGGCGCTCGACGGTCGCGCCGCCGACCTGGAGGTCGATCGCGGACCCGACGGGGCGCAGCTGCACGCCCGCCGGGGCGACGACGGTGCCGGAGGTCGCCGGCTGCTGCGTCGACTGGTCGGTGACGGTGCCGACCGTGAAGCCGCGCGCCTCGAGGGCGGCGGTGGCCGCGTCGAGATCGAGGCCGACGATGGGCGGGAGCGCGCGGATTGCGGTCGTCTGCGAGCTCTCGATGCCGGAGGTCGACGTCTCGGACATCGCGAACGTCCGCGTGTCCGCCGCGGTGAACGCGCCCAGCTTCGCCTCGTACTGGTGCGGGTTGAACGACTGGAAGTCGGTGCCGTCGACGTAGAGCTTGAAGCCCTGCAGCTCGCTCTCGTCCATCCCCGGCGCCCAGCGGAGCGTCAGGCCGTCGGAGGCGACGGTGCCGGCGAAGTCGCCGGGCGGCGCCGGCAGTGCGACGTTCTGCACCAGGGCGAACTGGGTGAGATGGTGGGTGAGCACGTGGACGCCGGAGCTGTCGCGGTAGTAGCCGTCGCTCTGGCCGGACGGAAGCGTCGTGCCGGAGAGCTGCGGGATCAGCCGCCAGGTGCCGCCGTCGTCCGTCGCCGGCACGGTGGCGCCGCCGGTCGAGTCCGTCAGGTCGATCTGGAGCGGCCGGTCGAACTGGTGCACGTAGACGCCGTTCGAGTTCCACCACATCGAGACGTCGACGAGGGACGACATCGAGAAGCCGCTCACCGGGGTCAGCGAGGCGTCCTCGGGAGTGATGCTGAGGACGAGGAAGTCGCTCAGGTGCCCGGTGGGAAGCGTGTAGGCGCCGGACGGGACCGACACCGTCGACATGCTGTCGGCGGAGGTCAGCGTCGTCGAAACCGTCGGCGGCGCGTTCTTCATGATCTCCGGCTTGGCCGTCGGGTCGGCGGGCTGGATCGTCACGTTGACCCGCAGCGGCGCGGTCAGGCCGGCGGCGTCCGTCATCGTCCCGGTGATGTAGTGCGGGCCGTCGGAGAGCGGGGTGCCGGTCGAGATCGTGACCGCCGTCCCGGAGATCACCGGAGCGGTCCCGAGCGCCGAGCCGTCGAGCTCGAGGTTCGTGAGCGAGCTGAGCGGCTCGCTGGTGACGACGTCGATCGTGCTCAGCGAGGTTCCGCTTGCGAGCAGGCTGCCGTCGGCCGGGGTGGAGGAGACCACCGAAGGCGCGGTGTTGTCGATGACGATGCCGGTGCGCGAGTCGGTTGCCTCGTTGCCGTACTGGTCGTCGGCGACAACGCGCACGTCGTAGGTGCCGTCGGCGACCGACGTCGTGTCGAACGAGAACGTGAACGGCGCGCTGTTCGCGGTTGCGACGGTCTGCCAGCTGCTGCCGCCGCTCGGCTCGATCTCGAGCTTCGCCGTCGCCGCGCCCGAGATCGACGCGTCGACGCTCTCCGTCCCGGTGAGGATCGACGCGAGCGATGCGAGCGACAGCGTCGGCGGCGTCGAGTCGACGGTGACGGTGTGGAACGGCGTGTCGTAGACGTTGCCGGCCGCGTCCGTGATCTCCGCGCGGACGTCGTAGCTGCCGGAGGCGAGCGCCGTCGTGTCCCAGCTCGAGCCGGGAATCGCGCTGAACGAGCCGCCGCCGGAGGCGCGGTACTGGTACGTGACGCTCGCGACGCCGGTGCCGCCGGTGTCGGCGGAGGTCGCCGCGAGGGTCACCGACGGGCCACCGACGGTGGCCGCGGCGGCCGGCTGCGTCAGCGAGCCGGTCGGCGCCGTGTTGTCGATCGTGACCGTCTTGACGTCGCTGCCGCTGTTCGCGCCGCCGTCGAGCGCGACGGCGCGGATGTCGTAGCTGCCGTCGGGGTACGAGCCGCTGGCGAGCGAGACCGTGAACGGCGCGGAGCTCGCGGAGCCGAGCGAGGTCCAGGTACCGGCGCCGTGCGGGCTGATCGAGTAGGTCACCGAGGCGATGTCGGCCGAGCCGCTCGCGGTCAGGCTCGCGGTGCCCGAGATCGCGCTCGGCGCGCTGACGCTCACCGTCGGCGCGTCGTTGTCGACCGTGAACGTGACCGGGCTCGAGTCCGTCGGGCCGTTGCCGGCGTTGTCGGTGACCGCGATCCGGACGTCGTAGTCGCCGTCCGCGACCGAGGTCGAGTTCCAGTGGTAGACCATCCCGCTCGTCTCGGTGTCGACCGTCTGCCAGGTGCCGCTGCCGTGCGGGGCGATCTGGAAGTCGACGGCGCCGACGCCCGAGACCGACGCGTCGGCGGAGGCGGTGAACGTCACCGTGCCGCTGCACTCGCTCGCGCAGCCGGAGACGGCCACGGACGCGGAGGTGGGCGCGGTGTTGTCGACGACGCTGTCGGCGAGCGGGGTGACGGTCTGGTTGTCGGCCTCGTCGGTCTCGACCATCTGCAGGTGGTAGGTGCCGTCGGGGACGCTCGTCGTGTCCCAGGTGACGTGCCAGCCGTCGCTGCCGTCGGAGTCGGTGCCGATCGGCGTCCACGGGTCGGTGACGCTCGCGCGGTAGTCGAACTCGACGGACGAGATCGCGTCGGACGGCGAGTCGGTGAGCACCTCGTTGCCGCGGACGTAGGAGCCGTCGCTGCTCGAGCCGCCGGTCGGCGCGGTCGTGTCGATCGTCACCGAGGTGCTCTTCGTGGGCTCCTGGTTGCCGGCGACGTCGGTCGAGTAGTAGTCGATCGTGTGCGTGCCGTCGTTGCCCGCGGCCGGGATCACGACGGACGTGCCGGGCAGCCAGCTGCCGCCGTCGACGCGGTACATCGTCGAGGCGACGCCGGACCCGGTGTCGCTCGCCGACAGGTGCACCGTCACGTCGTGGTTCTGCGGCGAGCCGGGGGCGTCGTCGGTCGTCACCGGCGCCGTGTTGTCGACGCGGATGCTCGTGACGATCGGCGAGCACTCGCCGTTGCCCGCATTGTCGACCGCGACGACGCGGAAGTCGTAGAGCCCGTCGGCCAGCGACGTCGTGTCGAGGTGCGACGGGGTCGCGGTGCCCCACGTGTCGCACGGGGTCGCCTCGGGCGTGCCGGCGGGTGCGTAGCGGTAGGTGATCGAGGCGACGCCGGAGGTCGCGTCGGAGACGCTCGACGTCAGGTCGATGGAGCCGCGGACGACGGCCGACGCGGTCGGGGTGTCGAGCACCGCCGTCGGCGGGGTGTTGTCGATCGTCACGACCTGGCTGGCCGAGTCGGTCACGTTGCCGGCGTTGTCGGCCGCCACGACGCGGACGTCGTAGGCGCCGTCGGCGACGCTCGTCGTGTCGAACGGCGAGGCGATCGTCGACCAGGTGCCGGCGCTGTGAGCGGAGATCTCGTAATGCGTCGACGCAAGGCCGGAGCCGCTGTCGGAGGCGGTCGAGGTGAGAGTCAGCGAGCCGCGCGCGTACTGCGGGACGGCGCCGAGCGACGCGGCCGGCGGCGTGTTGTCGACCATCGTCGTGATCGAAGCCGAGTAGCCGACGTTGCCGACATTGTCGGTCGCCACCGCGCGGAGGTCGTAGTCGCCGTCGGCGACGGTCGTCGTGTCGAAGCTCGCGGGCACCGCCGACCAGGTGCCGGCGCCGTGCGGCGAGATCTCGTACGTGGTCGTCGCGACGCCCGAGCCGGTGTCGCTCGCGGAGGAGGTGAGCGAGATCGTCCCGCGGACGTAGGTCGAGACGGCGCCCATGGAGGCGGTCGGCGGCGTGTTGTCGACGAGCACCGGCCCGGCGACCTGCTGCGTCACGTTGCCGGCGCGGTCGGTGACCGTCACCCGGACGTCGTAGGAGCCGTCGGCGACGGAGGTCGTGTCGAACGAGGCGTCGTAGGCGCCGCCGCCCTGGTCGACGCCGTTTCCGATCAGCGTCCAGCTCGAGGTCGAGTGAGGCGCCTCCTCGAAGGTGACCGAGTTGACGCCGCTCGTCGCGTCGGTGATGCCGGTCGCGTGCACGGTGATCGTGCCGCGGACGGCGCTCGCGGGCGAGACGAGGGTCGCGGTGGGGGCGGTCTGGTCGACGACGACGTGCACCAGCGAGCAGGTCGAGTGGCCGGCGCCGTCGTGCGCGACCGCACGCACCGCATAGTCGCCGTCGGCCGGCGACGTCCAGGTGACGCCGTACGGGTTGGTGGCGTCGCTGCCGACGAGCGTCCACGACCCGGCCGAGCAGCTCGCGCCGCTGTCGGAGCTGAACTCGAAGTCGACGGCCGCGACGCCGGTGCCGGTGTCGGACGCGGTCGCGGTGAGGCCGACCGTCGGCGTCGTCACGTACGCGCTGTCGGCGGGCGCGGTCAGCGACACGGCCGGCGAGGAGGTGTCGACGACCCACGCGTCGTGCGCCGAGGGGCCGGTCGCGGTCGAGCTGACGGCGCGCACGTCGAAGGTGTGCGAGCTGTCAGCGAGCCCGCTGTACGTGGTCGAGCCGGAGCCGGTGCCCGGGCAGGCCGTGTAGGCGCCGCCGTCGAGGCTGCACTCGAATGTCGCAGCCGGGTCGTCGGCGCTGTAGTCGAAGGTCGCCGACGCCGAGGTCGACGGGTCGGACGGATGGGAGTCGATCGTCGCGACCGGCGCCGGGTCGACCGTGAACGCGACTGCGTCGGAGCTGAGGCCCGATGCGGTCGCGGTCAGGGTGACGCTGCCGGCGCCCGACGCCGTGACGGTGCTCGTCGCCTCGCCGCTTGCGGCGGTGGCCGACCCGAGACCGCTGAGCGAGCCCGTTCCGGCCGTCTGCGCGAGGGTGATCGACGTCGAGCTGTCGGTCGTGACGACGTTGCCCTCGGCGTCCTCGACCGCGACGGTGTAGTCGCGGTTCGCGCCCAGCGAGAGGTTCGCGGTCGACGGCGAGATGAACGCGAGCTTCGTCGCCGCGCCCGAGGTGACGTTCAGGGTCGCGGTGCCGACGGCGCCGAGCATCGTGCCCGTCACCGTGTGCGAGCCGACGGTCGGGTTGTTGCAGACCGCGCCGACGCACGGAATGCCGTCGACCGAGAGCGTGGTCGCGCCGGTCACGTCACCGAGCGTGTTGTCGTATGCGTCACGGCCCTCGACGGAGTAGGTCTCGGTGTCGTCGGCGGTGATCGTCGCCGTCGCGGGTGTGAGCACGAGGTGGTCGATCGTGCCCGCCGTGCCGGTGGCGTGGAACGTCACGTCGGACAGGCCGGCGGAGCTCGCGGTGAGGCTGTTCGAGCCGGCGACGGTCCCGAGCGTCCACGAGCCGACGGCGGCGACGCCGCTCGCGTTCGTGGTCGCGCTCGCGCCGGTCGCCGACCCTCCACCCGAGGCGACCGCGAACGTGACCGAGACGCCGGGCACCGGGTTGCCGTACTGGTCGGAGACGAGCGCGGCGGGCGCCGTCGAGACGGCCGTGTGGACGGTCGCGCTCTGGGAGTCGCCGGTCGAGATCGCAAGCGCCGCGGGTGCGCCCGCGGTGCCGGTGGCGCCGAAGGTGACGGTGGAGAGGCTCGCGGCGTCGGCAGTGAGGGCGTTTGCGCCCGCGGTCGTGCCGAGCGTCCAGGAGCCGAGCGTGGCGATGCCGCTCGCGTTCGTCGTGGCGCTCGTGCCGGTGGCCGAGCCGCCGCCGGAGAGGACGGCGAAGGTCACGGCGACGCCCGCGACCGGGTTGCCGAACTGGTCGTCGACCTCGACGGCGGGCGCCGTTGCGACGGCCGTGCCGACGGTTGCGGACTGCCCGTCGCCCGCGACCGCGCCGAGCGCTGCGGGCGCGTCCGCGGTGCCGGTCGCATCGAAGGTGACCGAGGGCAGGCCCGAGGCGGAGACGGTGACGCTGTTCGCGCCGGCGGCGGTGCCGAGCTTCCACGAGCCGACCGAGGCGACGCCGTTCGAGGCGGTGGTCGTGCCCGCGCCGGTGACCGAGCCGCCGCCCGAGGCGACCGCGAAGGTGACCGAGACGCCCTGGACCGGGTTCCCGTACTGATCCGCGACCACGACGGCGGGCGCGGTTGCGACGTCGGTGTTCACCGTGGCGCTCTGGTTGTTCCCGGCGGAGACCGCCATCGACGCCGCGGCGTCGGCGGTGCCCGTCGCGTTGAACGACGCCGAGACGAAGGAGGCGGCGCTCGCGGTGACCGTGTTCGTGCCCGCGGTCGTGCCGAGCGTCCAGGAGCCGAGCGTGGCGATGCCGTTCGCGCCGGTGGTCGCGGTTGCGCCGGTGATCGAGCCGCCGCCGGCCGAGACCGAGAAGGTGACGGAGACGCCCGGGACCGGGTTCCCGTGGGAGTCGACGGCCTTGGCGGCGGGCGCGGTGGAGACGTTCGTGTCCACCGTCGCCGTCTGGCCGTCGCCGGTGACGACCGACAGGCTGCCCGCGTTCTCCGGAACGCCCGTTGCGTGGAAGCTGACCGGGCTGCCGGCGAGGGTGCCCGACGCGGCCTCGAGAATGTTCGAGCCGGAGGTGGCGCCGAGCGTCCACGAGCCGACCGTGGCGACACCGTCCGCGCCCGTGGTCGCGCTCGCGCCGGTGATCGAGCCGCCGCCGGAGGCGACCGAGAACGTCACGGCGACGCCCGCGACCGGGTTGCCGTACTGGTCGGTGACGATCGCCGACGGGGCGGTCGCAACGTCGGTCGCCACGGTCGCGCTCTGGCCGTCCCCGCCGTTCAGGGCGATGGTCGACGCGGCGTCCGCCGTCGCGGTCGCGTGGAACGTGACGGAGCCGGCGCCGCTCGCCGAGGCGGTGAGCGTGTTCTGGCCGGCGGTCGTCCCGAGCGTCCACGAGCCGACCGATGCGGTGCCGTCGGCCCCCGTGGTCGCGTTCGCGCCGGTCACCGAGCCGCCGCCGGAGGCGACCGAGAAGGTGACCGAGAGGCCGGAGATCGGGTTGCCGTACTGGTCGGTGACGAGCACGGACGGCGCAGTCGCGACGGCCGTGCCGGCGGTCGCGCTCTGGTTGTCGCCGCCGTTCGCGACGATCGACGACGGCGCGTCGGCCTGGACGTGCATGGTGGCCGCCCCGGAGGCGCCGGTCATCGTCGCCGTGAGGAGATGGTCGCCGGCCACGGTCGTCGAGCAGACCGCTGCGACGCAGCTGCCGCCGGCGAGTGTGAACGTCGTCGAGGAGGTGACGTCGCCGAGGTCGTTGTCGTACTGGTCCTCGGCCTCGGCGGTGAAGCTCTGCCCGACGCCCGCGGTGACGGTCGGCGAGCTCGGCGAGACCGCGAGATGGTCGAGGGTGTCCGGCGTGCCGGTCGAGTGGAAGGTGACCGGGCTGCCCGCGAGGCCGGTCGACGTCGCGGTCAGCGTGTTGGAGCCGGCACTGGTCCCGAGCGTCCAGCTGCCGACGGCTGCGACACCGCTCGCGTTCGTCGTCGCGCTCGTCGACGTCGCCGAGCCGCCGCCGGAGGCGACCGCGAAGGTGACGGCGACGCCGGCGACCGGGTTGCCGTACTGGTCGTCGATCTCGACCGCCGGAGCGGTGGAGACGTCCGTGGCGACCGTGGCGGACTGGTTGTCGCCCGCGGAGACGGCGATCGAGTGGGCGGCGCCCGCGGTGCCGGTCGCGTGGAACGTGACGGACGGGAGACCGGTCGAGGTGACGGAGAGCGTGTTCGAGCCGGCCGTGGTCCCGAGCGTCCACGAGCCGAGCGTCGCAACGCCGTCGGCGCCGGTGGTCGTCGTCGCGCCGGTCACCGAGCCGCCGCCGGAGGCGACCGAGAAGTCGACCGAGACACCCTGCACCGGGTTCCCGAGCGAGTCGGTCACGAGCACCGACGGCGCGGTCGCGACGGCAGTGTTGACCGTTGCCGACTGGCTCTCGCCGCCGTCGATCGCCATCGTGCCGGCCGAGCCTGCGACCGCGGTGGCGTGGAAGGTGACGTCGCCGAGGCCGGTGGCGCTCGCCTTGAGGCCGTTGGAGCCGGCGGCCGTGCCGAGCTTCCAGGAGCCGACGGTCGCGACGCCGGACGCGTCGGTCGTCGCGTTCCCGCCGGTCACGGAGCCGCCGCCGGAGGTGACGGCGAAGGCGACGCTGACGCCCTGCACCGGGTTGCCGTACTGGTCCTCGACGAGCACCGACGGCGCACTCGAGACGTCGGTGTCGACGGTCGCGGTCTGGTTGTCGCCGCCGTTCAGCGCCATGCTCGCGGCCGCGTCGGCGCTGCCGGTCGCGTGGAACGTGACCGTCGAGAGGCCGGTCGAGGACGCCGTGAGCGTGTTCGAGCCGGCGGCGGTGCCGAGCGTCCACGAGCCGAGGGTCGCGATGCCGTTCACGTTGGTGGTCGCGCTCGTGCCCGTGGCCGACCCGCCGCCCGAGGCGACCGAGAAGGTGACCGAGACGCCCTGCACCGGGTTGCCGTACTCGTCGGTGACGAGGACGGCCGGGGCGGTGGCGACGGCGGTGCCGACCGTCGCGCTCTGGCCCTCGCCCGCCGAGACGGTGAGCGAGCCGGCGGCGTCGGCGACGCCGAGCGCGTGGAAGGTGACCGGGCTGCCGCCGAGCGTGCCCGAGTCGGCGGTCAGCGTGTTCGAGCCGGCGGTCGTCCCGAGCTTCCAGGAGCCGATGGTGGCGACGCCGTTCGCACCCGTGGTTGCGCTGAGACCCGTCGCCGAGCCGCCGCCGGAGGCGACCGCGAAGGTGACGGCGACGCCGGCGACCGGGTTGCCGTACTGGTCGCGGACGACCACCGCCGGGTCGGTGGGGAGGTTCGTGCCGACGGTCGCGCTCTGGCTGTCGCCGGCGGAGGCGGCGATCGTCGCGGCCGCGTCGGCGGCGCCCGTCGCGTGGAAGGTGAGGTCGGTGAGCCCGGTCGAGCTCGCCGTGAGGCCGTTCGAGCCGGCGGCCGTGCCGAGCGTCCAGGAGCCGACGGCGGCGACGCCGCTCGCGTTCGTCGTGGCGCTCGTGCCGGTGGCGGAGCCGCCGCCCGACGCGACGGCGAAGCTGACGCCCACGCCGGCGATCGGGTTCCCGTACTGGTCGGTGACGATCGCCGCGGGGGCGGTCGCGACGGCCGTGTTGACGGTCGCGGTCTGGTTGTCGCCCGCCGAGACGTCCAGGTCGGAGGCGCTGTCCGGCGTGCCGGTCGCGTCGAAGGTCACGGTCGAGAGCCCGCTCGCGGACGCGCTGAGCGAGTTCGCGCCGGCGGCCGTGCCGAGCTTCCAGGAGCCGACCGTCGCGATGCCGTCGCTGCCGGTGACCCGGGTGGTGCCGGTCGCGGAGCCGCCGCCGGAGGCGACCGCGAAGGTCACGGTGACGCCCGGCACCGGGTTTCCGTAGGCGTCGGTGGCGATCACGGACGGCGCGGTCACGTTCGTGTTGACGGTCGCCGACTGGCTGTCGCCGGCGTTCGCATCGAGGTTCGCGGCGGCGTCGGCGACGCCGTCGGCGGTGAACGTGACGGTGGGGAGGCCGGTCGCATCGGCGGTCAGCGTGTTCGTGCCGGCGGCGGTGCCGAGCGTCCACGAGCCGACGGTCGCGATGCCGTCGGAGCCGGTGGTCGCGTGGGCGCCGGTCGCCGAGCCGCCGCCCGAGGCCACCGCGAAGGTGACGGAGACGCCCTGCACCGGGTTCCCGAGCGCGTCGGTGACGAGCACCGACGGGTTCGTCGAGACGGCCGTGTTGACGGTGGCGCTCTGCGCGTCGCCGGCGTTCGCAGCCATCGAGCCGGCGCTGCCGGCGACGCCGGTCGCGTGGAAGGTGATCGGGCTGCCGCCGAGGCCGGTCGACGTGGCGGTCAGCGAGTTCGTTCCGGCCGCGGTGCCGAGCTTCCACGAGCCGACCGACGCGAGGCCGTTCGAATCCGTCGCCTGCACGGCGCCGGTGATCGAGCCGCCGCCGCCCGCGAGCCCGAAGGTGACCGAGACGGCGGAGACCGGGTTCCCGTACTGGTCGGTGACGAGCACCTGCGGCGCGCTCGACACGTCGGTGTCGACCGTGGCCGTCTGGTTGTCGCCGCTTGCGACCGTGATCACCGAGGCGGCGTCGGCGGTTGCGGTCGCGTGGAACGTGATCGACGGCAGGCCGGTCGAGGTGACGCTGAGCGTGTTCGATCCGGCGCCCGTCCCGAGCTTCCACGAGCCCACCGTTGCCACGCCGTCGGCGCCGGTGGTCGTCGTCGCGCCGGTCACGCTTCCGCCGCCGGAGGCGACCGAGAAGGTGACCGAGACGCCCTGCACCGGGTTGCCGTTCGCGTCGGTGACGAGCACGGACGGGGCGGTGGAGAGGTTCGTGTTGACGGTCGCGGTCTGGCCCTCGCCGGCGTCGATCGTCATCGAGCCGGGAGCGCCTGCGAGCCCGGTCGCATGGAAGGTGACCGGGCTGAGCCCCGATGCGCTCGCGGTGATCGTGTTCGAGCCGGCGGTCGTTCCGAGCTGCCACGAGCCGACGGCCGCGATGCCGCCCGCGTCGGTGGTCGCGTTCGCGCCGGTGACCGAGCCGCCGCCCGAGGCGACGGCGAACGTGACCGCGACGCCCGAGACGGGGTTCCCGTACTGGTCGGTGACGGCCACGGACGGCGCGGTGGAGACGTCGGTTCCGACCGTCGCCGACTGGCTGTCGCCGGCGTTCGCGGCCATCGTGGACGGCGCGTCCGCGTCGCCGGTCGCGTGGAACGTGATCGGGCTGCCGGCGAGCCCCGACGCGCTTGCGGTCAGCGTGTTGGAGCCGGCGGCCGTCCCGAGCGTCCACGAGCCGACCGCGGCGGTTCCGGTCGCGTCGGTGGTGGCGCTCGTGCCGGTGGCGCTGCCGCCGCCGGAGGCGACGGCGAAGGTGACGGCAACCCCTGCGACCGGGTTGCCGTACTGGTCGGTGACGAGCACCGACGGGTCGGTGGCGAGCGCCGTGTGGACGGTGGCGCTCTGGCTGTCCCCGCCCGCTGCGGCGATCGCCGTCGCCGCGTCGGCGGTGCCGGTGGCGTGGAAGGTGACCGGGCTGCCGGTCAGGCCCGCCGCGCTCGCGGTCAGCGTGTTGGAGCCGGCGGCGGTGCCGAGCGTCCAGCTGCCGACGGTGGCGTTGCCGCTCGCGTCGGTGGTGGCGGAGAGGCCGGTCGCGTTCCCGCCGCCGGAGGCGACGGCGAACGTGACGGCAACCCCTGCGACCGGGTTGCCGTACTCGTCGGTGACGAGCACCGACGGGCTTGTGGAGACAAGGGTGCCGACGGTCGCGCTCTGGCCGTCGCCGGCGGCGGCCGAGATCGCCGACGCGGCGTCCGCGACGGCAGTGGCGTGGAAGACGACGCTGGAGAGGCCGGACACGGACGCGGTCAGGCTGTTCGAGCCTGCCGCGGTGCCGAGCGTCCACGAGCCGACGCTTGCGACGCCGCTCGCGTCCGTCGTCGCGCTCGCGCCGGTGAGCGAGCCGCCGCCGGTGGTGACCGAGAAGGTGACCGAGACGCCGCCGACCGGGTTGCCGTACTGGTCGGTCACGAGCACCGACGGGTCGGTTCCGACGGCGGTGTGCGCGGTCGCGATCTGGTTGTCGCCGCCGTTTCCGCTGAGCGTCTCGGGCGCGCCGGCGGTGACGGTCAGCGACGCGTTGCCGGTCGCGCCGAGCATCGTCCCGGTGACGGTGTGCGAGCCGGCGGCCGTGACGGTGCAGACCGCCGCGACGCAGCTGCCGCCCGTGACCGTGAACGTCGTCGAGGAGGTGACGTCGCCAAGGCTGTTCTCGTACTGGTCGCGCCCTTCGGCCGTGTAGGTCTCGCTGCCGACGTCGGCGCTGATCGACGCCGTGGCGGGCGAGAGGACGAGGTGGTCGAGCGCGTCGTGGTCGCCGGTCGCGTTGAACGTGATCGGGCTGCCCGTGAGGCCGCTCGAGGTCGCGGTGAGCGTGTTCGCGCCGGTCCCCGTGCCGAGCGTCCACGAGCCGACCGTCGCGGTGCCGTCGGCGGCCGTGCTCTGGACGAGGCCGGTGGCCGAGCCGCCGCCGCCCGCGACGGCGAAGGTGACGTTGACGCCCTGGACCGGGTTGCCGTACTGGTCGGTGACGAGCACCGACGGGTCGGTGGCGACCGCAGTGTTGACCGTTGCGTGCTGGTTGTCGCCTGCCGCGACGGCGATCGTCGTCGCCGCGTCGGCGGTCGCGGTGGCGTTGAAGGTCACGTCGGTGAGACCGGTCGCGCTCGCGGTGAGCGTGTTCGAGCCGGCGGCGGTGCCGAGCGTCCAGCTGCCGGCGGTCGCGATGCCGCTCGCGTCGGTGGTCGCGTTCGCGCCGGTGACCGAGCCGCCGCCGGTCGCGACCGAGAACGTCACGGCGACACCCTGGACGGCATTGCCCCAGTGGTCGGTCACGAGCACGGACGGCGCGGTGGCGACCGCGGTCCCGACGGTCGCCGACTGGCTGTCGCCGGCGTTCGCCGTCATCGTCTGCGCCGAGTCCGCGACGCCTGCGGCGTGGAACGTGACCGAGCCGAGGCCGGTCGCGCTCGCCGTCATGCTGTTCGTCCCCGCGGTTGCGCCGAGCGTCCACGAGCCGACGGTCGCGTTGCCGGACGCGTCGGTGGACTGGGCGAGGCCCGTGCCGGAGCCGCCGCCGGAGGTGACCGCGAACGTGACGGCGACGCCGGAGACGGGGTTCCCGTACTGGTCGGTCACGAGCACGGACGGGGGTGCGCCGACGGCGTTCGCGACGGTCGCCGTCTGGCCGTCGCCGGCGGCGATCGCGAGGTTGGCCGGAGTGTCCGGGGTGCCCGTCGCATGGAAGGTGACCGGGCTGCCGGTGAGGCCGGTGGCGCTCGCGGTGAGCGTGTTGCTGCCCGCGCCGAGGCCGAGCAGCCACGAGCCGACGGACGCGAGGCCGTTCGCGTCGGTCGTGGCGCTCGTGCCGGTGGCGCCGCCGCCGCCGGAGGCGACGGCGAAGGTGACGGCAACCCCTGCGACCGGGTTGCCGTACTCGTCGGTGACGAGCACCGACGGGCTGGTGGCGACGTCGGTGTTCACCGTCGCGCTCTGGCTGTCACCCGCGGAGACCGCGATCGTCGTCGCGTTGTCCGGGTTCACGGTGAACGTCGTGCTGGTCGCGTCGGTGACGCCGCTCGCGGAGGCGGAGAACGAGTAGCCGGCGGCCGCCTGCTCGATCGACAGGTCGTCGAAGGTGGCGACGCCGCCGGAGGCACTCTTCGTCGCGGTGCCGCCGAGCGTTGCGCTGCCCGGGTTGGTGGCGAAGGACAGCGACACCGAAGCGCTGCTCGAGGTGACGAGGTTGCCGTTCGCGTCGAGCACGTCGACGGTGACCGGCGACAGCGTCGCGCCGGCGGTGACGGAGCTCTGCGGCTCGGCGTCGAAGGCGAGCTGGGAGGGCGCGCCCGGCGCGAAGGTGACCGACGGCGAGCTCGTCAGATTCTGGCCGTCGAGCTGGCCGGTGATGACAGCGGTCTGCGCGAGCGTCGTCGAGGTCAGCGTCGCCGAATACGTCCCGTCGCCGTTGTCGGTGACCGAGCCGAGGCTGCCTGCGGTCGTGTGCAGCGTGACGGTGCCGCCGCTCGCGGGCAGGGCGCTGCCGCCGCCGTTGCGCAGGGTCACGGTGAGCGTCGTCGTCGAGGTTCCGTCGGCCGTGATCGTGCCCGGCGACGCCGCGATCGTCGTCTGGGTGAGCGACGGGGTCGCGGCGACGGACACCGTCTGCGCCGAGAGCGAGCCGAGGAGGTTTCCGGCGAGGTCCTTGACCTTCTGCCCGGTCGTCAGGCTGGCCGGGCTGTACGCGACCGTGACGCTGTCGTTGCCGTAGACGCGCTGGCCGAGCGTCAGCCGGATGTGGGTCGCGTCGAGGTACGACAGGCCGGTGATCGCGGCGCCGACGCCGTTCACGTTCACCGTGAACGCGCTCGTGGGCGTCGTCGAGCTCGTGTCCAGCCCGCTCGTCGCCTCGGTCAGCGCCAGCGTGACGTGCGTGCCGCCGGCGTCGGTGGCCGACGAGGAGTACGCCGGCGCGACGCTGTCGTACGTGAAGCTGAACGTCGAGCTCGTCTGGTTCCCGACGTTGTCGGTGACGACGATGTGCACGGTGTAGACGCCGTTCGTCGACAGGCCGGCCGGGGCGCCGTTGGAGCCGCTCGAGTAGCTCCAGGTCCCGACGGAGGAGGTCGTGTTCTGCATCCGCTCGATCGCGCTCGAGAACGACCCGGCGTTCCAGTACTGGCCGTTCGGGTCCTTGATCGAGAGCTGGACCGAGTTGACGCCCGCGCCGCCGTCGGTCGCGGTGCCGCTCCAGAAGGTCGGGTACGCCGTCGTGCCGCCGTAATAGGCGTTTGCGGCCGGCGCGGTGACGCCGAGCACCGGCGCGGTCGAGTCGTTCGTCAGCGTGAACGAGGTGTCGTTCGTGCTGTTGCCGGCGGCGTCGGTCGAGTGGGCGGTCATCGTGCCGGTGCCGCTCGCAGCCGTCCACGAGATCGCGGTCGAGTCGTACGGGCTCGAGCCGGTGACCGTCTCGGCGCTGTGGCTTGCGCCGGTGACGCCGCTCAGCGTGCCGAACGTCGCCGATGCAGGGCCGGAGCCGCCGTCGGTGACGGTGTCGCGGAGCTTGAACGAGCCCGAGGCGTTGCCGCGGTAGTAGATCGTCGTGCCGCTCCGGTAGGCGCCGCCGGAGACCGAGGTCAGCGAGAACGCGTCGGTCGGGTTCGTGATGTCGACGAGCACCGGCGAGGAGGTGACGGTGCTGACGTTGCCGACGCGGTCGGTGCCGGTGAGCGTGTAGACGTAGCACTCGCCGTCGGCGACGGTGAGGTCGGGCGAGGAGACGACGGTCGAGCCGCTGTAGCCGCTGCCCGGGCACGCGCCGCCGGTGGGCGCCTGGCCGTTCGAGCGCGTGATGACGTTCGAGGCGATACCCGAGCCGGCGTCGCCGAAGTTGCCCGAGGTGATCGCGACCGAGAGGGCGTTGACCGTCGCGGGCACGCTGATCGTCCCACCGGTCGGGCCGGTGTTGTCCAGCGTCAGCGAGAGCGTCGTGTCGCTCGAGCTGTTCCCGGCGGCGTCCGTCGAGTGCACCGGCAGCGAGCCGCTGCCCGACGCGGACGACCAGGAGATGGCGGTCGAGTCGTACGGGCTCGAGCCGCCGATGGTCTCGCCGCTGTGGGACATCCCGGTCATCCCGGAGAGCACGCCGAAGGTTGCGGAGGCGGTGCCGGAGGTCGCGTCCGTCGCGGTGTCGCGGACCTTGAAGCTCCCGGCTGCGTTCCCCTTGTAGTAGACGGTCGTGCCGCTCTTGAAGACGCCGCCCGAGACGCCGGTGAGCGAGAGCGCGTCGGTCGGCGCCGTCGCATCGACCATCACCGTCGAGGAGGCGACGCTGGCGGTGTTGCCGACGTTGTCGGTGCCGGTGAGGGTGTAGACGTAGCACTGGCCGTCGACGACACCGGCGTCGGGGGAGGTGACGACGGTCGCGCCGGTGAAGGTGCCCGGGGCGGGGCAGACGCCGCCGACCGGGGCCTGCGCGTTCGAGCGCGTGATCACGTTCGCTGCGATCCCGGAGCCGGCGTCCGTGTAGTTGGAGGAGGTGATCGTGACCGAGGTGCCGGAGTAGGCGGGCACGCTGATCGAGCCGCCGGTCGGCGCCGTCGCGTCGTCGCTGAGCGTGATCGTCGTATCGCCCGAGACGTTGCCGGCGGCGTCCGTCGAGTGGACCGGAAGCGAGCCGGCGCCGGACGCGGACGACCAGGAGATGGCGGTCGAGTCGTACGGGCTCGAGCCGCCGACGGTCTCACTGCTGTGGCTCGCGCCGGTGACGCCGCTCAGCGTCCCGAACGTCGCCGACGCGGGGCCCGAGGCGCCGTCGGTGACCGTGTCGCGAAGCTTGAAGCTCCCGGCCGCGCCCCCGTTGTAGTAGACGGTCGTCCCGGACTGGTGGACGCCGCCGGAGACTCCGGTGACCGAGATCGCGTCGGTCGGCGCCGTGAGGTCGACGAGCACCGGCGAGGAGGCGACGGCGGCGGTGTTGCCGACGTTGTCGGTGCCGGTGAGCGTGTAGACGTAGCACTCGCCGTCCGCGACGGTCAGGTCGGGCGAGCTGACGACGGTCGATCCCGTGTACCCGGAGGCGGGGCAGGCTCCTGCGACCGGCGCCTGCGCGTTCGACCGGGTGATCACGTTCGAGGCGATGCCCGAGCCGCCGTCCGTGTAGTTCGAGGCGGTGATCGCGACCGAGGCCGACGTCACGTACGCGGGGACGCTGATCGACCCGCTCGCAGGCGCGGTCGTGTCGTTCGTCAGCGTCAGCGTGGTCGGCGAGGAGCTGTTGCCGGCCGCGTCGGTGCCGTCGACCGGGATCGTCGCGCTGCCGGAGGCGGAGCTCCAGCTGATCGCCGTCGAGTCGTACGGGCCGCCGGCCGGGGTCGAGACGGTCTCGAGGTTGTGGGTCGAGAAGCCGGAGCCGCCGGAGAGGGCGCCGAAGGTCGCCGACGCCGGGCCGGAGATGCCGTCGGTGACGTTGTCCTCGAGGGTGAACGAGCCCGCCGCGTTCCCCTTGTAGTAGACGGTCGTGCCGGACGTGTAGGCGCCGGTCGCGGCGGTGATCGAGATCGCGTCGGCGGGCGCGGTCGTGTCGACGAGCACCGGCGAGGAGGTGACCGTGCTCGTGTTGCCGACGTTGTCGGTGCCGGTGAGCGTGTAGACGTAGCACTGGCCGTTCGCGACGCCCGTGTCGGGCGAGCTGACGACGGTCGAGCCGCTGTAGCCGGAGGCGGGGCAGACGCCGGCGGCCGGCGACTGGCCGTTCGAGCGGGTGATCGTGTTCGACGCGATGCCCGAGCCCGCGTCGGTGTAGCTCGAGGAGGTGATCGTGACCGAGAGCGACGTCACGTAGGCGGGCACGCTGACCGAGCCGCCGGTCGGGGCGTTGTTGTCGGGCAGCAGGTTGAACGTGGTCGCGGTCGAGCTGTTGCCTGCGGCGTCGGTCCCGTTCGCCGCGATCGTGGGCGAGGCGTTGGAGGAGGTCCACTGGATCGCGGTCGAGTCGTACGGGCCGCCGGCCGGGGTCGAGACGGTCTCGGAGTTGTGGGTCGTGAAGCCGGCCGCCGACATCGCGCCGAAGGTCGCCGACGCGGGGCCGGAGGCGCCGTCGGTCACCGTGTCGCGCAGCTTGAACGAGCCGGCGCTGTTGCCGTTGTAGAAGATCGACGTGCCCGACTTGTAGGCGCCGGCGGCGGAGACGATCGAGAAGCTGTCCGTCGGCGCGGTTGCGTCGACGAGCACGGTCGAGGAGGCGACGCTGGCGGTGTTGCCGACGTTGTCGGTGCCGGTGAGGGTGTAGACGTAGCACTGGCCGTCGGCAACCCCGCTGTCGGGGGAGGTGACGACGGTCGCGCCGGTGAAGGTTCCGGGGGCGGGGCAGACGCCGCCGACCGGGGCCTGGGGGTTGGAGCGGGTGATGACGTTGGAGGCGATGCCGGAGCCGCCGTCGGTGTAGTTCGAGGCGGTGATCGTGACCGAGGTGCCGGAGTAGGCGGGCACGCTGATCGACCCGCCGCTCGGGGCCGTGTTGTCGAGCGCCAGCGTCAGGGTGGTCGCCGAGGAGCTGTTTCCGGCCGCGTCGGTGCCGTCGACCGGGATCGTCGGGCTGCCGGAGGCGGAGCTCCAGCTGATCGCCGAGGAGACGTAGGGGCCGCCGGCCGGGGTCGAGACGGTCTCGGAGTTGTGGGTCGAGAAGCCGCTGCCGCCGGCGAGCGCGCCGAAGGTCGCCGAGGCCGGGCCGGAGATGCCGTCGCTGACCGCGTCCTTCAGCTGGAAGCTTCCGGCGGCGTTCCCCTTGTAGTAGACGGTCGTCCCGGACTTGTAGGCGCCGGTCGCTCCCGTGAGCGTGATCGCGTCGGCGGGCGCGGTCGTGTCGACGAGCACCGGTGAGGAGGTGACCGAGGCGGTGTTGCCGACGTTGTCGGTGCCGGTGAGGGTGTAGACGTAGCACTGGCCGTTCGAGACGCCGCCGTCGGGCGAGCTGACGACGGTCGCCCCGCTGTACCCCGAGGCGGGGCAGACGCCGGCGACCGGAGCCTGGCCGGCCGAGCGGGTGATCACGTTGGAGGCGATGCCCGAGCCGCCGTCCGTGTAGTTCGAGGAGGTGATCGTGACCGAGGTCGAGGTCACGTACGCCGGCACGCTGATCGAGCCGCTCGACGGGGCGGTCGAGTCGTTCGTCAGGTTGAGCGTCGTGCCGGTCGAGCCGTTGCCGGCAGCGTCCTGCGAGGAGACGGCGATCGTGGGGGACGCGGAGGAGGAGGTCCACTGGATCGCGGTCGAGACATAGGGGCCACCCGCGGGCGTCGAGACGGTCTCGGAGTTGTGCGTCGTGAAGCCGGTCGCGGAGAGGGCGCCGAAGGTCGCCGAGGCGGGGCCGGAGGCGCTGTCGCCGACGGTGTCCTGAAGCTTGAACGAGCCGGCGGCGTTCCCCTTGTAGTAGACGGTCGTGCCCGACTTGTACGCGCCGCTCGCAGCGGTGAGCGCGATCGTGTCGGTCGGCTTCGTCGTGTCGACCAGCACCGGCGAGGAGGAGACCGTGCTCGGGTTGCCGACGTTGTCGGTGCCGGTGAGCGTGTAGACGTAGCAGAGGCCGTTCGCGACGCCGGTGTCGGGGGAGGTGACGACGGTGGCGCCCGAGTAGCCGCTCGCCGGGCAGACGCCGGCGACCGGAGCCTGGCCGGCCGAGCGCGTGATCGTGTTGGAGGCGACGCCCGAGCCGGCGTCCGCGTTGTAGTTGCTCGACGTGATCGTCACCGACGCGCTCGTGACGTACGCGGGAACGCTGATCGATCCGCCGGTCGGGCCGGTCGAGTCGTTCGTCAGGTTCAGCGTCGTGTCACCCGAGCTGTTGCCGGCGGCGTCGGTCGAATGGACGGGGATCGAGCCGGCGCCGGAGGCGCTCGACCAGGCGATCGCCGAGGAGTCGTACGGGCCGCCGGCCGGCGTCGAGATCGTCTCGCTGCTGTGCGTCGCGCCGGTGATCCCGCTCAGCGTCCCGAAGGTCGCCGACGCCGGGCCCGACCCGGCGCTGCCGTCGCTCGAGACGTCGTGCAGCTTGAAGCTCCCGGCGACGGTGCCGCGGTAGTAGATGGTCGCGCCGCTCTTGTACGCGCCCGTCACGGAGCTCAGCGTGATCGTGTCGGTCGGCGCCGAGGTGTCGACCAGCACCGGCGAGGAGGCGACGCTGCTCGGGTTGCCGACGTTGTCGGTGCCGGTGAGCGTGTAGACGTAGCAGAGGCCGTCGGCGACGCCGGTGTCGGGGGAGGTGACGACGGTGGCGCCCGAGTAGCCGCTCGCCGGGCAGACGCCGGCGACCGGAGCCTGGCCCGCCGAGCGGGTGATGACGTTGGAGGCGATCCCGGAGCCGCCGTCGGTGTAGTTCGAGGAGGTGATCGTGACCGAGGTGGACGTCGCGTACGCCGGGACGGAGATCGAGCCGCCGGTCGGGACCGTGTTGTCGAGCGTGAGCGTCAGCGTCGTCGCAGCCGAGCTGTTGCCGGCGACGTCGGTGCCGTTCACGGGGATCGTCGGCGCGCCCGACGCCGAGGTCCACGAGATCGTCGACGACACGTAGGGGCCGCCCGACGGCGTCGAGATCGTCTCGAGGCTGTGCGTGGAGAAGCCCGACCCGCCGGAGAGCGCGCCGAAGGTCGCCGACGCGGGGCCTGAGCCGGCGGCGCCGTCGGCGACCGCGTCCTGCAGCTTGAACGAGCCGGCGGCGTTCCCCTTGTAGTAGACGGTCGTGCCCGACTTGTACGCGCCGCTCGCCGAGCTCAGCGTGATCGTGTCGGTCGGGGCGGTCGTGTCGACGAGCACCGGCGAGGAGGTGACGGTGCTCGTGTTGGAGACGTTGTCGGTGCCGGTGAGCGTGTAGACGTAGCAGAGGCCGTTCGCGACGCCCGTGTCGGGGGACGTGACGACGGTGGCGCCCGAGTAGCCGCTCGCCGGGCAGACGCCGCCGACCGGAGCCTGGCCCGCCGAGCGGGTGATCGCGTTGGAGGCGACGCCGGAGCCGGCGTCGGCGTTGTAGTTGCTCGACGTGATCGTGACCGAGAGCGTCTTCACGGTCGCGGGCACGCTGATCGAGCCGCCGGTCGGGCCGGTGATGTCGTTCGTCAGCGTGAGAGTGGTGGCGGTCGAGGCGTTGC
>Ga0335071_10001676_pt1 | contig 23917 bp, 17 predicted proteins | sample Lox_Sample_15_FD_206724 | JGI IMG/M metagenome (GOLD analysis project Ga0335071, IMG submission 206724) | Soil microbial communities from Loxahatchee National Wildlife Refuge, Florida, United States - Lox_Sample_1.5 | ecosystem: Environmental > Terrestrial > Soil > Wetlands | place: USA... | reverse complement strand
CACCCACCTGTTGCTCGTCTTTGTCCCACTCGGAATAATAATAATCTTCAGGCTCCCGAGGCTCAGGCTTGAATTCAGGCAGAGGGTCGTCGGCATAATCAGCCCTGAAGAATTTCTCCACCCAGTCTCGCCCCCACGAGTCTTCTTCCAGAAAAGCACGAAGCTCTTTCACACCTTTCAGATTGTGACACTCTACCCATCCATCTTTGTCATTCATGAGCGACAGCTCTTCAAGATTGCCGTCGGACCAATCCAGGAAATAGGGAGAATGCGAACTCAGCAGCACTTGCTTGCCCGGATTGGCCTGGATGAAGCGGTGCATAAGCCCATAAAGGACTCGAAGTCTACTCGGATTAAGGTAGGTCTCAGGTTCCTCAATGAAGAAAATACGGGGATGATCAGGCAAATGAAAGAGGGTACAGAGGGCCGTGAACACAAGAAGGCCGTCTGATAACTGCGGACCGACAAAATATCCGGATTTGTTCTCTTCCTCTACCCCGATGCCCACCTGGTTGGGGTCGCCAAGATGAGGTGTGAAAATTCTTCTTATTCCGGGGACGCTACGTCTAATCTCCTGCGAGATTCTATCAAAATTCTCCGGATAGTGTCTTTCCAGGTGGTGAAGCACTGCCGCCAAATTTTCACCTTGGTGGTCAAGTAGATAAGAGTCCTTTACCGGCGCGGGTTTCTTGATGAGGTCCGGAACGAATCGGTATCTCTTGATCTTGGACAGGTACTGAGCCACAGAGCGGATCCTTCGCTCTGCGTCATTCCACGCATGTCCTCTTCTCATCTGGGCCATTTTCGATTCTCGGGCCTTGACGTCGGCTATGGTGAAAAGAATTTCACCCTGAATCTCCTGAAGAGTTTCCTCCTTTATGAGGTATTCGTTGCGTCTGATTTCCGTGAAAATTAACAAGTAGCTATAATTTACGCCGTCAACTTCAATCGTGACTTCGAAGTGCAGATCGGGGTCGGGAGGGTTGGCATCGCCTTTTTCACGACGGCTGAGGGTCTGGCGAAAAGTGAATGGTCCTGGTCCGAATGCACTGCTGAAAGGTCCTGAGGCCAAAAAGCTGAGCATTAAAAGGAAGTTTCCCAGGTTGGACTTACCCGTGCCGTTAGGTCCGATGAACAGATTCAGCGGCCTGACTTGAAATTCCGCATCACGGAAGTTCTTAAAATTCTTCATGCTAATGCTTTTTATCATGCCTCGAATCGTTCCTTTCTCAATTTCCGGACTACAATCCTGATGCGCGCGCCTCTCATCATCTCGGCAGCGGATTCAAGCGCGATCAGAAACGCTTGTCAGGATGATGCACTGAACGGGTTGCCTTGAAAAAGACCTTCGTTGCACGAGGCTGCCGAATCTCGGCCAATATCTCGTAAAAATTGGTGTTCCGCCCCATTACTGAAGAGCGGGCATAAATAATCGATCCAGAAGCGGATAAGCTCCTCATTATTAGGAGCAGGTGGAATTGCCATTGCTCGCATTCTGGCAAGCGCGAGTCAACTCATTTTTCGTCCAAAGGCGAGGAGATCCAAGTCATCATAGACCGGAGTCGCTCCCCTACGGACTCGATAGGGTGTGCGGCCCCCAGTCTTTCCAGGGCCTTGAACACCGGTCTTCCTGCGGCGTTCTCCAAGATCCATTCCCTCGCAAATTCGCCTGAACGGACCTCGGATAAAATCTTTTTCATCTCTACCTTGGTATGGTCGTCAATGATACGCCCGCCGCGAGTCATATCACCATACTGAGCGGTATTGCTGATAGAATAGCGCATTCGCCCTATACCGCCTTCATAAATCAAATCCACAATCAATTTCAGTTCATGAAGGCACTCGAAATAAGCTATCTCAGGCTGATAGCCGGCTTCTACAAGAGTCTCAAAACCTGCCTGAATAAGGGCTGTGACCCCACCGCAGAGCACTGCCTGCTCCCCAAAGAGGTCAGTCTCAGTTTCTTCAGCAAAAGAAGTCTCGATAAGTCCGGCCCTGGTGGAACCCAGCGCCCACGCGTAAGCCAACCCCAGGTCACGGCACCGGCCACTGGCATCTTGATGAATAGCCAGCAAAGCCGGAACACCAACGCCGGTCTTGTACATTCGGCGAACTAGATGTCCCGGCCCCTTGGGGGCGACCATGAATACGTCTACGTCTGCCGGGGGATCGATTTGACCGAAATGAACATTGAATCCATGTGCAAACGCCAGGGCTTTTCCCTGGCTCATGGCAGGCTCAATTTGGCTGTGATACAGCTTTCCTTGCACTTCGTCCGGGACAAGGATCATCACCACGTCACCGGTCTGCGCCGCTTGATCTACCTCCATAACCTCCAGACCGTCTTCCGTGACTTTATTCCAGCGTCGGCTTTGACGATGAAGACCCACCACCACTCGCACGCCCGAGTCATGAAGATTTAAAGCATGCGCGTGACCTTGACTGCCGTACCCTATAATAGCTACGATTTTGCCGTCCAGGACCCCCGGTTCCGCGTCCTTGTCATAGAATATCTTTACCAATTCCACACTCCCAAAATGATAATCAACTACGGTTCATAACAAGCGGGCCGATTGTATCAAAAATGTGTACCGCTCTCAAGATATATGCCAACTTTTTCTCAGCCCGAACAAGCATTTTGGTTGCCGAAGCGTCCGAACGATCATCTTAGGAAGGGTTTCAAGTTGCCGTGCTTCCTTGAGAAGTTTGATTTTCTGCCTTGAACAGAAGCCTGGGTGTTTCAATGACTACTGTGGTGTCAGGGGGAACTGACGACGTCAACCAGACGTTACCGCCAATTACGCAACGTGCTCCGATGATCGTCTCGCCCCCCAGAATAGTGGCCTGGGCATATATGGTAACGTCATCTTCAATGGTAGGGTGGCGTTTCCGGCCCCTGAGATAGTTTCCGCCCTCAGATTCACGCGGTACGGATAGAGCGCCCAGAGTTACTCCTTGATATATTCTCACACGGTCGCCTATCTCCGTGGTTTCTCCTATTACCACACCGGTCCCGTGGTCTATGAAGAAGTCCGTACCGATCTTGGCCCCAGGATGGATATCAATTCCGGTGAGTGAGTGAGCATGCTCAGTCATTATTCTGGGTATGAGAGGTATCCCCAGCAAAAACAGCTCATGAGCGATGCGATAAACAAAGATCGCGTACAGGCCGGGATAACAGAATACTATCTCGTCGAGACTTTTGGCCGCGGGATCGCCGTCATAATGGGCCCTGACATCTTGAGCCAACAAGCGGCGAAGATCGGGAAGCTTTTCCATAAGGATCAGAGCGCCGTCGCGCCCCCTCTCCACGCATTTAATACACAGGCTGTCCATTCGCCTGCATTCATGACGAATGCTCCTGGAGATCTGAGTAGAAAGCAAATCGAACAGAGTCATCATCTCGTTCCCGAGATGGTATTCCAGCGTGGAATGAGACAGCTCCTGCCTTCCGAAATAGCCGGGAAAGAGAACGTCTTTGAAAATGTTCAATATACGTATGATCTCGTCCTTGGAGGGGATCAGAGCAGCGCCAACATGGTCTACGGTCCTTTCATCCGCACATGAATCCACCATTCCCCGCACTACATTCCTGAGACGATCTTCTTGTATCGGCACCAGCAAGTCTTCTTGAAATTCACAAATATTATCGGTGAAAGTCGGCGTATTCGCGTTCTTTGTCATTTTGTGTTGTCTCTCCATAAATCAAATTCCCGGTCCGCAGGAATGATCACATGCCTCTCTCTGATCATTTCATGACGTTTTTAACAAGTACAGCATTTGCTCTTATCTTATAGCATAGACCGGCGGGCTGATAAACCCGGAACGGCACACGGGGCATCGAGTCGGAATGGTAAGGCGTGATCGTTTGTTGAACACGAAAGCGCATTTCAGGCAACGCGCAGGTTCAACAATGATGCCCGCGTGTCTCCCCAATGATCGCTGGACGTGGGAAAGATGCTCATAGACCTCCTTTTCCGAGATCCCAAGGGCCTGTGAGAGTTCTCTGGCCGTCAAAGATCTTTCCCGGAGCATTTGAGCGATTCGTTGTCGTGTGGTCAGACGGCACCTCCGAGCCAGGAAACAGCGTCGAGTGATATCACTTGGGAATCCTCCGAAGGCTACCGGAATACCCGAACCGCCACGCGGCTGAGGATCACGTAGCGCGCAGGGGAAAGAAAAGCCCGTCGCAGTATACCGTCCGGACGATTGTTCTTATCCGGCGCCTGACAAGTGCAACAATAACAAAATCTTTGTCCCGTGTTAATCAATGTCGACAAGAGCATCTCTCGTCCGGTTCACCGCAAGATTCTCGAAGCTTTGTCCCTTGACAAGACGTCGGCTTTTCGGTGAGGATAACGGTCTGGTAGAATCATGGCGACGGTTTTCCCGTGGCAGCGGCAAACCATGGGAGGGAGGGGTTATGGCCCAGAGGTCATTAAACAAGGTGCTGTTGCTGGGCAATATCGGCAGGGACCCGGAGGTAAGATACACAGCCTCGGGAAAAGCGGTGGCAACTTTTACATTGGCAACCTCTCAGCGATGGCGAGATCAAGACGGGAATGATCAAGAAAGAACGGAGTGGCATCGCGTTGTTGCGTGGGGTCGGCTTGGGGAGATCTGCGGCGAGTATCTCAGCAAAGGGAAGCAGGTATTTATAGAAGGCCGTATACAGAGCCGGGACTGGGAGGACCAGGATGGCAATAAGCGGACCACGGTCGAAGTTATTGCCAACGATATGATCATGCTCGGCGGCCCAAGCTACTCGCAAGGTCGGGATTCTGATGAGGCTGCTGCCAGGCAACCGGCGAGACGGCCAAGATCCGAGGAAGGGCCCCCTAGGAAGACGGATGAAGGCAGGAACTATCCTCCGCCACCCGAAGACGAAATTCCGTTCTAACTTGACTCCTGAGGAGAGGACCTCGTAACTGACATAGTTTGTCCTTCGGCTGGAATAAAACAATCTCGGTGGGGCTTCCGCGCGCTGGGGAATTGCCGGTCCTGCTCGGAAATGCGGAACTTACGGACCGGTGACTTTGAAGTGAAAACCGGACATACTAATAGAACAGTCGGCCCATAACCGTGCTTCGGAACGCTATGAAGATTTGGTGGACTGAAACCGTCTTGGTTTGGCGGATCGCACCAAAAATCTGATTTCAAGCAAAGCGGGAGTGGTAGGGCACTCTAAAAGGAGGCGTAATGCGAAAAAACGCAAGGTCCCCGGTATTGTTAATAACATTAATTGTGGTCTCTTTAGGTATCACGGGGATGTTTGCCTGCAAGTCATGGGCCTTCAATGAAGCGCCCGTGCTCTCTAAGCAGGTGAAAGACGGCACACTTCCACCAGTCGATAAGAGGTTACCGGAATCACCCGTGGTTGTAAAACCGGTTGACAAACCCGGCTTCTATGGTGGCACATGGCGGCGAGCTTATTTGGGTTTGGCTGATCTGGTGGGTGTGCGCCGGATTCTTTACGACCCGCTTGTGCGATGGAGTCCCGAATACAAGATTGAACCAAACCTGGCCTGGAAGTGGGACATTGATCCGGAAGGACGAAGTTTCACCTTTTATTTGGTGAAAGGGGTGAGGTGGTCCGATGGGGAGCCGTTCACAGCCGATGATATTGTCTTCTATTTTGATGATATCATCTATGATAAGGAACTGACCCCGTCCGTGCCCATGTGGCTTGCACCGTCGGGAAAACCGCCCAAAGTTTCAAAAATCGACGACTACACATTCCGGATCGAATTCGATGAACCGTACAGTCTGTTCCTGGAGCGCCTCGCATGTCCTGACGGAATGGCGCTGGTCACGAAACCCAAGCACTATTTGAAGAAATTTCATAAGAAATATGCCAAACCGGAAGAACTAGACTCGCTTATGAAGCAAAAAAATGCAACGAGCTGGGTGAAGCTCTTCCAGGACGCGTCGGATCTTCAGAGGGCCCTTTTTGTGGAAACGGGATTGCCGTCCATATGTGCATGGGTCACCACTGTTCCTGCGCCCGCCAAACGTTTCATCATGCAGAGGAACCCGTATTACTGGAAAGTTGACACACAGGGAAATCAACTCCCTTACATCGACACCATAGTGCATGACCTCCAAGCAGAAGCACAAACAATCGTTCTAAAGGCCATAGCGGGCGAAATCGACATGCAGGGCAGGAATTTGGGAGGTATGCAGAATAGTGTTCTGCTTCTGGCCAGCGTGGGGCAAGGTAAATTCAGGCTCGTGCCAAAGACTGCCACGGCTTCGGTGGGATCGCTCCTGTCCCCTAACCTGAACCATAAGGAACCGGTAATGCAGAAGATCTTTGCGGATCGCCGGTTTCGAATAGCTCTCTCCCATGCTGTCAATAGAAATGAGCTGAACAAGATAGTTTATCGGGGCAAAGGCATTCCGCGCCAAGCCGCTCCGCTTCCGGAATCCGATTTCTATAGTGCGTCCTATGAAAAGGCGTACCTTGATTACGATCCCGCAAAGGCGGCTTCGTTACTGGACGAGATGGGCCTGAAGCTCAGCAAAGAAGGCAAACGATTGCGCCCGGATGGACAGCCGCTCAGGCTCTCTATCGACGTAATGGTGTCTATCCAAACCTGGGTTGATACCGCTGAGATATTGGCATCAAATTTCAAGAGCATAGGAATCGATACGGAAGTAAAATCTGAGACAAGGGAACTCTTCAGGCAACGGACCCAGAGCGGAGCCCACGAAATGGCTCTTTGGTCGGGTGATGGCGGGATGGAATGCCTGTTGGACCCGAGGTGGTACTTTCCTTACAGTTCGGAAAGTCTGAATGCCCCTCTGTACGGGCAATGGTGTCAAACCGGCGGCAAGAAAGGAGAAGAGCCGCCACAAGATATCAAGAACTTGATGGAGATTTACAACAAGATTCTCCGCACCGTTTCACCTGAGGAGAGGAAAAAACTATTCAGCCAGATCATCGCGGCCAATGAGCAGAACCTATGGGTCATCGGGTTGGTCCACAATCCACCTGATTACTATGTCGTGGCACCGAATATGTTCAACGTGCCGAAAAAGGATTTTGAAAGCTGGATCTATCCCAATCCCGGCCCTATTCATCCGGAACAGTTCTCTTTTGAGCTGAAGAAGTAGATTCGGCAAATAAACAGGGATGTACAGACATCCTATTCTCGGTCGGGCTCCGCGTTGAAGCAGACCCAAAGGAGCTTGGTACGTCCCGTTCAGAGGCTGATTCGCGAAGGAAGCGACCATGACGGCTTACATAATTCGTCGCATTCTCACTATGATCCCGACCTTGATAGCAATATCGATTATCTCGTTCACAATAATACAGTTGCCGCCAGGAGACTTTCTGACCACCTACGTGGCGGAATTGAGCATGAGGGGCGAAAGCGTCGACCAGGCCGAGCTGGAAGCCCTGAAGCAGAGGTTCGGGCTGGACCAGCCCCTATACAAGCAATATCTTTATTGGGCGTGGAATTTCTTGCATGGAGATATGGGCCATTCCTTCGGATGGAATCGCCCGGTATCAAGCCTTATAGGCGAGCGCATTCCTGTGACCATTCTTATTTCCACGTGCACGCTACTTTTCACATGGTTGGTCTCGGTCCCGATAGGGATATATTCCGCGGTGCGTCAGTATTCCTGGGTGGATTATTTGCTCACCTTCATCGGTTTTATCGGCTTGGCGACTCCCAATTTTCTTTTCGCTCTGGTGCTTCTTTGGATCTCCTACGCGTATCTGGGGATGAGCATTGGCGGATTGTTCTCCCCTCAATTCGCCGACGCGCCATGGACTCTTGCCAAGCTTCTGGATCTTATAAAACATCTTTGGATTCCGGTGATTATAGTAGGGACTGCCCATACGGCAAAGTTCATCCGCATAATTCGTGGAAACTTGCTCGACGAGCTAAAGAAACCATATGTGACTACTGCAAGGGCCAAAGGATTAGGTGAAACCAGGTTGATCTTGAAATACCCCGTTCGCGTCGCTATCAATCCGCTGGTCAGCACTATCGGATGGACATTGCCTGAGCTGATTTCCGGAATAGCAATAACAGCGGTGGTGCTTAACCTGCCCACATCAGGCCCGCTTCTGCTCAGTGCCCTCTTGACTCAGGACATGCAGCTTGCAGGAAGTTTTATCATGTTGTTGAGTTTCTTGACCGTAGTCGGGACTCTCATTTCGGATATTCTGCTGGCCTGGGTAGACCCCAGGATTCGGTTGGGGGCAAGTGAGTGAGCATGACCCAGGGCGAAGTACCGGAGAACAAATACCTAAACGCATCCACACGGCAGTTGGTGTGGTGGCAGTATAAGAAGCATGCCCTTGCCATGATAGGCCTCTGGCTTATCGGCGCGCTTTATTTGTCAGCGATTTTTTGCGAATTCCTGGCGCCATACGACAAGGACCGACGCCATTTCGATGCTACGTACGCTCCGCCTTCGAAGATCAGGATCATTGATGAAAAAGGCGCAATCCAACGTCCGTTCGTTTACGCATTGAACGTGGAGCTGGACATCGCGACGCAAGAGATGCGTTATGAGGAGTTAAAAGACGAGCGATATCCAATTCGATTTTTCATGAGAGGCGATACATATGAATTTTGGGGACTGTGGCGGAGCAACCTCCATCTGTTTGGTGTGGACTCGCCCGCGAAGCTTTTCCTTTTCGGGACCGACAGGATGGGCAGGGACATGTTCAGCCGGTGCTTCTATGGGAGCAGGATATCCCTTTCCATCGGAATGCTGGGAGTGTCGTTGAGTTTACTCCTTGGAGTCACCCTGGGAGGTATTTCAGGATATCGCGGTGGATGGGCCGACGGACTAATCCAGAGAGTGATTGAAATAATCCGTTGCTTCCCCAGTATCCCGTTGTGGATGGGGCTTTCCGCGGCAATGCCTCCTCATTGGGGTGGCCTAAAGGTGTATTTCATAATCACTATTATTCTGTCGCTTATTGGATGGACGGACTTGGCGAGAATGGTACGAGGCAAACTGATTGCGCTCCGTGAAGAAGACTTCATTCTGGCTGCCAAATTCGCTGGGGCAGGCCACGCGAGAATCATCTTTCGCCACTTGCTCCCTTCGTTTACGAGCCACATAATAGTAACGGTGACATTGGCCATTCCGGGAATGATTCTTGGTGAGACTGCCCTGAGCTTTCTCGGGATAGGACTGCGCCCGCCGATAACGAGTCTCGGCGTGCTTCTCAAAGAGGCTCAAAATATTACAACAATAGCTCTTTATCCGTGGCTCTTAATCCCGGTAGTGTTCGTGATCCTGATCGTTCTATCCTTCAATTTTGTTGGAGATGGGCTTCGAGACGCTGTTGATCCTTATTCACGGTGAATCATGATACCTGCTTTAGTAGTGGACGGTTTGAGTGTGCATTTCTTCCTGGATCAGGGAGTGGTGAGGGCCGTAGATGGTGTCAGCTTCACGCTGGAACCCGGGAAAACGCTAGGTATTGTGGGCGAATCCGGCAGCGGGAAGACCGTTATCGGTTTGTCCATATTGCGAATCGTTCCGCCGCCTGGGCGGATTGTGGGCGGCAAGATCCTTCTACGGATGGAAAATGACGGAAATGGACCAACGCAATTGGACCTGACTACTTTGGATCCTCACGGCCACCAAGCCAAAGAAATTCGTGGCAGTGATGTCGGAATGATATTCCAGGAGCCGATGAACTCTTTCAGTCCTGTACACTCTGTGGGAAGTCAGATCGTAGAGGCGTTGAGGCTTCATAGCGATGTTTCCAAGCCCGAGGCAAGGAACCGGGCCATTGAAATGCTCGCAAAAGTGGGGATCCCGCACCCGGAGAAAAGGATTGACGCGTACCCGCATCAGCTCTCGGGCGGCATGCGTCAGCGTGCCATGATCGCCATGGCCCTGGTTTGCAATCCCAGAATTCTAATAGCGGACGAGCCGACCACAGCCCTGGATGTCACGGTTCAGGCCCAGATTTTGGATCTTCTCAGGGCGCTCCAGGAAGAATTCGGCATGGCGATAATCTTTATTTCTCACAATCTCGGGGTAATAGCCGAAATAAGCCATGAAGTGCTGGTGATCTATTTCGGCCGCGTTATGGAACATGCTCCTGTCGATGTCCTGTTCACGGAGCCGTTGCATCCGTATACAAAAGCGCTGTTGAAATCCGTTCCGGGTATTGACACTCCTGTCCGTAGCCATCTTGCCACGATAGAGGGGACGTTGCCCGACCCGCACGCTGCGATACCGGGATGCCCCTTTTTCGCGCGCTGCACCGTATGCTCTGGAAACACGATATGCCGCGATGATCCCTATCACTTGACCAAGGTAGCTGACAGGCATTTCGTCGCGTGCCCCGTGATATGTGTGAATATATGAGGACTCCCAGTGGCTGAGGCAAAACTCCTGCTCAAAGTAGATGATGTTAAGAAGCATTTCCCCATCACCAGGGGAGTGTTCAAAAAGGTGGTGGGCTTTGTCAAAGCGGTGGATGGCGTGAGTTTCAGTATCAACAGCGGAGAAACAGTGGGAATCGTCGGAGAGTCCGGCTGCGGCAAGACTACGGTCGCACGCATAATCATGGGCGCCTATCCGCCCACCTCGGGTAACGTCTGGTTTCAACCGCCCAACGGCGAACCCATGGTAGACCTTGTCCATATAGATCCTGAAGAGATGCGATCTTTGCGTCGGAACATTCAAATGGTCTTTCAGGATCCTTTCGCGTCCCTGAACCCCAGAATGACAGTACGAGAGATCATCGCGGAGCCGTTGATCGTGAACAAAGTCGCCCGCGGCCGCGAGTTGGAGGACCGCGTACGTGAGCTTGTGGAACTAGTCGGATTACAGGTCCAGCACCTTAACCGGTATCCTCATGCGTTTTCGGGCGGGCAGCGGCAACGAATCAGCATCGCCCGTGCCATGGCCTTGTATCCGTCACTCCTGGTGGCAGATGAGCCAACCTCGGCATTAGATGTTTCCGTGCAGGCCCAGATCATAAATCTTGCGCTGGAGATACAGGACCGACTGGGACTGGCTTACTTGTTTATCTCTCACGACCTCGGGCTGATAAGACATTTCAGCAAGACCATCGTCATAATGTATGTCGGTCGTGTCGTCGAAAAGGCCCCGGCGGAGCCTCTTTTTGCCAGACCACGACACCCGTACGCGGAAGCGCTGATGTCCAATGTGCCGACCACCAGGCCGGAACTATTAGGTCGCAAGCTCATACTACGGGGCGAGCCGGCAGATCCGATCAATCCCCCGGCCGGCTGTCCTTTCCATCCCCGATGCCTTTACGCCGAAGACATCTGCGCTCAGATTGTGCCACCTCTGGCAGAGGTTGAACCGGAACATTTCAGCGCCTGTCATTTTTCAAGTTCATTGAACCTTACCGGTTGCGATGCGCTAGGATGTGCCATATAATGGCGTCAGTTGTGAAAATCATGAATGAGGGGGGATTTTCTTCAATAATGACCAGGGCCCGGAGTTAATACCGGGCAGGGAAGACTTTTCCCCTTTTCACCAAGATCTGGTACGCAGGTAATAATTAAACGGATACATGTGTCAAACAGGGTAATTCGAGGCTGTCAAGCAGATGGATCACGAACGCATAAAAAGAATCCTCGTATACACCCATAATTCCATTGGGTTGGGGCACGCTTTCCGCACTCTTGCCGCAATCACCGGCATCAAGAAGTGGCGGCCGGACATCGATTTCCTGGTAATCTCCGGTTCATCGATCCAACAGATCTTCCTTCAAGAAGGCATTGAAGTAATAAAGCTTCCCTCCATAAGATTGGATATCGACCACAAAGACAGCTCCATGCACTCCCGATATCTCTCGGGATTTGACTTGGAGGCAATATTTGATTTTCGCCAGAGTATTATTATGGCGACTTTTGATTTCTTTCAGCCCGATGCTCTGATCATTGAGCACAACATGACCGGCCAGATGAGCGAACTCATCCCTTTGCTCATGAAAAAGTGGATGCGAAAAGGTGGGCCGGTGGATTTCGCTTTGGCGCACATCTGTCGAGGAATCATGAAGTGGGTCCCGCTGCTGCAAATCCCATATCAGAACCCGAGGCATCGATCGGAATCCATCAACATTGGGGAATTATATGACTTCATGTACGTGCTGGAGGACAGGGAAGTCGTAGACATCAACAAAGAATTTCTTGGAGATGATCCGGAACTGGAAAAAAAGATCCGTTATCTGGGTAAGATCACAAACAGGGTTTACGGCGAATTACCGGAGCGAGAACAGGTCCTTGAACGTTTCGGCCTGCCCGATCGCAAGATCGTCCTGATTTCGCTGGGGAGAAATAAGCGGGTGGGTGAAGTAGCGAACGGTCTTTTCAAAGCCTTCGAGAAGATCGAGCTAATGGCCACTTATCAGGTCGTCATGGTCCTCGATCCATACCTGGACTGTGAATTACGTCGGGCTGTGCAGGACCATCCGCTTGGCAAGAGTGTTAGATTTCTGCCTTTTGTCCCCGACTTGGTTGAACTGGTCCATCACTCGGAGCTGGTGATTTCTCGTGCGGGCTACAATATTGTCAATGAAATCCTTCTCACAGGCGCCAAGGCTATCCTTGTGCCGGAGAGCCACGGCGGCGGCGAGCAAGAAATGCGTGCTCAAAGCATTTGTGAGGATGGCATCTGCATTTTAACCGAGGACGAGCTGTTGCGTAACAGTCCTGGACGCACGATTCAGGACCTTTTGAATCAACCTACCAGACCTGTTTCTCACAAATTCGACAAATACGCCATCGGCAAATGCATTATAGAGGACCTTGAGAACTGGAAAGCCCGCTCAAGACCCGGTCGCTAGAAATTGCTTGGAAGGAGCGGCAACGGTTGCTATGGGTAAATTCCACGGATCATAATGGCGTCCGCTATCCTTTGGATGGCCAGAATCTGAGCCGCTTCCCGCGATGGGACGTTATATCCTTGGCCGCTTTCGATGACGTTTTCAAAGGCCCTCAGCATCAAATTTTCTAATTTGCGGTTAATTTCCTCGACCGGCCAAAAGAATGACTGCAAGTCCTGAACCCATTCAAGGTAGCTGACCGTAACTCCTCCCGCGTTACAAAGGATGTCCGGTATAACGAACACATTTCGTTGGTTGAGTATTTCATCCGCTTCCGGAGTGGTGGGTCCGTTGGCTCCTTCGGCGATAATCTTTGCTTTGACGTTATCCGCGTTACGAGAAGTGACCTGATTCTCGATGGCCGCGAGGATTAAAACCTCGCAATCCAGGGTTAGGAGCTCCTCGTTCGTGACAAAATCAGAATTCGGAAATTCCATAAGACATCCTGCTTCTTCATAATGTCTTGAGACCGCTAAGGGATCAAGTCCGTCCTCTTTAAGGACCCCACCGCCCGAACAACTGACTGCGATGACCTTCAATCCTGCGTCATGAGCTAGACGAGCCGCCACAGAGCCTACATTGCCAAAACCCTGTACCACTACTCTGCATTTCTTGGGATCAATATTTCTAAGCCTCATAGCCTGAAGCATCGTCACTGCAACTCCACGGCCTGTAGCCTCAACTCTTCCGAGGGAGCCGCCGATCTCGACAGGCTTTCCAGTGACCACGGCCGGGACTGAGAAACCTCGATGCATGGAATAGGTATCCATGATCCATGCCATGATTTGGGGATTGGTGCCCACATCGGGAGCTGGAATGTCACTTTCCGGTCCCATCATCAAACTGATTTCAGTAGCATACCGACGCGTCAGTCTCTCCAGCTCACGCAGCGACAGCGCTTTTGGGTCAACCACCACTCCGCCTTTGGCACCGCCGTATGGAAGATTCATTAATGCACATTTCCAGGTCATCCACATCGCCATTGCGCGAACATCGTCCAGTGTCAACCCTGCCGAATACCGTATTCCTCCCTTGGTGGGTCCTTTGGCCGTGGAGTGGTGGACCCGATAACCACGGAATATCTGAATTTCGTCGTTATCCATTTTAACGGGGAAAGAGACCGCTAGTTCCCTCTTTGGGTGACGAAGCGCATCCGCGATACCCTTCTTGATTTGCAGATGCGATATCGCTTTGTCGAATTGTGCCAAGGCATTGGCATAAGCATTCTCTTCCATTGACTTTCCCCGTCCGGCAGTAATCGAAGAATCGGAACATGCGCACGCAGTTTCAGGTCGTGGACTCTTATGAATGTGATCGGTCATGCAGTACTCCTGACCAAGTCGTCAGCTGAAAAGGCATTCGTCTTCCTATTTGTAAGTATCCCCGAGCCTAGGGTCAACCAAAATCGGAAGAGACCCGTAACCATGCAATCATGCCGAGTATCACAGGTTTTCAACATCTATGCCAATGACATCCTCTTGCCACCCCTGGCTGAAGGCTGACGAACCGAATCAAAACAGTTGTCATTTTGCGACGGGGCATGATATTATTTCAATAAAATCGATGAATTCGTAAACCCAGTGACTCAGTGGCTCAGAAGGGGGGACATGAGATCCATAACTGCGTCCATCCTGACTTTTTTTGCCTTGCTTTCCTTGCCTTGCATCTGCATGCCCGAGGACCGGGTTTTTCATGCAAATGTTCTCGAAGTAGTTTCCGGCGACACGATTCGCCTCAAAAGAAGTGACAGCGGGGAAGTGATCACCGCTAAGCTTTCGGGCATTGACTGTCCCAAGAAGGGGCAAAGTCACTTTATTAAGGCGCGTCTGTTCACTTCACTTAGGGTATCGGGCCGAGAAGTCATGGTACAGACGGAGACACGTTCCAAGACTGATGAAATGCCGGCCGCAATAATCTGGTACATCGACGCGGGCAGGAAAAAGAGTCTCAACAGTGAACTCCTGGAAGCAGGCTTGGGTCGTTGGTCTGTACCGTGCGACATGGCGGACGTTCGATTAGGGGACGCCGAGAACGAGGCGAAGAAGTTCAGGCGGGGCTTATGGGCGGAGCCGGGCCTGGCACCTCCTCCGGGATTTGGGACGGTCGATAGATAGTCCCAGCCACCCCACCCAGTCCTGTAAACACACTTCTAACAAATGCGGGGCAGCAATTCTCCGGATGGCTCGGCCAAAATTCTCGATCCGCCTATGCGCGTGTTGATAACTACTTTGCAGTGGGTGTCTGACGTCACTGCTCCGATAATCGCCGCTCCGTCCGCTATCGGACAGCCCTTCAACAGTTCCAGTGCCTTGTGCTCGGAACCGTTCGCCACGACCGCCACCATTTTGCCCTCGTTGGCCGCCTGGAGTGGATCTATCCCAAGTATCTCGGACGCTGCCAAGACTCCCTGATCCAGCGGGATTGCGGCCTCTTCCACAATAATGCCCTTGTTCGTTGACGAAGCTATTTCGTTGAGCGTCGCGGCCAGTCCTCCTCGGGTCGGATCACGCAGGAATTTCAGGTTTTCCCCGAGTTCCAACAGTCTCTCCACCGCGGGCCAGACTGAGGCTGAATCGGATCTTAACTCAAAATCAAAGGAGAACTCAGCCCGGCTCAACATTACAGCCATACCGTGATTTCCCACAGGTCCGGTCACTAGGATGCGGTCTCCATCCGATATGCGTTCAAGACTCGGCTGAACTGGAGCCTCAATACGGCCTATTCCGGAGGTGTTGATGAAGATGCCGTCAGCGCTGCCCTTCGGGACCACCTTGGTATCTCCTGTGACTATTTCCACTCCCGCTTCATCGGCCGCCAACGCCACTGATCGAAGGATCCTTTCCATCCGGTCCATAGGGAATCCTTCTTCAAGGATTAGCGCCAACGACAGGTAAACGGGTCTGGCCGCGGAACACGCAAGATCGTTGCAGGTGCCGTGAACCGCGAGCGATCCAATGTCCCCGCCTGGAAAGAAGATGGGCGAGACCACGAATGAATCGGTTGTGTAGGCGATATTTGGGCCGAGCCCGGAAAGGACCACGGAATCCGGCAAGTGCCGCAGATGCCCGCGATCGAGCTTGGGTAGGATAACGTCCCTGATGAGGCGACCAGTCATTTTGCCTCCACCGCCGTGGCCAAGCAATACTCTTTCCGTTTTCGTCATGCTTTCAGGCCGCCCCGTATTTGTAGTAAGCCGCGCAGGTCCCTTCCGAAGAAACCATGCAGGGACCAACCGGATCTTCAGGTGTGCATTCCGTTCCGAACAAGCCGCACCTATCCGGCGTTTTGCTGCCGGTGAGGATCGACGCGCAAAGGCAACGAGGGTCATCTCGTGCCGGAGGGACCTCCACAGGCAGGTGAATTGCAGCGTCGAACTTCGTGTAGGATCCTTTAAGGGCCAAGCCACTCGCGGGAATGTTACCCAGACCTCTCCATAAGGCATCCGACGGCTCGAACACTTCATCTACTATCTCGCGGGCCGCAGGATTGCCCTGACTTCTAACTACTCGCTTGTAATCGTTAATTATTTTTGGCTGTCCCGATGCCGCCATCTCTGCAAGGTCACTGAGCGCCAGCAGGATATCCAGTGGCTCGAAACCAGCCACCACTCCGGGCTTGTGGAAATCCGCAACGAGATAATTATAGCAATCCGAGCCAAGAATAGCGGATACGTGGCCCGGCAACAAGAAACCGTGGAGGTCTTCTTTGGCCGCAAGAATTCGTAACGGTTGATGTATCGTCTTAAAAGCAGATAACACAAATAAGTTGTCTATTCCGCGGGCCAGGGCCATCTTCAAAGTAACCGCAATCGTCGGCACGGTGGTTTCGAACCCTACACCCAGGAATACCGTGGCGCGGGGAGCTTCCTCAATCGCTATATCTATCGCGTCTGCGGGTGAATAGACCACGCGCAATCTGCCGCCTTCCGAACGGAAAGTCCCAAGTGAGCCGAAAGAACCGGGGACGCGGACTAAATCACCGAAGGTGACTATGCACGCCTGGTAATTTTCTCCAATCAAGATGGCATGGTCTATAAAGCTTTTTTCGGTGACACAAACGGGACAGCCCGGCCCTGAGACCAGTTGCAGATTTTCCGGTAGGAGTTTTTTTAGCCCCGCGGCATGGATTGCCATGGTGTGCGTGCCGCATACTTCCATGAACCGCAAAATACCCGAATATTGTTCGCAGACTTCACCGATAGTGCGCGCCAGCGCCAGCGCGGTCAGTCTTTCTCGGCCGCGACTCACGCTTCCTCCTCTGCTTCGCAGGCAGCCGCGAGCTCTTTGAACAGATCGAGGCGGATTTCTGCTTCTTCTCTGTCGAGCACCTCTATGCCAAAACCGGCATGAATTATCAAATAGTCCCCCACACGGGCATGCGGTATCATCGTTATATTGACAGCCGCCTTGACACCGGCTGAATCGACTTTTCCGATTCCGTCGTCGGTTATTTCAACAAGCTGCATCGGAACGGCCAGACACATTGTCTTTAACCTCTGGTTCAACAAGATTTCAGGTGACGTTCCCTTGCCGTCACGGCCTGCCCCAACGCGAGTCCTCCGTCATTGGGCGGCACAGATTCGTGGAGCAGCACCTCCAGCCCTTGAGACTCCAGTAACTCCAGCGTTCTTTCCGTGAGGAGCCTGTTCTGGAAACATCCACCTGTAAGGCCGACCGTGTTTATACCCGTTTTCTGCACGAGAGTTACAACGATATCGGCTATGAGGCGGGCCATACTGTTATGAAACCGGGCCGCCGCCTTCTCGGGCGAGGTCCCGTTAATGATATCCTCGGCCGTCTCTCGAATCAAGGCCGCAGGATCCACCAAGATGGGATCAGATTGCGAATAGGTTATTTTATACTCGCCCGGTTCGGATTTGTCGGCTATACCCTCCAGCCACATTGCGGCTTGGCCTTCAAAAGTAACGTTCCTTCTGAATCCCACCGCGGCCGCAGCAGCATCGAATAAACGACCCGCTGATGAGGTGAGAGGACAATTAAGTTTCTTTTCAACCGCCTCCAGCCAGAGAGAGACCCGATCGCTGTATTCTTCCAAGAGTGGCAAAGATGCCTTCGGGACAGTCCCGTTCCGGGAGAGCAGCGCAGCCAGGATTCTAACCGGCTCCCGAATAGCGGCTTCTCCTCCTGGAAGCGGAAAGAGTCCGATGTGAGCCTCTCGGGTGAAGCTCTCCAAATCCGCTACAAGAAATTCTCCACCCCAGATCCCGCCGTCCGTACCAAAACCGGTGCCATCGAAAACCGCGAAAATGCACGGTCCATTAAGTTCATGCTGTACCAGAAGACTCACAGCGTGAGCATGGTGATGGAAAACCTCCTCTACAGGCAGCTTCATTTCGCGGACAAGGCTGTTGCTAAAATATTCCGGATGAGGGTCTACGGCAACCAGGGAAGGGACCACATCCAGATATCCGGTCAGGACCTCGATTGAGCGCTTGAAATAACGCTGCGCTACTGGCGATGCTAGATCTCCCACGTGAGGCCCGGGGACGGCTTGATTTCCTTTTATTATGGCAAGCGAGTTCTTGAGGTCACCCCCGGCGGCCAGAACCACCGGGTCATCAGCGACCATCCGATTGAAACCGCTGTTTTCCTGCGCAACGATGGAACCGCCGCGGGGGCTGCCGGCAGATTCCGTGGGCAGAGCCAGCTCGCCCGGAACCAGGCCTCTGGAATGCCGGAACACCGTCGCGCGGCCACCGATCACACGAAAGATCGAATCATCCGCGCGCAGCACTATTTCACGATCATGGAGTATAAAGGCGTCAACAAGATCTCCGAGTCGCTCGATTGCTTCTCGATTACCTCTTACGATTGGCTCTTCAGACCGATTTCCCGATGTCATCACCAGAGCGATCGGTCTGTCCGATAAAGGAATATCGGGGTGCTTGAACAGAAGGTGATGAAGCGGCGAGTACGGCAGCATGACCCCGAGGGTACCCACAAAAGGGGCCACATTGGGAGCGAGTCGCTCACCCTGAGTATCCATGAGCACTATTGGTGCGACAGGCGAAGTCAGAAGTCTCGCTTCCTCGATGCTCACTTTACAGAATCTTCCGACCATATCCAAATCGGGCATCATCACTGCAAATGGCTTTTCAGCTCGGCCTTTGCGGTCCCTCAGCAGCGCGACCGCCGATTCATCGAGGGCATTGCATGCGAGATGGAAGCCGCCGATCCCTTTTATAGCCAGGACTCGCCCTTGCATCAGCAGTCGAACGCCCTCAACAACGGGGTCACCGCCTAAAGTCTCGCCGTTTTTCGCGAGCAGTTTCAGTCGAGGTCCGCAATCCGGACAAGAATTCGTTTCGGAGTGGAACCGACGGTCCCCGGGAGCGTCATATTCGTCTTGGCATCTAGGGCACATCACGAAGTCTGCCATGCTCGTGCGCTCTCTGTCGTAGGGGAATGAACGCACCACGGTGAACCTTGGCCCGCAAAGAGTGCACGTGATGAAAGGGTACAGATATCGAGGATCAGTCGTGTCGAATAATTCTCCGAGGCACTCCGGACACACGGCCACATCAGGCGGAATGGGAGTAATGGAGCGTTCTCCCCCGAGGCTGGTTTCTATCCGGAAAGATGTCTCGCCAAGCGGCGCCACCTCCGACGACAAGCTTCGGTACACGCGACCGGGGAACGGGATAGTCGCGGGAAGGTCAGCGGCAAATCGCTGGCACTGCACAGGGGTGCCTTCGATTTCAATATGAACGCCGCTGCTGGAGTTGATCACCCATCCCCCGAGGCCCAGCCGGGTGGCAAGGCGATATACGGTGGGACGGAATCCGATGCCCTGGAGGATGCCGGTTAGTATGATATGCTGACGAATCCTTGTTTCCGATCCGGAGGGGTCGCCTATCGAATGCTCCACGTTTTGCACCTTACCTCATGCTGACACATATAGCTTATCCCTTTTAGCCCCTGTGTGGAAGACCCAATACACAGTGCCACCATACAGCATGATCGTGTATAATAAGTACTAAACAGGCCACCGGAGTGGAAGCTGTTGTGAGTTGGGATTTTCTCAGCCGAGATTTTTCAGATTGCTATGGAGCAAAAACCTGATTATTCTCGGATGAAAAGGGAACAACCTCCCCTTCTACTGGACTGAGGACTTAGACCTAGAACGTGATTTACTAGAGGAGATAATTTGAACATGAAGAGATTGCTCGCCCTAGGATTGGCTTTGCTTTTGGTCTCAGCTTCTCCGGCGTTTGCCGGGTTCAAGGGTGGTGGAGGATCGAGGTCGTTTCGTCCTTCGACACCGCCCAAGACCTTACACCAGCCCGCACAGCCTCAGACAGGGACGATAAAAGATTTAGGTGTTAATCCGAGTTCTAAGTCGCCCGCGGACGCCTTGAAAAGTCGCTCAACGACTACCGGTCCTTCCCCGGTGGCCAGCGGAGCGGGAGCGCCTCAAGCTGCCCCTGCGTCCGGGTTTTTCGGGTCAAGCTGGTTCGGTTCCGGTTGGCTGAACTGGGCGATACTGGGCTATCTGTTCGGTAGGCATTCTTCCGGCTCGGACGAGGCCAGAATCAGAGAACGGGAAAGAGAGAGAGAAAAAGAAAAGGCCAAACTAGCGGAGCAGGCCAAGGAGAAAGAGCAAGCCAAGGCAAAAGAACAGTCCACTGACACTCAAGGATTAAATGCCGAGGAGTCGAAGGCTAAGGAGCGACTGACGGAACCAACAAGGCCCGTACCACCGTCTGATTCGCGGCTCGGACTATAAGTGCCCTGCCACGGACTTGCTTGTCGCCATATGAGAGGGAAGGCGCCGGATCCTTTCTCATTGTTGATTACCTGGATCGGCTGTCGTTTTCACGTCTACCGTGAGCTGCTGAGGGCCTCGTTGTAATCCAACGCGGACAGTGTCCCCGACGTTTTTCTGCAAGACCATGTTGTTGAATGCATCGAGAGTTGGCGTGGGTGTTCCGTCAACGGATACTATTACGTCCCCTCCCAGGAGTATGGCGCTTGGTCCGTAAAACGCCAGTCGGTCGCCCCCTCTAAGGCCAGCTTTGGCAGCGGGACTTCCGGGCACCAATTCATATATCAGGATTCCTCGTATGGCGGGCAGCCCCATCTGCGTGGCCAGGTTGGGGTCGACATTCCTTCCGGATTTGATGCCTAGCCACGGGTAAATCGCACGACCGAACTTAATGATTTGGGCGGCCACTTTCTTGGCTTGGTTGATGGGAACAGCCAGACCAATGCCTACAAAACTTCCTGTTGGGGTGTAAAGGGCATTGTTGACCCCTATGACTTCCCCTCGCGAGTCTATCAATGGTCCGCCGCTGTTGCCTTGGTTAATCGCGGCATCGGTCTGAATCAGACCCATCATGGTGTGATCTCCGACGGCGATGTCACGATTGAGCGCGCTTATGAATCCGGCGGTTGCCGTGTGCTGCAGTCCAAAAGGATTGCCGATGGCAATGACCCTTTGTCCGACAGCGAGTTTATCCGAATCTCCCAAGGGCGCGACAGCCATGCCCGAGAACGGGTCCACTTTGATCACAGCCAGATCACTGACCGAATCACGACCAACGAGACGCGCACGGACTTTTTTCCCGCCGATAAAAGTCACCTCAAGATTTTCAGCGTTTGCTACGACATGATTGTTCGTAAGAATATTCCCTTGCTCGTCAATAACAAAACCGGTCCCCTGGCCCCCTCGTGGTTCCGGTTGCAGCCAAAAGTTCCACGTCAGGCTCGTTGCCACGATATTGACCACAGTGGGACTTAGTGCCTTGTACACTTGCATCACCACCGCCTCGCCGCTCTCAAACGGCGTATAGGAAGGCGCAGGCTGAACCAAAACCGGCGAGGGCACGGATTTACGATTAAGCCATAATCCCACCACAAGGCCGCCGCCGAATATTACTGCCAAAGTCACTATTATCGGCCACTTACCGGCACCTTTCATGGACCCCATCCTTGTCGCCTCAGGTAATTGGAAAGCCACGGTAATAATCCTTGACGCTCCTGCGTTCGCGGCCGTGAAGGATCAATCTCGGATTCGTGGCGATCGGAATTATAATCGTCGTTATCGGTTCCTCCCGACTGTTTTTCTCTATATGACGTGACGTTACCCCATCCGTCCATGACATTGTAAGACGGTCCAACGGGTTGGCCCGTGGAGGACAGGACCCTGACCCCGCCGTTGAAGGTCTCATACCCGAAGTTGATAGCAGCAGGCAGGTCCATGCTATTGAAAGGTTGATAAGAAGCGGTCACGAACTCGGCATCCACAGGACAAAGCGGCTTGGTTTCCGCCTTGCGATCAAAGTCAGGATTCGCTTCCAGCAAGTTTTCCGAACGCGCGTTGCGAGGTATCGGTTCGGCCGAGGCAAACACAATTCCTGGAGGTGCAGGATAACCGTTTGAAGGCTCGTTTTTGAGTGCCTCGGTCATGAAGTCCACCCATATGGGTAGGGCGGCCGTGCCCCCATATTCACGGGTCCCAAGAGAAGTTTTGGTATCGTGCCCGATCCACACGCCTGTAGTGTATTTGGGATTGAAGCCGATGAACCATGCGTCGGAGCAGTCGTCCGTGGTGCCGGTCTTGCCCGCAAGGTCCTTGCGCCGCATGCGCGATACGTATGCGGCTGTGCCGGATATGCAGGTCTCTCTCAAAATGCTCAACATCACGTACGCCGTGGCTGGACTTAAGACCCTTTCCATTGACGGCCGGCGGGCCACCCACCTGGTCGGGAACGCGGTTGACAATAGAGAATCTATTCCTGTCGAGGACGCTGAGGTTCGTTCGCTTGTCCTCCGATCAACCAGCTCTTCAGTCCCGTCGAGATCGTTATGCGCCGAACCGGCGTCTACTTCACCTGCAAGGCGGTCTTTCAAGAAATGATCCGTTGGTTCTCGGAAACCCGGTTCGATTTTGCAGTCCAGGCCGGCCGTCACGTCCAACGGTTTCATCGTATTGTCCTCGAGGACATTTCCGAACCGGTCCTCCACTCTCTTTACCAGTACCGGATGAATTCTCATTCCCATATTAGGAAACACCGTGTACGCTGCGGTAAGCTCAAGCGGTGTCACTTCCGAGGTGCCGAGGCTCAGGGAAAGATTTCTTTCCAGAGGAGACTGTATCCCCATTTTTCGCGCCATTCGTATGGCGTTTTCCGGCCCCACATCCATGAGTAACTTAACGGCGGCCACATTCCTTGAATAAGCAAGCGCCTGTCTCAGGGTGATTGGACCCAGATACCGACCGTCTGCATTTTTCGGGGTCCATTCAGGTTTCGCCGGATCAAACACTACGGCTATAGGTTCATCTACAATTAGTGATTGTGGGCTGTAGTCGGCCCATTCGAGAGCTGCTGTATACACGAAAGGTTTGAAGGCGCTGCCAGGCTGTCTCAGTGCCTGCGCGGCCCTGTTAAAGCTGGAACGCTCGAAATCGAGGCCACCGACAAGTGCCTTAACGTATCCGGTATTGTTATCTATGCAGACTACCGCCCCTTGAACTGAAGGGAGCGACTGATGTTCCAGACTCACGACATCGCCGTTCACTTCAACCACTCGGAATTCCAGGAGGTCGTTGGTCCGATACGGGATACTGGAATTCAGCTCCATATGGAAGCGAATATCACCTGGAAATGCGAGAACAAGCTCCTGAAGAGCGCCTTCCGTCTTCTTTTGTTTGCCCTTGCGTTTCTCGGAAGAGTGGTTCGTTATGACAAGCGCCTGTACAAGATCTCCCACAGCACAGGAATCTTTCAACTGACCCTTTAGGAACATTCTGCCTTCGGCAGCTTTCAGTCTGCGGACAAGACCCGCGGGTCTGCCCTGCCTCTTCTCCCAACTACTTGCTCCCTTTGATAATGATGCCTGTGCCGTATCCTGAAGCGAAATATCACAGGTAGTCCATACTCGGAGTCCCTCGTTATAAAGACGGTTGGCGCCATATTTGGCCACGATATATTGCCGGACCGCTTCAGTGAAATAAGGAACTCGCTGGTAGGGAGTCGGCAGGTTTTCTCTGAATTTTGGTTCTTCCTTTGTTCCAGCGCTGTATTGCTCATCGGCGATGAAGCCGCTA
>Ga0335071_10001675_pt1 | contig 23920 bp, 19 predicted proteins | sample Lox_Sample_15_FD_206724 | JGI IMG/M metagenome (GOLD analysis project Ga0335071, IMG submission 206724) | Soil microbial communities from Loxahatchee National Wildlife Refuge, Florida, United States - Lox_Sample_1.5 | ecosystem: Environmental > Terrestrial > Soil > Wetlands | place: USA... | reverse complement strand
TAGCCGCAGCGACTCCCAGCTCCCATCGCTCGCCCAGCCTCCATCCACCGAGAGGCAGTGCCCATTTACAAACGCGCTCTCCACCGGATCGGCGAGAAACGCAATCGCCCGCGCAATGTCCTCGGGCGTGGCAAAGCGGCCCATCGGTACTCGGCCTTCGATGTCGGCGTCGCTATAGCTGCCGCCGGCCTGATCCGCCACATCCATCTCCGTCTTCACCCAACCAGGACAAACCGCGTTCACCCGCACGCCGCGGCCGCCCCACTCTGCCGCCAAAGTCCGCGTCAGGCCGATAAGTCCATGCTTCGATGTGTTGTAGGCCGCGCGATCCGCCACTGCCAGCAATCCGGCAACCGACGCCACATTCACAATCGACCCCGCACCTGCCTCGAGCATCTTCTCGCCAAAGATCCGGCACAGCAGAAACGGCGCCACCAGGTTCACTTCGAGTACGCGCCGATACTCTGCAAAGCTCGTCTCCTCGGCTGGCGCGATGTGGCTAATCCCCGCGTTGTTCACCAGCACATCGACGCGTCCGAAGCGGTCGAAGACTGCGCGCGCAAATGCGCTCACCGTCTCTTCGTTCGTGATGTCGCCCGCGAAGCCAAAAACCGCGCCTCCAGTCGCTTCCACGGAGCGCATCGTTGCCTCCGGCTCGCGCAGGTCGACGATCGCAACCGCGTATCCGCGTTGGGCCAGCACCTCCGCAGTCCGCCGGCCGATGCCTTGCGCACCGCCTGTAATCACTGCGACGCGCCGATCGGCACTCATTGCCCTTGATCCCCTAGCGCTTTTGTGAAGGCGTAGAAGACTTCCAGTACGAGTCGACCGGCAACCGCTCATCCTGTCCGTGCGCGCGATCGTCATCTCGTTCCAGCGCCACCGCGGAGTAGCCGTAGCATGGAATGCCTGCTTGTGCGAAATAGATCGAGTCGCTGGCTCCGTCCTCCATCACGGGAGTCACCGGAGTGCCCGGCCAGATCTGTTGTGTGATCCGGATGAGGGGATCGAAGACCTCCTTGATCGGCGCGGGCGGCGCAATCGCCTTCCGCTCCGGCGCCACATCCGACACCGCGCCGGCATCGGAAACGTACTTCACCACCAGCTTCGGGTCAGCAAAGAGGGCGATTAGCTTCTGCCGAATTTCCTCAGGTGAGTGCCCTGGAAAGATGCGACAGTTCACGTTGGCCTGCGCCGTCTGCGGCAGGGCGTTGTTGGCATGACCGCCCGAAAGCCGCGTGGCCACGCACGTCGTCCTGAAGTTCGAGTTGAAGCTCGGTTCGGCACTGAGCCGCGCCGCAGCATTCAGGTCGGGCGGCGTCGCCAAAATCGCGCGCATATCCGCGGCGGTCTGGCCCGTCTCCCTCTTCGACAGGTTGTCGAAATACGTCCGCGTCACTTCGTTCAGCTCAAACGGAAACGAGTATGCAGCCAGCTTGTTCAGCGCCGTCATCAGCTCGTAGATCGCATTGTCCGGCCGCGGCAGCGAACTGTGCCCACCCCGATTCAAAGCCGTCACCTGGTAGTCCGCGTAGACCTTCTCCGTCGCCTCAACATCCGCAACAATGGGCTGTCCATGATCGAGCTCAATGCCGCCCGCGTCGGGATTGATCACATACGCCGCATCCACCAGGTCGCGATGCTCCTTCACCAGCCAGTTCGCACCGTTGAACCTACCGCCTTCTTCATCGGCCGTCAGCGCGAGAATCAGGTCGCGGTGCGGCTTATAGCCCTCGCGATGCAGGCGCAGAAACGTCGCCACCAGCGCGGCGTCCGACTCCTTCATGTCCTGCGTGCCGCGCCCGTAGTAGTAGCCATCCTTCTCCACAAACTCGAACGGATCGGTGTGCCAATCCGAACGAAGCGCCTGCACCACGTCCAGATGGCACAGGAAGACCACGGGCTTCTCCGTCGGTGTTCCCGTGGCACGCATGCGCACCACGAGATTCTGCTTGTGCGCATCGGGCCCCAGCAGATGAATGTCCTCAGCGGAGAATCCGGCATCGACGAAGCGCTTCTGCATCGCTGCTGCCGCCGCTGTCACGCTGCCAGCGGACGTGTCCGTGGTGTTGATCTCGATCAGCTCTCTAAAAATCGCCCGTGCCTCGGCACGATCGGCCGGTGACGCCGTGGGCAGAGGAGACTGAGCGGCGAGCGAAAGACAAGAGAGGATGGCGACGACACACGGCGCGGCGTACAGCGTGTTCGATTGAAGGCGCATGGGTGCATTGTAAAGGGCCGCCACCAATCCGAAGATCCTCAACCGCAGCCCCTCAGCAGCGCTGCTCAGCCGCGCTGCTTCAGCAGAAGCGCCGCATGGCTGCGCGGGACTTGCAGCCGCTCCGCCTCAACCAGCCCACATGCCCGCGCCGCGGCCAGTTCTTCCGCAAACCGCTCTTCCTTGACGTGCCCTGCGGGCTCGACAAACAAAGCACGCCCACCCGGCTTGAGTGTTCCGCCCACTTCATGGAAGAACTCCTCTGCGGAAGGCATCTCATGCACAACGGCAAAGGCCAGGACAAGATCGACAGAGCCCGCAAGATCGGCGACTCCCAGCGAATCCGGCAAAGCCAGGCGCGTCTCTATCCGTTGCGCCAGCCCCTCCTTGGCCGCGCGCCGTCGCAGGGTTGCGAGCATGCGCGGTTGAATGTCGACAGCAATCACGCGCCCCGACTCGCCAATCATCTGCGCCAAAGGAATCGTGAAGAAGCCCATGCCCGGACCCGGCTCAAGGACCGTCATCCCCGACCAGACATAGGGTCGCATGATCTCCTCCGGCTTCTGTGACAACCGCCGAATGGGGCTCGCCAGCAGGTAGCCAATCCACCACGGACAAACGCGCTGCGCCATGGCCTCGTCTCCTCTTTCTGCGACGATCGCGCTCCAGGCTCAATCTCACCAGCCGACAAAAGCCGGCTTTCTCTTCGAGGGCGCTCCAACGGAAGTACGCGCACAATCAGCGCGCGGTTCCGGGAAGAGATTCGCGTTTGCATCTGCCAACAAATCGATTTAATGTGTTCCCGCCGGATATTTCGAGGTGTGCATGAACTCCAGAATTCTCGCTGCTCTCTTCGTCCTCACTCTCACTTGTTCTATCGCCGCACAAACGGCTCCTGAGCGTCCAAAAATCACGGGAATCTCCCACCTGGCCGTCTACGCAGCCGATTCCGTCGCAACCGGACACTACTACGTTGACGTCGTGGGCGCGATCAAGCAGCCCGACCCGGAAAACGCCAAGGGGACCCGCTATGCCCTGAGCGCGACCCAGTTCATCGAGGTTCTGCCCCTCCCGGCGAACGCAGGCATCAGTCGCCTCGATCACGCAGCCTTCAATACCACCAGCGCTGAAGGCATGCGCAAGTACCTTGCCGCCAAAGGCTGGAAGGTCCCGGCCAAGGTGACCAAGGGCTCTGACGGCAGCCAGTGGTTCGAGGTCCTCGATCCCGAGAGCAACAGGATTCAGTTCGTACAACCGTCCGCTACGGCCAATGTCGAAGCACCCAGCGTACTCGGCCACCGCATCATTCACGTCGGCTTCTTCATCAAAGACCGCGCCAAGGAGGATACCTTCTATCGCGCACTCCTCGGCTTCCGGCCCTACTGGTGGGGCGGCATGACCGACACCGAGGTTGACTGGGTCAGCCAGCAGACACCCGACAGCCACGATTGGCTCGAGTACATGCTCACGCCCGATCCATCCAAGGTCACGCAGCACCAGCTCGGCGTAATGAACCATATCGCCATCGGCGAGGTCTCGGTCTTCGACACCTACAAGGTGCTCGCTTCCGCCAACCGACTTGGCCAAACCCACGACCCGTCCCCCAAGATGGGCAAGGACGGCAAGGGTCAGTTCAACATGTATGATCCCGACGGCACGCGCCTCGAGCTGATGAACTTTCGCGCCACCGAAAAACCCTGCTGCTCGCCGTTCACTGCTGAAGATCCGGCAGAGTAGCGCCCGAGCATGAGGGCGCGCGAACCTCACCGATGGCACCATCGTCTATAGGATGGACGGTGTGAGGTGTCGCTTGGGTTGTACCCGTAACGACCTGTACGGAGTTCTTTATCATCTGCATCGCGCGCTCTTCATCCTCGCAGTCACGGGTCTCTGTCTTCTCACCGGCAGTAGTAAGGGACAGCGAAAAGACGATCCCCTCACGCTGCGCGCCGCCGCGGAAAAGCATCACCTCCTGATGGGCACAGCGGCAGACGCTGATCTTCTTTCTGACGCTCAATACGCCTCCACCCTCCGGAGCGAGTACTCCGTCCTCGAACCGGAGAACGAGATGAAGTTCGATTCCATCCATCCGGCTCCTGATCGCTACAACTTCTCCGGCGCCGATGCTCTCCTCGCCTTTGCTGAAGCCAACTCCATGAAGGTCCGGGGGCACAATCTGCTCTGGTACCAGCAAGTCCCCGGCTGGATTCTGTTTCCTTCCTCTCCATGGACACCCGCCGCCCTGAACAAAGTGCTGGCCGATCACATCGCCACCGTCGTCGGCCACTACAAGGGGCGCGTCTACGCATGGGACGTGGTCAACGAACCCTTCAACGACAACGGCTCCATGCGCAGCAGTGTCTGGTACGACAAGCCCGGCATCGGCTACGCGGGACAAGGCACAAAGATGATCGAGCAGGCATTGCGTTGGGCCCACGCCGCCGATCCCCATGCCAGACTCTTTGTCAATGAGACTGGCGCCGAAGGCTTCAACGCAAAATCGAACGCCGTCTATGCCATGGCCAAAGACTTCGTCCGGCGCGGCGTTCCCCTGTCGGGCATCGGAATCGAGCTGCACACCGGCATCGGCTTTGACCAGCCCGGTTCCCTGGACGCCCTCCAGGCGAATGTCAAGAGACTCGCGGCGCTCGGCCTCGAAGTGCAATTCACTGAGGTCGACGTCGACACACCGAACGGCGATCGCTTCGGCATGTCTGAAGAGGCAAGCGTCTACCGGGATCTTCTCGATATCTGCCTGCGGCAACCCCAGTGTTCTCTCTTCCAAACCTGGGGATTCACCGACGCCCACTCCTGGCTGACCCGGCCCAACGGAGTTCGGGGATGGCCCTTGCCTTTCGATCGAGCTTACCGAAAGAAGCCCGCATATCGCGCCATGCTCAAGAGGCTTGAAGGACGCGGCTATGATGGGCCGCGGCCCCTCCACGCGCGATAAAATCGAACATAATCATGGCTGCTGCAGCGCTTTCGCCCGACGTACTGGCCAAGTACGAACCCGTCATCGGACTCGAGGTTCACGTCCAGCTTCTCACCGCCACCAAGGCCTTCTGCGGGTGTGCCAACCACTTCGGCTCGGCGCCCAACACCAACATCTGCCCGGTCTGCCTGGGACTGCCCGGTGCGCTGCCGGTCCTCAACGCAAAGGCGGTCGAATTTGCGACACTCGCCGCACTCGCTCTGAACTGCACCATCAACGAACGCTCCATCTTCGCGCGCAAAAACTACTTCTACCCCGACCTGCCCAAGGGCTACCAGATCTCCCAGTTCGACAAACCCATCGCCGAGCACGGCTGGATCGACGTACCTGCAGCGGATGGCAACATCAAAAGAATCGGCATCACCCGCCTGCACATGGAAGAAGACGCCGGCAAGAGCCTCCACGAAGGTTTTGCTGACTCCGCCACCCGCACCTATCTCGACCTCAACCGCTGCGGTACCCCGCTGGCCGAAATCGTCTCCGAGCCCGACATCCGCACACCGGACGAAGCCTTCGAATACCTCACCCGCCTCAAGGAGATCCTCCTCTACACCGGCGTCTCCGATTGCAACATGGAAGAAGGCTCGCTGCGCTGCGACGCCAACGTCAGCGTCCGGCTCAAGGGTGCGCCGAAGTTTGGTACAAAAGCCGAAGTCAAAAACGTCAACAGCTTCCGCTTCATCCGTGCGGCTCTGGAATACGAGATCGAGCGCCAGATCGAAGTGATCGAGTCGGGTGGACGCGTCGCCCAGGAGACGCGTTTGTGGAATGCGGCCGAAGGCCGGACCTACTCGATGCGCTCGAAAGAGCAGGCTCACGATTACCGCTACTTCCCCGAGCCCGATCTGCCGCCGCTCATCGTCTCAAAGGAGTTCCTTGAACGCAAAAGAGCGGAGCTGCCCGAACTGCCTGAAGCGCGCCGCGCCCGCATGATCGCCGAGTACGAGCTCAGCCCAAAGGATGCGCACACACTCACCGGTTCGCGCGAGTTTGCCGACCGCTTTGAAGCCGCCGCCAAAACGGCAAAGAATCCCCGCCGCGTCGCCAACCTGCTGCTCAGCGAACTGGGCGGCCGCCTCAAAGCTCTGAACCTCGAACCCGAGCAGTCGCCCGTTTCCATGGCCGGCCTGGTGCTCGCCGCCGATCTGCTCGAAGAAGGCAAGATCAGCTCCAAACAGCTCAAACAGCTCTTCGATATTTGCTTCGAAAAAAACGAGGACTTCCCGGCCGTCTACGAACGCGAGAAACCGCAGCAGATCACCGACGCCTCGGCCATCGAGGCGCTCGTCGATCAGGTGATCGCCGCCAACCTCAAGCAGGTCGAACAATACCGTGCGGGCAAGACGACCCTTGCCGGCTTCTTTGTCGGCCAGGTCATGAAGGCATCGAAGGGACAGGCCAATCCGGCACTGCTCAACGAACTGGTGACCAAAAAGCTCGAAGGCTGAGAACCCGCGAACCCTGCTTCCAGGGGGCCGTCGTTCAGCGTCCCTTTGCCGCCAAGCGCCGCTCCGCATCGCGCCAGGGGGTGAGCACCGTATAGGCCGGAGTGGCCGTTACACTGTCTTTTTTCACAGCAAGCAGCTTGCGCTTCAGAAGCCATCGAACCCCGGCTTGCGCCGAGCTCTTCGAGATGCCCACGGCCTCGGCAATCTCCTGGTAGCTAGCCCGTGCTTCGCCGTGATCGCGCCTCTGCACGGCTGCCAGCCACAGATACACGAGAAAGCTCGCAGGCTTGCGGTCGTGCCCCACCAGATCGCGCATCAGTACGTCGACAATGTAATCATCCATCTGTGCCATGGCTATACCTACAGATGATATAGCAGAGATTGCCTCATTGCTCTCCGTCATGCGTCACGCTATGCTCGCCTGCAAGTGAGGTCAGATGATCCGAGGCATCAAGTTTGTGGGTATTCCCGTGCGCGATCAGGATGTCGCGCTGAAGTTCTACACCGAGGTTCTGGGCATGCGCGTCATGACCGACCAACCCTTCATGCCCAATCAGCGCTGGATCGAACTCTCGTTCCCGGGCGCCGACACCGGGATTTCGCTGTTCACGCCGCCGGGCCACGAAAAGCGCATCGGCGAGTTCCAGTCCATCTCGCTGTGGTGCGACGACGTGTTCGCCACGGCCGATGCCCTGAAGAAAAAAGGCGTGGAGTTCACCAAGGAGCCAACCAACGAGGACTGGGGATCGGTTGCCGTATTCAAGGACAAGGACGGAAATCAACTCGTGCTCTCAAGCCGAGGCAAACCAAAGTGATTTCCCGTCGAAGCGGCCGGCGGCCCGACCGCCTACTTGAACTTCAACTCCGTCTCGAACTCCTTGCGCGCATCCCAAGAGCTGACCGTCTTCACGGCGGTCTTGCGATTGTCCTTCTCCGCCCACAGATCGTAGTCGTCGCTCATGTTCACCTGCGCAAACCGGAAACGGCCATCCGCCGCCGATGTGTAGCTGCGGATCGCCTTGGTCTTTTCGTTCTTCAGGAAGACAGTCGCGCCTGCCACCGGCGCAGACCGGTCATCGATCACGCTGCCAGAGACGTTGCGCTGCCCTAGATTCTGCGCTTCAACCGTGACAACCAAACCGCGCGGCGCGACGGCAAAGAAAGCCAGCACAAGGATGCAAAGTCCCAGAAAAACCTGCCATGGGCGGGTTGAGGTCACTCCTCCTCCTCTTCCTCTTCCTTAAAGTCGTCCTCTTCCTCTTCGTAATCTTCATCCACTTTGGTCAGTTCCAGCGGATCGACCCCGACAACTTCATACTCCGAACCACACTCTTCACAGGCGACCACGTCACCCTCTTCCAATTCCTCTACTTCAACATCCAGTTCGTTCTCGCATTCCGGGCAGCTTGGCATCGCAGCCTCCTTTCCTGGGCCACTTCCGACGGAGGATGACCATATTTTGCACTACGACTCCGCTAGTTTTAGGGAGCACCCCTCCCCAGGTCAAGGGGGGCCCGCCCCAGCCTGCACCCAGCTCTCAACTGCGGAGAATACACCATCGCCTTTCGCTGCGCTCCAACACTCCCACGCACGAGGTCACCGTCGCCATCGCGCCAGTCCATGCTCCCGGCCGGAACCGCCGCTGCCGAACAACTGCAAATCTGCATCCCCAGAGACAGACGAAAAAGCGGCAATTGGGTTTGCCGGCAGCGCCGAAATTCCCGCTCGAGCGGTTTTCCTGCGGCCCACATGACACCCCCGCACTCGACGATTTACCCTGTTCCATACGATGCCCCGCATTGGCGCTACACCATTTGCGTTCCCCGACTTCAAAGGTGCGACGCGGCGCCTCGTCCTGCTCAACTTGGCGGCCTATTTTGCCCTGTTTCTGGCCGGAATCGCCGCACCCCTGGCCGCAAACCAGGTAGCCGGCAGGCTGGAACTCTGGCCCGATGCCGCCCTGCACGGTGCAATCTGGCAGCCCCTCACCTACAGCCTCATCCACTCCGGCCTCGTCGGCACTCTCTTCGAGTTGCTTTCGCTGTGGTTCCTTGCCGGCTTCCTCGAGCCCTACCACGGCGATCGCTGGGTGATGGGGCTCTACGTCGCCTCCGTGCTGGGCACAGCCGCGGCAGCCGTCCTGCTCTACCTGGGCAGCGCCGCCCTCGGCTATGCCATCGAACCCGTCCCCCTCATCGGCTGCTTCGGCGCCATCTTCGGCATGCTTGTGGCCATTGGCTACCTCTACGGCGATGTCCAGTTCCTTATGTTTTTCGTCATCGGCATCAAGGCGCGCTACCTCGCAATCATTTACGGGCTCATTTGCTTCGTCATGCTCTTCGGCCAACAGCGGGCCTACGCCTTCGCGCAGTTCGGCGGCGCCATCCTCGGCCTGATCTATGTGCGTGCCGTGCCGCGGCGCGGATTCGGCTTTGTGTTCAGCGAACGCTGGTATGGTCTGCGCAACGCCTACTACCGCTGGAAACGGCGCCGCGCTGCGCGCAAGTTCGAGGTCTACATGCGCTCCCAGGGGCGTACCGTTCGCTTCGATAGCAAAGGCCGCCAAATCGACGAAAACCAGGACGACAAAAGCCGCTGGAACTGATTCCTTGGCCGCTCGCTCCGGGGCGCTTGCCTAAAATGAACGCTTCCTCCCTCCCACTTCCGTAACCGTGGCAAACACGGTAATACCCCCAAAAGACGCATTGTGAGCACTCGAAGTACCTCGCACACTGGCAAAGAGCGAGGATCTACCTCAAATTCGGCTGCGAGGCAGGGACGTGAAGTCGACTTCCAGGATGTTCACTCTGCTATTGCTCTCCATGGTCATCCTGGTCGGGCTTAGCATCGCTGGTACGTGGCGCATCGACCACGACCCGGCTATCGTCCGCGCTCGCACCAATCAGACCCAATTCGAACAAGCTCGCACAATCCGCAACTGGATCTCGGTGATTCAGGGTCTCTCCTTGATCGTCTGCGGCGCCATGTTCGCTCTCGGAGCCTTCCAGCGCGACCGCGCCCAGGAAGAAGAAAACATCCGCCGGGCTTCGGAACTGACCCTGGAGAGACTTGTCGAGGAACGCACCCGCGATCTGCGTCACGAAGTCGAGGAACGCCGTCTCGTTGAACATCTACACAACAGCCAGGTCCGCATCGTCGAGATGCTCAGCGAACCCGGCGATCTCAAAGCAGACGAAATCCTCCGCTACCTCGCCGACTCTCTCGCCTCGCGCAGCCAGGGCTGGATGTGCGCGGTCCATCTGCTCGACCCTCGCAGCAATTCCTTGCAGCTTGCCGCTTGCTCCGAGGGTTGCGAACAGCTCAACGGCTATCTTGATGCAATCGGAACCGGCTTTGCCGACAGCCCCGAGTGCCAGGCAAGCGCCTCGGGAGAAATGCACATCGTCGAACATCTGGGCGATGTCGGCCTGTCCTGGAGCGAAAGCCTCGCTGCAAGCGGTTTCTCGTCGGCATGGTCCATTCCGTTTTCGGCCAACGGGTCCAGCCACCTCGCAGGAACATTGACCGTCTATTCGCGTTCCCGCGTCAAACCCACTGCCCGCGAACTGGAGATGACCGAAAGCGCAGCCAAGCTGGCCGCACTGATCATCGAACACCGGCGTCTCCGCTCCGAATTGATTCATAACGCCTATGTCGACGCACTCACCGGCCTGCCCAACCGCCGCGCCGGTGTGCAGGCCATCGAATCCACCATTGCCAGAGCCGCAACTCATCGTGGCTCCGTCGCTGTTCTTTGGCTCGATATCAACCGCTTCAAGCGCGTCAACGACCAGTTCGGACACGAAGCCGGCGACCATGTGCTGCGCACCATCGCCGAACGGCTGCGCCGCAGCCCCCTCAATACCGGAACCGTCGCCCGCATGGGAGAGGATGAATTCCTCGTCGTCATTCCCGGCACGGAGGACTCTCTCGACACCGTAGAAATCTCGCGTCGCCTCGGCGCTGCTATCGCCAAGCCCATCTATGCCGGCTCAACGCGCATCACCGTGACCGCTTCCATCGGCAGCTGCCTCTATCCGCGCGATGGCGCCACTGCCGAAATCCTCGAACGAAACGCCGATTACGCCGTATTTCGCGCCAAGACAACCGGCGAAGGCTACTGCATCTTCTCCAGCGCCATGAGCCAGGAAGCCGGCGAAGTCCTCGAGATCGAAGAAGCGCTGGGCGTCGCTCTGGAAAAGAAATACCTCTACCTTGCCTATCAGCCGGTCTACTCGAAAGAGGGAGAGCTGACTGGTTTCGAAGCTCTGCTTCGCTTCCAGCATCCCAGGCTTGGCAACATCTCCCCGGCACGCTTCATTCCCGTGGCTGAAGACACCCGCCTCATCGTGCCCATCGGCAACTGGGTGTTGCGCGAGGCCTGCAGCCAATTGAAAGCCTGGCACGACGCAGGGCTGCCTCGCGTCAGCATGGCTGTCAATATCTCGGCCCTTCAATTTGCCCGTGACGACTTCGCGGACACAGTCGCTGCAACCTTCACCGAGTGCGGTCTCGACCCGAGCCACCTCATTCTGGAACTCACCGAGTCAGTCGTTATGGAGGACTACGCCTCGGTCGTCACCCAGATGAATCTGCTCCGCCAGTGCGGCGTCCACATTGCCATGGACGACTTCGGCACCGGTTACTCTTCGCTCAGCTACATCCACCGCATTCCCGTCGACCTCCTCAAGCTTGACCGCTCCTTCATCGATCGCCTCACCGATCCCGAGGGCACGCGCCCCATCGTCGAAGCCGTCATTGCGCTGGCCCATCGTCTCGGCCTCAACGTCATTGCCGAAGGCGTCGAAACTCCCGATCAGCAGCGCATCCTGCAGCAGGCCGGCTGCCATGCCTACCAGGGTTTTCTCTTTGCCAAGCCCCTCACTCCTGAACAGGCGGAGAGCTGCCTCAAGGCAAGCCTCACGGTGCCCTTCGCCAAACCGGCGGCACAGAACACAGGAGGCGAAATTGCGTTTGCTTAAGCGCAAGCGAGAGGTCGTCGACGAACAGCCGAGCAGCCCTGCGATCCCTTCTTCCGAACCGCAACCATCGGCCGCACAGCCGCCTCATCCCAGCGCCAATGGCTCCGGCTCGCGCGCACAACTCGCCCCTTCCTTCCGCCGCATTACATCGGTCGCTTGCAATCACTTGACGATGCGCCGCAGCGGGACCCTCCTCCGTCCAGGTCGCGTCGCCTGACCCTCTCTCATCCGCGCCTCGGCGCAAAGCGGCACGATACAATCCTCTCTGGAATGACGACAAAGATCGCTTTTCTCTTCCCCGGACAGGGCTCGCAATCCGTCGGCATGGGCCGCGAACTTGCCGACCGCTTCCCTGCCGCTGCCAGCACGTTTGCCGAAGCCGATGAAGCCTGCGGCTTCCCGCTCTCCAAGCTCTGCTTCGAAGGCCCTGAAGACGACCTCAAGCTGACGGAAAACACCCAGCCCGCCATCCTCACCGTGAGCGTGGCCGCTTTCCGCGTTCTGGCAGAGCACGGCATCCAGCCTGCGCTTGCCGCAGGTCACTCGCTGGGCGAGTGGTCAGCTCACGTTGCCGCCGGCACCCTGCAGTTCGCCGATGCAGTACGCGCCGTCAAAGCACGCGGCCGCGCCATGCAGCAGGCCGTCCCCGCAGGCCAGGGCGCCATGGCTGCAATTCTTTCTCTCGATGCTGCTCAAGTAGGCGAAGCCTGCGCCGAAGCCGCCCAGGAGACTGGCCTCGTCGTCGCCGCCGCCAATCTCAACTCTCCCGGCCAGACCGTCATCTCTGGCTCTCTCGCCGCTGTCGAGAGAGCAACCGCCATCGCCAAGGCCAAAGGTGCGCGCCGTGCCGTCATGCTCCCCGTGAGCGCTCCGTTCCATTGCGCTCTCATGCAGCCCGCTCAGGAAGAGGTCGCGCGTGTGCTTGGATCGATTGCCCTCTCCGAGCCGCGCATTCCGGTGGCCGCTAATGTCACGGGCGGGCTCGTCACAACTGCAGATGCGGCACGCGATGCCCTCGTCCGCCAAGTCACCGGCGCCGTCCGCTGGGTCGATTGCATGCAGGCACTCATCGCAGCTGGAGCAACAAGCTTCGTCGAGGTCGGCCCGGGCAAAGTCCTCAGCGGGCTTCTGCGCCAGATCGATCCCGCACAAAAAGCCTTCAATGTGGAAGACAGCGCGAGCCTAGAAAAGACTCTCTCCGAGCTGCAAACGACTGCAAGCTAGGCTCGTCCCTACGGCCCGAGATACAGTTCGACCGGCGAGAAGCCGAGCGTGTGCATCTTCGGATCGTAGTTGAGAAACAGCGCCTTGCTCTTCAGGCCGTTGATGGAGATCCCCACGATCAGCACGTTGCCCGAGATACGTGCCGCCTCGACGTGGTGGCTCTTGATCGCGCCGTAGTCATTGCCGGAGCTGGTCGGGCTCCAGTCCTGCTGAAACCGCTCGAACGAATATGCGCTGTGTTGGTTGGGGTGCTGCTGCCAGTCCGGATCGTGGAACCAGATCCCATAGGCCTTGGACAGATCGTTCTGCTCCACCGCGTCGAGGAACTTGTTCGCCGTCATGCGCCCGCGAAGGTGGGTCCACCAGTTCCAGGGCCAGTCCACCGGACGACCAGCGACAAACCAGCTGCCGATGAACAGCACCACAAGAAGACCCGCGGCGCCATAAAGAAGCGTCTGGTTGCGGCGTTCACGAGCAGTGTCAAATGTAGGAGCGTCCAGCAGTGTCATCGGATTGTCCTTGGATCAAGAATACGGCACGAGCCGCCGTCAAATCGTTCGTTGCCGCGCATCGGCTCTCTGCACCCGAGCGATAGCCCGATCGACAAAGAGACCCTCGAAGTTTAGACACCATCGAGGGTCCATCTGTTCCCTGTTCCCGCCTGGCCTACTTGCGACTGGCGACCTGCGACTGCCTTACTCTTCCCGGCTGTACGTCGTCCGGCTCTTCTCCGCCTGCCGCTCCAGGGCCAGCTCAATCAGCCGCGTGATCAGCTCGGTGTAACCGATCCCTGTCGCCTCCCACAGCTTGGGATACATGCTGATCTGCGTGAACCCCGGCAGCGTGTTCACCTCGTTCAGGTAGATGCGCCGCTTGCCGTCCGGCTCCATCAGGAAGTCCACACGCGCCAGCCCTGCAAGATCGCACGCACGAAACGCCGCAACCGCCATCGCCCGGATCGTCTTCGACTCGGCCTTGGTCAGCTTCGCCGGAATCACCGGCACCGAACCCTCGGAAAGATACTTCGCCTCGTAGTCGTAAAACTCCTTGCCCGGAATGATCTCGCCCACCACGCTGGCCTTCGGATCGTCATTGCCCAGCACGGCGACTTCGAGTTCGCGTGCCTTCGACTTCCTTCCTCCCACACCTTGCTCGACAATCAGCTTGCGATCGTACTTGGCCGCCAGATCCAGTGCCGGCCCCAGCTCCTTGCGATCGTGCGCCTTGCTGATGCCGACCGAAGAACCGAGATTCGCCGGCTTCACAAACACCGGATACTCGAGCGTCTTCTCGACCTGCGCAATCGCCTTCTTGCGCGACTTCTCCCACTCCGCTCGCAGCAGCGTTACATGCTTCACAATCGGCAGCTTTGCCTGCGCAAACAGCCGCTTCATCGCGTCCTTGTCCATCCCCGCGGAAGATCCCAACACACCCGAACCCACGTAGGCGATCCCGGCCAGTTCAAACAATCCCTGAATCGTGCCATCCTCGCCGAACGTGCCGTGCAGCACCGGAAAGACCACGTCCAGCGCCTTCTCCGGCCCTTGCGATCCGGGCTCCGGCGCCAGCAGCGTCGGCATGCCCTCATGCAGCAGCTTCGCGCCCGGCGTCGCTTCCGGATCGCCCGCGCGCAGCTCTTTTCTTCCCTTTGGAGCAGCCCCTGCACCGGGTGAGGACAATCCATTCGACGGGGTGCTCTCGCCGTTGAGCAGATTCCGCGCATCGCCCGCGCCCAGCCAGCGGCCCTGCTTTGTGATGCCGATCGGCACCACGTCGAACTTGCTGCGATCGATTGCCTTCAGAATCGAAGCAGCCGACAGCAGCGACACCTCATGCTCGCCGCTGCGCCCGCCAAACAAAATACCCACACGAAGTTTCTTTGCCATTGCTTTGATTCTATTTCCGAACGCCCCAGGCTCAGGAAACGATCCGCATGACCACCTGCGCGAGCACCACCTTCAGCACCAGCGCAATCGGATAGACACTCGAATAGCCGATCTCCGGCTCCTCGCTCGCGAGCATACGCGAAGCAAAACCCACAGCCGCCGACTCGGTGTGAATGCCCGAGACGACCCCGAGCAACTCGGCAAACGGCATGCGAAAGACTTTGTGGCCAATGAAGAGCGCGGGAACAGAAACCGCCAGCGTGACGCAGGCGCCGGCGAGCAGAAACAATGGGCCGTCCTTTAAGAACGTGTGCACAAAACCCGCCCCGGAATTCAACCCGACGACGGCCATGAACAGCAACAGGCCGAGTTGACGCAACGTCAGACCCGCGCTGGTCGGTATCGTCCACGTGAACGGCCCGGTCCTCTGCAGGTGTCCGAGCACAAGTGCCACCACGAGCGGACCGCCGCCGAAGCCGAGTTGCAAACTGCCAAAGCCCGGGATCGGAATCGGAATCATGCCCACCAGGGCGCCCACCACCAGCCCCAGACCGAGGCTGGCGAAATTCATCTCCGCAGTGCCGCGGATCGAGTCGCCCAGAAAGCGCGAAACGTCGCGCAGGGCCTCGCGATGCGCCACCACACGCAGACGGTCGCCGTATTCGACGATCGTGTCCAACGTCGGCACAATGTCCTCGTCGCCGCGGCGCATGCGCGTGATGCTGCAAGGCACCGGAATCTCATGCAGCAGCTGATGGATCGTCAATCCGACAATTTGTCGGTTCGAAACCATGATGCGCCGATAGTCGATCAGACTGCGATCGATCTCCAGATGCGTGAGCAGCGGCTCGCCCAGCAGCTTTTGGGCAGCGGCCAGCGATTCCTCGTCGCCGATCACCACCACCTGATCGCCCAGATGGAGACGCGTATCGTAGGACGCAACCTCGACCGTTCCCTCGTGTGCAACCCGGCTGATCCGAAAACCCCGATCCCCGTACTCGCGGTAGAACTCGTCGAATGTTTTCTTGTCTACCTCCGGATTCGTGATCCGGAAATTTCGCTCCTTGGCCGCTCTCTTGCGGACGGGAGGCTCCAGCTCCGGACCGATCACCACCTTGGCCAGATGGAAGCAGATCAGAATGCCGATCACACCGAACGGATACGCGATGCTATAGGTCTCCGCAGGCAGAGTGCTGTGCGCGATCTGGAGAACCACACTGAGGGCCGGCGTGTTGGTTGTCGCGCCGGTGAACAAACCTGCGGCCTGCTCACGCGTCAGGTGCAGAGCCGTCGCCCAGAGCAGCAGAACGCCGAACCCCAAAAGCAGGACCGTCAAGGCCAGGATCGAATACTTCACGCCCCCCTTGCGCAGATTGCCAAAGAAGCTCGGTCCCGATTGCAGGCCCATCGCATAGACGAAGAGCACCAGTCCCAAGGTACCCACCAGCCCCGGCACCGCCAGATGCGGGCAAAACGCGCCGACAAAGAGCCCGGAAAACAAAACCCCCGCCACGCCCAAACGAAAGCCGAACAGGTTCACCTGGCCCAGCAGATAGCCCAGTCCCATGACCCCAAACAGCGCCAACAGCGGCGACGCCGTTAGAAGATCGATCATCCATTCCATCGTTGCGCTCCCTTGCGGCAAAGACTTCCTGAATCCTGGGACTCGATCCATTCACGCCCAAAACCAACTCATCAGGACCAACTCATCGACTGCCCGCTGAGAATCTCTCTACAGTATCTTCTTTCCGAAGGCCGAGCACGCCAGTTCCACCGCCAGATCCGCGGTCCGGTTATGCTCGTCGATCACTGGATTCACCTCGACCATCTCGAAGCTCACCATCCGCCCGTGGTCGGCCAGAATCTCCATCGCCAGATGCGCCTCGCGATAGGTCGCGCCGCCACGCACCGGCGTTCCCACCCCCGGCGCATCCTCCGGGTCGATCCAGTCCATGTCCAGCGATACATGGTATCCAATGGTCCCCCGGCCCGCCGCTCGCAGCGCCTCTTCCATCACCGCCCGCATCCCTCGCTCGTCGATATCCCGCATCGTGTAGACCTCGGTCACCCCGGCCCGCCGGATGTTCTCCTTCTCCGCTGCGTCTACATCCCGAATCCCCACCAGCACCGTGTTCTCCGGCGCAATCTTCGGCGCATAGCCGAAGATCTTGCTCAGCGGCTCCGGTCCCAGCCCCAGCAGCGACGCCAGAGGCATGCCATGCACATTGCCCGACGGCGACGTGTCCGGCGTGTTGATATCGGTGTGCGCATCGATCCAGATCACCCCGATCTTCTGCTTCTGGCGGCGATAGAACTCCGCCACGCCTGACACCGATCCGGCCGCCAACGAATGATCTCCGCCCAGCACAAGCGGCGTCTGCCCACTCTCCAGCGCCTTCACCACCGCCTCGGCCGTCCGGGTGCACGTCTCGGCAATCTGCTTCAGGTAGCGGGCATGGGGATCGCCGAAGGCTTGCGTCTCGGCAATCTCTACCACGATGTTGCCCCCGTCCGTCACCTGGTGCCCCAGGGCCTCAAGCCGGGCCTCCAGGCCCGCGACGCGCATCGCCGAGGGCCCCATGTCCACGCCGCGGCGGCTGGCCCCCATGTCCAGCGGCACCCCCAAAACGTGGATGCGACGGGTCGGTTGCGCCTGCGTGCCGGCCGGCAAAGAGGCAGGAGAAAAGCTCGAAGGTTCCATCGGATTTGTCATAGCAAAGACCCGCTTTCCATTGGAAAACAATGCCTTGTGCCCGGGCACGTCGCCAAAGTGTATGCGAAGGGCATCTAGTTGCAAAGGCAACTGGTTACTAGCGGCACGCATATCCGTCATGCCCTAAAAGGGCTATTAGATCATTTTTCTTTCCGAGTAAGATGAAGATGTAACAATCTAAAGGAATTCAGCTTATTCATACAACGCATTAACCCTGCCTTGCCACGGGGGCTTTGGCGCAAGGCATCAGGGAAGGGATCAGGGCATGACGGACGTTGGGGGTGCCAGGCTGCGGGGAGCAGCGACTGGCACTTTCTTCATGGGGAAAGCGACTGTCATCGTGGCTTTAGCCATGGCCTGCGCGAGCATTTTGGCGCAGCCGGCCCCGCTTGCCTCCGTGCGCGCCGTCTGCGCCCTCACCAATGACGAGGCTGCCCAGGGCCAGCCCGTCGACTTCCAGGCCACCGTCACCTACGTACGCAGCTATCAGCACGCCTTGTTTGTGGAGGACGGCGACGCCGCCCTCTACGTCGATTGGCCCACCGAGAATCTGCTCGAACCCGGCGATCGTGTCGAGATAACCGGAACAACCAAGCAGGGCTTCCGCCCGATTGTTGCTGCAAAAGGCGTCACTCTACTTCATCACGGCACTCTCCCTGCCGCAATACCTGCAACCTTCGATCAGCTCATCGGCGGCGACATGGACGCCCGCCTGGTCACTGTGAACGCCATTGTGCGCGACGCCGATACGGTCGTACATCAGAATGTCCGCAGTTCGCTGCTGCAGCTGCATATGGACGGCGGAGAAGTCGACGCCGCAGTTGATGTCGACAACCAGGACGTTCTCAGCACACTCCTCGACGCGGAAGTCCAGGTCACCGGTGCGGTTTCAGGCCGATTCGACAGCAAGATGCGTCAGACCGGCGTCGAGCTGCATGTCAGTTCGATGGATGGCATCAAGGTGGTCCGCCGCGCAGCATCCAGCCCATGGGACCTTCCCCTCACCCCCATGGACCAGATCCTCACCAGCTACCACGTCAACAACTCCAGCAAGCGTGTGCGCATCCGGGGCACCATCACCTACTATCTGCCCGGCTCGGCTGCCGTTCTTCAGGACGGTGACAAGAGCCTTTGGCTCATGACTTCGTCCATTGCGCCCGTCCATATCGGTGACGCTGCCGATGCCACCGGATTTCCCGAGCTGCACGACGGACAGCTGGCACTGGCCAGTGCCGAGATCCAGGACAGCGGCAAGCTGGCTCCGGTCCAGCCCAAGAAAGCCACCTGGGACCAGCTCTCCAGCGGAAAGAACCTCTTCGACCTCGTCACCATCGATGGCTCGATCGTCGCAGAAGTGCGCGGTGCGGCTCAGGATGAATACGTCGTACAGGCCAACGGAGACCTCTTCTCGGCCATCTACAAGCACCCCACCGACGACGACGGCGAAGCCACTGCGGCGATGAAACAGTTCGCTGCCGGGACGAAAGTGCGTGTCGCCGGCGTGTGCATCACCACCCACGCGTCCAATCCGCTCCAGGCGCGCGTCCCCTTCGACATTCTTCTGCGCTCACCCGACGACATTCTCATCATCGAGAACGCGCCCTGGCTCACCACCGCCAACCTCGCCAAGATCGCCGGCGCCCTGTTTCTGTTCGTTCTTGTCTGCACCATCTGGGCTTTGACTCTCCGTCGCAGAGTGCGCGAGCAGACCGAAGCCATCACCGCGCAGAGCGAGGCCGATGCCGAGCAGCAGCGCCGCATCGCCCAGCTCGAACAGCGCCGCAGCCGCGTCCTAGAAGACATCAATAGTTCCCGCCCGCTCGGTGACATCGTCGAACACATCACTGAGATGGTCTCCTACATGCTCGACGGCGCGCCCTGCTGGTGCCAGGTCGTCGAAGGCCCTCTGCTAGGCCGTGCGCCGGCCAACAAGAGCGGCCTGCGCATCATCAGCCGCGAAATCCACTCCCGCTCCGGACTGGTCCTCGGCACCCTTTACGCTGGCCTCAACACGATGGACGCGAACGAGAAGGAAGAAGAGGAAGCTCTCACCGCCGGCGTGCGCCTGGCGACACTCTCCATCGAAACCCGCAAGCTCTACAGCGACCTCGTCCATCGCTCCGAGTACGACCTGCTGACCGACATGTACAACCGCTTTTCCCTCGATCGGCACCTGCAGGAGACGATCGAAAAGGCCCAAGAGGCGGGCGAGGGCGCCAGCTTCGGGCTTATCTATGTGGACCTCGACGACTTCAAGCTCGTCAACGACATGTATGGCCACCACATCGGCGACCTCTATCTGCAGGAAGTCTCGCTGCGCATGAAGCGCCAGCTGCGCACCGGCGATGTTCTTGGACGTCTCGGCGGGGACGAATTCGCGGCCCTGGTGACCGTCGTCCGCGGCCGAATCGACGTCGAGGAGATCGCCCAGCGCCTCGAACGCTGCTTCGACGCACCCTTCACCCTTGAAGGCTACGTGCTGCGTGGCGCCGCCAGCGTGGGCATGGCCATCTATCCCACCGATGGGACTACAGCCGACGCCTTGATGACCGCAGCAGACGCTCAGATGTATTCGGCCAAAAACAGCCGCCGCGCCACCGGAAAAATGACCTCCCGCCGCTAAGGGGAGACGCCGAAAAAGAATATTGGCGGTTTCTCAGATGAAAATATTTCCGTCCCCGTGTCCAGAAATTGGACACTCGCCGCTCTCTCCCTTAGCGCTAACTCCCTCAGACTAACCCGAACGGAATGACCCTTTAGTTTGTTCTCCGCCACTCAATCGATTGATCTTCTTGTTTTCTGATACCGATAATTGTCCAGATGAGGTCTGGGCTCCACAAGCCGGCGTTGCACGGGCGCACCCACGCCGTGGGATGTTTGCTCCTGCTGGCTCTTGTTGCGGTCGGCTCTTCAATCGCTCTTGCATCCGAGACGCCCGATACGCTGACCACCCTCAGCGCCATCCACAAACTCACCAATGCGGATGCAAGCCTGGCCGTGCCCGTCGCCTTCGAGGCCACCGTCACTTACTTCCGCAGCTACGAGAAGACCCTCTTCGTGCAGGATGGCGACGCCGCAATCTACGTCCAGGCAACAACCAACCAGAAGCTCAAACCGGGCGACCGGATCTTCGTGCGTGGATTCACGCACGACAGCTTCCGTCCCTACGTCGTGAGCAACGACGTGACCTTCCTGCACCATGGCGCCCTCCCCGAAGCCATTGAAGCCGAGTTCGCGCCGCTGCTGCAAGCCAAATTCGATTGCCGCTTTGTCACCGTCAAGGGCACTGTCATCTCCGCCGTGCCGGCACTGACCAATGGCCACATGGTTACGCAACTCGAGTTGTCCCTGCACGGTGGCACGGTCGGCGCCACGATTGACCAGGGCACTGTCGCACGTCTGAGCGATCTGCTCGATGCCGAGGTCGCTGTCACCGGCGCGGAAGCCGGCCGCTTCGACGGCAAGATGCAGCAGACCGGGGTACTGATGCACGTGTCCTCGATGGACGATGTGAAGCTGCTTCACAAACCATCCATCGACGCATGGGACATTCCCCTCACGCCAATGGACCAGGTGCTCAACTACTACAACGTCGAAGACCTCACACCGCGTGTCCGCATCGAGGGCATCCTTACCTACTTCCAGCCCGGGCGCATGGCCGTCCTGCAGGAAGGCGATCGGAGCATCCGGGTCTTCACTCCGACAATCGAGACTTTCCGAGTCGGCGACCGCGCCCAGGCCATTGGACAGCCCTTCGTCGAAAACGGCTTCCTCACCCTGAAATGGGGTGATTTGCGCACCACCGGCGGATCGGCTCCCGTAAAACCTGTCTCCGTCAACTGGGACCAGCTAGCCTCCGGCCGCCACGCCTTCGACCTCGTCTCCATCGAAGGCCAGGTCGAGACCCAAGTCCGCGAACATTCCCAGGACGTCTATGTCATCTCCGCCGACGGCCATCTCTTCTCGGCAACGGTGCGATTCCCACTCGTCTTCGATCAGGGTGGAGCGCATCACACGCCGCCGCCCGTACCCCTGATCCCTGCCGGCACCACGGTCCGCGTAACCGGCGTTGCCATTCACGACGATGCGAACCCGTTCAACGGTCCCATGGCCTTTGGCATCCTGTTGCGCTCGGCTTCCGACGTCACCGTAGTCAAAAGCCCATCGCCTTTGAACGTTCGCAATTTGATTCTTCTGGTCACGGTGCTCCTTGTCTCGATGGCCGCCGGGGCAGCCTGGGTCCTCATGCTGAAGCGTAAGGTCCATCAGCAGACGGCTGCTCTCGCGGCGCAAAAGGAGGCTGAGGCGATCCTCGAGCGGAAACGCTCCCGCATCCTGGAAGACATCAACGGCAACCAGCCGCTCAATGCCATCCTCACCGAGATCGCAGAGCTCGCCTCTTTTCGTCTCGACGGCGCTCCATGTTGGTGCGAAGTCGGCGATGGCGTTCAGTTCGGAGCGGCTCCGGCATCGACTGAGGGCCTGCACCTCATCCGCCAGGAAATCCAGTCGCGCTCCGGCCCGTTGCACGGCATGCTGTTCGTCGCCATCGAGCCTCTGGCGCCCGCTTCCGCACGCGCTCAGGAAGCGCTTGCCATGGGCGCTTGGCTTGCCACGCTGGCCATTGAAACACGCGGTTTGTACACAGACTTGGTCCACCGCTCGGAGTTCGACCTGCTCACCGATGTCTTCAACCGCTTCTCGTTCGAGCGCCGCCTCGACGCCTTGATTCAGGAATCGCGGCAGACACATTCGTTGTTCGGCTTGATCTACATCGATCTCGACGAATTCAAACATGTCAACGATCAGTACGGCCACGCCGCGGGCGATCAATATCTGCGCCAATCGGCAGCACGCATGAAACGTCAATTGCGTCCGTCGGACATGCTCGCCCGCCTCGGAGGCGACGAGTTCGCTGTGCTGGTGGCCAACGTGCGCGGCTCAAGCGACGTCGACGACGTGGCCCAGCGGCTCGAGCGCTGCTTCCGTGAACCATTCGCTGTCGACGGATACACCATCGACGGCTCCTGCAGCGTTGGCTCTGCCCTTTATCCCGAAGACGGGGCAGACAAGGACAGCTTGCTCAGCACCGCCGACGCCGCCATGTACGTCAACAAGAAGATCAAGAAAGAAACGGGCCTGAAGGTTCGCGGTCTCTAATTCCATCGCCGACCTGAACACCTCGCCGGGCAACAGACCCCTGATTCTTTCCTGACCAGGCGCACTCCCTTCGCTCTCACCGATGCTGCAGTTGCGGATCTTGCGGCTCACTCTGGTCCGCTTGCGGCGGTATCGTCACCGTGACCGTGATTGGTGACTGCAGACGGAAGTTGACCACCGTCTCGGTGGGAATCGTCACCTGCTGCCCTCGCGTGGCCGCGTTCACGCCCGTACCTGCTGCTGCGCCCGCGAGTCCGCCAATCGCAGCTCCCTTGCCTCCACCCGCGATTGCGCCGATGATCGCTCCCAGAGCAGCTCCGCCTCCGGCCTTCTCCGCAGTGTTCTTGCCTCTGCCCTCGCCTGTTTTGTCAAAAGCATCCGTCACCAGGGAGACTCTCGCTCCTCGCACCGTCACTTCCGTCAACTCGATGCTCAGCAGCGCACTGCCCTTGAAGTGGGCGGCGTCGCGCGCATCCACTACGCGCCCCACCACCGGCGACCCGAGCGGGATAGCAACCACACCCTGCACCGCAATATCCCCGGCCACCGAGCCGTGAAACGCGTCGTTCGTCTGCGCTGTCTTGCTGTCGAGCGTCTCCGTAATGCGCACCGGCACCGTGGTCCCCTCTGGGATCGTCACCTGCTTGACCACCGGCTGCAGTGGTGGGGGGGGAGGAGGAGGCGGAGCGGGCTCCGGATTCGACTGCGCAACTTGCTGCTGCGGTGGAGGCTGCGGAGCGGGCTGAGCTTCGGCTTCATGCCGCTGCACCTTCTTCTGCGCCTTCTCGTGTTGCGGCTGTTTCGCTGGCTCAGGCGCAGCGGGCGGGATCGGGGCCGGAGCAGCCGCTGCCTGCTGGGCAGGTTCCACGGTCAGGTTGTTCACCACCGTTTTCACCCCCGCAACTGTGCCCGCGTCATTTCCTGCAAGCGCCCGAGATGCATCGTCGGTCACGCTGCCGCTGAGCGTCGCAATCCCATTGGCGACGCTCACCTGGATGCCCTGCTTGGCCAGCGCCGCTTCACCGCCGATCTTTGCCTGCACATCGGTAGCGATCTGCTGGTCGGTCCGCGCCGTTTGCTGCTTGCAGCCCGCTACAAACCCCAGAACAAGAACCAACATCGCGGCCGTCACGCGCCCCGCGCGCGCTCTCTGGGTAATCTCGCATTTCATCGGATGCCTTCCTTCCGCTGTAGCCGGCGTTTCCCCGACACGCTCCGTGTTGCCCATTAGACTCTTTTGCCCCCGCTTGGGTCTCAGGAATCGTACTCGGCGGATTCTCGTTTGGAAAAGAGA
>Ga0335071_10001674_pt1 | contig 23920 bp, 23 predicted proteins | sample Lox_Sample_15_FD_206724 | JGI IMG/M metagenome (GOLD analysis project Ga0335071, IMG submission 206724) | Soil microbial communities from Loxahatchee National Wildlife Refuge, Florida, United States - Lox_Sample_1.5 | ecosystem: Environmental > Terrestrial > Soil > Wetlands | place: USA... | reverse complement strand
GATTCCAGCACGGTCCGACTGGCCGGCCCGTCCCTCCCGGACGCGCGGGTGACCGGGCCGGCCGCCCGCGTGCTGAACACCCGCGCCGTCGCCGTCGGCGCATCCGCGGGCCTGTCCGCCGGCAGCTCTCCCGAGACGAACGCGGCCTGAAAGCGGATCGGCTCGCCGCTGCCCGCGCGCAGCAGGCCCACGCCGGGGGTGTTCGGCAATTGGTATGCGTCAGGCGTTCCCATCACCGCTCTCGATTCGGCGGCAGTCATGGTCTTCAGGCAGATCCGATAGGAGAGGTGGGCTTCCAGGCCGCGCAGGCGGCCCTCGTCGAGCCGCTGACTGGCCAGCAACAGATGCATGCCCAGCGACCGGCCGAGGCGGCCGATCGCGACGAACACGTCGGCGAACTCGGGGTGCTGGCTGAGCATTTCGGAGAACTCGTCGATGATGATCATCAACGTCGGCAGGGCGTCCAACCGGCCGCCGGCAAGGCGCGCGCCTTCGTAGGCCCCGACGCTGGCACAGCGTGCCGTTCGCAGCACCCGTTGCCTGCGGTCCATCTCACCGCCCAGCGCATCGCGCATGCGCGCCACCAGGGGCGCCTCGTCGGCGAGGTTGGTGACGACGGCCGCGACGTGCGGCGCCCGCGCCAAATCGAGAAACGTTGCGCCCCCTTTGAAGTCGATAAGCAGCAGATTGAGCGCTTCCGGTGAGTTCCGGGTCACCATCCCCAGCGCGATGGTGCGTAGCAGCTCAGACTTGCCCGACCCGGTGGCGCCCACGCAAAGCCCGTGCGGGCCCATACCGTTTTCCGCCGCTTCTTTGATGTCCAGTTCGAGGGGTGCGCCGTCGAGCGTCGTTCCCAGGGGAACTCGGAGCCGATCGCGGTGGTTTCTGCCGCGCGACAACGTAATCGGGTCGAAATCGGCGAGGTCGCCCAGCCCCACCAGATCCGGCCAGGCGCCGTTCGCCGCGCCCGCCGGGCCGACCCGGTATGCGGCGAGCCGGCGGGCACATGTCAGCGCGTCGACCAATTCCATCCGGTCGGGACACGGCAACGGTTGAGGTTCGTCACCCCGTCGGATCATCACCGCTGTGCCGTCGGGGCGGGCACCCACCTCGAGGAGGGTTGCTGCCGTGATAGCGCCGACGGTCGCGCGCTCGCCCAGGTCTACGACCACGATCGCGTGGGGTACCGCATCGCCGAGCGCACACTGTGCCTCCGCCAGGCTCCGATACACCATGCGGGCGGATCCCATGGCAGCGGTGGCGGTCGGATGTTGATTGTGCGGCAGCCACTTCAGCCACTCCCAGCGTTCTCGATTCGGATCACTGATCGCGCCGGCGATCAGCAACTGATCCGGAGGGTGCAGCACGGCCAGCTGGCAGATCACCGCGCGCAACAGTCCGCGTACCGCGGCCAAATCCCCCTCGATCGTCACCGTCCCAACCCCGAACATGCCGACCGTGACGGGCGCGTCCGCGACGACCGAATGCGCTTGGAGGAAGCGACGGAGCGCCTCCGCGGTGACGGGATCCGAGGGTTCACCGGCTGGACTCTCCGGGGCGACCAGGCGGGTGGAAAGCGGCCGTGTCCCGAGCCCGACGCGGGCGACGCAGAAATCGGGATCGGACGCTCTCCGCTCCCACATTCGCGGACCGCCGATCAACGTCCACAGCGTGTCGGGGTCGGGATGGCTCCACATCAGCGAAAAGCGCTGTGCGCTCGCTGTTTCGGTGACAGTCGCCCGAAGCCGGCTGAGGTATCCGAGGTACTCGAGGCGGTCGGCGTCGATGCCACGCCCCTGCCGTTGGCCACGCGCGGCGGCCACCGCCACCGATATCAGCGTCACCGCCGGGAAGGCCAGGAGAGTCGGACTGCGGGCGACGGTCGACCCCGAGAAGGAGGCGGCCGCCATCACCCCGAGACCCGCGATGGACACGACAACCGGTAGCCACCTGGGTGATCGGGGCGGCGGAGGGCTGGGCGGCGCCTCGACAGCGATGTCCGCCGTCGCGACCGCCGGTGGCAGGCGCCGCGCCACGGGCACGAAACACTGAGTCATCTCGGTCCCTCTCACCGTTGGGCGACGGTAAGCAGCGCCGAAATCGGTGGCAAGTCAGCTGTGGATAAGCGGACACCGCGAGATCGGGAACCGCTTACCGTGCCCCTAGTCCTACTGAAGGGGTCACCGTTGCCTGGATCCGCTCGGGGGCTGCGCCGCGTGTCGATCCACGCCGGCGCCGCCGTCGTCGACTTGGCCCTGCCGGCGGGCGTCCCGGTCGGCGTCCTGATGCCGTCGATCGTCGACATCCTCGACGGCCGCGGCGTCGAGGGTTCCGGTGCATCGGTGGCGACGCGCTACCAGCTGTCCCGGCCCGGCGCAACCGTTTTGACGGGAACGCTGGAGCAGAACGGCATCCGGGACGGTGAGGTGCTGGTTCTGACCGAGTCCGCTGACCCCCCGCCCGCTCCGCGCTACGAGGACCTGGCCGAGGCGGTGTCGGCGACGCTGGGCTCGACGGCCCGGCCCGGGAGCCACACCCGGCAAGCGGCCCGTCTGACCGGCGCGATCGCGGCGGGCGTCCTTACCGGCATCGGTGGGCTGGCGATCATCCGAAACGCGTTCAGCGCCAACGCCACCGGCGTCGCCGTCGGCGTCGGCGTCGCGGCAGCGGCCGGTTTGGTCGCCCTGCTCTGTGCCGCGATTGCGCGCCGCACGTATGGGGATACGATCGCCGGGCTGGCGCTCAGCGTGATCGCCACCGCATTCGCGGCGGTCGCCGGCTACCTCGCGGTGCCCGGTGTCCCCGGTCTCCCCAGCGTGGTGCTGGCCGCAACGGCGGGGGTCGCCACCTCGGTCTTGGCGATGCGCCTGTCGGGCTGCGGCGCCACGACATTGACCGCGATCTCCTGCACCGCGACCATTATCGCCGCCGCGGCGTTGGTTGGTGTGCTCACCGCCGCACCGCCGCGCGTCATTGGCTCGGTATCCGCGTTGATATCCCTGGGCCTGCTCGGTGTGGCGGCGCGGATGTCGATCGTTCTGGCCGGGTTATCACCTCACCTGCCGCCCGCACCGGGCCTGGACGCCAGGGCGGTCCGCGCCGACAGGTGGCTGACCAGTCTGCTCGCCGCGTTCGCTTCCGGGGCCGCCGTGGGTGCGGTGGTCACCGCGCTCGCCGGCGCACCGCGGCCGCAATACATCGCGTTCGGCGCCCTCACCGGCGCGTTGCTGCTGCTGCGCGCTCGCTCGGGCGACGGGAGAAGGGGGCCGGTGTTTGTCACATGCGGAACAGTCGTTATTGCAACGACTTTCGCCGTAGCCGCCCTCCGGATGTCCAATGCGGCGTGGACGGCCGCGATGACGGCGACGCTGGTTGCGGCCGCGATTTACCCGGGCTTTGTCGCTTCGGCGATATCGCCCTCACCCGTGGTGCGACGCGGCGTCGACGCGCTGGAGTGTCTGGGCCTGGCGGCGATGGTGCCCATGACGTGCTGGGTATGCGGCCTCTACAGCGCCGTTCGCGGATGGAATCTCACGTGAACGCATCCCGCCTCGCGCGCCTCTTGGCGGTATCGGCGCTTGCGGCCGTTTCTCAGCTGGGTATGCCGGCCGCACAGGCGGTTTCGCCGCCGGGTATCGACGACAAGTGGCTGCCCAAGCCGACGCTGCCGGCACCGCCATGGCCGACCCTGCAACGCGAGGTTTGCGCGACGATGACGACGGGCCCGGCAAAGGGCGGCGATCAACTCCCCGACCTCGTCGGCCTGCCCCGGGTCTGGCAGTTCACCCGCGGTGCGGGACAACGCGTCGCGGTCATCGACACCGGCGTCTCGCCCCACCCCCGGCTGCCCGACGTGGTGCCCGGCGGCGACTACGTATCAACCGGCGACGGCGCCGAGGATTGTGACGCGCATGGCACCCTGGTTGCGGGAATCATCGCGGCTGCAGCCGATCCCAAGGCCGACAGCTTCACCGGGGTGGCGCCCGAGGCCACCGTGATCGGCATCCGCCAGTCCAGTTCGAAATTCGCCCCCGCCGCCGAACGTTCCCGTACCGGAGTCGGCGACGTGGACACCATGGCCAAGGCCATCCGAACGGCCGCCGATCTCGGCGCATCGGTGGTCAACATCTCCTCCGTGGCCTGCGTTCCGGTGGGCTCGGCACTCGAGGACCGCGCGGTGGGCGCCGCGCTGGCGTACGCGGTTGACGTCAAGAACGCCGTCGTCGTGACCGCGGCGGGCAACACCGGCGGCACCGGCCAATGTCCGCGTCAGAGGCCCGATCCGACCTGGCAGACGCTCACGGTCGTGGCCAGTCCGGCCTGGTACGACGACTACGTGCTGACCGTGGGTTCCATCAACGCCGAAGGGGCACCGTCGGCGTTCACGCTTGCCGGGCCCTGGGTTGATGTCGCGGCCACCGGCGAGGAGGTGACTGCGCTTGGCGCACAACCGGTTTCGGGCACCGGTTACGCGGCGCCGGTGGTCAGTGGTTTGGCCGCGCTGATCCGGGCCCGCTTCCCCGCATTGACCGCGCGGCAGGTGATGCAGCGCATCGAGTCGACCGCCCACCACCCGCCCGCCGGGTGGGATCCGTTCGTGGGCAACGGCCCCATCGATGTGCTGGCGGCAGCGAGCACCGACTCCAGTCCGCCCGCAACCACCGCCAGACCCACACCGGCGCCCGTACCGATCGTCACGCCGCCGCCTCCACGCTCGCCGGATTCGCGCGCCCGCGGCATCGCGCTGCGCGGCGCGGCCATCTGCCTCGTTGCGGTGCTGGCATTGCTGGCAGCCGGGCGATTACGGGGCTCCGGCAACCGTGTCGCGCGCGACTGACGCGCTCTGCCTGCTCAGTTCCGGTCCCGACGGCAGGGCGGCCAACACCGGCCACGGCGCCGGAACCGGGGCCGCAAGACCGAGATCATGCGCCGCATCGTCGTCGTGGATCGCGAAGCGCACGCCGGTGTCGGCAACCAGGTAACGCGTGCCGACCCGGTTACCGGCCCGCACATAGGCACTCCGGCCGGGCGGCAGGAATACCGCGTCCAGCGCCGGACCGCGGCCATCGGCTTGGGAGAGGTTCACCGCCACGCGGCCGGCCGGCACCGGCAGGCCGCTGCCGATCAGAAACGCGATGTCGAAATCCCCGGATGGGTCGGGCCGCAACGTGACGCACAGGGTGCTGCCGCCGTCCAACTCCGGTGCCCGGTCGGGGAAACCGGCCACCGGTAGCGCGTTCGCGACCGCTGCGGCGCGGATCGCGTCGGGCGCGACGGTGATCGTGTTGGCGGTTCCTTGCGAATCGCTGAAGCGCAGGAGCTCGGCGGCGACCCGCCCGATCCGCTGGACCCCGGCGGGCAACACGACGTAAAACTCGTCGGCATCCCCACGCGGGATGCGCAGCACGCTGCCGACCGGAAATCCGGGCAGCCCGGGCGCCGCGGCGCCCAAGCCGCGAATCCGTGGAGTTTGGATCGGCGGGGCCTCGGGCACCGCGTTCAGCAACGCCTGCGACACGATCCGCGGCGCACGGCCCTCCAGCCGGAGTGCGCGCACCACCGCGGCATCGGCGAGGTCCACCACGGACCGCTCTCCGTTGAAAAGCAGGTAGGCCGGCGAACCCGAAGTGGGTGCGACCAGGAGCGCACGTCCGGAAGCGAGGCGGTGGGCCGGCGATTCGCCGGTAGGCCCGACGACGACGGTCGTCGCGCCAGTCCAGTCTGAATCGCAGATCGTCCAGGCCGACGCGTCCGTGGGCAGCGTTTCGCCGATGAACTGCGGCGCACCCGGAATACCGAGCAACGGACCGCGTTTGGTGCGGGCCAAATCGGACTCCTGCACGGGCTGCGGGTTGGCGGCCGTCGCCGCGATCAACCGCGCCGAGGCCAGATTCAGCACCGGGTGCCAGACATCGCCCACCCGCACGTACAGCGCCCCGGATTGTCGCCCCATGACGATCCGGGCCTGACCGAGATCCGCCTGCGGCCGCAGCAAACCCAGCAACGCGCATCCCGCCACCGCAATGGCCGCCACCGCGCACCCGACCGTGAGCGATGCGCTCTGGGTGCGCAGCGGTTCGTTCGCGGTGTGAATGTCCCGGCCCAGCAAGGCACACTCGAGGCGGCGCAGCAGGAATCGGTAACCGCTGACCTGTAGCCGGGTCGTCGGCGCGTGCAGCTGTGAACGGTCCAAAATACCCTCGGCGAATTTGTGGAATCCGTCTCCCCGCTCCAGTTAAGCCGCAGGTGGGCCGCCGCGGCTCCGTCCATCCACAGGGCAGCGAATTTTCTTCTCTTCGTTGGTTGCGGGTACCATCTCGGCGTGTCTTCCCACCGCTTAGGTCGCTGGGTGGGCCCGGGGGTTTCTGCAGTGCTCACCGCCGCCGGCCTGCTCCTCACCCCAACAGCGACGCCGGTCGCCGCCGCCGATGACTGCCCGGACGTCGAGGTCATCTTCGCCCGGGGCACCAACGAGCCACCCGGCCTGGGCCGTGTCGGCGACGCGTTCGTCGACTCGCTGCGCCAACAGACCGGCCTGAACATCCTGCCCTACGGGGTGAACTACGCGGCCAGCAAGCTGCAGCTGCATGGCGGTGACGGCGCCAACGACACCATCGACCGCGTCAAGAAGAGCGTGGAGAAGTGCCCGAACACCAAGATCGTGCTGGGCGGCTACTCGCAGGGCGCCTCGGTGATGGACATCGTGGCCGGGGTTCCCATCGGCGGCATCAACTGGGGCAACTCGCTGCCGCCGCAATACGCCAACGACATCGCGGCCGTCGCCACCTTCGGTGACATCGCCGACCGCGCCGGCGGAACGCTGCCGACCCAGAGCGCGCTGCTCGGGTCCAAGGCGATCGATCTGTGCAATCCGCAAGACCCGATCTGCCACGCGGGTCAGGGCAACGAGTGGAGCGGACACACCGAGGGCTACGTTCCCGCGTACACCACGCAGGCGGCGGCCTACGTCGCGTCCAGGCTGATGGCCGGGTCCAACCAGCAGGTGCCCGGCTACGGGCCCCAGTACGCGCCGCAAACGCCCGGATACGGCCCGCAAGCGCCCGGTTACGGGCCGCAGACCCCGGGTTCCGGCCCGTCGATGCCCGGAAACGTCCCGCCGCCCAACGCGCCGGCCACGCCGAATCCTCAAGCGCCGCTTGTCTAAATCGTTACCGGCGCTTGATCATGGGCCCGTAGCCTCGTTGTGTGAGGCTGATCCGCTTGGGGCTGACCGTCGCATTCCTTGCGGCGGTCGGGCTTTTCGTCGTCCCGAAGCTGTTGCCGCTGGCCTCGGCGTCGTGTCCCGACGTCGAGGTGGTGTTCGCCCGGGGCACCGACGAGCCGCCGGGCGTCGGGAAGGTGGGCCAGGCCTTCGTCAACTCGCTGCGCCAGGACACCCGTAAAAGCGTTGGCGCCTATGGGGTTAACTACCCCGCCAACAAGGACTTCCTGGCCGCCACCGACGGCGCTGACGACGCCAGCAACCACGTCCAGCAGATGGCCAACAACTGCCCGAAGACCAAGATGGTGCTCGGTGGGTACTCGCAGGGTGCGGCCGTCATCGACATCGTCACCGCCGCACCGCTTCCGGGCCTCGGCTTCCATCAGCCTCTGCCCGCCGTCGCCGCCGACCACGTCGCGGCCGTCGCCCTCTTCGGGAACCCGTCCGCCCGGGCGGGCGGGCTGATGAGCGCCCTGACCCCGGATTTCGACGGCAAAACCATCGACCTGTGCAACACCGGCGACCCGATCTGCTCCAACGGCAACAAGTGGAGCGCGCACCTGGGCTACGTGCCCGGATTGACCAACCAGGCCGCGAGTTTCGTCGCGGGCCGCGTCTAGTTTTGATGGTGGCGACCCGCATCGCCCGGCTACGCCGCGCTCGCGATCGCCACGAGCCCGACGGTGGCGACCCGCATCGCCCGGCTACGCCGCGCTCGCGATCGCCACTAGCCCGACGGTGGCGACCCGCATCGCCCGGCTACGCCGCGCTCGCGATCGCCACCAGCCCGACGGTGGCGACCCGCATCGCCCGGCTACGCCGCGCTCGCGATCGCCACTAGCCGGGCGTGCGGAGATCCCGCGTGATCAGAATCCGCGCGGCCAGTTGGTCGTCGGGCGGGTAATCGACGCCGACCATCGTCAACCCGTGCGCCGGCGCGGCGGCGAAGTCGCTGGAGCGGTCCGTGGCCGTAAGCAATTCGCGGCACCAGGACGCCGGGCGCCGGTGCTCGCCGACGGCCAGCAGCGCCCCGACCAGAGACCTCACCATCGACCAGCAGAACGCGTCGGCGGCGACGTGGGCGGTGATCAGGTCGCCGTGGCGTGACCAGTCCAACCGCTGCAGGTGGCGGATGGTGGTGGCGTTCTCCCGCTGGCGGCAGAACGCCGCGAAGTCGTGCAGCCCCACCAGGTCCCGCGACGCGGTGGCCATCGCGTCGATGTCCAGGTCGCGGGGCCAGGCGGTGACGTAACGCGCCAGCTGCGGCTCCACCCCGTAGGGCGCCGTCGATAGCCGGTACACATAATGGCGTCGCAGCGCCGAGAATCGGGCGTCGAAACCCGCTGGGGCGCGGGCGATGTCGAGCACCCGGACATCGGTGGGCAGGAATCGGCCCAGCCGGCGCACCAGCGGCAGGAACTCCGGCTCACCGGCGCGCGATGCGCGCGGGTACGCGTTCGCCAACGCATCGGCGGGAACGTCGACGTGGGCGACCTGTCCGGTGGCATGGACTCCCGTGTCGGTGCGCCCGGCCGCGCGCAGCCGCACCGGAACGCGGAAGACCGTCGTCAGCGCCTCGTCGACGACGCCGGCGACGGTCCGCTGCCCGGCCTGGGCCGCCCAGCCCGCGAATTCCGTTCCGTCATAAGCGATGTCGAGCCGCAGACGGACGCCGTCGTTAACTCTCGTCAGCCTCGTCGTCCGCCTCGGGGGCGGCCTCGGCTTCGGCCCTCGCGGCCACGGCCTTGTCGGCCTTCTCCTCGGCCTTGGCTTGGGCCTCCGTAGCCTCGGCCGCCTCGCCCTCCGCAGCCTCGGTCTCCGTGGCCTCGGTCTCGGCAGGTTCCACGACCTCCTCGGCCGTCGGGCCCTCCGCCGCCTCGGGCTCCACCGCAGCCTGCGGCGCCGCGGCTGCCGCCACGGGCGCGGCAGACTTCTTGGAAGCCTTCACCCGCCGCGCCCGATCGGCCTCCGACGTCACGGTCTTCTCCCGCACCAGCTCGATCACGGCCATCGGGGCGTTGTCGCCCTTGCGCGCCTCGACCTTGATGATGCGGGTGTAGCCGCCGTTGCGGTCGGCGAAGAACGGCCCGATCTCCTCGAACAAGGCGTGCACCACGTCCTTGTCGCGAATCTTCTTGAGAACCTCTCGGCGGTTGTGCAGCGTGCCCTTCTTGGCGTGCGTGATCAGCTTCTCCGCGTAGGGCCGCAGCGCACGGGCCTTCGGCTCGGTCGTCTTGATCCGGCCGTGCTCGAACAGCGACGTCGCCAGGTTGGCCAGTAGGGCCTTCTGGTGCGAAGACGACCCGCCGAGGCGAGGGCCCTTGGTGGGCTTGGGCATTGCTGTCGCTCCTGTCTAGATACTCAAAGCAAAGGCTTTAGAGCTGTTCGGTTTCCGCGTAGTCCTGGTCGTCGTAAGCAGCCTCGGTGGACCAGGTGCCGGTCGCGACGTCGTAGCCGGCGACCTCCGACGGGTCGAAGGTCGGCGGGCTGTCCTTGAGCGACAGGCCCAGCTGGTGCAGCTTGACCTTCACCTCGTCGATGGACTTCTGGCCGAAGTTGCGGATGTCGAGCAGGTCGGACTCGGTGCGGCTCACCAGCTCGCCGACGGTGTGCACGCCCTCGCGCTTGAGGCAGTTGTAGGACCGCACGGTCAGGTCCAGGTCGTCGATCGGCAGCGCGAACGACGCGATGTGGTCGGCCTCCGCCGGCGACGGCCCGATTTCGATGCCCTCGGCCTCGACGTTGAGTTCGCGTGCCAGGCCGAACAATTCGACCAGCGTCTTACCCGCCGACGCCAGCGCGTCGCGCGGGTTGATCGAGCTCTTGGTCTCCACGTCGAGGATCAGCTTGTCGAAGTCGGTGCGCTGCTCGACGCGGGTGGCGTCCACCTTGTAGGTGACCTTGAGCACCGGCGAGTAGATGGAATCGACCGGGATGCGGCCGATTTCGGCACCCGAGGCCCGGTTCTGCACCGCCGGGACGTAGCCGCGGCCGCGCTCGACGACGAGCTCGACCTCGAGCTTGCCCTTGTCGTTCAGGGTGGCGATGTGCATGCCGGGGTTGTGCACGGTCACACCGGCGGGCGGCACGATGTCGCCCGCGGTGACCTCGCCCGGGCCCTGCTTGCGCAGGTACATGGTGACCGGCTCGTCCTCCTCGGAGGACACGACCAGGCCCTTGAGGTTGAGGATGATGTCGGTGACGTCTTCCTTCACGCCGGGCACGGTGGTGAACTCGTGCAGCACGCCGTCGATGCGAATGCTGGTGACGGCCGCGCCGGGGATCGACGACAGCAGCGTGCGCCGCAGCGAATTGCCCAGGGTGTAACCGAATCCCGGCTCCAACGGCTCGATGACGAACTGGGACCGGGTGTCGGTGAGGACTTCCTCGGACAGTGTGGGTCGCTGTGAGATCAGCATGGTGTTTCTTCTTCTCCTTCTCGGCACCCGCTATTTGATGCCGCTGTGTTGTCCCGCTGCGACCCGCTACGCCCGGCTTCGCCGCGCTTGCGATCGCCGCGGGTTTTCGAGCCGGCCGGCTCGAAAGTCCTTACTTCGAGTAGTACTCGACGATCAGCTGCTCGGTGAGCGGCACGTCGATCTGCGCGCGCTCCGGCAGTTGGTGGATCAGGATGCGCTGACGCTCCCCCACGACCTGCAGCCAGCTCGGGAGCGGGCGGTCGCCCGCGGTCTCCCGCGCGATCTGGAACGGCACCGTGTTCAGCGAGCCGTCCCGCACGTCGACGATGTCGTACTGCGACACCCGGTAACTGGGGACGTCCACCTTCACGCCGTTGACGCTGAAGTGCCCGTGGCTCACCAGCTGGCGGGCCATCCGTCGGGTGCGCGCCAGACCGGCGCGGTAGACGACGTTGTCCAGCCTGCTCTCGAGGATCCGCAGCAACTCCTCACCCGTTTTGCCGGGCTGCCGCACGGCCTCCTCGTAGTAGCGGCGGAACTGCTTTTCCATCACGCCGTAGGTGAAGCGGGCCTTCTGCTTCTCCTGCAGCTGCAGCAGGTACTCGCTCTCCTTGATCCGCGCGCGGCCGTGCTGGCCCGGCGGGTAGGGGCGCTTCTCGAACGCCTGGTCGCCGCCGACGAGGTCGGTGCGCAGCCGGCGCGATTTGCGGGTGATGGGTCCGGTGTAACGAGCCATGATTCTTTCCCTAGACCCTTCTGCGCTTCGGCGGACGGCATCCGTTGTGCGGCTGCGGGGTGACGTCGGAGATGGCGCCGACCTCCAGGCCCGCCGCCTGCAGCGACCGGATCGCGGTCTCGCGGCCCGAGCCCGGGCCCTTCACGAACACGTCCACCTTCTTCACGCCGTGCTCCTGGGCCTTGCGCGCGGCGTTCTCCGCGGCCAGCTGAGCGGCGAAGGGGGTCGACTTACGCGAGCCCTTGAAGCCGACGTGCCCGGACGACGCCCAGGCGATGACGTTGCCCTGCGGGTCGGTGATGGTCACGATCGTGTTGTTGAAGGTGCTCTTGATGTGCGCGGCGCCGTGCGGAATGTTCTTCTTTTCCCGCTTACGGGTCTTGTGCTGCCCCTTCTTGGGGGCCGAGCCGCTTGCCTTCTTCGGTGGCATCGGTTACCTGGCCTTCTTCTTGCCTGCGATGGTGCGCTTGGGGCCCTTGCGGGTGCGCGCATTGGTCTTGGTCCGCTGGCCGCGCACCGGCAGGCCGCGGCGGTGCCGCAGACCCTGGTAGCAGCCGATCTCGATCTTGCGGCGGATGTCGGCCTGCACCTCCCGGCGCAGGTCACCCTCCACCTTCAGGTTGGCTTCGATGTAGTCGCGCAAGTGGGTCACCTGGTCATCGGTGAGGTCGCGGGTGCGCAGGTCCTTGTCGATGCCGGTGGCAGTGAGAATTTCGTTGGAACGGGTACGGCCGATGCCGTAGATGTAGGTCAGCGCGATCTCCATCCGCTTGTCACGCGGCAGATCGACGCCTACTAGTCGAGCCATAGGTGGCGTTTCCTCTTATCTCAAGCGGAGGTCTGATCCCAGCCCGTTCCCGCCCCAAAGTTTGAAGCGGGGCCCGGCCTCCGTCCGGGCGTGGATGAGCAGCGTATCCGCTCACTGGTGCTGGGAGGTCTGCATTCAGTTGTGTCGCGATCCCCGCTAGCCTTGACGCTGCTTGTGGCGCGGATCCGAGCAGATCACCATGACCCGCCCATGCCGACGGATCACCCTGCACTTGTCACAGATTGGCTTGACGCTCGGGTTCACCTTCACGGCTGGTCGATCCTGTTCTTGTCTACTCGTCAGTTATCGGTTCGGGCAGGTATCACTTGTACCGGTACACGATGCGGCCCCGGGACAGGTCGTAGGGAGACAACTCCACCACCACCCGGTCCTCAGGCAGGATGCGGATGTAGTGCTGCCGCATCTTGCCGCTGATGTGGGCGAGCACCTTGTGGCCGTTCTCCAGCTCAATGCGGAACATCGCATTGGGCAGGGGCTCGACCACGCGGCCCTCGACCTCGATGGCACCGTCCTTCTTGGCCATACTTGTCAGAAATCCTCGTCATTCGTTTCGTTCGCGTCAGCGCCCGGATCGGCGCGACGTACACACCGACTTCGAACGTGAGCCGGTGACAGGAAATTCCTAGGGACTGGGCACACAAAAAGTCGGCGCGGAAATCGCACCGTTGGTCAATGGTACCTGGTAATGGGCCCTACCCAAAATCGCCGCCGGAGAAATCGGCCCCGTCTTCACGACCTGCCGAACCGTGCCTGACGAGGGCATACTTGACGGCGATGAGCAGCGCCGCAGGCCCCACCGCCGAGCCCCGCAAACCCGTCCTGCTGACCGTCGACGACGACCCCTCGGTCTCGCGCGCGGTCGCCCGTGACCTGCGCCGCCAGTACGGTGACCGGCACCGGATCGTGCGCACCGAGTCGGGTCCCGACGCCCTGGAGACGCTCAAAGAGCTCAAGTTGCGGGGTGAGACGGTCGCGGTGCTCATCGCCGACTATCGGATGCCGCAGATGAGCGGCATCGAGTTTCTCGAGCAGGCGATGGACCTCTACCCGGCGGCCCGGCGCGTACTGCTGACCGCCTACGCCGACACCCACGCCGCCATTGATGCGATCAACGTCGTCGACCTCGACCACTACCTGCTTAAACCATGGGATCCGCCGCAGGAGAAGTTCTATCCCGTCATCGACGGGCTGCTGGACGCCTGGCGGGCGGCGCCGGAACACCCCATCCCGCACACCAAGGTGATCGGGCACCGGTGGTCGGCGCGGTCGTGGCAGGTCCGCGACTTCCTGGCCCGCAACGGCCTGCACTACTCGTGGTTCATGGCCGACGACCCCGACGGCGAGCGGTTGCTGAAGGCCGCCGGCGCGGATTGCCTGCGATTGCCGGTCGTCGTCACCGAGCGCGGCGACACCCTCGTCGAACCGACCGACGCGCAGCTGGCCGACACCCTGGGCCTCACCACCACGCCGTCACAGGAGTTCTACGACCTGATCGTCATCGGCGGCGGGCCCGCGGGCCTGGCCGCCGCCGTCTACGGCGCCTCGGAGGGGCTGCGCACGGTGCTGATCGAACGCACCGCGACGGGCGGTCAGGCCGGCCAGAGCTCGCGCATCGAGAACTACCTCGGCTTCCCCGACGGGGTGTCCGGCGGCCAGCTGGCCGAACGCGCGCGCAGGCAGGCCGAGAAGTTCGGCGCGGAGCTGATCACCGCCCGCGCCGCCACGGCGCTGGAGATCAACGGTTCCAAGCGCACCGTGCGGTTCGCCGACGGCGGCTCCGTCGACGCGCACGCGGTCATCCTGGCCACCGGCGTCGCGTATCGCCAGCTGAGCGCGGACGGATGCAACGAGCTGACCGGCCGCGGCGTCTACTACGGGGCGGCGGTCTCCATCGCAACGGAGTGCGCGGGCGAAGAGGTGTACGTGATCGGCGGGGCCAACTCGGCCGGGCAGGCCGCGATGTACCTGTCCCGCGAGGCGAAATCCGTGACCATCGCGGTGCGCGCCCCGTCGCTGGAGGCGTCGATGTCGTACTACCTGATCGAGCAGATCAAGCAGCGACCCAACATCACCGTCCGCACCTGCACCGAGGTGCAGCGCGCCGTCGGCGCCGACCACCTGGAACGGCTGACGCTGGTCGACAACCGCACCGGCGCCACCGAGGACGTCACCTGCGCCCGGATGTTCATCTTCATCGGCGCCGCGCCGCGCACCGAGTGGCTTGACGGGGTGGTCGCCCGCGACGACCGCGGCTTCGTCCTCACCGGCCCGCATCTGCGCAACGTGTGCGGCTGGACGCTGGACCGCCCGCCCCACCACCTGGAAACCAGCGTGCCGGGCGTGTTCGCCACCGGGGACGTGCGCGCCGAGTCCGCCAAACGCGTGGCGGCCGCCGTCGGCGAAGGATCGATGGCCGTGATGCTGGTGCACCGCTACCTCGCCGAAGCATGACAGCCGCCGAAGCATGACAGCCAAGATCCCCTGCGAGCCCGACGAGCTGCGCAGCCTGTTCCTCTTCGAGGCGCTCACCGACGAGCAACTTGCGGTGTTGTGCGCCAACGGGCACATCGAGAACTACGAACCGGGCCCGATCTGCGTCGAGGGTGAACCGGCGACCTGCTTGTACGTCCTGATCGAAGGCGAACTGGCGATGTCGAAGCTCTCCGGCGGCCAGGACATCGAAACCAATCGGACCTCGCAGCGCGGGGTTTACTGCGGCGCGTGGCGCGCGTTCACCGGTCAGCTGCACCGGCAGAGTTACGACGCGTCGGTGTCCGTCACGAAGCCGTCGCGCTTCTTCGTGCTCGACGCGCCCGCGTTCGCCCAGTTCATGAAGGACCAGTTCCCGATGGCCGTCCACCTGCTCGACGGGATGGCGGTCGGACAGGAGCGCACCCGCCGGATCATCGACAACCGCGAGAAGCTGCTCGCGCTGGGCCAGTTGTCCGCCGGGCTGACCCACCAGCTGAACAATCCCGCCGCGGCCACCGTCCGCGCGGCGTCCGAACTGCGGGAGCGGGTCGCCGGGATGCGGCAGAAACTCGCGATGCTCGCCGACGGCACCGTCACCCCGGAGGCGCTGCGGGCGCTGGTGCGCCTGCAGGAAGAGGTCGCTGCCCGGGTCGCCAAGTCCGCCTCGGCGAACATGACCGCGATCGAGACGGCCGACCTGGAGGACGCGGTCGGCGAATGGCTCGAGGACCACGGCGTCGAGGGCGGTTGGGATCTCGCACCCACCTTCGTCGAGGGCGGCATCGACACCGATTGGCTGGAACGCATTGCCGCGGCGACGGAGGACCTCGGTGCGTCGACGTCGCTGGAGAAAGCCGTCCGCTGGCTGACCTACACCGTCGAGGGCGAGCTGCTGCTGAACCAAATCCTCGAGGCCAGCAAGCGGATCTCGGCGCTGGTCGCCGATGCCAAACAGTATTCGCAGATGGACCGGGCCCCCTTCCAGGTGGCCGATGTGCACGAACTGCTGCACAGCACGCTCACGATGTTCGCCGATCGGTTGGGCCCGAACGCGAGAAAAGACACGGCCATCCGGGTGGTCAAGGAATTCGACCGGTCACTTCCCCAAATCCCTTGCTACCCAGGCGATCTCAACCAGGTGTGGACCAACATCATCGACAACGCCATCGCAGCGATGCGCCACAGCCCAGGTTCAAAGGGCGGCACGCTGACCATCCGCACCCGCCGGGAAGGCGAGAACATGGTGCGCGTCGAGATCTGCGACACCGGGCCGGGAGTGCCCGAGGACGTTCGCGAGCGCATCTTCGAGCCGTTCTTCACCACCAAACCGTTCGGCGAAGGCACCGGCCTGGGGCTGGATCTGGCGTTCAACATCGTCGTCAAGAAGCATCGCGGAGATCTGCGTGTGGAATCGGCGCCCGGCGATACGCGGTTCATCGTGTTGCTGCCGCTGGAGATGCCGCCGGCCGCCGACGTGACCGCCGGCCCGGAATAGCGGCACCACCGGGTCGGTTGGGAACAACCATGAGCGATGCAGCGAGCAAACCCGATCTCGGCCGGTTCGGATCGTTCGGACGCGGCGTGACGCCCCAGCAAGCCAAAGAAATCGAATCCCTGGGCTACGGCGCCGTCTGGGTGGGCGGTTCGCCGCCCGCCGAGCTGGCCTGGGTGGAGCCCCTCCTCGAGGCCACGACGACGTTGCAGGTGGCCACCGGCATCGTGAACATCTGGACGGCGGCCGCGGGGCCGGTGGCCGAGTCGTTCCACCGCATCGACAAGGCCTACCCGGGCCGCTTCCTGCTGGGCATCGGCGTCGGCCATCCCGAGGCGCACAGCGAGTACCGCAAACCCGCTGATGCGCTAGCCGCGCTCGTGGGTTACCTGGACGAGCTCGACGAGTACGGCGTGCCGGCCAACCGGCGCGTGGTGGCGGCCCTGGGTCCGCGGGTGCTGAAGCTGTCGGCCGAACGCGCCGCCGGCGCGCACCCGTACCTGACCACCCCCGAGCACACGGCGCAGGCCCGCGAGCTGATCGGACCGTCGGCGTTTCTGGCGCCCGAGCACAAGGTGGTGTTGACCACCGACGCCGAGAAGGCGCGTTCGGTGGGCCGCAGGGCGCTCGACATCTATTTCAACCTGGCCAATTACCGCAACAACTGGAAGCGGCTGGGCTTCTCCGACGAGGAGGTCACCCGCCCGGGAAGCGACCGGCTGGTCGACTCGGTGGTGGCCTACGGGACACCCGAAGAGATCGCGGCGCGGCTGAAACAGCACCTCGACGCGGGCGCCGACCACGTCCCCGTGCAGGTCCTCACCAAGGATGAAAACCTGGTCTCGGCGCTGGCCGAATTGGCGGGGCCGCTCGGACTGAGCTGACAGACATGGGGGGACACCGATGACCGAGGCAGTTGCACTGAAACCCGACCTGGGGCGGTTCGGCGTTTGGCTGCCCACTCGCTCGATCACGCCCGGCCTGGCCGCCGAGATCGAATCGCTCGGGTACGGCGCGGTGTGGATCGGCGGGTCGCCGGACGCGGAAATGGCCTGGGTCGACCCGGCCCTCGCGCAGACCACTTCGTTGCAACTGGCGACCGGGATCGTCAACATCTGGTCGGCGCCGGCGGCGGCGGTGGCCGAGTCGTACGCGCGCATCGAAAGCGCCCACCCGGGGCGGTTCCTGCTCGGCATCGGGGTGGGCCACCGCGAGCACACCGAGGAGTACGTCAAGCCCTACGACGCCCTGGTCGGCTACCTCGACGCGCTCGACGCCGCGATGGTGCCGACCAGCCGGCGGGTGCTGGCGGCGCTCGGGCCGCGCGTGTTGCGGCTGGCCGCGGAACGCAGCGCCGGCGCCCACCCGTACCTGACCACCCCGGAACACACGACCAAGGCGCGCGAGCAGGTGGGAAAGTCGGTGTTTCTGGCGCCGGAGCACAAGGTGGTACTGACGACCGACGCGAACGAGGCCCGCGCCATCGGCCGCAAGACCGCCGACCGGTACCTGGAGCTGAGCAACTACGTCAACAACTGGCTGCGGCTCGGGTTCACCCAGGATGACGTGCGCAAGCCCGGCAGCGACAAGCTGATCGACGCGGTCGTGGCCCATGGCACCCCGGAGGCCATCGCGCGACGACTCGGTGAACATTGCGACGCCGGCGCCGACCACGTGGCGATCCAGGTGCTCGGCGCGACGAACGGGGAGGCGCTGGTGTCGGCGCTGCGCGAGCTGGCCGGCCCATTGGGTCTAACTCCCCCAAACTGATCACCCCGCTCGGTTAGGGTGGGTGACCATGCGATTGCTGGTCACCGGTGGAGCCGGCTTCATCGGCGCGAACTTCGTGCACAGCACGGTGCGGGAACACCCCGAGGATTCCGTGACGGTGCTCGACGCCTTCACCTATGCCGGGCGGCGCGAGTCGCTGGCCGACGTCGCGGACGCCATCAGGGTGGTGGAGGGCGACATCACCGACGCCGCGCTGGTCTCCCGCCTGGTCGCCGAGTCCGACGCCGTGGTGCATTTCGCCGCCGAGACCCACGTGGACAACTCCCTGGAAGACCCGTGGACGTCCCTGCAGACCAACGTGGTCGGGACCTACGCGATCCTCGAGGCGGTGCGGCGGCACGATGTCCGGCTGCACCACGTCTCCACCGACGAGGTCTACGGCGACCTGGAGCTCGACGACCCGCAGCGGTTCACGGAGTCCACTCCCTACAACCCGTCGAGCCCCTACTCGGCGACCAAGGCCGCCAGCGACCTGCTGGTCCGGGCCTGGGTGCGGTCCTACGGCGTGCGCGCGACGATCTCCAACTGCTCCAACAACTACGGGCCGTATCAGCACGTCGAGAAGTTCATCCCGCGCCAGATCACCAACGTGCTCACCGGGCGCCGCCCCAAGCTGTACGGCGCGGGCGCCAACGTTCGGGACTGGATCCACGTCGAGGACCACAACAGCGCGGTCCGGCGAATCCTGGAAAAGGGTGAGAACGGCCGGACCTACCTCATCGCCGCCGAGGGCGAGCGCGACAACCTCAGCGTGCTACGCACCCTGCTGAAGATGATGGGACGCGACCCCGACGACTTCGACCATGTCACCGACCGCGTCGGCCACGACTTACGGTACGCCATCGACCCGACGTCGCTGTACAACGAATTGGGTTGGACGCCAAAGCATGCCAACTTCGAGGAGGGCCTGCGCGCCACCGTCGACTGGTATCGCGCGAACGAGTCGTGGTGGCGGCCGCTCAAGGACGCCGCCGAGGCCCGCTACGAAGAACGCGGTCAGTGACATGCCGGTGCGCGAGCTCAAAGTCCCCGGCGCCTGGGAGATCACCCCGGCCGTCCACGGCGATTCGCGCGGCCTGTTTTTCGAATGGTTCACCGACCGCGGGTTCAGCGGCTTCGCCGGCCATCGGCTGGACGTCCGGCAGGCCAACTGCTCGGTGTCATCGGCGGGCGTGCTGCGCGGCCTGCACTACGCCCAGGTGCCCCCGAGCCAGGCGAAATACGTGACCTGCGTGTCCGGTTCGGTGTTCGACGTGGTCGTCGACATCCGCGTCGGCTCACCGACTTTCGGGCAATGGGACTCGGTTCTGCTCGACGAAAGGGACCGCAGGACCATCTACATCTCCGAGGGCCTCGGGCACGCATTCCTTGCGCTGCAAGACAATTCAACCGTCATGTACCTGTGCTCGGCGGAATACAACCCGCAACGCGAGCACACCATCTGCGCGACGGATCCGGAGCTGGCGATCGACTGGCCGCTGGTCGACGGCGCCGCTCCCAGCCTGTCCGACCGCGACGCCGCGGCGCCCCCCCTGGCCGAGGTGCGCGCCTCGGGCCTCCTGCCCACTTGGGAGGAGACGCAGGCGTTCGTGGCCGGCTTGCGCGACAAGTAGGCGAGTATCCTTCCCCAATGGCGTCGAGCTTCTCGGGCAAGATCGCATTCGTCACCGGCGGCGCGTCCGGCATCGGCGCCGCGCTGGCCACCAAGCTGGTCGACGGGGACGCCGAGGTCTGGATCGCCGATCGCCAACCCGGGGCGGCACAGGAGCTGGCGCAACGCTTGAACGACGGTGGCGCGAAGGCGCACGGGATCGAGCTCGATGTGCGCGACTACGCTGCGTTTGAAAGCGCCGTCGCCGAGGCGGTACAGCGGTCCGGGCGCATCGACTATCTGTTCAACAACGCCGGCATCGGGGTGGGCGGCGAGGTCGACTCGTACACGCTCGACGACTGGAACGACGTCTTCGACGTGAACCTGCACGGCGCGGCGCACGGCATCCAAGCGGTGTATCCGGTCATGATTCGGCAGCGCTCGGGCCACATCGTGAACACGGCCTCGATGGCGGGCCTCCTCCCCTCTCCCGGCGCCGTGAGCTACACCGCCACCAAACACGCCGTCGTTGCGATCTCGAGGGCGTTGCGGCTGGAGGCCGAGCGCCACGGGGTCAACGTGTCGGTGCTGTGCCCCGGCGCGATCCGGACCCCGATCCTCACCGGCGGCAAGTACGGACGCATGACGAAGACCGGTGCCAGCGACGAGGCGCTGCTCAAATTCTGGGAGCCGATGCGGCCGATGGCACCCGAAAAGTTCGCCGAGCGGGTCCTTCGCGCCGTGTCGCGTGGCGACGCGATCATTATCGTGCCGGCCTGGTGGAGGGCCTTGTGGTATCTGGACCGCCTCTCGCCCGCCGTCTCGATGTGGATTGCGAGGCTGACGCTCAAGCGCATGCGGGAAATGGACTCAACCGCCTAGGCATTTGCGATTGCGATGGCTTCGAGCCATACCCGAATTCGCTCGAAAACAAGCACTTTCGCCAGAAGGTAGCGCTACTATCCGCCTGTCGCTGTTCGAGCCGCGACCGCTTCACGTGAGCCATTGCGGGGGGTCGGATGTCGTTTCTCATTGCGGTGCCGGAGGCAATGACCGATGCCGCAAGAAGTTTGGCAAGCATAGGCGCCGCGATCCGCGCGGCCCACGGGGCGGCGGCGCTGCCCACGACCGAGGTCCTCGCGGCCGCCGGCGATGAGGTGTCGACCGCGATCGCGGCGACGTTTTCGCGGTACGCCTCGGCACATCAGGCGCTGAGCGCGCGGGCCGCGGCGTTTCACAGCCGCTTGGTGGGGGCCCTCGACGCGGGTGCGGGCGCCTATGCGGCCACCGACGCCGCGAACGCCACACCGCTGCAGACCCTCGAGCAAGACGTGCTGGGGCTGATCAACGCGCCGACCAACACGCTGCTGGGCCGTCCCCTGATCGGCAACGGCGCCAACGGCATAACCAACGCCCAAGGGGTCGGGACGCCCGGCGGCGCCGGCGGGCTCCTGTCCGGAAACGGTGGCAACGGTGGCAACAGCACCGCCGCCGCAGCGCCGGGTGGCGCCGGCGGTTCCGCCGGGCTGTGGGGCAACGGCGGAGACGGTGGGGCCGGTGGGCCCGCCGCGCTTGGCGGCGCCGGCGGCCGGGGCGGCTTGTTGGGGGGCTTGGCCGGGGCCACCGGCGCCCCCGGCCTGGCCACGATCCCCATCACGGTGCAAAACAACGACATCATGGCCAACCTCTCGGTGGGCGCGGGACCGACAGTGTCCGTGGTGGTCGACACCGGGTCGCGGGGCCTCATTCTCCCGCCCCAAGATGTGAACACGGCGACCCTCGGCGCGCCCACCGGTAGCGGCAGCGTCGTGTACGGCGAACCCGGCGATACCTTGACCGTGAACTACAACACCTATATGACCACGGTGAATTTCGGGAACGGAATCGTCACCCAGCCGACCACCGTCGCCGTGGCCACTTCCGCAACCCAAACCGTTGATCTTATCTTTACGAGTTCAGTTCCAACTTCGGAAGTACCGGCCATCCTGGGCGTTGGGGTCAATCCCGGCGGACCACTCAGCAGCAGCCCCGTGACGGCGTTGCCGGGCAGTTTCGGTCAGGGTGTGCTGATCGACGAGCCCAACGGCGTCATGCAGTTCGGAACCAACCCGTTACCCTCCTATGCCTCGGTCACCGGGGCCCCGGTTACCAACCTGGATGTCCGCATCAATACCGGTGCGCTCCAATCGACTTCCGACGCGTTCATCGATTCCGGTGGTTTGTACGGGGCCGTCCCGTCAGCCCTCAACCCTCCGGATACCGGCGGATACGTGACTTCGGGAACGACGATTTCGGTCTACACCACCAACGGGACGCTGCTGTACACGACGACGGCCGGGTCGCAACAGACCCCGGTCGTGTCGAGCCTTTTCGGCGGCGACTTCAATACCGGAATCACTCCCTTCCTGGAGGATCCGATCTACCTCTCGTACAGCCCAAGCGGCTCCGGGACAATGATTTTCGATACCTGAGCCGGCCGACTGGTTGCCAACGCCGCCGCCCACAGCGCCACGCACAGCACCTCGGCGACCACGCTGAGCGCGGCGTGGGGCGACGGCTCCCACCCTCGTTCGGAGAAGCCGAAGAGCCCGACGGTCCTCGACAGGACGAAGGCCACCAGGGAGCCGCCGGCCATCGCGGCGGCGGCCCACGATAGCCACCAGGGTCCGCCCGCGGCGATCAGCAGGGCCAGCGAAAACGATACGCTGGCCTGGACCAGGAAGGCGGTGCCGATCATCGGAATGTGCTGGTAGCCGTGGATGTACAGGTAGGCATGGCTGAAGGCGCTGACGGCGAGTGCGGCGGCCAGTCCGAGCCGAAGCAAGAGTTTCATTGCAGCGTAGTCTCTTTCAGTGCCAGGGCGGTCTGCCCCTTGGTGTAGTTGACCTCGCGAATCCCCAGGACGTCGCGCAGCTTGCCGGCCGGCAGCGTGACCGGCTTGGGCGCCGGTCCGTCGCCGGGGTGCGGCAGCGGGTAGGCGGTCGTCGTGCCGCTGTAGAACGTGACATTGCCCTCCGTCTTGGAAAACAGTTGGTGCACATGACCGTTCAGGCAGGTGACCGACGAGAAGCGGCGCAGGTAGCTCAGCGCCTGGGCGGCGTCGTCGGTGCCCCACCCCCAGTCCGGGTACATCGCGAACAGCGGGATGTGGCTGAACACGATGATGGGGGTATCGTTCGAAAGCCCCGCGACGTCCTTCTCGACGAACGCCAGCTGATCGGTGCCCAGATGCCCAAGCTTCTTCAGGTTCAACGTGTTCACCAGGGCGATCACGTGGACGCCGGCGATGTCGAAGCTGTACCAGCCGTCGCCGGCGGTTCCCGCACCGAAGACGCTCCGGTACTTCTGTCCCGCGTCGTCGACCGAATCGTGTTCGCCGGGCACCGTGAAGATGTGCGGCGTTTGCAGCTTGGTCATCATCTGCTTCACCTGGTCGAACTGCTCGGGGCTGGACAGGTGTGTGAGGTCGCCGGTGTGGATGACGAAATCCGGTGTGTAGCCGAGGTTGTTGATCTCATCGATCGCGTGGCCGAACGTGCCGGCGACGTCCGGATTCGGCGGACCGGAGAAGCCGATGTGGCTGTCGCTCACCTGGGCGAAGCGCAGCGTCGGCCGGGCCTGGGCGCGCTCGGCCGCCGCCGTGCCGGCGACGTGCGAGATGACCTCGCCGCCCACGACGGCCAACCCGACCGCGGCGCCGAACCACGCCGAGTGCCGGATGAGCTGGCGGCGGGTCATCGTGTTCGGGTCGTCGGCGCGGGTCATCCCGTCACCACCACGGTGCCGTGCATCATCGGATGAATCGAGCAGACGTAGTCGAACTTTCCCGCCGTCGGGAAGGTGTGCGAATACGTGGCTCCGGTGCCCATCCCGGGCGAGTGAAACGAACCGTCGCTCGCGGCCACCGTGTGCGGTTCTTCGTCGCGGTTGGTCCACGTGACGGTGGCGCCCGCCTTGACGGTCAAGGTGGCGGGTGCGAACGCGAAGTTGTCGATGGTGACCTGGTCGCCGGCGGCGGCCGCCGGCGAACCGGTTGCCGACGGCGGGCCCGCCGGTGCGCCCGGCATGGCAGGCATTCCGCTCATGCCCGGCATTCCGGGCGTCCCACTGGCACCCGCTCCGAAGGTGACCGACGGCTGCGCGGCGGGCGGCGAAGACGAGCAGCCGGCCAGGACCATGCTGACGGCCAGCAGCCCGATCGAGTGTTTTCGAAATCTCGCGATGTCCATGCCCAGAGATAGGCCCATGGGTTACACGCCGCGACCATGAGGCGACCCGGGAGCGGTATCGCCGGTGATACCAAGTTTGCGGGACATGTGCGGGCACCCTGCGTGGTGCGGATGTGTCCAGCGTGACCGGGGACGACCC
>Ga0335071_10001671_pt1 | contig 23928 bp, 17 predicted proteins | sample Lox_Sample_15_FD_206724 | JGI IMG/M metagenome (GOLD analysis project Ga0335071, IMG submission 206724) | Soil microbial communities from Loxahatchee National Wildlife Refuge, Florida, United States - Lox_Sample_1.5 | ecosystem: Environmental > Terrestrial > Soil > Wetlands | place: USA... | reverse complement strand
CCGTCACCGTCACCGCTCCTGCCGTGCCCGCCGGCGTCGTTGCCGTGATCTGCGTACCACTCACCACCACCACGTTCGTCGCCGCGTTGCTCCCAAACGTCACCGTCGCGCCCGTGGCAAAGTTCGTCCCCGTGATCGTCACCGAGGTACCGCCCGCCGTCGTTCCCGTGTTCGGCGACACACTCGTCACCGTCGCCGGAACATCGTAGGTGTACCCGTTCGTCAGACTACCGGCTTGCCCGTTTACGGTTACCGTGACCGTCACCGCTCCCGCACTCCCGGCCGGCGTCGTGGCCGCGATCTGCGTCGCGCTCACCACCACCACGTTCGTCGCTGAGTTGCTCCCAAACATCACCGTCGCTCCCGCAGCGAAGTTCGTCCCCGTGATCGTTACCGGCGTACCGCCGGCGATCGGACCGCCGCCAGGCGACACGCTGGTCACTGTGGGCACAGGCACCTGGGGAGGTTGGGTGTTCGCTGCGACAATGTTGGAATAACCGCTCAAGTTGCCAGCGGCATCGGTCGCGCGCACGCGATAGTAATAGGTCGTGGATGGAGTCAGCCCCGTGTCGTTGTAGGCCGTTCCAATTGTGGTTGCAATCTGTGCGAAGTTTGAGCATCCAACTCCCTGGCAGCGTTCCACCAGGTAACCAGTCACACCGACATTGTCCGTAGAAGCGGTCCAAATGAGATCGATCTCCGTTGACGACGAATTTGAAGGCCCATCGCTGCCGGGAGGCAGAGAGCCATCCGGCGTCGAGGGCGGATCCACCGCTACCACAGCGGACTGCCACGTGGCGGAAGTGCTGAGGCCAAATGTGGCGGCGTAAGCACTTGGAGGCGCAGCGATCTCGTTTTCGGAATCGAGGAAGTTGGAAGAGGCCACGGGCTGGGGTGTGAAGCCTGTACCCGAAGTAAAAGTTTCCGCAACCGAGCTTTTCGCAAAGCCAATCAATAGATCATTGACACTCGTCGTGGTAATGGTTGGGCTCGTGACATTGAGCGACTGAGTGCCCGCGTCATCACCTATCGTCGAGATAGCATCAATGGGCGCGGGAATATTCGAACCTTGCACAACGAAGATCGAGATGACGAGCGACTGTGCGGCCGAAAGCGTAAGTGTGAAGGTGTGCCCCGGGCCGACGGTGGGATTTTTGGCGTACCAGATCTGTGAACGTAGATCGAATCCGGTGCTGGTGTTAGTCGGGCCTGCGGCCGAAATCCAAGTGTTGTTGTAACTATCCGACGGAGTCATCGTGACGCCGGCGTGGGAAGAAGCAAACACGACGAGCAAATCGCCGCCAGTGCTATCGAAGGCGGCCGTGGTGTGTACTGTCTGGGCGGTAGAATTGATGTAGCCCTGGGTGGCTTGAACGATTGGGCCGGGACCCATCAAATTCGAAGGGGGTGTGGGCGGCGTCGTGTCCGTGCCGCCGGTGCTTGCGGCGCGGAAAGCCACCATCTGCATGACCCACTGTCCCGTGGGATTGAGTCCAGCGCTGGCACTGTAACTTCCGGTAGCTACAACAGCGCGATCTTCAGCGATGTCAGCATCGGGAGCGGTGAGCATACGGCTGGTAAAGCCCGCGCCAGGACCCGAAGTGATGCTGGTGACGGTGTTGGCGGCGAACAGCAGGTCGTTCGCATTGGTGGTCGTTACAGCAGGCGTGGAGCTGGTGGTGCTACTGCCCGTACCGGCGATGGTCACGTCCACCGGATTATTTGGGTCCGCGCCGTAATATTCCAGAATTCGGACGTCAGGGTATGCTGCCGCGGTACTAAAGGTGACTTTGACGGTGTTGGCACCCGCCGCCGACGCCGGAATGTTAGCGAAATAATAGATGGCTTGAGAAAGAGCGGTGCCGACCCGCGTCGGTCCGATGGCCAGGGTATAGTTGTTCCCGTTGCTGTCAACCACCGAACTGATGTTGGCAGTCGCATCGTTCCAGCCAACGACTACAACGTTGAGGTCACCTGCGGTTTGGGGGCCCTGGTAAGTGACACTTACGGACGTGGGTGAAGATTGCGGGGTGGCATAGTTCCCCTGAATATAGGTAATGGTCCCGTTTCCAAATCCCCCGATCGTATAGTCGCCTGTGGCAACTGCGCTGTTGTTCAGACCGGCTACAACGGCGATTGCCTTGATCTCGGTGTTTCCCGTAACGTTGATTGGTGTGGTGTATCTCGTTGAAGAAGTGGTCGGAGTGCTCCCATCCAAGGTGTAGTAAATCGCGGCGCCCGATGTGGAATCGGAGAGGGAGACGTTCTGAGCGGAAGCGTAGCCTCCAGGCCCTGGATTGAAAGTCGGAGGCGCGGCAGACGGAGGAAGGCTGAGCAAGCCGTAGACGGTGACGGCATTGACTCCGCCGACGTACACCTTGCCATTTGCGACGGTGGGCACCACAAATTTGACCGCATTGGGGCCCTGGTCGCGAGCGCCTGTAGCCTGACTGCTATCCCAGAGTTCATTTCCAAGATTGTTCGGGTCAAAAGCGTACAAAACGGCCGGACCCGTAGCCGCGCCGTTCGTTCCACTCTTGGAGGAGTCGACCGCCCAGATGATGCCGTTCGAAGTGCCAGCGGCAGAAACGGCAGGAGTGAGGCCCGGAAAGGCGATGGTGGCATTGGATTGGGAGCTGGGATTGGTGAAAAACGTATCATTCGATGTATTGAAGGTAAATGCTTGGAGGGGAGAGCCCGCGGCACCAATGTAGAAGGTGTTCTGCCAAAAGGTGCCCGACGAGGCGATCTGGCTGCCCAAAGACCAGTTCTGGACGGTCTGAGTATTATCGCCAGTGTGGTAGTGCCCCATGAGGTCGCGGTTGACGAGGTAGAGGATTCCCCCCTTGCCGCCACCGATCAGCAGATGCGGGTAGGGTCCGGAAACGGAGTCCAGCAGGGTGACCGCACCGCCCTGACCCAGGTCGATGTTGTTCGCGCCGAGGGATTGTTGATTGTCGGGTGTAAACCAGTCGGAAACCGTCAATCCACTTGCAGTGCTGAGCTTCAGAAAGCTGTCCGAGAATTCCGTGTTCCCGTCGTACGTGCCATTGCTACTGATCACAAAAAGATTGTTGCTGCTATCGAAAACCGGCGCGCTTCCGGACATCCAGATCCCGCCACCATCGCTGTTGGGCGTGGTGCAATACGCGCTGGCGAACGCCATAGTGGAGGCGTTGTAACCGACGATCCATCCGTGCCAGGGAGCATTATCGCCATGCGACCCCGATGCGATATAGACGATGCCATTAACGAGCGCCAAACCCGGCCTCTGGTTTTGGCGAAGCGCAATATAGGGCAGCCTCCCCCCGGACGATCCATTTCCAGTTCCCGAGACCGACGCGCTGATGACTACCGGAGAGCTCGCGGATTCCGTCCCGTCCGCGAGATTCAAGCGATGAAGGCGTTGGTAGTACTGACCGGCCTCTTTTGTTTTGGAGACCACAAACAAATGCTTGGTAGCCGGATCGATGACCGGAGTCGAGGTGATTCCGATTTCCGTCGGGATATCCCCGGTTTCCCCGGTATCGGCGGGAGGGACCGTCGTCGCTCCGGAAGCCGCACCATACGCCGACGTCAGCATGGAGGCTTTCCAATATTGCGTACACGTGGTTCCGCTGCCGTTATCGGCATCGAACGCGTAAACACTGTCATGCTGGGTTACGACGATGATGATGTTGTGAATGCCACCGCCAATCGAAACGTTGGCGACCCACAAAGGCTGGGCATAAACGCTGCCATCCACGGGGCAAGAGAAAATCTTGCCGAACGAAGAAGTGTTCACATTGGACGTGTTCAGCAAATATTCGTGGCCGTTGATCGAGGTCCGGGTCCCATCATTCCGGTACGTGAAGACCCCGGCCAGATCGGTTACGCCGATGCTCGCGGTGGCGGTTTTCGTTGGGTCCGCCACGCTCGTAGCAGTGACCAAATAAACGCCCGCGACGGTTGGCGCGGTGTAGTTCACAGTGGTAGAAGTCGCGCCGGCCAGCGTTCCGCACGTACTGCCCGAGCAAGCCGAGCCCGAAACACTCCAAGTCACACCCTTATTGGAGGAATCATTCGCGACGGTGGCAGCCAAAAGAATGGATTGCGAAACCGTTAGCCCGTAGGACGCGGGGCTAATCGCCACACTGATTTGAGTTTGTGGGAGGGCCGCCGGCGGGAGGGCTAATGCGATCCCTAGAACACCCACAACGAGCAGACTCGCATACGAAAAGCGAGTAGCATTCAGGCTCAGATAAACGTGCTTCTTCATGAAAACTCCAGACATTCGTTTGGAAGAATGGACCCGCTTGCTCCCGGGATTGGAAGAAATCCTTTGAGCGACCGCCACACACCATGAGTGTGCAATATTGGGCATCTCTGAACCCAAAATAAGCAATCTGTCTGCCTATCCAAAATGCGGTAAGCCTCCGGTGGTCTAACAATAATTCCATATATTTCAATCACTTACAAAATAAATGGGCGTTTACACACAGGGAGAACTGGAAAAAGAAGTGCAAAGTCACGTCGCAGGAGGGAAATGATTTAGCCCGGCTAAAACCGCGGCTGGCCTTGAGGGTTGCCCTCGGTACAGAGGCGTCTTGGGGACTACGGAACACTGTCAGGCCCCCGCAGGCGGAGCTCACCTCGGCTAGGCTTAGCCGAGCGGGTCCAATCCTAGGGCGAATCCAGACTAGTCTTGAACTTTCAATAGCTTATGGGGTTTTTGATCGGGCAACAGGTGGGTGGGCACTAAAGGCAGGCCGGGGGGTTCTTGGTGACGAGGGTAAAGAGAGGGTAAAGAAAGGAGGGAAATGTGACTGCGGGGCAATTACACGATTTGTTAGGTCTCGAATCCTCCTTCCCGGAAGTGAATGGAACTACCGTGGCGCAAATTCAGGGGCTACTCGGCTGTCCAATTCATACACCAGGCGATCTCCATCCAAGACCGCATAGGCGATGCGTGCCCGTTCCTTGTCGGGACCTTCGATCACCCAATCCCCGTTTTTCTGAAGCAACTTCATCTGGCTGCGTGCGCGCCACCATTGGTCAACTTCCCGCGGCAGCACAGACCAGATCTTTTCGCGAGAAACCATCTCTCGCAAATGGTGTAGCAGCGACTCATACAATTGCTGCTGCCGTGAACTGAGCAAGTAATCCGGATGAGAAAGAATGCTGATCAGACCATTTCGCTGGCGAAGGAGTCCGATTTGCTGCTTCCAAATCGAAACTGAGTCGTCGCTCATGATGTGGAAGATGGAGTAGTCTTCGCTGGTGGTCAGCGGGATTTCCAGAACATCCCCCACAAAAAATGGAAAGACCGTGCAGCAGCCTCCGCGTTGCGGTTCGAGATGAGCCACATTGGGGGCGGACATGTCGTAGGAAAAATCATAAGCGTCGTACCAATCCAGGTTGCGGTACATAGAGCCCGCGCGAAAACCTTTTGCGCCATACCGCCGGCAATATTCGTTGATCTTTTTCGCTCGACGGAGGAACTCCTGGCGCTCTGCGTAGAGAAGCCCGTCGTGATTTAGATCGTGGATATTGAATTCACACCCACGACTGACAATGCTCTGCACGTACGAATCCGGTACCGGATAACGGGATTCTGGAACGACCTGGAATGACGCTTTGAATCCGTACGAGTCATCGAGGTCCATCAACTGAGAAGAGAAGTCACGACCCGCCGATGTTTCGACGTCATGGGTCAGAGTCAGGCAATTCGACGCGCCGTTTGGCCAAAACCAGATAAAGGGCAGACGCTGGCATCCAGCGGCTGCCATCGATAGTCGGAGCAATTTTTCGTGGAGCGTATCGACGGTAAAATCCACAGGCCAGGCAGGAAATGGCCTGTTTTTCCACCCGCTGAGATATAGCCTCTGCAGTTTGCGACGAAGTGCGACGGGGATCTCCTGCCGCAGGGAGTAGTAGGATTTGAGGACCCAACCTTGAGAGAAGAACTTTTCCAGACCTGGCGTGAGGCTGGGTTCATAGCGCTCGCGGCGCAAGTTCTCGATCACCACGCCGGGATCGAACGGCAGATGAAGTTCAGCTCCGCCTCGCTGGACTCCCGCATACGCATCAAATTTCTTTGACTTTTCAATATTGCTGGAGACACCCGCTGCACATTGCCCGTAGCAAATGGTTTCCGCGCCAAACTGAAAGAACCCGGCCTCCGTCGAAGACTGGGCAATGGAGATGCGCCCAAGGGTCTCCGGCGGGATGCGATAGTAGTCTGAAAGGATCGGAAGCACCTGTTTGAGAACTTGGGAATTAATCGGCCGCGGAGAGTCTACCAACCCAGGACCCCGTGGTCAGGGTGCGATTCTAGCTTTCTAACCGATATGACGATAGAGCAAATTTCCGGTAACCGTCAGCAACCGTTCGGGCATGTGGGAAAAGATGCGCTTCGCCAAGCGTAATTTCCAGCCATTTTCGGAGATTGTAGAAGACGCTGGCGGAAACTTCCAATACCGCATTTGCCTGGGCTCGGCAACCCAATGATTCTTGAAATTGAGAAGTCCCGCGTTCCCTTCCTCGGTCCGCCCCAAATCGAAGGTAAGCGCGCCGCCCGATTTCGCATCCGCCATCGCTTTCCAGAGCAGCCAGGGCATAGCCCCCAGTCGATTAAACGAGGCAGCGGAACCACCATATTTGTAGTAGACCGTGCTCCGGAATCGCAAGGTAAGAATTCCAGCAACCGGAGTTTCATCTTTATAGGCCAGGCGGATCTGCAGAGCCTCCTTTTGGCACTGAACGAGATTTCGAAACCAGGAGTATGGAATGGGGGGCAGACTATGCCGCCTGCGTGTGGAGATGAAGAGCTTGTAAAATTCCTTGAGTAAGTCGTCGGAATTTCCGCATTTTTCAATCAGACCCGCCCTGTCTGCTCGTGCAATGCGCCGCTGAACGGAATCCTTATCGAATCGTTCCAAGAGCCCCGCCAAATCCGGACGCAAATCAAGAATGTGGAGGGAATGGGTGGCGGAAGGCGCAAATTCAAGGGTGTTTTCCGCTTGTCCAAGATCGACACTGGCGGGTCGAATCTCGACGTACTTCCACCGTTCGCCTGGCAATGCCGACTGCAATTGATGAAGCAAGAAGCCCAAGTCCTGAAGCGAGTCGCAGAGCGGTTCACAATGATCCGAAAACGGCAAGGACACCAGGCGATTTCCCGTGAGCCAACTTTCGACGCGGCAAAACAGCAATCCATTCTCGAGTTCCTTGTCGGGAGGCGAGGTCGTGAAAACCACCGGCTGATATCCATACGTCTGCCGCAGAGCCTTCAACCATCCAATCGTGTGAAACACCGAGGCGCGCGGGTGTGTTTCCACGAGATCGGCCCACCTTGCATCTTGGATTGGATCTAATTGGTGGAGCTTCATGAAGGAGGTCGAATCTCTAAAGCCGGGTAGGACGGAGGAAATTCGCGCGGGAAAAGCAATGGGTGCAAACCACGGAAATCTTCCGTGGTTACTGTCCGGACTTGCCCAGTTGAAAGAAGGAGGAATAGCGCACGGTCCAATCCGGACGGCTGCGATCAAATGGTTCGAGACCCCAATACTTCCAGGGCCAATCATTTCTCACGGAGGGGTCGCCATTGTGTATTTCTTCCATCAACTCTGGCACAGGGGTCCAACCGAGATCGATTGCGACTTTGCTTCGGACATCCAGGTCAATTCCAGAAACAACGAGATAACCGCCCGGCGCGACCAGATGCGCGATCCTCCGCAGGCATTCTTCCGCTTCCGGAGGGTTCATGTGGCAGAGAAACTTGTTGGCCACCACGAGATCCTGAGGCCCGAGGAGATTTGCAAGCTGTGGATCCCCGGCATCTCCCACCCGCCAGTCAATTCCTTCGCGCAACCAGGATTGAACTTTCAACCGGCCGCCCGCCTGGTCGAACATCGTCCGCGTTTCTTCTTCGGTGAGCCTCTCAAATATGGGCGAGCCGACGAGTTGCTGACTTTCGATCGAGTAAACTCCCTCTTTGGCAACCTCCACAACGTCTTTGGAGATATCGATGGCGTGAATCATGAGTTTCAGGTCTGGCCGCGCGGATCGGATGGCCCACACAATGGAATAGACTTCGGCTCCATTACTACAAGCCACGACGGCAATTTTTAGCGATGCTCCTTGGGGCCGTTTCTCCGCGAGGGTCCGGATGAGTCGCAGTTCGGGGCGGTTTCGAAAAAAGAAAGTCCCATGATACTGCCTCCGAGGCGACCGTAATTTGACCAGGGAGTGCAAGAAGGCGCCATATTGGCGCAGCGCGCTTACCTCTTTTAGCGAAGACGGGAGGCGGTTCCAGCCCCATTCGTTAACACGCAGAAAAGGCCTGCCGGCGTAGCTTCGGAAAGCGCCCACTCGCGACATCTTGTCCAGAATTGATTCAGACATGGATTCTCACACGACGAGCAACCAAATATTCCGAGCGCGCAGGCAAACTGCCCGGTAGCCCGAAGTTCTCATTTGTGTTTCAGGTCGAAGCCAGAACCGGTTCTTCAACTGGGGCGGGCTTCCGGAACCCGCGCAACAAATCCAAGTAAAAATGCTTTTGTCCCATCACAAACAGAAGCATGCCCAGATAAACCGCCATCAGGATGACGCTTTCGAAGAGCAATTGCGGTAAACGCGTCATGAATTGGGGAAGAATCAGACGAATCAAGAACGCAAATGCCGCCGCGACGACGCCAGAAACCAGAGGCTTGCTCACCACCAGTGCGATATCACGAAGGGACACTATCGTGCCGTGCAAACCCCAGGCAACGTGGGGAACAACCCAAAGGACCATCACGGTAGAGTAAGCCAGCGCGACGCCCTTCGGACCGTAAGGCAATCCGAGGATATAGCCCGTAATCACCAGGGGCGCGAGAACCATCGCAACCTTCAGGCTTCGACCAATCATCCCGAGCGAGAAAATCATCCAGCCGATGGGGTTGATCATGGCAAAAATAAGAATTGTTGGAGAAAGCAATCGGAAAATGGGGGCGGCCTCACTCCATTTCGGTCCAAGGACTACCGCAATCAATTCGGGGGAAAACAGGGCAACGGCGATGGTGATCGGAATTGTCAACGCCAGCACCAGTGAGTAGGCCTTCAGAAAATAGCTCTTAAAACGGGGCGGGTCATTCCTCACACGCGACAGCGCGGAAAACGCTACCTCACCGACCGCAGCGTTGAGATTATCCGTTGGCATGGTGCTGAGCTGGTAAGCGCGTCCATACAAACCGACGGCGTCCGCTCCCCAAAAACGCCCGAGGAGAACTTTCTCAAAGTTGTAAGCGACATACACGATTAGGCCGGTGAGTGTGAGTCCGCCACCAAAACGCATCATGGAGTGCAGCCCGATCCCCCGGCGGGGCCTTCCCGGAATCCACCGCGTGGTTAACCACATACAAAGAGTGACTACGATTGGGGCCGCAATGGTCGCTCCCACTAATGCCCAATACCCGAACCCTTTCAGCGCAAGGGTGATTCCCACCATGGTGTATCCCAGCCAACCCAGCACATCGATAGTGGCGAGAGCTGTGAAACGCATTTGCCGCTGGAGCAAAGCGGAATGTTGCACGCCGGCCGCGTTGAGCAAGAAGGTCGTACCGACCGCAATGGTCACCCAGAACAGATGTGGCTCGTGATAAAAGCTCACGGCAAATGGGGCAATCGCGGCGGCCAGCGTAGAAAGCAGGGCACCGACCAGAATATTGACCCAAAACAAGGTCGACATCTGATGCTCGGTGACATCCACTCTCTGAACAGTCGCAGCCGAAAGCCCAAAGTCCCGGAACAAACTGAGCACCCCAGTGAATGCCGTGACCATGCCAACGAGCCCGAAATCCCTGGGATTCAACAATCGAGCCATCACCATCAGGGAACCGATCCGGAGCGTGTAATTGGCCACCTGTGCGCACATCTTGGCGAAGCCACCGCGCAACGCTCTTTGTTTGAGGTCTTTCATTCTGGCGCGATTTCCAGTGCCATCATCCGTCTTTGCACAGCCGGCATCATTCGAACCCCTTTGAACTTGCTCACTTTTTCGTTACAGGACCACTTTGCGGCAATGAAAGGCCTCGGCATAGCCGCTTGGAGCGACGCACTCCATGCCGCGCAGGCGCAAGAGGCCAAGGAAGGTGTCCTTCCCAAACCACTGCTTGGATCGCTGGGTTTCGAACGCCTCCATGAGGAAGCGGACTTTCTTCTCATAGATGTCCTGCTCGAGCGGCACAAAGAAATTGGGTTGCCCCATGTCGCCGTCATACTTGGGGATTTCGTACTCCAGAATCAGGTGGTTCCGGAAGGTGTTCCAGGTGAGTTCCTCGACGAGGCGGTGGTCCTGATGCGCGTCCCCGCGGTAGTGCGTGAAAATCAGGTCGGGAGACATAGGCTTTAGCTGTTCGAAGAACGTCTTGATTTCCGCCCCTTCGTAGGGGAAAAAACTGTCGCGGAAGCCTTTGACGATAACTGTCTGGTGCTTGGCCTGGCCCAGAAAAAGGGCGGCACTATTGCGGGCCTCCTGCTCGCGTTCATTTCTTGCGCCCAAAACGACCCAGACGATTTCAATATCCGGTTCACCGGCAAGCAAACGCAAAATGGTGCCACCACACCCGATTTCAATATCATCGGAGTGCGCGCCCAGACACAAAAGTTTCAACGGGCCGGAATCTTTTCTTGGTAGTTTCAGGGGAAACATCTGCGGTGATTTATTCTCCAGAGAGGCTTAGTGCTTTCCACCATTACCATTGGCTTTCCACACTTCCCAGGGCGCACAACCTCCGGCACAGAGGCTCTCCAGTTGCTGCTTGTCCTTGAACGTGTCCATGCTGGCCCAGAAACCGTCATAGGGATAGCCGATCAATTGCTTTTCCGCGACCAATCTTTGGAATGGCTCGATGACCAGCTCTTCTTTTTCGCGCATGTAATCGAAGATTTTCCTCTTGAAGATGAAATAGCCGCCATTGATCCGGAGGTTCCCATCGTTAATCGCGCGGATTTCGGAAACCAGGCTGCCGTTCCCCTGCTGCAGCGACACCAAGTGGTAGCTGAGGTTGGGGCGAACACAGAGAAAGCTCGCAACTTTGTCCTGCTCGCGAAAGTGCTGAAGCTGCTGAGGCAGCGCCAGGTCCGTGAGACCGTCGCTGTAGTTGGCGAGAAATTCTTCCTCGCCCTCCAGATATTTCTCCACCGCCTTGAGGCGTTGGCCAATATTGGAATTGATGCCGGTGTCGGTGAATGTGATTCGCCAATCGTGAATATCGCTGTTCAGCAGATCGACCTTTTTGCCGCCACCGGTCAATACAAAATCGTTGGACGCGCATTCGCTGTAATTCAGGAAATAATTCTTGACGGTCTCAGCCCGGTGCCCCAGGCACAGAATGAAGTCCTTGTGCCCAAAATGAGCGTAGTATTTCATCACGTGCCAAAGGATGGGCCGCTGGCCGATGTGCACCATAGGCTTGGGAACGTCTTCGGCGTCGCGAATCCGCAATCCAAGTCCGCCGCAAAATAAAACAACTTTCATAACAACCGCCTCCCTATGCGAAGCGCCTCGTGCTCAGAAATTGAAGGTCCGCGCAGCTAAATCATGAATAAATCTTGACTTCGGGGATGGGGACAACGAATTGGCCGTCCCAATCGCGGATAAACGCATTTTGTTTCATGATTTCATCCTTGAGGTTCCAGGGAAGGATCAAGAGATAATCGGGACGAGTTTCCCGGATGCGATCGGGCGCGTAGATGGGAACATGCGTGCCGGGCAGGAATTTACCCTGCTTATGCGGGCTGCGATCCACGGTGTAGTCGAGAAAATCCGTCCGGATACCGCAGAAGTTCAGCAAGGTGTTGCCCTTGCCAGGAGCGCCGTAGCCGGCCACGTGTTTCCCGGCGCGTTTGGCGCCTATCAGGAATTCCAGGAGTTTTCTTTTGGTCTCATTCACCTGGTCCGCGAAAGAGCGGTAGCGTTCGAGTGTCGCGAATCCGGCGGACGTTTCCCGCGTCCGGAGTTCCCGCACCTTGTCGGAAACGGGTTTGCTTTGATCCTCCGCGTGGCGGGCGTAGATCCGCAAGGAGCCGCCATGGGTGCTCAACTCCTCGACGTCAAAGAGCGTCAACCCGTGAGCGGCGAAGATCTTTTCCGCCGTCAGGAACGAAAAATAACAGAAGTGTTCGTGGTAGATGGTATCGAACTGATTTTCTTCCATCAGACGCATCAGGTGCGGAAATTCGATGGTAATCACGCCGCTTGGGGCGAGAAGAATTTTCAGGCCGGCGACAAAGTCGTTCAGATCCGGCACCTGCGCAAGCACATTGTTTCCCAGCAGCAAATCTGCCCGCTTGCCTTGCGCGACGAGTTCGCGGGCTGTGGCTGTGCCGAAGAACTTCACCAGAGTGGAGACACCCAACTTGGTCGCCACCGCCGCGACGTTGGCAGCCGGTTCGATGCCCAGGACGGGAATCTGCTGCGCCACGAAATATTGCAACAGGTAGCCGTCGTTGCTGGCGACTTCCACGACCAGACTGTTTGCGCCGAGATCGAAACGCCGGGACATCTTTTCGGTGTAGGCCTTGGCGTGGGCGAGCCAGGTGTCTGAATACGACGAGAAGTAGGCGTACTCGGAGAAGATGCTCTCCGGGCTAACGTATTCCTCGAGTTGCACGAGGAAACAGCGGCCGCAGACGCGGACGTGCAGCGGATAAAACGGTTCCATCTGGTTGATCTGCGCGGCGCTGACATAGCTCTCGCACAACGGCGACATTCCGAGATCAACCACCGTCTGCTGAAGCGGCGCGTCGCAAAAGCGGCAGCGTGGCAGGCCCTTCTCCGGGGCCGTTTCGCAAGTGGTGTTCGGAGATTTGCTTCCGACTGCGGCGTTAGTTTTCGTGTCCATGGTTGTGTCCATTTTTCCTCGCTAAGTCTTTCGCATCGGGCGGATGCTGATATCGGTGACTTCGGCCGTGCGGTTCACTTTTAGAGCCTCTATGACCATCCGGGCGACATCGGCCGGCTGCATGAGGAGCTCCGGAGCGTACGTTTTTCCTTCCGCTTTGTGGATTGCGGCTTGTTGCGGACTGGCGGTGCGGCCCGGATATACGCTCAAAACCCGAATGCCGTCAGGATTCACTTCCGCGCGCAAGCTGTCGGCGAGAGCCTTCAGAGCGTGCTTGGTCGCGGAATACTGAGAGATGCCAGCCCGGGTATTCATGCCGGCGCTGGAATTGACGAAGATGACAGAACCTTGGGAGGTGCGCAGCTTCGGAAGGAGCGCCTGGGTGAGCGCGAAGGGCGCTCGGACATTGGTGCGGTATTGTCGGTCGAATTCATCGAGTGGCGCCGATGCAACGGGTCCCATGGCGATGACTCCGGCGCAGTGAACCAGGATATCCAATCGGTCGCATTCCCGCGTCAGGTCCGCCTGCAGCTTCGCCAGATCGGCGTCTGCGTTCAAGTCCGCAAGATAGGCCGAAACCCGAGGGGAATTCTTTCGGGCTTGTTGCGCGATGCCTTCGAGAGCCCGCGCATTCCGGCCAATGAGGTGAAGGTTGGCTCCTTCTTCGGAAAGGCACAAAGCGATGGCAGCGCCAATACCGCTGCTGGCTCCGGTCACCACGGCAGTTTGAGCATGAAGCGAAGTCATTTTGCGGGTCTAGGCGCTCGCCTTTTGTGGAGTCGTCGAAAGCTGCGAAACTTCCTTGAGCAGGCCGTGCTCTCTCAAAGCGACCGCAGCTTGATGGATAGCATCGAAGCCGAGTTGGGCGCGCTCGGCAATGTCCAACAGACTATGATTGCCATCGGATAAATTCAGAACCCACAACATGGCGAGTTCCAGCGCGCCGGAGTCCTGGGAGCCCCCGATGACGCGATAGAGGCCGCGTTTCCCGAGTTGCGGCTCGCATTTCGGGTTCGTGTTTATATATGTGCGATTTCTCTCCAAAATCGAAAAAATGGCGCGGCAAGCCGAATAGGTTTGGCTGAGCGACTCGCGGCGGATAAAACTTAGATTGTCGGCGGACGTGTGATACTCCGGAAAAGTCCCATGGGGCGTGCGAGACAGCCGGCCCACAGGGAGATTAAAACCAGGCGAACAGAATTGACGCTCGTCGTAACCGTAGGGCGAAAAATCAAAGGTTTTCGAGGCGGGATCCACCTGGCGCAAAACCTGAACGGAGACCCGATCGATCTCCGTGTTTCCCCGACGACTTTTTTTGTAGGAGAGCGGCCCTGCGTCTCCAACGCCCGCGAGAACCAGACCGTGTTTGATATTCCCAGCGTTCGATTCGTTCAGGGCTAGCCAGGCAATCGCGCCAATCGTGCCCGGGATGAAGAGGAAGCGATAAGAAAATCGCCGCGGAACTTTCGACAATTGGGCGGCCAGGAAGGTAGCCACGGCCACGCCCGAAAGGTTGTCATTGGCGAGCGACGGATGGCACACGTGGCAGGAAATCAGAATTTCGTCGGTCGTTTCGCCGGGCAGAAGTAGCTCGCCGTACGTCAGAGAACCATCTTGCAAGGACGAGTCGATAACGACGTCGTATTCGCCTTCCGCGAGTTCCAGGAATTGGTTGTGAGTCAGGCAGAATCCCCAATTTTCCTTGTAGTAGCTCGTGCGGTAAGGAATCCAGTCTGGATGATCGGGAAGCGTGGCCAGGTGCGGTTTCAACTCCTCCAGGGACATGCGCTTCTGGACGGGCACGCTGTAATTCAACACGTGAAGATTGCATTGCTGGAAATCAATGACTCGTTCGCCGCGCGAGTTCTTCACGTAGGCGTCGCGAATGTTCCACTCCCGGGGAACGTTCCAATCGAAAGCCGGAGTTCCCGTGGGAACTTCGTGAAGAGTGAGGGGAATCCGCGGCTGCAGGCGCCGCAGCGTATCGCGGACCCCGTCTCCCGTAATACTCCGGCAAATCGGGTAGAGCTCGGCGATCAGGTCGTAAATGCTTTGCCCGAGTTGCTGCGGATCGGGGATGGGGAGGGCAGTGGTGCTCATATCGTAAATTCGATTCGTTCTACCCCTGGAAATCCGCGTACGATTGATCGCGTTCGAGGATGGTGCGCTCCGCCGCGGGCCAGACAATCCCAAATGCGGGATCGTTCCAGCGAACACCGCGCGAGTGTTCGGGCGCATAGAACTGCGAGATCTGGTAGAAAACTTCGCTGTTGTCCTGCAGAGTCTGGAACCCGTGGGCGAAGCCTTCCGGCACATAGAGCGTTTTTCCGTTTGCCGCTGAGAGTTCCACTCCAAGGTGCCGTTTGAACGTGGGGGAATCCGGGCGAAGATCGATAATCACGTCGTAAATGGATCCCTGGCTGCAGCGCACGAGCTTCGCTTCCTGAAATGGCGCCGCCTGAAAATGCATACCTCGCAGCGTGCCCTTCCGCAAATTGAAAGAGATGCTGCACTGTACATAGCGGGCCTGGAGCCCGTGGGATTCGAACTCACGCTCGCAAAACGTGCGGGCAAAGAAACCGCGGTGGTCCGCGTGTTTTTCCAGTTCGATCAGAAAAGCACCTGGAAGCGTTGTGGCCGTAAAGCGGATGGGGTTCGATCTCCTGTCGATGATGTCCGGCGGTGAGGTGTGAACCTGCGGGGCCCGCGGGACGTCAGACCGAAGCGGTCGCCGTCCAGTGGAAGGAATCGTCCAACTCACCCGCGTTCAACAGGCGCTGAATCCGGTTGATGCGCAGGTATCGGTCGCCCTTCAGATCTTCCTTGTTAAGTCCGATTGCGCGATAAGCGTCGTAGAGTTCCTTCGCGCCCTTGCGCGCGGTCCACTCCGGCTGGAAGTTCGGGAGCGTGCGCCGGATCTTTTCGCAACTCACGCGGTAGCAACGCTTGTCCGGGCCACCGCCGGGGGCGTACTCGATTTGGCAACCAGGCACCGTCTCGGCGACGATTTGAGCGAGTTCACGGATGCGGTAGTTTTCGTCGCTGCGGCCAACGTTGAAAGTCTGGTTGTGAACCAGTTCCTGAGGCGCGCCCAGAACGCTGATCATCGCGCCGATGATGTCGCGAATGTGCACAATCGGACGCCAGGGAGTGCCATCACTCTTAATGAGAATGTGGCCGGTGGTATGCGCGTAGGCGACCAGTTCGTTGAGGACGATATCCAGCCGCAGGCGGGGCGATGCACCGTATGCGGTGGCGTTGCGCATGAACGTCGGGCTGAAATGATCGCTTGCCAGTTGAGAAACATCGCGTTCCAACCAGACCTTGGACTCTCCGTAAGCGGTGACCGGATTGAGCGACGCCGTTTCGTCGAGCAGGTCGTCGCCGGCCGCGCCGTAGGTGCTGCAGGAGGAGGCAAACACAAAGCGCTTCACACCGGCCTTTTTGGCGAGTTCGGCCAACTTCACCGACGCTTTGTGATTGATATCGTAGGTGAGACTCTTATCGAAATTGCCGAGAGGATCGTTCGATAAAGCGGCCAGGTGAACAACCGCATCGAACCCTTCGAGATCCGACTGCGCCAGGTTCCGGAGATCTTTGCGCACTTCCGGAATACCGTCCGCGAGTTTCCCAAAATCGCATCCGGCGTAAAGATCCGTGTCCAGGCCAACTACTTCATGCCCGGCGTCGCGGAACATGGGTGCCGCTACGGCTCCGATATAGCCTTTGTGACCGGTCAAAAGTACTCTCATTGTTGCGTTGCTCCTCGAGCGCTGAATTCGGGACTTCTTCAGGTTCAGGGTAGATTACGAATCATCCCCGGCGGGTCGCCAGAGTTCGGATTCTGGTCGAAACTGCGGAAAAACTCGCCTCAGGTGGAACACTCAGCTTGGCGTGCGAGTAGGCTACCGCCATTAAATCCACTTTTCTCCATAGGAAGAGGCAGCAATCAGTATGCCAGATCGGCGGAGGGGCGTCTTTGGCGGGATTCACGCCCTACAGATAACTTACTCATTTTAAAATAGTTATCTAGTGGCGGAGACGCGAGAGCACTGGGTTCAGCCCTCGGAATCCCTCTGAGGAAGGGTCCTGTTGGAAAAACCTTACCACAATCTGGGAGAAGGCTTCCTAGTCGGGGATTCGGGGGTAGGTACGGACTGGTTAGACGGAGGGCGAGGCAAGGCCCCAGACCGCCAAACAAGCGCAAAATCCTGCAGGGGTCAGGTTGGGAGGGTGAGGAAAATGACTTCGCCTGGCTGGCGCTCAGCCGGCGTTCTTTTCCACTTCGCGGAGATACTCGAGAAAGCGCTGGAACGAATCGAATCGGGCCGGGTCATCCACCTCCACGGAAATCCCGAATTCTTCCTCGACAACCGCGATCAGCGTGACTGTAGCCACGGAGTCCCAACTCTTGACTGTGGTTGCGCTCGCCTGGCGAATCTCTTCAGCGGTTAGTTCAGGCATCACCGTCGAAAAACATGCTGCCAGACGCTTTTCCAACTCATCCATTCGCGATCTCCTGAGGCACTTGCGCCAGCTTCGAGCGGGATTCAAAGACGTTCCTGGAAATCACGCAGCCGGGACTCGGAGCTTCACCAAAGATAACGGTGAGGAATTCCCGAAGCGGGCTATTTCGTTCCGTCGGCACAAAATCCAGTTCAATTTCATCGACGTCAAATTTGGTAAACAATTCTTCGAGGGTCTTGTATTCGATACGGCGGGAGAATGCGCGGCAGCTCATGACCCAGCGATCTTTCCCAAGGGGCCGTATTTATCCGTATACGACACCACCAACAGCAGGCTACCAGAATCCTGCAGGTAATTTTGCCAGGAAGCTTCCGTGTATCTTTTCCCATTCAGATTGAACTGATTGGTTTTATTGACGAGCTCCAGGGCCCGCGGATCGAGGGGCAATTTGCTGAAATTGAAACTGATTTCAGCCTGGGCTTGCTCCAGAAAATTTGCAGGGGTGGTTTTCGCGGTTTCTTCGTTTGAAATCCGCGTGTGGGAACGCCTTATGCTCTCTGCGCGAATGGCATCTTCTTCCAGAATGGCGCTCTTTCCGAACAGGTCGCGCAAACGAAGCGAGAGGCTGTAGATGCCCGCGGCATCCTTCGTCGGAAACTGAATGCATTCCATGCCGGGGTGAGAGGCCTTTACTTCGGCCAATTCCAGCGGGCTATCGTCGATAAATACCACCGAATCCGCGGCAATATTCCAAGTTTTCAGGATGCGGCTTGTCGCTTCCGACTTGGGCCCCCAGCTGACTTCCATGGGAAAGATCGAATTCACGGTGATGGCCAAATCTTTTCGGGTGAAAGCTTTTTCAACCATAGAGAGCTCGTTTTTGCTGGCGACTGCGATCAGGACGCCCTCCGTCGAAAGGGCGCCCAGCAGGCGCTGGTAGAACGCATGCATTTGGCTGTGATGATCGAGGTCCCACGAAATGCCGTCAATGCCGACTTCGCCCACGATGCCTCTCCAAAGCGTGTCATCCAAGTCGGTGATGAGTCCCTTCTTCGGAACCGGCTTCCGTACCAAGTTGGCCAGAAGATTGGCGAGGGCCGAAGCATGCGGGAGTTTATAGGGAAACCCCGTGAGGAGTTCGGATTCGATGTCCAACCTGTCCTGGAGAGGAGAGACCAAATCGACGCGCTGCGGATTCAGAACCCGAACCTGCGCCAACTGAGAAACTCCCGAGGCAAGCGATTGCACTGCGATTTTCAGTTCGAGTTCGAAGGAACTCGCCTGCCATCCGGGAACGAAGGAAATTGGAGGTATCGGCAAGGTGGGCGTGGAGAGCACCACAGGCATGCGCTGGGATGCTTTTTCGACGGATTGCTGAACGTCAAGGACCCGGGCATTAACATTGGAGAGAATGTCGCCGCATGAGGACGGGGTCCAGGGCGAGGCTGTTCGAATGCCGAGCCGCGGATCGAGGTCGCTCCATTCCATCAAGACGATGGCACTGTCGGCGTTGGCGTCGGCGAGACGGCTCAAGTTGCCGACGAAATCTCCATAGAGTCCCTGTTGGAGTTCGATCCGTTGATCGGGAAGAACCAAAGCGAGTTCGGCAGTCAAAAAAGTGGTGAGGTGAAGAGGATTCGCACCCGTCGCCAAAAAACAGCGATACGCTTCGCCCTTCCTGCTTTTCACATTTCTTAGGAGACCCAGTGCTTCTACAAGTTTCATATTGAGTTTCGATGCCAACCTCTCGGTTGAGTATCCCGCATCGCTCGGGGAGCGGGGCCAATTGCCTCCTTGGCAAAATGACGGTTTCCTACTCGGCCAACAAGTCCTTAAAAATAAGGTCGTATTGTTCATCCAGTGCCCGGCGGCAGTCCTCGACCTTTGCCCGGATCATCCGCTTCAAGCTCTCCGAGTTTTGTTCGAGCCGGCAAAACTGCTCGATCAATTTTGCGGAATCCAACTTCTTAATTTCCTGGCAGTATTCCGCCAAACCCATGTCCTGCATGAGCGAAGTACATTTCTGATGGAATGAAACGCAGATCGCGGGCTTATTCAGAGCCAATGCCAAAAGGATATTGTGGAATCTGGTGGCAACAACCGCAGTTGTTTCTGAGAGCTGTGCGAGAAGTTCCTCCACGGAAGATGCAGGTTCATCGATGACGCGCTCCGCATCATGAGGGTCGAGGCGCGATTTGAGCAGATTGTTAAACTCGGCTGTCACGGCAATGTCGCTTCCTTCGCCAATAAGTAGCCGAACATCATAGCCCCGCGCCAACAACCACTTCACGAACACTACAAAATGTTCCAAATACGCTTTGTATGTGGATTCCCGCGCCTCATCCGAGCTCAACTTCCCGTGATAGAGCATGAGGCCGAGGCCAATGACCGGCCGCGGGCGATTTTGCATTTCGGGCTTGGGTCTGATTTCATCAACAATGCTAAAGGCAAGGTCCGGGAAAACCCGATCGGTCTTGCGTGCGGCACCAATGGAATTCAGGAACGCTTTGGTTTCGTTGTCGCGGTAGGAACGGAAATCCGCCAAGGCTAGTGCCGATCTTACGAGCCATTTGCCGATCCAACTGTGAATCGGACCCGCGCCAACACTCACGTAGACGAGTTTGCAGCCCCTCATCTTGGCCATTAAAGACCACTTGAAGGAATTGTAAGGTCCCCAACCGGTGAGCCCATAGGCATCGGTTAGCAGGCCGGTGCCGGGAACGATCAACGCGCTGGTCCGCGTCAAACTTTTGAACGCTCCGAGCCATCTGTAGAGTTCGTTGGGAATCCCGATTACCGTGGAACGCAATATGCGAGCCAACCGGTTCCTGGGTCTCCATGCACCAATCAACGAGGGCGTGACGGGCAGCGTCGCGATTTGATGATTGGCCGCGGTGATTTCGGGATGGGTGCAAATGCAATTGAGAGTGACGTCCGGGAAGCGCTTGCGGAAATGAAAGAGGATTGCTTGCAGCGTTATCTCGTTCCCGAGATTCCCAAGGCCGAAGCCACCGAAAAGACTGACGACCTTTCCCTTTTGCTGCGAAGGAGTGTGAACTGCAACTGGAGAGGGCGGCGCGCCCGAGTTTAATTCCCTGGCGCTCATCGCTCCGGGAGGCTGAACTCTAGTGTCGTTCATGACGGCGGCACACGTTCTTGAGTCGCGTTGGCTCGATCCTCTTCGAAGCTCGAAACTACTTTTCTCATCTGCAAGTTTCTGAGCTTTTTCAGCGCGAACAGCCGCTTGATGCTGGTCCAAGTGGATTTTGGACTGAACGCGGACGCGGCCAACTGTCCGACCGCCGCCATTGCCAGGCGTGAACGACGGAATGGAATGCCGAGCCGCGCGAACGCCCGCTCGTGGTAAGACCAAAAACCCGGGTCACGCTCAAGTAACAGCCGGCGGCCGAGAAACCTGTAGTATTCAGAGAGCTTGCGGTCCAGGGAGTCCTTGAACTCGTCCTCGGTCAAACAGTCCGTACCGTACTTGAATAACATGCCCAGAATACTTCCGTAGTGGGCTCCAGTGTCGGCGGACACCGCTCCAATCGATCCTGGGCGTGGCCGAGAGAAAGTCAGAATTTCGTGGACGAATCCAAGATCGGATTTTTTCAATAGGGCAAAGCACGATTCGAAGTCCGCATACATCTCGGTCTCTAAGTAAAAAGGATCCCGGGTTCGGACCAGGTCGGCGCGGTACATAACCGAATTCTGTGAGCCAAAGAGCAATAATTTGTCCAATAGAAACTGCCGCGAAGCCTCTTTGCCGACAACCAGCCGTTGCCCAGCAGGCAAGCCCGTTATCCTGATCTGCTCTCCGCATTTCTCAAAGGCGCTGACGATGCCGACCGAGGGGTACGCCTCAGCAACCTTAACCATTTCCTCGAGACATCTGGGGTAAATCCAGTCATCTGCCAGGACAACCTTGCAGTATTTGCTTTCCGGGGATATCTGGCGAATGGCCACGTTGTGGTTCGGAATCATTGCCAGAAAGCGTTCGTTGTCATGAACCCGAATTCGGGAATCTTTTTTGGCGTATCTCTGAGCAATCTCCAACGTTTTGTCGCTGCTGCAATTGTTGACAATCGTGTATTCCCAGTTTTGATAGGTCTGCGAGAGAACGCTTTCGATGCACTCCGGAAGGAACGTCTCTTCGTTGTATGCAGGAGTAACAATGCTCACCAAGGGTTGGGAAGAATTGCTCATTCGTTCGGCTCCAAGCCGGTAATGCTGATACTCAGTTATCTTTTGCGCCCATGCGAGCGCGGCACTTCCGGAGAGACTCGGACTCGGCTGCCAAGCCCTCGAGCCGTATCTTGGAAACGCCACGTAACACCATGGAATCGGTCCAAGGCTGCAACTGCTCTAACCCGACCAGAAACCTTGAAGGAAATCTCGTTGCGCAGTTCGTCATAGATCGGCCGGACCTTTTTTCAAAGTCAGCCAGGTTCACTGACAGACGCAGGACGATTCGGGCCACCAGTCCAGATGCCCTTCGCCGGGTCAAACTGTCGTGCAAGCCTCGCCGGGTTGCCAACAATCACAGAGTAAGGGGGGAAACTTCGGGTGACGAGGGCATTCGCCGCAACCACACAGTTACGGCCAAGCACTAATTCTCCTTGGGAAGCAACGATTGCCGCGCCGTGGCCGATCCAACATCCCTCCTCGATTCGAATCGTGCCCCCCGGAGTAAGGCCTTGGGCCTGGATCGGCACGTTGATGTCCTCGTAGGCATGGTTGTGATCCATGATCAGCGCGCAGGCTGAGACCATGACGTGCGGCTCAAGATGAATTTTATTTTTGGCCGAGATCACGCACTGGGCATTGATGACGCAGTAGTCGTCAATAATGATCTTGACGTCACCCTTAACTCCAGAAAGGTCGAATGTGTTCACCCACGCATGGTTTCTGAAGATTACGGAATTCCCTATTCTGATCCCGGGTGCCAGCCGCCTGTTCAATATTGTTGTATGATCGATAAACAAATTCTTGCCTACGGAGTCAAACGGATAAGTGGCCCTTACCCAGAGGCTATAAAGCCGGCCTACGGCCCAAGAAAAAAGGGTAAAGGGATCTTCCATCCGGACAAGGGGCTTGCCAACATACTCAGGCATAATTCAGCGTTTCCCTAAACATTGGCATCCTTCCGGAAAATGGCATGAATCGATTCCCCGCCCCCCACGAGGGGAGCCAGAGCCAGCAGAGCCCGCAATATCGTGCTCCGCACCACTTTTCGCGCCGCTCTCCAAGGTAGGCCCGCCTCAGGTCTGTAGGCTACGGGTGTCGGATGCATGCCCACGGCACGAAATAAATCGTCCCACACGTAACGCAGACTGGTGCCTACAGCAGGATTCCTCCGTGTCTCAAGCGACAATCTTGTGAGCCCCACAGACTTGGCGAGAAACTCCAACGATTCCGGAGAATAGTGGAACAAGTGGCGTGGTAACTCCAATCCGTGCCAATAACTTCCGAATATCCGCCCCTCCGCGGAATCTATGTTCGGCACCAAGACATAAAAGATGCCGCCCGGTTTTAACCATTTGCCGATCCGCTCCATCACGCGCCAGGGTTCGTAGAGATGCTCAAAAACATCGAAGCAAGTAATCACGTCAAAAGAGTTCGTTGGAAACTCGGCCTCAAGGATTTTTCCCACGAATATCTTGGCACCAGTCTTCTCCTGGGCAATTTTGGCGGATTGTTCGGACATTTCGATACCATGAAGATCCCAATTTCTGCCGCGGAGAGTTTGCAGAAACGCTCCCGAGCTGCACCCAAGGTCCAGGAGCGCACCGGATTGCTTGTGTGTCGCTAGTGCGGCATTGCGGTCTCGCCAACGCTGGGGTGAACCCTCGCCCGCCGCTGAAATCAGACGATCGTATGCTTCTGTGTAGTGCTGGTACATCTCATCAGGCTGCGGAGGATGGCTCAGCCACACGAGGGAACATGCCGGGCAGCGCAAAAGAGTGTAAATCTCTTTCCTACCATGGAACCTGTCGGGTGCGGCAAGCCATTGGTAAGTTTCAAGACGCCCACATACGGGGCATGGCTCAGCATTGGGAGATGAAGGTTGTGTAACTCTGTTCACATCCCTGTCAGGACCTGACTTGGCAGCCGGAGTCTTATTTGTACTCATGGAGCCTTTTGAACTCGGTTTTCATACAAGCGATGCGGAGTCTTTCTTGCTGATCTGCCGGTGACGGAGGATCCGAACGGCGAGCGACGGACTGATGGACGTCAGCAGCCACTTTGCCGCGACACTTGCCGTCGGGCGCATAAGCAGCGCGGTTGAAACTGATTCGCGCGCCTTTGAATACTCCCCGGCCTGAAGGTACCAGTTGGCCCAGCCGCTATGAATGTCCGCCAGTTGCCGGCGTATGAGCTTATGGATATTATCCGGAAGGAGTTGGCCCAAGCGAAGCAAGCCTTCGAGGCGACGTTGACTGTCCTGCAACCAGAAATCCATCTTGTTCCAGTCCGCGCTAACCCCGACATGCCGAATTTCCGCGGGTGACCGATCGAAGCGAACCAGCGGACGATTAACGTACGCGAATCCCGTCCTCAGTGCCAACCGAAACATCCAATCGCTGTCTTG
>Ga0335071_10001670_pt1 | contig 23938 bp, 17 predicted proteins | sample Lox_Sample_15_FD_206724 | JGI IMG/M metagenome (GOLD analysis project Ga0335071, IMG submission 206724) | Soil microbial communities from Loxahatchee National Wildlife Refuge, Florida, United States - Lox_Sample_1.5 | ecosystem: Environmental > Terrestrial > Soil > Wetlands | place: USA... | reverse complement strand
TACAACGTCGGGGCCCACCGGCACGCGCCCGAGATCGCGCAGCAGCTCGGCTTCGCCGTCACGTTCGTCCCGCACCTGCTGCCGGTCCGCCGCGGCCTGCTCGCCACCTGCTACGTGCAGACGGATGCGGACGCGCGCGCGATCCTCACCGAGGCGTACGCGTCGAGCCCGGTCGTGCGCGTGCTGCGCGAGGGAGTCGTCCCCGAGCTTGCGCGCGTCCAGGGAACCGACGCCGCCGAGATCGGCGTCTTCGTCGACGGAACGACGGGCACGACGGTCGTCGTCTGCGCGGAGGACAACCTCGGCAAGGGCGCCGCCGGCCAGGCGATCCAGAACGCAAACCGCGCGCTCGGCCTCGACGAGACGCTCGGGCTGCGGCTGCACGGAGTGCTGGTATGAGCGTGACCGCGGCGAAGGGCTTCGAGGCGTCCGGCATCGCCGCCGGCATCCGCTACTCGCGGAACGACGTCGCGCTCGTGCGCTCGACCGTTCCGGCGGTCGGCAGCGCGATGTTCAGCCGGAACAAGGTGCAGGCCGCCTGCCTGCAGGTGAACCGCGCGCACCTCGCCGCAGCCGACCCGCAGGCCGTCGTCGTCAACTCCGGCGTCGCGAACTCGGCGACCGGCAAGCAGGGCCACGACAACGCCGTCGCGACCGCCGCCCACACGGCCTCGCTGCTCGGGCTCGCGCCGGAGCAGGTGCTCGTCCTCTCGACCGGCGTGATCGGCGCGCAGCTTCCGATGGACCGGCTGCTGCCCGGCATCGACCAGGCAGTCGCCGCGCTCTCCGCCGGCGGCGGGCACGACGCAGCCGAGGCGATCATGACCACCGACACGAAGCCGAAGGAGACGGTCGTCTCCGGCGGCGGCTTCACGGTCGGCGGCATGGCGAAGGGCGCCGGGATGATCCACCCCGACCTGGCGACGATGCTCGCCGTCTTCACGACCGACTACCCGCTCGCGGCCGGCGAGGTGCATGCGCTGCTGCAGCCGGCGGTCGACGCGACGTTCAACGCGATCTCGATCGACGGCGACTGCTCGACGAACGACATGGTGATCCTGATTGCGAACGGCGCGAGCGGCGTCGAGCGCACGCCCGAGTCGGACGCCGCACTCGCCGCGGCGCTGCGCGCGGCGTGCGAGGACCTGTCGCGGCAGATCGTCGCCGACGGCGAGGGCGTGACCGTGCTCGCCGAGATCACCGTCGACGGCGCCGTCGACGCGACGCAGGCGAAAGCGATCGCACGCCGCATCGCCACCTCCCCGCTCGTCAAGACGGCGCTGTTCGGCCACGACGCGAACTGGGGCCGCGTGCTGATGGCGGCCGGCAGCGCGCCGTACAACGGCGGCTACGCCGACATCGACGCCGACCGCGCGACGCTCCGCTACAACGACGTCGTCGTCCTCGACCACGGCACGCCGACCGAGGTCGAACCGGACGTCTCCGGCCCGAGCTGCACGATCGCGCTCGACCTCGGGCTCGGCGAGGGCAGCGCGAGCTACCTGACCAGCGACCTCTCGTACGAGTACGTGCGGATCAACGGGGACTACCGCTCATGACCAGGCTTCGGCTTCTGGTCAAGGTGGGCGGCGCGGTCGCCGGCGAGTCGGCCGGCCGGATCCTCGGCCTGCGCGAGGAGGGCCACGAGGTGATCGTCGTGCACGGCGCCGGCCCGCAGATCACCGACGAGATGACGCGGCTCGGCATCCCCGTCGAGTTCGTGAACGGGCGCCGGCGCACCTCGCTCGCCGCGCTCGAAGTCGTCCGCGCCTCGCTCGAAGCGGTCAACGCCGAGCTGTGCGCCGCACTCGGGGACATCGCGGAGCCGGTCATCGGCGACCGCGCAGGCGTGCTCGCGGTGCCGGTGCCGCCGCTCGGCTGGGTCGGCGACCCGCTTCCGTGCCGGCCGGCGCCGATCCTCGACGCGCTCGCCGCCGGCAAGGTGCCCGTGGTCGCGCCGCTCGCCGTCGGCCCGCTGAACGTGAACGCCGACGATGCGTCCGCCGCCCTCGCGCTCGGCCTCGGGGCGCGCGCGCTCGTCTTCCTCACCGACGTCCCGGGGCTCTACGTGAACGACGAGGTCGTCGACTCGATCCGGGTCGGCGACGCGAACGCGATGCTCGACGCCGGCGCCTTCGACGGCGGCATCGTCCCGAAGCTGCGCGCTGCCGCGATCGCGGCGGCCAGCGGCATCACCGCCCACATCGGCGCGACGGCGGTGGTGGCATGAGCGAGGTGCTGACCCACAAGCTCCTGCCGACGTACGCACGCCTCGACGTCACGTTCGTCGAGGGCGACGGCGCGTGGCTCACGGACGACGCCGGCCGCCGCTACCTCGACCTCTTCGGCGGCATCGCCGTCGTCGGGCTCGGCCACCGCCACCCGGCGCCGCTCGCGGCCGCGCACGCGCAGCTCGAACGGCTCTGGCACGTCTCGAACCTGTACTGGACGCAGCCGACCGAGGAGCTGTCGCTGAAGCTCTCCGACCGGTTCGGCGGCGCAAGCTCGTTCTTCTGCAACTCGGGCGCCGAGGCGAACGAGGCGGCGCTCAAGTGGGCGCGCAAGGTCACCGGGCGCACCGGCTTCGTGGCGCTCGACGGCTCGTTCCACGGGCGGACGTTCGGCGCCCTCTCGATCACCGGCCAGCCCGCAAAGCGCGCCGCGTTCGAGCCGCTCGTCCCCGGCGCGCAATTCGGGCTCGAGCACGTCGGCCCGGAGACGGCGGCGATCGTCCTCGAGCCCGTGCAGGGCGAGGGCGGCGTGCACCCGCTCGGCCTCGAGCTCCTGGCCGAGGCGCGCGGCCTCGCCGACGAGCACGGCGCGCTGCTCGTCTTCGACGAGGTGCAGACGGGCGTCGGACGCACCGGCTCGTTCTTCGCCTGGCAGGAGCTGGGCGTGAAGCCGGACGCGGTGACGCTGGCGAAGGGGCTTGCGAACGGGCTCCCGATCGGCGCGCTCCTCGTCTCCGACGATGCGCCCACCGGCTTCGAGCCGGGCGACCATGCCTCCACCTTCGGCGGCAACCCCGTTGCGAGCGCGGCGGCCTGCGCAGTCGTCGACGCGATCGACGACGCGCTGCTTGCACATGTGAAGGAGCTCTCGCAGCTCTTCACCTCCGCCTTCGACGCGCGCGGGCTCGGCCTGCTGCTCGCATTCGACACCGAGCGCCCCGCAGGCGACGTCGTCGACGCGGCGCTCGAGCGCGGGCTCGTCATCGGCTCCGCCGGCCCGAACACGATCAGGCTGACGCCGCCGCTGACGCTCACGCTGGACGAGGCGCGGCAGGGGATCGCGATGCTCCGGGACGTGCTCGCGTGACGACCAAGTTCGAGCGTCAGGGGACGATCCTGCGGCTCGTGCAGCAGCAGCCGCTCTCGACGCAGGCCGAGGTCGCGGACGCGCTCCGCTCGCTCGGCATCGACGCGGTGCAGGCGACCGTCTCCCGCGACATCACGCAGCTGGGCCTGGTGAAGGTGCGGAACACCGAGGGCCGGCTCGTGTACGCGCTCTCCGGCGCCGACGACCTGCGCCGCCACGACGAGCTGGGCTCGGCGCTCCGCCGCTACATGGGCAAGACCGCAACGTCGGGCTCGATCCTCGTCGTCGAGACGCCGCGCGGGTTCGCGGCGGCGCTCGCCGACGCGATCGACAGCGCCGCGCTGCCCGAGGTGGCCGGGACGATCGCCGGCGACAACACCGTCTTCGTCGCCTGCGCCGACGGCACGAAGCCGTTCGAGATCGACGCGCTGCTGCGGAGCCACCTGTGAGCAGCCTCTCGCAGAGCGGCAACGTCATTCTCGGGTCGCTGCCGGTCGGCGAGAAGGTCGGGATCGCGTTCTCGGGCGGGCTCGACACGAGCTGCGCGCTCGCGTGGATGCGCGAGAACGGAGCGATCCCCTACGCGTTCACCGCCGACCTCGGCCAGTACGACGAGCCGGACGTCGGCGCCGTCCCCGCGAAGGCACTCGCCTACGGGGCCGAGGACGCGGTGCTCGTCGACTGCAAGGACGCGCTCGCCCGCGAAGGGCTTGCCGCCCTGCAGTGCGGCGCCTTCCACATCCGCTCGGCGGGCCGCACCTACTTCAACACCACGCCGCTCGGCCGCGCGGTCACCGGCACCAAGCTCGTCCAGGCGATGGCGGCGCACGGCGTCGACATCTGGGGCGACGGCTCCACCTACAAGGGCAACGACATCGAGCGCTTCTACCGCTACGGCCTGCTCGTCAACGAGCACCTGCGGATCTACAAGCCGTGGCTCGACAGTGCTTTCGTGGAAGAGCTGGGCGGCAGGAAGGAGATGAGCGAGTGGCTCGAGGAGCACGGCCTGCCGCAGAAGCAGTCGGTGGAGAAGGCGTACTCGACCGATGCGAACATGCTCGGCGCGACGCACGAGGCGAAGGATCTCGAGCTGCTCGAGACGTCGATGAGGATCGTCGAGCCGATCATGGGCGTCGCGTTCTGGGACGCCGAGGTCGAGATCGAGCCGGAGGTCGTGACCGTCCGCTTCGAAGAGGGCCTGCCCGTCGGCGACCCGGTCGAGGTGGTCCGCTGGGCGAACGAGGTCGGGGGCCGCCACGGGCTCGGCATGTCGGACCAGATCGAGAACCGCGTCATCGAGGCGAAGAGCCGCGGCGTCTACGAGGCGCCCGGCATGGCGCTCCTGCACATCGCCTACGAGCGGCTGCTCGCGGCGGTGCACAACGAGGCGACGCTCGAGCGGTACCACGACGAGGGCCGCCGCCTGGGCCGGCTGCTGTACGAGGGCCGCTGGTTCGACCTGCAGGCGCTGATGCTGCGCGACGCGCTGCAGCGGTTCGTCGCCGCTCCGATCACGGGCGAGGTCGACATCGAGCTCCGCCGCGGCGACGACTACACGATCCTCGACACGCGGGGCGAAGGCTTCTCGTACCACCCGGAGCGGCTCTCGATGGAGCGGAGCGCGACGGCGTTCACCGCAGCCGATCGCATCGGCCAGCTGAACGTGAAGATCAACGACGTGATCGACGCGCGGCGCATGCTCGGGCGGCTCGGGATCGAGCTGTGAGCCCGCTCTGGTCGGGACGGGTCGAGACGTCGCTCTCGCCCGCGGTGTGGGAGTACCTGAAGGCGGCCGACGCCGAGCTTCTCCCCTACGACGTCGAGGGGACGCGGCTGCACGCGCGGCGGCTGCATGCCGCCGGCTTTCTGGACGACGCCGAGCTCGCGGACGCGATGGAGCGCCTCGACGGGATCGACTTCGACGATCTCGACCCCACGGACGAGGACGTGCACAGCGCGATCGAGCGGCTGCTCGGTCCGGTCGGCCGCAAGATCCACGCGGGACGGTCGCGCAACGACCAGGTCGTCACGGCACACCGCCTCTACGTGCAGGACGCCTGCGACGAGGCGGACGAGGCGCTGCGCGGTTTCGCACGCGTCGTGCTCGCGCGAGCCGAGGTCGACGCCGACACGCCGATGCCCGCCTACACGCATCTGCAGCGCGCGATCCCCGTCACGCTCGGCCACCACCTGCTCGCCTGGGTCGAGATGCTGGAGCGCGACCTCGGCCGGTTCGCGTTCGCGCGCGCGCAGGCGGAGCCGTCGCCGCTCGGCGCCGGCGCCGTCGCCGGGTCGACGCTGCCGCTCTCCCCGCCCGACACGCGGAACACCATGGACGCGGTCGCCGACCGCGACTTCGTCCTCGACTACCTGTACGCGTGCACGGCGCTCTTCGTGCACCTCTCGCGGATCAGCGAGGAGATCGTGCTCTGGACGACGTCCGAGTTCGGGTTCGCGAAGCTGCCGGAGGACGCCGCGACCGGTTCGTCGATGATGCCGCAGAAGCTGAACCCCGACGTCGCGGAGCTGACGCGCGGCAAGGCGGGCACCGCGATCGGCCGGCTCGCCGGCCTGCTCGCGACGGTGAAGGGGCTGCCGCTCGCCTACAACTCCGATCTCGCCGAGGACAAGCAGGCGACGTTCGCGGCGCGGCGAGACGTGCGGCTCGCGCTGGGCGCGCTCACGGTGCTCGTGGACGGGCTCGCGTTCGACCGCGAGCGGCTCGCCGCGGCCGCCGCCGATCCGCTCCTGCGCGCGACCGACGCCGCCGAGGCGCTCGTCGAGCAGGGCGTGCCGTTCCGCGACGCGCACGAGCAGGTCGCCGGGCAGGTACGCGAAGGCACGTTCGAGCCGCCGCCGGAGCGCCCGCGCGGCTTCGACGTGCCGGCGGCCGTCGCAGCCGCCAAGGAGCGGATATGAGCGCGGTCTCGGTGGATCTTCGCGGCCGCGACTTCCTGCGCGTCTCCGACCTGACGAAGACGGAGGCGGAGACGATCCTCGATCGCGCCGTCGAGCTGCGCGCCGACCCGAAGCAGCCGCTCCTGGCCGGGTTCACCCTCGGCATGTACTTCGCGAAGCACTCGACGCGCACGCGCGTCTCGTTCAGCGCCGGCATGGCGCAGCTCGGCGGCGTCGCGATCGCCCTGACGCCGGAGGAGCTGCAGCTCTCGCGCGGCGAGTCGCTGCCCGACACGGCGCGCGCGCTCTCCGGCTACCTCGACGCGCTCGCGGTGCGCACGCACGCGCACGAGGAGCTCGAGGCGTGGGCCGAATGGGCGTCGATCCCGGTGATCAATGCGCTCTCCGCCGACGAGCATCCGTGCCAGGCGCTCGCGGACGCCCTGACGATGCGCGACCGGCTCGGCTCGCTCGAGGGCGTCCGCGTCGCGTGGGTCGGCGACGGCTCGAACGTGCTCACGTCGCTGGCCGAGCTCGGGAAGCTGCTCGGCTACGAGGTCGTCGCCGCGTGCCCCCCCGGGTATGAAAGTAACAGTCTGTTACAAGCGACGGTCCGCGACGCCCGCGAGGCCGTGTCCGGGGCGGACGTGGTCGTCACGGACACCTGGATCAGCATGGGCCAGGAGCACGAGCGGGCGCGGCGCCTCAGCGATCTCGCGCCGTACCGGCTCGACGAGGAGCTGCTCGCGCTCGCATCGCCTGACGCATTCGTCATGCATTGCCTGCCGGCGCACCCCGGGGAGGAGATCACCGCCGAGGTGCTCTACGGCACGCGATCCGCGATCTGGGCCGAGGCGGAGAACCGCCTCCACGTCCAGAAAGCGCTGCTGACGCTGCTCCTCGCCTGAAACAGCACTCAACCGATCGGCCACACGCGTCGATAGAGGACGCGTGGAAGCCGCGTCCGTCCCTCAGCCGGCAGCAGCGCTCCGCCTGGGCGAGATCCTCGTCCAGCGCGGCAACGCGACCCAGGAGCACGTCGACCAGGCGCTCGAGCTGCAGCCCGTGGTCCGCAAGCGCCTCGGCGAGATCCTCGTCGAGAAGCACTGGGCGACGACACGCGCCGTCGGCGAGGCGCTCGCCGCGCAGTCGCGCCTCGACTTCGTCGACCTCGTCCAGATCAACGTCGACCCGCACGCCTCGCAGCTCCTGCAGGAGGGGTTCGCGCGCACGCACCGCGCGCTGCCGGTCCGCTACCTCGAGAACGACGTCGTGCAGGTTGCCGTCGCCGACCCGACGAACCTGCAGACGGTCGACGAGCTCAGGCTCGCCCTCGGCGTCAACCTCGTCCTCGCAGTCGCCGACGCGACCGTGCTCGAGTCCGCGATCACGCGCGCGTACCGCCTGTCGGTCACGGTGAGCGACGTCGCGCCCGACGACGATCTCTTCGACGACCCCGATGCGGACGCCGAGGGCGCGCTCGAGCTCGTCAACTCGCTCATCGGCCGCGCGCTCGCAAGCAGCGCGTCCGACGTGCACTTCGACCCGCAGGCGGGCGAGGTGATGGTGAAGTTCCGCGTGGACGGCGTCATGCGCGACGAGCCGCCGCTCGAGAAGCGGCTGCAGGGCGCGATCGCGGCGCGCATCAAGGTGATGGCGCAGCTCGACATCGCCGAGAAGCGCCTGCCGCAGGACGGCTCGTTCGTCGTCTACATCGCCGGGAACCCGATCGACGTGCGGGCGGCGATCCTGCCGACGAAGCACGGCGAACAGGTGGTGCTCCGCCTGCTGCAGCGCGAGCAGAAGCTCGAGCTGCCGAATCTGGGGATGAGCGCCGAGATGGAGAACGTCTTCCTGAAGGCGATCGAGCAGCCCTACGGCGCCGTCCTCACCTGCGGCCCGACCGGCTCCGGCAAGACGACCACGCTCTATGCGGCGCTCGACCGGCTGAACGACGGCATGCGCTCGGTCGCGACGATCGAGGACCCCGTCGAGTACCAGCTTCCCGGTGTCATGCAGACCGAGGTGAACTCCCGCATCGGGCTCTCGTTCGGCCGCGGCCTGCGCACGATCCTCCGCGCCGACCCGGACGTGATCCTCGTCGGCGAGATCCGCGACGACGAGACGGCGCAGATCGCGATCCAGGCGGCGATGACCGGCCACCTCGTGCTGACGACGCTGCACACGAACGACGCAGCGAGCGCAATCGCGCGCCTGCGCACGCTCGGCGTCGACCAGGACCTGCTCGCGAGCTCGATCAACTGCATCGTCTCGCAGCGCCTCGCCCGCCGGCTCTGCCAGCACTGCCGCGAGGCGTACGAGCCGACGCAGGAGCAGGTGATCTCGATGAACCTGATCTCGGCCGGCACGGCGCCGACGCTGTACCGGCCGGCCGGCTGCGCGCAGTGCGGCGGGATCGGCTACGCGGGCCGCGTCGCCCTGTACGAGCTGATGCCCGTGCACGGGCTCGGCCGCGTGCTCATCGAAGGCTCGACCGACGAGATCTTCGAGGCCGCCGTGGCGGCGGGGATGCGAACGCTCAGGGAGGACGGCATCCGCCTCTCGCTCGCCGGCGTGACGACGCTCGAAGAGGTCCGCCGCATCACCGGCGACCGGCGCCTCGTCTAGCGCGATACGCCCTCGTCTTCTTCCGGTTCCCGCAGAGCTGCATCGAGCACCACGTCGCCGAGCGGTTCGGCGAGTAGTCGTAGAACGACCAGCGGCAGTTGCGGCAGGCCTTCAGCCGCTCCCACGTGCCGTCGAGCATGGCGCCGAAGGCGATCGCGACGACGCGGTCGAGCGCGTCGCCGTCGCTCGCGACCGACAGCGCGCCCGCCTCGTCGACGTGCAGCGAGACCCGCCGCGCCGCCGCATTCACGACCGCCAGCGCCTCCTCGGGCACCGGGATCCCGTTGTTTGCGAGCACGAGCGCGCGCAGCGCCTCACGGAGCGCGCGCGCCCGCTCGTCCTCGCCGGTGAGGTCGTGCTCGGCGAGCCAGTCCGGGAGCCAGTCGCGCCGGTTCTCGAGATCGGCGCTGTTGATCAGGAGCTGCACCTCGCGGAGCGGCGGCGGCGCCGCCTTGGGGACGTCGTAGCGCGGCATGGCTGGCATCCAGTCTAGAACACCAGTACACTCCCCGTACTGGTGTTGCGCCGGATCTGGTTCCCGCTTCGGCTCGCCCGCGCCCGCCTCGGCTCCGGCGGCGAGCGGCTCGCCCTGGTTGCGGTCGGGATCGTCGCCGGCAGCGCCGTCCTCGCGGCCGTCGTCGCGGGCCGCCTCGTCATGCAGGACCGCGCGCTCCAGCTCGCGCTGCGGGGGCTCGCGCCCGAGAACCGCACCGTCCAGGTCGTCTGGAGCGGCGCCGTCGACGCGTTCCCGGGCCTCGACCGCGCGGTCACCCCGAAGGTGACCGCCCTGACCGGCGAGCGCCCGGTGGCGGCGATGCTCTTCCGCGAGGCGTCGATCCAGGGCCGGCTCGTGAACGTGCGGGCGGCCGACGATCTCGGCCGTTACGTGAGCCTCGTCTCGGGACGGCTGCCCACGGTGTGCGTGCCCGCGCACTGCGAGGTGCTGCGGCTCGAGGGGTCGGGGCCGGTCCCGTCGACGAAGCACCTGAACCTGATCGTGGTCGGCCGCGCGACGCTGAAGCCGGACGCCCCGTTCGCCGGGTTCGTCCTCCCGGCGCCGCAGACGACGATGGTCGCGCAGGCGGTCCGGTACCACACTCCGCAGCCCTCGCCGGTGGTGATCGCGAACGGCGTCGCCGGCCTCTCGCGCACCCCTGAGCTGGCGTCGTTCTACCGTGCCTACGGCTGGTTCCTGCCGGTCTCGAACGGCGAGGTCCACCCGTGGTCGGTCCCGCAGTTCGAGAGCGAGGTGCAGCAGTTGAGCGCCGCGATCGACGCCCGCTCCGGGCAGTTCCAGGTGACGGCGCCGACCGACACCCTGGAAGCGGCGGCCGCGGCGTCCCGGGTCGCCGCGCGCCGGCTGCTGCTCCTGGGCGGTGAGGGTGCGGCGCTCCTGATCGCGTTCACCGTGCTCGCGGCGGCCGCGCTCCGCCGCGAAGTCGGTGACGCGCGCCGCCGGCTGACGTGGTTCGGGGCGCGCCGCTTTCAGGTCGAGCTGTTCACGCTCGGCGAGTCGGCGGCGATCGCGCTCGCCGCCACGGCCGTCGGCTGGGTCGTCGGCGGCGCCGTCGCGGCCGCGATCGCGTCGCGGGCCGGCTCGCCCTCGGGCCAGGTCGTCGGGCACGCGCTCCTCTCCGCGCACGGCCTGCTCGCGGGCGCGTGCATCGCGGCCGTCGCCGCACTGCTCCTGTACCTGACCGTGCGCGCGCCCGCCGCGCAGCTCGGACGGCTGGCGATCACGCCGCTCGACATGGCGGCGATCGGCGCGCTCGCGGTCGTCGCCGTCGGCTGGGCGCGCGGCTCGGTCGCACCGCAGCAGCTCGCGGGCGGCGGCGGCGGGACGAGCGCGTTCCTGCTGCTCGTGCCCGCGCTGATCGTCTTCGCCGCGACGGTCGCGGCAGCGCGCCTTCTCGCCCCCGCGCTGCGGGCGCTCGGCCGCGTGGGGCGCCGCGGACCGATCTCGCTGCGGCTCGCCGCGGCGTCGCTCGCCCGCAACCCGGGGCACGCTGCGATCGCGGCCACCTTCCTCGTCGCGAGCCTCGGCCTCGCGCTCTTCGCGATCGCCTACCGCTCGACGCTCGAGCGCGGCCAGCGCGACGAGGCGGGCTACGCGGTCCCCGCTTCGTACGTGCTGACCGAGGACCTGCTGCAGCTCGTGCCCGTGCTCCACGGCGCGCAGCACCTCCCGGCGGCGCCGACGGACGTCGACCGGCTGTCGGGGAACGTCCCCTCCGGCTCGACGTTCGGCTTCCTCGCGCTGCCGGCCTCAGCGCTCCCGTCGATCGGCGGCTGGCGCTCCGACTTCTCGTCGGCGCCGCGCACCGAGCTGGCGAAGGCGCTCGCACCCTCGCAGGCGTCGCTCCGCACGCTCGCGCTGCCCGCCGGGCGGCAGTTCACCCTTCCTGCGACCGGCTCGGGCGACCCGATCGGCATCCGCGCGATCTTCCGCTCCAGGCTCGGCGACTACGTGGCGGTGTCGCTCGGCCACACCGACGGGACGAAGCCCGTCGTGCTGCACGGGCGCATCCCGTTCCGGCACGCGACGCTCGCGCAGCTTCGCTTCGACATCCTGAACAACGGCCGCACCACCGCAAACGGCGGCATCGGGATCCAGCCGAGCGCGAAGGGGACGGTGTCGTTCGGGACGCCGCGCGTGGACGACACGCCGGTCCGAAGCGCGTTCGCGTCCTGGATCGGTCTCGACGGGATCAGCGGCGCGGGCGCCAGGCTCGGCTACGTCCTGACGCCCGACGAGGAGGACGTCTACCGGCCGCGGCAGTCGACCGACGGCAAGGCGCTGCCGGTCGTCGTGACGCCGCATGTCGCGGCCGAGGCGGGTCCGCACGGGATCATCCCGCTCGACGTCGAGGGCGAGACGATCGCCGCCCGTGTCGTCGGCGTCGTGCAGCGCTTCCCCTCGATCGACGGCGACGCCGTCGTCGCCGACCTGGGCCAGGCGGCGACGCGGCTCGACTCCCGCTCGCCGGGGCTCGGCACGACCAACGAGCTGTGGCTGAACGGGCCGCGCGCACCGGAGACGCCGGAGCTGACCGTCGTCTCGCATGCCGAGACGCTCGCAACGCTGCAGTCCGACCCGCTCGCGCGCGGCGCGCTGATCACCCTCGCGGGCACGGCCGCCGTGGCGCTGCTGCTCGCGCTCGTCGGGCTCGTGCTCGCCGTCGTCGGCGACATCCGCGACGAGCGCGGCGAGCTGTTCGACCTCGAGGCGCAGGGAGCGTCCCCGGCGACGATTCGCACGCACCTGCGGCTGCGCGCCGCGCTCGTCGCCGCGTTCGGCGTGCTCGGCGGGATCGCGCTCGGCGCGCTCCTCTCGGCGCTCGTCGTCTCGCTCGTCTCGGTGACCGCGAGCGCCGCCGAGCCGGAGCCGCCGCTCCGCCTCGCGCCCGACCTGCCGCTGCTCGTCCTGGCGGTCGCCGCCTATGTCGGCGCGGCCGTGCTGCTCGTCGGCGCGGCGACGATGGTGCGCGGACGTGCGCCGTCGCGCGCCGCGGAGGTGACGGCGTGACGACCGCGATCGAGCTACGCGACGTGTTCCGCGTCCACTCGACGCCTGAGGGGGACGCCGCCGCGCTGCAGGGGCTGTCGCTCCGGGTGGCGGAGGGCGAGGTGCTGGCGGTGCTCGGCCCGAGCGGCTCCGGCAAGTCGACGCTCCTCCGGCTGCTGGCCGGGCTCGACCGGCCGTCGGCCGGCGTCGTCCGCGTCCACGGCGAGGAGCTCGGCAAGCTCGCTCCGCGCCGGCTCGCGCGGTACCGCTCGACCGTCCTCGGCTATGCCGACCAGCACTACGCCCGCGCGCTCGCCCCGGAGCTGTCCGCGCGCGAGCTCGTGTCCGTGCAGCTGGGTCTGCGCGGGGCGGCGGGCGCGGAGCGGCTGCGCCGCGCCGACGAGCTGCTCGAGCGGGTCGGCCTCGCCGACAAGCGCGGCCGCAGGCCCGGCGAGCTCTCCGGCGGCGAGCAGCAGCGCGTCGCGCTGTGCGCGGCGATCGCGCACCGCCCGCAGGTGTTCCTCGCCGACGAGCCGACCGGCGAGCTCGACGCGGCGACCGCCGACCAGGTGTACGACGTCCTCGCCGAGCTCGTGCGCGAGCACCGGTGCACGACGGTGATCGTCAGCCACGACCCCGAGTCGGCGCGCATCGCCGACCGCATCGTCCGCATCCGCGACGGCCGCGTGTCCGAGGAGTGGGCGCGGGAGGACGAGGCGAGCGACACGATCGTCGTCGGCCGCGGCGGCTGGCTGCGGCTTCCGGAGGAGCTGCTGCTGCGCGCCGGAATCGGGGCGAAGGCGACGGCCCGCTTCGAGGACGGCGCCGTCGTGGTCGAGCCGAGCGGCGAGCGGGCGGCGCCGGAGCAGGTACCAGGTACCGAATCGGTACCTGGTACCGGTGGCGGCAGTGTGGTCGCCTCCGCCCGGGGCGTCGCCCGGCGCTACGGCGCGACCACCGTCTTCGAGGACCTCTCGTTCGAGGTGCGCGCCGGGGCGCTGACCGCGCTCACCGGGCCGTCGGGCTCCGGGAAGACGACGCTGCTCCACCTGCTCGCCGGGCTCGAGCTTCCCGACGGCGGCGGCGTGACCGTGGACGGCGCGGAGCTCTCGGCCCTCGACCGGACGGCTCGTGCGGCGCTCCGGCGCGCCAAGATCGCCTACGTCGGCCAGCAGGCGGGGCTCGTCCCGCACCTGTCGGCGCTCGAGAACGTCGAGCTCGCGCTCGCCCTGCGGGGGGCCGGCGAGACGCGGCGGGCGGCCCTCGGGGCCCTCGAGTCGGTCGGGCTCGGCGAACGCGTCACGCAGCGCGTGGCCCGGCTCTCCCAGGGCGAACGCGCCCGGGTCGCGATCGCCCGGGCCGTCGCATCCCGCCCGGCGCTTCTCCTCGCCGACGAGCCGACCTCCCGCCTCGACGGCGGCAACGCGATCTCGGTCGCTATCCTGCTGGCGCGGCTGGCGCGGGAGACGAGTGCCGCGGTCGTGTGCGCGACACACGATCCGCTCGTCATCGAGCAGGCCGACATGCGTTTGTCCCTTTCGCACCTCCCCCTTCCGGGGGAGACGCGAGCTTCATCCTAGACCGATCTTTTTCAAGCGGTGGCTACTGTCGACTTGCGTCAATCGACGATCTTTTCGCGTCTGCGCGGCCTTCTCGAGGTGACGCGCCTCGTCCGAACGGGGGAGGAGCTTCCTGCGCTCCTCGCCGCCACCGCGCGGACCGTGTCGGACTCGCTCGCGTTCCGAACGGTCGTCATCAACCTGTACCGCCGCGAGTGGGACGACTTCGTCGTCAGCACCGTCTACGGGAGCGACGAGGCGCGCGAGGCGCTGCTCGGCCAGGTGCGCCAGGTGTCGGACTGGGAGCCGCTGCTCGACCAGCAGTTCCTGTACCGCGGCGTCTACCTGATCCGGGCCGGCGACTTCGACTGGGAGCAGCTCCAGGGCGAGGTCTTCACGCCGGACATCTCGGTGTCCGACGACCCGAACGCCTGGCATCCGGACGACGCGCTGTTCGCACCGCTGCGCGCGACCGACGGCTCGCTGCTCGGCATCCTCTCCGTCGACGAGCCCACGTCCGGGCGCCGGCCGAGCGGCGACGAGATCGACGTCCTCGTCGCGGTCTGCGAGCACGCCGCGCTCGCGATCGAGGCCGCCCAGGAGGCGACCCGGGCGAAGGCGAACCGCGACGCGCTCGAGTCGCTGCTCGCCGTCTCCACGCGCCTCAACGAGACACGCGACTCGGAGGAGCTGCTCGAGCACGTGTGCACCGCGATCTCCGACGCGCTCGGGTTCGAGAAGGTCGCCGTCCAGCTGCTCGGCGCGGAGGGCGTGCATCGTTGCGCCGCCCACCGCGGCTTCGCCGTGGACGAGCCGATCGGGGCGTCGCTCAGCGCAGACGAGCTCGAGCTGCTGCTGCGCCCCGAGTACGAGGTGAACGGCTGCTTCCTGCTGCCCTTCGCCGACGCGACCCGCATTCTCCCGCGCCAGCCCTGCGGGTACCGCTCGCAGCGCGACGGCCGCGGACGCTACGCCTGGCAGAACGACCTGCTCTTCGTCCCGCTGTACGACCGCCGCGGCAACCGCATGGGCTACATCAGCGTCGACGATCCCGTCGACCGGCTGCGGCCCGACGCCGAACGGCTGCAGATCCTGCGCGCGTTCGCGAACCAGGCGACGACGGCGCTCGAGCAGGCCGCGCAGTTCGAGGAGATCCAGAACGCATACGAGCACCACCGCGCGCTGATCGAGGGCTCGCCGACCGCGATCGTCGACTTCGACCTCGAGGGCCGCGTGCGGTCGTGGAACGACGCCGCCGTCGACATCTTCGGCTGGACGCCCGACGAGGCGATCGGCCGCGTCAACCCGACGGTGCCGGCGGAGGAGCTCGACGCGTTCCTGGCGGGCATCGGGCGCATGGACCGCGGCGAGACGTACCGCGACGTGGACGTCCGCGGCCTCCACAAGGACGGGTCGCTGATCGACGTCAGCGTGTCGGCGGCGCCGATCTGCGACGCGCACGGCGAGGTCGTCGGCGTGATCGCGTCGATGATCGACGTGACCGCGCGCAAGCGCTCGGAGCGGCTGCTCGCCGCGAGCGAGGGCCGCAAGGACGCCGTGCTGCGCGCCGCGCTCGACTGCTTCGTGATCGTCGACCATGAGGGGCTCGTCGTCGAGGTGAACCCGGCGACCGAGGAGACGTTCGGCTGGACGCGCCCCGAGGCGCTCGGCCGCTCGTTCCTCGACCTGATCGTCGCGCCCGAGCACCGGCCGGAGCTGGCCGAGGTTCTGCGCAGCGGCTCCGGCCCGCTGATCGGCGCGCGACTCGAGATCAACGCACTGCGCTCGGACCACCGCAGCTTCCCGGCCGAGATCGCGATCACACGCGTCGACGTGCCGGGGCCGCTCCTGTTCGCGGTGTCGCTCCGCGACGTGACGAAGCGCCGTGAGCGTGAGGAGCGCCTCAAGCAGACGGAGGCGAAGTACCGCACGCTCGTCGAGCAGATCCCGCTTGCGACCTACATCAACGAGATCGATCTGCCGGTCAAGACGACGTACATGAGCCCGCAGGTCGAGGCGATGCTGGGCTACCCGGTCTCGCGCTGGCTCGAGCCGGGCTTCTTCGAGACGATCCTCCACGCGGACGACCGCGATCGCGTGCTGGCGCAGCTCGAGCGGACGCACACGAGCGGCGAGGACTTCCGGCTCGAGTACCGCCTGATCGCCGACGACGGCCGCACCGTCTGGGTGCTCGACGAGACGGTCGCCGTTCGCGACGAGGAGTACCGGCCGATCATGCTGCAGGGGTTCCTCGTCGACGTGTCGACGAGCCACGCACGCGAGCCGCGGCCTACGCTGCGGCCGGCTGCGAGCTAGCGCGCTCCCGCCAGGCCGACCAGCCGCCCTCGTACGAGCGGACGGCGCCGGCATCCACCTCGAGGATCCGGTCGGCAATCCGGTCGAGGAAGTACCGGTCGTGCGAGACGAAGATGGCGGTGCCGTCGAAGCGCTCGAGCGCGCCCTCCAGCATCTCGACGGACTCGATGTCGAGGTGGTTCGTCGGCTCGTCCAGCAGCAGGCAGTTCGCGCCCTGCAGCATCAGGAGCAGCAGCTGGAGCCGCGTCCATTCGCCTCCCGAGAGGGTGTCGAGCGGCCGCCGCACCTGCTCGTAGCCGAACAGGAACTTCATCAGCCGCGCGACCGCCTCGCCCTCGGAGACCGGCGCCGTACGCCGGACGAGCTCGAGCGGCGTCGCCTTCGGGTCGTCGGGGCGCCGGTCCTGCGCGAGGCGGCCGAAGCGGATCGACGGGCCGGCCTTGCGCTCGCCGGAGCCGGGCTCGAGCTCGCCGGCGAGCAGCCGGAGCAGCACCGACTTGCCGGCGCCGTTCTCGCCGACGACGCCGACGCGCTCGCCGCGCAGCACCGTCAGGTCGACGGAGTCGAGGATCGCGCGGCCGCCGAGCGAGACGCCCGCGTCGATCAGCTCGACCACGCGCTCGCCGCCGCGCGCGTGCGGGTGCAGGTCGAGGGCGATCCTGCGCCGCTCGAGCACCGGACGATCGACCTTCTCCATGCGGTCGATCTGGCGCTGCTTGTTTCGCGCCTGCTTGATGTGGCGCTCGTCGACCACCCGGTGCGCCCAGTCCTTGAAGCGGCGGATCGCGTCCTCGAGCCGGGCGATCTCCTTCTGCTGCGTCACGTAGAGCTGCTGCTGCCGCTGCAGCTCGAGCTCGCGCGCAACCGTGTACGCGGAGTAGTTGCCGGGCCAGATGCGGATCGTCCCGCCGGCGAGCTCGGCGATCTGGGAGACCGTCTCGTCGAGCAGGTAGCGGTCGTGGGAGACGGCGACCACCGCGCCGTCGAAGCCCTGCATCAGCCGCTCGAGCTGCTCGCGGGCTTCCACGTCGAGGTGCGCTTCCGGCTCGTCCAGGAGCAGGACTTCGGGCTCGCGCAGCAGGCAGGCGCCGAGGCTCACGAGCTTGCGCTGGCCGCCCGACAGGACGCGGGTCGGCTTCCCGAGCTCGCCGTCGAGCCCGATGCCGGCGACGAGCGCGCGGGCGCGCCCGTCGAAGCCGGGACCGCCCGCGTCCGTCCAGCGCTCGAGGACGTCCTCCTGCCGGCGGAGAAGCCGCGTCATCCGGTCGAGGTCGTCGGTCACGGCGGCCAGACCGCTCTCGATCGCCGCGAGCTCGCGCTCGAGCTCGGCGAGATCGGGGCGCGAGCCTCGCAGCGTCTCGAGCGCGTCGCGCTCGTCGCCCTCGGGCTGCTGGGGCAGGAAGGCGACGACGAGACCGCGGCGCTGGGTGACCTCCCCGCCGTCCGCCGTCTCCTCGCCTGCGAGGATGCGGAGCAGCGTCGACTTGCCGCCGCCGTTCGGGCCGATCAGGCCGAGCCGCGCGCCGGGCTCGACGTCGAGATCGGCGCCCTGGAGGATCGGCCGGGAGCCGAAGCTCTTCCGGATGCCGCGTGCCGCAAGGAGGGCCATCCGCTCACGGTAGACGGACCGCACCGGCCTTGTAGTACGCGCGCACCTGGGCGCGGAAGTAGCCGCCGTCGTCGTCCGCGGACAGCGACACCCGGGTGTTGCCGTCGATCGGCGGCGGGTTCGTGACGCCGTCGTTCGCGGCGTCGCAGGCGCAGGTCGCTCCGTCGGCGCCGCGGCCGAACAGGAATCCGGCAAATCCCGCGGCGACGTACTGCCGGAGTCGCGCGCGGGAGCCGGGGCCCAGCAGCCACTGCACGCGGTTGTCCTGGAAGTGGTCCCACGTGTCGTTCATGGCGCGCATGACGGTGTTGCCGAGCGGGATCTGCCACGCGACCATCCGGACCCCGGCCAGGCGCACGAACGTCTTCGCGTAGAGCAGGTGCCGGTGGAAGTCGGCCGGCTTGAACCACGTGTTCGGGTTGCCCTCCTGCTTCTCGTAGAACCCGGCGTCGCGGTCGGAGAAGTCCTCGAACGCGATGTCGAAGCGCGCATGCAGCGACCGGTAGAAGGCGGCCGACTGCGCGGCGTAGCGCTCGACGGTGGCGTCGGGCGGCTTCTCGTAGACGATGTCGTGCTTCGTCCCCCAGCCGCTCATGTGGTAGGCGAGGATCACGTTCGGGGCGAGCTGGTCGCGGAGCGCGATCCACTTCTGGGCGAACGCGGAGGCAAGTGCGACGGCGTTCGCCTGCTCGAGGTAGCCCCAGAGATCGGGCTCGACGTGCACGACGACCGGCTTCGAGCCGTCGACCCGGCGGAAGAGGAGCGTGACGTCCTGCCAGTACGCCGCCATCGTCTGCGGGTTCCGCAGGTTGGCGAGGTCGGCCTGCGCCTCGCCGCCCCCGCCCGGCTTCGACTGCAGCAGCATGTAGTACGTCAGCACCGGCAGCATCCCGTGCGCCCACGAGTCGGCGACGTACATCGAGGCGAACGTCCCGTTCGGATTCCAGGTCGCCCAGCCCTGCCCCGTGTTCACGCCGCCCGCGAGGTACTGGTAGCGCATCCCGAACGTCGCCGAGCGCCGCAGCGCCGCAGCGCCTCCGGGTGCGTCGGCCATGCCGATCTGCAGGCTCGCCGGCCAGTGCGCGGGCAGCGGCGGCAGGGTCGCGGACGGCCGCGCGGACGCGCCCGCGGCGAGCGTCAGCGCCGCAACGCCGAGCAGTGCGGCGCTAGCGAACCGTGAGCGCGGCGCACGAGGTGGCGCTGTGGTGCTTGGCGCGGTCGTACGCGACGACACAGAACGAGTACTTCCCGGGCGAGAGCTTCTTCGGAACATGCCATCCCACGTAGTAGACGGTCCCGTATGCAACCGGGCCGAACCCGGTCGCCGCCCTCGCCACCTGCTTCGTACCGCGTTTCACGGTCGCCACCGCCTTGGCGGTGCCGCTGTTGTCGTAGATCCGGAACTTCAGGTCGGCGACGCGGCCGCGCTTCGCCGTGCTCGCCAGCGCATGGGCGGTCGGCGGAACCTTGTCGGCCGAGGCGAGGCTCGACGGGCTTCCGTTCAGGCCGACCGGCACGCCGCTCGACGAGAGACCGAGTGTCGATACCGACGCGGTCGACGAGACGCCCGACGAGGTGCCGGACGAGCTCGCGCCGTTCAGCGCGATCACCACCGAGTTGTCGCTCGGGCTGGCGTCGGCGATCGTCGTGGAGACCGTGGCCGCGACGCTCTGCTTGGCGGCGGTCGTCACCTTCACGTCCAGCTGCGCCGTCGCGGTCTTCGAGGTGCTGGAGAGCGACGGCAGCCCGCAGATGATCTGGGTGCTGCTCTGCGCCGCGCAGCCGGAGCCGCCCGGGACGGAGCTGCTCGTGTAGGTCAGGCCGGTCGGCAGGGAGACCGTGAGCTGCGGCGTGGCGGCCGCCTGGCCGTTCTGGTCGGTGACCGTGTAGTCGAGCGTGATCGACGAGCCGGCCGCCGGCGTCGCGGCGCTCGAGGTGCCTGCAAGCTTCAGATCGGGCGCGTTCGCCGGGGGCGCGGTGCTCCCCGTGATCGAGGCCGTGGCAGCCGCGTTCGCGTCGCTGCCGCCGCCCGTGTTCGTCGCGCTGACGACCACGTCGACGGTCGTGCCGACATCGGCCGACTGGAGCGTGTACGTCGACCCGACGGCGCCGGCGATGTTCGCGCACGACCCGCTGGAGCACCGCCGCCAGCGGTAGGTGAAGCTGAGCGGCGACGAGCTCGTCCAGGTGCCGTTGGTGGTCGAGAGCGTCTGCCCGGACTGCGTCGTCCCCGAGATGACGGGGAGCGTGTTGTTCACGGGCGGCAGCGACTGCACGAGGTTCGTCGCGCTGCTGACCGAGTCCGACGAGCCGTTCGCGTTCGTCCCGATCTCCATGAACCGCAGCGTGCGGTCACCGGCGGCGTCCGCGGCCGTCATCGTGTACGTGCTGCTCGTCGCGCCTGCGATGTCGACGCAGTCGAAGCCGCTCGCGTTGCAGCGCTGCCACTGGTCGCTGGTCGACGTCGCCCCCGTGAACGAGCCGTTCGTGCCCGTGATCGTCTGCCCCTCGCGCATGAGCGCCGCCGTCCACGAGCTGTTGCCCGTGAGCAGCGGCGGCTGGCTCGCCGAGGCGGTGCAGCTCGGGAACGAGAACGTGTCGATCGAGTACTCCTCGACGCCGTGGCTGTCGGCGTCGGGGTACGGGCCCGTGAACCAGAAGGTGCACTGGTCGACCGGGTCGAGCGACAGCATGGTCGGGTAGCGGCCGTACGTGTCGTTCGCAGTGAACGGCGTCGTCGAGGGGTCCAGCACCTGTTCGCCGAAGGACGAGTTGGAAGCCTCGGTGTATGCCGTCGTCGGGTCGAGCGACACCGACGTCGCGACGTACGCGAGCGCGACGTTGCCGCTCCCGTCGACTCCTGCGGACGGCAGGAACCGGCTGACGCCGTCGGCGGGGTTGAAGACGCCGTCGTTGCCGATCGTCCAGCCCGAGCCCGAGTTCGTCAGCTTGAACCACATCGGCTCGGCCACGTTCGATCCGACGTTCACGGTGGCCGCCGCGGTCAGGGTCTGCGTGCCGCCGCTCGTCAGCCACTGGAGCCGTCCGGCGAGCAGCGGCAGGTCGTCGGTCGAGGTCGAGTTCACCTGCGAGAGCGGGGTCAGCTGCTGGGTGCCCGTTCCGGTGGTCGGCTTCTGCACCAGGCAGTCGCTCCAGTAGGTCTGGGTCGAGCCGGGCTCGAGGCACGAGAACGAGGTGTCGATCGGGCTCGCGAGCGGCAGGTTGGCGAGCGGCTGGAACGTGGAGCCCGTCACCGGGGACGTCCAGTCGACGTGGAACTCCCACACTTCGAGGCGGTCGTTCGAGTCGTAGGGGTCGTCGTGCGCCTGCAGGTACAGCTCCGGCGAGCCGGAGGCCGGCGCGGTCGTGTCGCTGACGTCGGCGGGCAGCATGCCGCCGAGACCCGGGTTGACGTTGTCGAGGTCGAAGTAGCGCGCCTGCGACGGTGACCCGGCGAGCATCGTGCTGCGCTCGAGCGCCATGACGCCCGCGCCGAGCCAGCCTCCCGACGAGGTGAGCTGGTCGAAGGACAGGTAGTAGCCGTCGCCCCAGACGCCGATCGCCTGCCGGTCGGGATAGAGCGTCGAGGCGACCTGGAAGACGTAGCGGTTCCAGCCTCCGGTGGCATCCGGAGAGGTGGACACGGCGACGCACTCGACGAACGGGCCCGACGCTGTCGTGCCGCTCGAGGCATAGGCCGCCTCGGAGATCACCCAGCGGTTCGCAAGCCAGTCGTAGGCGATCGCGGGCTGGCCCTGCGGGTTGGTCCCGCACAGGCCGGCCGCATCGGGCCCGGTCAGCCCGCTCCAGAACGTCGTGTTCGGCACCCAGGCGAGCGTGTGGGCGAGCGGGGACCGGCTCTCGATCTGGTAGCCGGTGTTGAACGCGACGACGACCTGGGACATGCCGACCGCGCTCGAGGGGACCTGCGTGACGACGAAGCTCGAATCCTTCGCGACCCGCGTCGAGGCGAAGCGGGCGGGCCGCGCCGTCTCGGCGGCCGGGTGACCGCGCAGGGGCGTGACCTCGACGGGCTTCCCCGCGCCGGTCGTGTCGTGCGCGATCAGGATCGGCGCCTCCGGCCGGAAGCGCGCCGGCGCCGAGCCCGAGCTCGTCGCAGCGGACGCGCCGACGACCGCGAGCAGGCTCGCGGCAATGAGCGCCACACGGAAGAACGACGACCGCACGGAACCTGTGTCGGCACCGGCGGCCGCGACCTTTAGTTGCCAGTTGTCGAGCGGCCGGGGCTAGAAGAAGAACTGCCGCCAGGCCGTCCACCAGTCGTCCGCGCGCGAGGCGATCTGGCGGGAGCTCGTGATCTCGACGCCCGGCCGGTAGCGGAACTTCTCGACGTCGTCGGAGGTGTTGAAGTCGACGAGGATCTCGCAGGGCGAGCCCGGGTTGTAGGCCGGGACGGCGTACAGGTCGGAGAGGGCGCGGCGGGCGCCGTCCTCGATCAGCTCGCGCGCCTTCGGCGCGGGCAGCTGCCGCGCACTGAAGCGGCCGAGCCCCTTCTTCACCGGGACGGTGGTGAGGCCGTCGCCGAGGAGCCGCCGCGCCTCGCGGCAGGCGGCCTCGTCGCCGGTGACGAGCAGCACCGGGCAGCCCCAGGAGCCGCACAGCGCCGCGTTGATCCCCGCCTCGCCGACCTCGACCCCGTTGAAGCGCAGCCGCCACCACGACCGGCCGCTCACCGTGTGCGCGAGCACGCCGTCGCGCGTTCCGGCCATCGCGTGCATGCCGACGAAGAGCGCGGCGTCGACCCCGTGCTCGAGGAACTCCGTGTACTCGGTCCAGTGGTCCTGGACGACGAACTCGCAGTCGGGGTCGAGCTCCTCGGGGATCAGCGAGTTGAAGGTCCACCCCTCGCCGGCGCCGTGGCAGTCCATGACGACGATCTCGGTCGCGCCGGCCGCCTTCGCGCCGCGCACGGCCGCGTTGATCTCGCCGGTGTAGAGGCGGCGCCCCTCGTCGTACATGGCGTGGCCGCCGGTCGTCTGCTGCCACTTGACGATCCCGGCGACGCCTTCCATGTCGCTGACGATGAACACCTTCATGCGAGCGACCCTACGACTTCGCCCAAGCTGTTGCGCACAGGAACCTCGCGCAGCTCGTCGATCCCGAGCACCTGCGCGAGCGCCGGGCCGATCGCGCGCTGGGCGCCGTCCTCCACCTTGAGCGCGACGCCGCGGCCGTCCTCGTGCGCGGCGCAGAAGAGCCCCTCGGCGCCGACCTTCGCGATCCAGCCGTCGCGCAGGCGCATCAGGTCGGTGTCGACCGCGTCGTGCGAGGCGCCGACGAGCTCGGGCCGCGCGCGCATCGCGGCGCGGATCCGCGGCGGCGTTCGCGTGAGCAGCGACGCCGCTTCGCGCAGCGTCGTCACGAACGTCGGCACGCCGCAGCCGTCGATCGCCGTCGCCTGCTCGCCGACGAGCTCCGCGATCCGCTGCTGCAGCGGGTGGCCGGGGTCGCGGTACGGGTGGAGCGGCCAGCCGTTCGCGCGGCAGGCGGCGAGCATGCCGGCGTGCTTGCCCGAGCAGTTGTGGCCGAGCTTCCCGTCGGGCCGGCCCTCCTGGAGCCCGTTCTCGAGATCGTCCGGCGCCGCGCCGGCGCGGGCGAGCACCTTCCTCACCGCGTCGAGCTGCGCCGGCTCGGCGCGATGCGACGCGCAGGCGATCGCGATCTCGTCGTCGCCGAGCTCGTCCCAGCCCTCGACGAACGGGATCGCCTGGATCGGCTTCGCCGACGAGCGCAGGTAGAAGGTCAGACCGCCGTCTCCGAAGACCGCGCCGTCGGTCGTCGCGGCGTGAACCACGTGGGTCGCCTCGACGACACCGCCCCTGCGCACGGTTACCCTGATCGCGTCCACCGACTGCAGGAGCCTACGTTGCCCGAGTTGCCGGAGGTCGAGGCTTGGCGCCGCCAGCTCGACCCGCTCGTCGGGCAGGCGCCGATCGAGCACGCCGGCCCCGCCCACATCGCGACGCTGAAGACGTTCGACCCGCCGCTCGCGGCGCTCGAGGGGCGGACACTCGGCGGCGTCGAGCGGCGGGCGAAGCGGTTCCTGCTGCCGACCGCGGACGGCGAGCTGGTGGTGCTCGTGCA
>Ga0335071_10001668_pt1 | contig 23949 bp, 18 predicted proteins | sample Lox_Sample_15_FD_206724 | JGI IMG/M metagenome (GOLD analysis project Ga0335071, IMG submission 206724) | Soil microbial communities from Loxahatchee National Wildlife Refuge, Florida, United States - Lox_Sample_1.5 | ecosystem: Environmental > Terrestrial > Soil > Wetlands | place: USA... | reverse complement strand
GAACGTCTCACGGCCCAACCGGACTCCATCGACGACCGGCTGGAGCCCCTGTTCCAGCATCACGATCGCGGCCGACTCCTTGGCGACGTCGACGGCCGTGTCGACCGAGATGCCGACGTCGGCCGCGTGAAGCGCCGGCGCGTCGTTGATCCCGTCGCCGAGGAAGCCGACAACGTGGCCGGCGGCGCGAAGCGCGCGGACGATCCTCTCCTTGTGCTCGGGCGCAACCTCGGCGAACACGGTCGCCTGTTCGACGAGCGCAGAGAGCCCCTCGTCGGCGACGCGGTCGAGGTCCTCCCCAGTGACGATATGTCGCCCGTCGAGGCCGACCACCCCGGCAAGATGGGCCGCCGCGAGACGACTGTCGCCGGTGATCACGCGGAGTGAGACGCCGAGATCCCTGAGGGCCGCTACTGTCTGCTCGACGTCGGCCTTGGGCGGATCAAGGAAGGTGAGGAATCCCTCGAGGGTCATGTGGGCTTCGGCGTCGACAGTCACCTCGGCCGCCTCTCCGAGCTCGCGACGGGCGACGGCGAGCAGTCGATACCCTTGTCCGCTGAGCTCCGCGACGAGCTTGTCGACGCGCTCGCGAACCTCGCGCAGCGGCGTCACCGAGCCGTCGGGGTCCGAGACCTGGTCGCAGACGCCCAGGACGCTCGGGACCGCGCCCTTCGTGATCAGGACCGAGCGTCCCCCTTGGGGGACCAGGATCGAGAGTCTCTTCCGCGTGAAGTCGTAGGGGACCTCGTCGAGAAGCGCGACCGCCTCGTCCTCGTCAGGCGCGTCGGCCAGCAGGGTCAGATCGATAGGATTGCGAAAGCCGGTCTGGAGGCGGGCGTTCAGGCGCGCGTCCTCGAGGACCCGCTTGCTCTCGCCGCCCTTGACGTCGACGGCATGGGCGAGGCGAACGGAACCTTCCGTCAGCGTGCCGGTCTTGTCCGTGCAGAGGACGTCCATGCTCCCGAAGTCCTCGATCGCGTCGAGCCGCTTGACCACGACCTTGGCCCCGGCCATCCTCTGCGCGCCTTTGGAGAGGCTGATGCTGACGATCGCCGGCAGGAGCTGCGGCGTGATGCCGATCGCGAGCGAGAGCGAGAAGAGCAACGACTCCACGAAGGGTCGCGAGAGCGCGATGTTGATGGCGAAGATGGCGACCAGCAGTACCGCCGTCACCCAGATCAGCATCATCCCGAAATGGCTCAGACCCCGCTCGAAGCCGGTCTGAGCCGGCTTCCGCTCAAGCCCTTTCGAGATCCGGCCCAGCTCGGTCGCGCTGCCCGTGTGCACGACGAGGACCTCACCCGACCCGCTGACGACATGGGTGCCGGAGAAGACGCAGTTCGAGCGCCGTGCCAGCGGCGTCCCCTCCTCGAGCACGCCGGTGTGTTTCTCTGCTGGATAGGCCTCCCCGGTCAGTGTCGACTCGTCGACGAGCAGCTCGTTCGAACGCAGGATCAGGCCGTCGCCGGGCACGATATCGCCGGCGCTGAGCAGCACCAGGTCTCCCGGCACGATCTCCTCCCGCCGGAGTGACGCGACGTGTCCGTCGCGTCGCACCTCGGACTCGATGCGCACTCGATCGAGCAGCGCCTGGACGGCGTTCGTCGCCGAGTGCTCGCGCCAGAAACCGAGTAGGCCGCTCAGGAGGATGATCGCGAGGATGATCGCGCCATCCACGGCGTCGCCAAGGAAGAACGACAACACGGCGGCGAAGATGAGGATCAAGATGATCGGGCTCTTGAACTGCCGCAGCAACAGCCCGAGAGTGCTCGTCCGGCCGCCCGTGCCGATCTGGTTCGGTCCGCAGCGTCCGAGCCTGCTGGCGGCCTCCTTCGAGCCGAGTCCGTCCGGGCTGCTCCCCAGCGCAGTGACTACCTCGTCGGTCGAGCGACCCCAGTAGCGTTCGAGCGGACCGGCCATCTCAGAGGCCTCGATCAAGCAGGGCAGGGTCCGGGACGGAGACAAGGCTCCGTCCCGGACCTTCGCATGCTCCGCCCGTTCGGAGAGCGATCAACCCTTTGCCGCCTTGCTCTTCTCGTGCCCCTTGCCCGACGTCGCCTTGATCTCGACGCGCTCGGGGTTCTTGACCTCGGCCCTGGGCACGCGAACGGTCAGGACGCCGTCCTCGCAGGCAGCCTCGATGTCGTCGGCCTTCGTGCCTTTCGGGAGTGTGATCCTCCGCTCGAAGGCGCCGTACCGCCGCTCGACCCGCTGATGGCCGTGCTCGTCGGAGGACTCCTCCTGCTTGCGCTCGCCCTTGATCGTGAGGACATCGTCGTCTACCTCGATCTCGATGTCCTCGGGCTTCATCCCGGCTAGCTCTGCCTGGACGACCAGCGCATCCTTGGTGTCGTACACGTCGACCGCCGGCACGAACGTCCCGCGACGGCTCGGTCCGACGAACGGCCACCCCCAGAGGTCGCTCATCTGATCACGGAAGGCGATCAGGTCAGGGGTGGGGTCCCATTTCGTGATTGCCATCTCCTTGCTCCTTTCTGTGGGCGTCAGCTGAGGACGGCCCACGGCTGGGCGCGAGCTGTTCGCGCATGATGGAACCGGCCTGTGGGAGCTTCATCAGCTCCTGCCGACCGAGGGCGACAACCGACCGGAGTCGACCAGGACCTTCGCCGCCACGAGCCCGAAGACGAAGCCGCCGACGTGGGCGAAGAAGGCGACGCCGTTGTTCGCCGGCGCAAGCAGGCCGGTGAACGCCATGACCGCCTGGTAGAGGAACCACAGGCCGAGGAAGAGCCACGCCGGGATGACGAGCGGGAACGGGAACAGGACGAGGGGTTCGCCGGGATAGAGGACGAAGTAGGCGCCCAGCACGGCGGCGATGGCGCCGCTCGCGCCGAGACAGGGGACGCGGGCTGCGGCGTCCGAGGCGAACAGCAGGGTCATGCTGGCCTGCAGGAGCATCGCCGCGAAGCCGCCGGCGAGGTAGAAGACGAGGTACCGTGCTCGCCCAAAGCCCTGCTCCACACCCAGACCGAACACCCACAGGAAGAGCATGTTGCCGAGCAGATGCGACCAGCCGCCGTGCAGGAACATCGCCGTCAGCCAGGCGACGTACCAGGGCAACGGCCCGTGCCAGCCGGTCAGCGTCGCCGGATAGAACGACGCATGGATGATCGCCGCTTTCATCCCCGGCAGCTCGTAGAAGATGAAGACCGCGAAGTTGATTGCGATCAGCGTGGCGGTGACGAGGGGGTACCGCCGCTGCGGGAGGTCGTCGGACACTGGGATCATGGTCTTTGTCCTCCAAGAGATGGATGGCTCATGAGTATGTGACCGTAGAATCAGGCAGCTTCTCGGAGCCAGGAGTCCTGTCATCCTGCTCCGACACCCGCACCCAGTGCTTGAGTGCACGATGGAGATCGAGCAACCACAGACCGCCCACGAGCGAGAACACGCCCTGGACCACGAGGAAGATCCCGACGAGGACCGCAAGGACTGCTACGGAGTCCACTGGTCGAACGAAGACCAGGATGCCCAGAGCCACGAGCACGATGCCCGTCACGAGACCAGCACTCCGGGGCCGGAGGTCTCTGTCCGCGACTGAGAGATAGATGTCGCGGACGCCCCACGTGAGCAGTCCGATGCCAACGAACGCGGCCAGCACGACCAGCGTCACACCGGGCCAGGCCAGCACGGCGATGCCGAGCAAGATCGAGGCGACGCTGGTGATGACGGCAGCCCAGGAGACCGGCCGGATCACCACGGCGAGCACCAGTTCCACGGCTCCCACGCCGAGCAGGAGCACAGCGACCAGCGCGACGAGCGTGGAGGCCCCGTTGATCCGCGAGATGAGCGTGAACACTCCCAAGCCGAGGGTGAGAAGTCCGGTCAGCACGTAGATCCACCAGCGGCCGGTAGCCTGGGATGCGTTCTGTCCCGCAACGTCGAATGGCCCGAAGTACACGTCCTCAGCCCGCTCTGCGCGACCGCGAGCGTCATCCAGGGACCTTCTGCCGGAGGGCGCCTTGTCTCTCGATCGCGTGTCCATGCCCGCCTCCTGCGCGCTGCTGACTGCCTGGCAGAATGACGCAGTCGGCCGCCCGGGAGGAGTCGCCGCGTGACCACCATTCAGGCTGTGGGGTGGTCAGGAACGTGCCCGGGATGGGCGGGCGACCACTCCGACGCGCGATTCGTGTGCACCCGGGAACCAGACGGGCACGGCCTGGCTCTGTACGGTCTACTAGGAAGAAGGGTGACAACGAAGGGGTGCGAGATGGCTCGGGTTGCGATAATCAAGGATCGCCTCGTCGTCGAGTTCGAAGGCTGGGACCGGGTCTGGTGCGCAGAGCGCCAGATCGTCGTGCCGCTGGCCAGCGTCAAAGATGCGTACGTCGATCTGGAACTCAAGAGCGAGACGCCGTGGATAGCGGCCGGGCGGACAGACGAGCTGCTGGACTATGCGGTCGCGGCCGGGCCGATGTACGTCCAGGGCCGGCGCGAGTTCTGGGACGTACACCATCCAGAGCGAGCCATCGTCATCGAGCTCACGGGTGAGCACTACACTCGGCTCGTCATCGAGGTCGGAGACCCCGAGGGCACTGTCGACGCGATCAACGAAGCCGTCTCCGAGCTCGAAGTGCCGGAGCTGCCTGCGGCTCCTGCCGGACCGACCACGTCGTGAACCACCCCGAGGACGGACCGACTCGGGGTCCGGTGAGAGTTAGCCCGACGTTGCGGGGAGCTCTGCGCCCCCGCCGATCACTCAGTGGGTCGAGGATCGGCCTCGACAGAGGGCGAGGATGTCATGAGGTGGGGGTCTCGTCGTCCTGGACAGCCCCCAAGGCCAGCAATGTCTGCCGCTGGGCCTCGTTCACCCCGGTCAACCCGCTGATGTCCATCCCCTCGTAGGGACGCTCGGGCCGCAGGACGCACAGACACGCGCCATCCTCCGTCTGCCACAACCGCACCGTCCCATCTCCGCTCCCGCTCGCCGCCAGCCGTCCGTCGGGTGAGACAGCCACATTCCAGACCATCCCGGTGTGGCCCTCGAGCGTCTTCAGCAGTCGGGAGGATTCGGCATCCCACAGCCGCACCGTCCCGCCCATATCACCGCTCGCCAGCAGTCGGCCGTCGGCGGAGAGCGCCACGCCCACGACCTCAGCGGTATGGCCCTCGAGCGTCGTCAGGAGACCAGGGCGTTCCGTGTCCCACAACCGCACGGTCCCATCTGCCCCACCGCTGGCCGCCAGCCGGCCGTCGGCAGAGAGCGCGACGTCCCAGACCACCCCGACATGGCCATCGAGCGTCGCCAGGTGACACCCGCTGGCGGCGTCCCACAGCCGTACGGTCCCGTCGGTGCCGCCGCTGGCCAGGAGCCGCCCGTCGGCCGAAAGGGCAACACCCCAGACCACGCCGGTGTGACCCTCCATGGTTGCCAGTGGCGCGCCCCCGTCGGCTCCCCACAGCCGCACCGTCCCATCATCACCGCCGCTCGCCAGGAGATGCCCGTCGGCCGAAAGGGCGACGCTGGAGACTTCCCCGCGATGGCCCTGCAGCGTCGCGAGCAACTCCCCGCTCCCTGTCTCCCGCAGTCTCACTGTCCCGTCGAATCCCCCGCTGGCCAAGAGCCTGCTGTCAGCCGAAAGTGCCACTCCCGAAACCCCGTCGGCGTGGTCCTTGACGGCGATCAGGAGGCGCTCAGTCTCGGCCTCCCACAGGCGCACGATCCCATCTGCCCCGCCGCTGGCCACCAGCTGATCGGCGGCGGACAGCGCCACCGCCCAGACCCCCGCGGTCTGGCCCTGGAACGTCACCAGGGGCTGTGCGCTGCCGGCGTCCCACAGCCGCACGATCCCATCGTAGCTGCCACTGGCTACCAGACTGCCGTCGCCCGACAGCGCCACTGCTCGGACCCCGCCGCTGAGGCCCTGGAACGTGGCCAGGGGTCGCCCACTGTCAGCGTCCCAGAGGCGCGCTGTCCCATCCAAGCTGCCGCTGACCAGGAGGTGGCCTTCAGCCGAGAGCCTCACGCTCGACACGGCGGCAGCATGTCCCTCGAGTGTGGCCAGAGCTCGCCCACTCCCGGCCTCCCAGAGCCGCACGTTCGCATCGAAGCCACCGCTGGCCACCAGCCTTCCGTCAGCCGAAAGCGTCACACCCCGGACCCCGCCGGTGTGACCCTCGATCGTCGCCAGAGCTCGCCCATTGCGGGCGTCCCACAGCCGTACCGTCCCGTCAGCGCCACCGCTCGCGGCGAGCCGGCCGTCGGCCGAGAGTGCGACGCTCCAGACAAACCCGTCGTGACCCTCCAGCGTGGCCAACGGCCGTCCGCTGACAGCGTCCCATAGGCGGACCGTCCCGTCCGCCCCACCGCTGGCCGCCAGCCGACCATCGGCAGACAGTGCAATGCCCCAGACCACCCCCGCATGTCCCTCGAGCCTTGCCAGAGGCCGCCCGCTGGCGGCCTCCCAGAGCTTCACGGTGCCACCGAATCCCCCACTGGCCACCACCTGACCGTCTCCTGACAGCGCCAAGCACCAGATCCCGCCCAGATGCCCCTGGACTGTCCAGAGCGGCGTCCGATCCGCCACGCGCCAGACCCGTATCTCGCCGGTCACCGTGCCGGCGGCCACCAAATCCCCGTCGGCGCTGAGCGCGACCGAGGCGGGGATGTCGAACGCCTCGGCCAGCACCGTGTCGGTGAGGTGGGCACCCATCAGGCTCGCGTCCTGGGCGTCCACCCCTGCCAGGTAAGCCCCGCGGATCTCGAGCCGGGAGAGATCCAGCCCACGCAGGTCGCCCCGCAGCAGGCGCAGCAGATTGATCACCTTGCCCGGCCCATGGCCCTGATCCTCCGCGGGGCGATCGCGCCAGCCGTTCAGAAGCTCCAGCAGACGCCGCTCCGTGGCCTCCCGGCCCAGGCGTCCCTGCAGACGCTCCAGGATCGCCAGGCCGATGAGTCTGTCCTGTGCCTGGCGGATGTAGTCTCTGCTCTGAGGCTGGAAGAGGGCCTGCTCGACCAGCCGCGCCGGCTGGATGCTCTCGATCTCCTCCGCCACCATCTCCACGAGGCGGTCGGTCTCGTACTCGAGCACGACCGACTGCAGCGTGAATGCGACCCCGGCTGCCGTATCGACTCGCTCCAGCAGCGAACGTCGGTACACCGACTCCACCGCCTCGAGCACCGCTTCGCGGCCGAGCCCCGGCGCCAGGGAACGCAGCAGGTCGGCCAGTGGCAGGGGCTCACGCGCCACCGCCAGGACTCTCAGCACTCGCTTCTCGGCGGTCGTGCCCCGCTCGACCTGCTCGGTGATGAGCTGACGGATGCCACCGAAGACCGTCCGGGCCTCGGTCTCCTCGAGGTAGAGGCCGATGCTGGAATCGAAGAGCTCGCGGATGCGCTCGCCGACGAGCTTGAGGGCAAGGCCGTTCCCGCCGAAGCGGGCGACGAGCTCGGCCCACTGCTCGGAGCTGCCGTCGAGCTGCTTGGGAGCCAGCATGGCCTCGGCCTCCTGGATGCCGAGACCACCCAGGGTCAGGGAGCCGAGCGTGGTGCCAAGCAGGGCGAGCTCCGGCGGCGCCTCGCGGCTTGTGAGCAGGAGACAGCTGTCGTGGCGGGCCCCGGCGACCGCCTCGAGCAGGCGGCCGTAGCCCGCCATGCCGGGCCGATAGACGCCCTGCTCCCGGCCGGGCTCCAGCAGCGTCTCGAAGTTGTCGAGCACGAGCAGGCAGCGCCGGTCACGCAGGAGCTGCAGCAGGCTCGCGAGTCTCTCGGAGTCGCCGGTCGGCGGTACGATCTGATGGCCCGAGAGGATGTCGATGGCGCCCGCCAGCCACTCGCCGGCGGGGGGCGCATCTCTGAGACTCCGCCAGTAGACAAGCTCGAAGTGAGACGCAACGTGTCGAGCCAGCCTGGCGGCCAGGGCGGTCTTGCCGATGCCGCCCATGCCGAGCAGGCTCACCACGCGGCATCCGTCTGTGAGGAGCCATCTGCCCAGGAGGCTGAGCTCGGCGGCACGTCCGAAGAACTCCGAGGCCTCGGGTGCCGAGCCCCAGTCCAGCTGGCGGTCGGCCTTCGGCGACGCCTCTTCCCCCACTGGATGCGCTATGGGCGTCGAGCTGTCCGACTCCAGCAGGCGAGCAAGCCAGGCCTCGTCCAGCGGCACCCGCAGCTGCGAGTCCTCCCACAGCTCCCGGATCTCTGCCGCCTCCTGTCCTTCGTGGAACGCCCCTCGGGCCATACAGAGCTCGATCAGGTGACGCAGGTGCGGCGCGGAGGGATGGGTGGCGCCCCCTTCCCAGGCGACGACGGCATTCCGTGAGATCCCCAGCAACTCAGCAAGCGCCGACTGCGTCAGATCCGCCTCACTGCGCAGCCCAAGGATCCGGCGGCCGAATCCGTAGTCACGCTCGCGGTATGACCCCTCGTGCAAGCCTCACTCCCATCTGCACGCTCGATCGACATGAGAAGGGATGAGAAGCGAGGTGTCAAGCGGCTTCCCCCAGGCAGGATCCCAGGACGAGGGAGGGACGATGGCCCTTGACGGCAAGCCGCCGGGAGTGTTCTGGACCAGCGCAGCTACCCCGCCCTCGGCTGCGGACCTGCTACGACCCGCTCTCCGACTGGGGCGGCGGCTGGGTGACGAGCGGCTTCCGCCCGCCTCGGCGCTCGTTGCGGGCGCGGCGCAGGGCGACGAGATCGCTAGCGAACCCCCAGAATGCGGCGGCGAGCGGGATGGCCAGGAGCACGCCGACCAGGCCGGCCAGCGTGGCCCCGATGAGCGCCGCGACGAAGATGACCAGCGGGCTCAGCTGCAGCGTCTTGCTGTACACGAGGTTCTGCAGCACGTTGTTCTCGAACTGCTGGTAGACGATGAAGAAGACGGCCAGGACCACGCAGTCCACCAGTCCGCCGGTGGCGAGCCCGATGATGCACACGACCACGGCGGCGATCGTCGCCCCGACCATCGGGATGATGTCGAACACCGCGACGAACACGGCGAGCGTCTCGGCGTAAGGGATGTCCAGGATCCTGAGGACGACGTATGCGGCCGTGCCGGCGACCACACTGATAGCGACGTTGCCGCGCACGTAGCCTCCGGTCGAGTGCAGGAAGTTCGCGCCCATGCGCTCTGCCCAGTGACGCTCCTCGCCGATCAGGGAGCCGAGGAGCGCCTTGGACACGCGGGGCCCCTCCACCAGCAGCATCACCATCATGGTGAGGACGGTGACCACCGCACCGGCGCTTGACGCAGCTCGGCTCAGCATGGCCATGATCTGCGCCCGCCCGCCGAGGACCAGATTCGCCACATCCTCCGACCTGATGCTGGAGACGTGGCGCAGGATGTGGAACCGCATCTCCAGGAAGTGCAGGCTGCCGCCGGCCCCGAAGAGACCGTTGAGCATTCGCGGAAGGTCGTTGATGAACCGGTCGGACTGGAACAGGAGCGGGTACGCCACTGCGATCACGACGCCGACGAGCAGCGCGATCGTCGCGACCGAGATGACCAACGAAGCGAGCACCCGGCTCCAGCCGCGGCGCTGGAGCCACGCCACGCCGGGCTCGAGCGACACCGCCAGGATCAGGCCGACGAGCACCCAGAGCAGGATCGTGCGGATCTCGAAGAGGACCGCGAGGGCGCCGACGATCGCGAGCACCGTGAGCGTCACGACGGCGGTCGCGCCGGAGATCCTCGTCCATCCCCACCTGTGCACTTGATCACCCTCGGGTGATGAGGAGTCCCGGTTCGCCTGCTCCTGGCGTTCGTCGGGCGCGTCTGCCGCGTCAGCGTGAGGCATGGAATGCTCCTTCGGACGCCGGCGAGCCGAGTCGCGTCGCCGCAAGGCAGGTGGCGGTCTCGGCCGGCAGCGAGTGTGCAGATCCGTTCATGGGACCAGACTCGCGCACCCAAGGGTGAGTCGGCATCCACCGAACGGTATGAACGCCTCCGGCCCGCCGCCTCACGGCGGCGCACCGCAACGCGTGAGCCGGCACTCGCGCCGCTCCCGGCGTCTCGGCGGGCAGCCAGCCAGCCGCCCCGCCAGGGGCCCCGGACTGGTCGCTCCTCAGCTCAGCCTGACGTCCACTCAGCGATCGGGCATGGACGCCCGAAGTAGTAGCCTTGGCCCGCATCGCACCCCTCCTTCTGGAGGAATCGAAGTTGAGCCGCGGTCTCGACGCCCTCTGCGATCACACCGAAGCCGAGGTTGTGGGCGAGGTCCACGACGCTGGCGACGATCGAGCAAGCCCCCTCGTCTTCTGGCACGTCCATCACGAACGACCGGTCGATCTTCAGACGGCTGATTGGCAGCCGTTGAAGGTGGGACAGGGATGAGTAGCCGGTGCCGAAGTCGTCCAGCGCCACCATGATGCCGTGCTCGCGCAGTCGTCGCAGCGCCTGCTCCGCAGTCGCCGGGTCCCGGAGGATGGCGGTCTCGGTGACCTCGACCTCAAGGTCCGCCGGGTCGAAGCCCTCGTCGCAGGCGATCTCGCGCACAGCCTCGGCCAGGTCCGGCAGTGAGAGATGCACCGCGGAGATGTTGACGGCCAGCCTCGGCCGTCTGCGCAGTCGCTGCGAGAGCGCCCTGACTTCCCGGCATGCATGCCTCAAGACGAGCCTGTCCAGGTCCACGATCAGCCCGGTCTCCTCGGCAAGCGGGATGAAGTCCGATGGCGGCACCAGACCGCGTCGGGGGTGCTGCCAGCGCACGAGAGCTTCGAACCCCTCGATCGTCTCGCAGCTGTCGAGCCTCACCTGCGGCTGATAGTGGATGACGAGCTGGTCCTTGCTCAGCGCATGCCGCAGGTCGGCCTCGAGCCGCAGCCGCTCGCCGGCCCTGGAGGTCATGTTCGCGTCGAAGAACACCACCTCCCCGGGTCCCCGGGCTTTCGCCTTGCGGAGCGCCCAGTCGGCGCGCTGGATGAGCTCGTCGGCGTCGCTGCCGTCATCCGGACAGACGGCGACACCGACGCACAGCGAGAGGTAGAACTCCTGCCCGCCGTGTTCCCACGACCCCTCGCAACTGGCCATGACGCGCTGCACGGCGTGAGAGATCTTGCTCATCCGTCCCGCGTCCACGAGGAGTGCGTGGAAGCGGTCGTGCGCGTCGCGCGCGACTGTGTCTTGGCTGCGCACGCTCGCCTTGAGACGCTCTCCCAGACGCTGCAGGATCCGATCGGCGTCGGCCTGCCCGAACGTGTCGAGGATGTTGCGGAATCCGTGGACATCGAGAGCGAGTACCGCCAGCTTCCGGCCGGAGGCCTCGGAGAGGGCGGTCGCCTTGCGCAGGCGGTCACGGAACAACGCGCGGTTGGCAAGGCCGGTCAGCACATCGGTATAGGCGAACCTCTCGATGAGCTCTTCGGCCTTCCTCAACTCGGTCATGTCGGTGACGAGAAGCACGCCGGCCTCTATCTCGCCGTCGGCCCCTCGAAGCGGGGCCGTGCGCGCAGCAATCCATCCCTCGCGGTGGCTCAGCCGCTTGGACTTGAAGGCGCCGTCGTACTGCCCCACCTCGCCTGCGATGGCGGCCCGGAGTGCAGGTGTCAGGCTCTGGTCCGCCGCACCCTTCAGGTCGTACCCCTGAAAGCGCTCAACCTCCGTGCCCACCATCTCAGCGATCCTGCGGTTGCACTCCAGGATGACGAGGTCGCGGCCGAAGACACAGATCCCCACCGGGGACTGCTCGAACATCGCCCGCAGGCGCTCGATGGAGGAGGCGAGCGCCCGCTGGGTCTCGATCCGACGGGTGATGTCGTGCCCCAGGGCATAGACCCGGCCCCTGTGAGTACGTGCCTGCCACTCCACCCAGCCGAAGCTGCCGTCGCTGCGCTGCATCCTGACGGTGAGGTCGCGTACCTCGTCGCCGAGAGTGAGCCGGCTCCAGGCGGCTGCAGCGACGGCGGCGTCGTCTGGGTGCACGAAGTCCAGGAACTGCCTGCCCACGTATGTCTCGGGCTCCGACCCGTGCTGCGTCCGGTTGACACGGACGACGACGCCCTCGCTGTCGGCGAGGGCGATGATGTCCAGGTCCAGGCCGAAGAACGCCTGCATGGCCCCCTCCAGACGCCTGCGCTCGGTGATCTCCCGCACAGTCCACAGCAAGACGGGCTCTCCGTCGACGTCGAAGCTCCCGTGTGCGCTTGCCTCCACCGAGAACTGAGTCCCGTCCTTGCGGCGATGGACGTCGTCGATGGCTATGCCGGTGGTGCTCGCTTCGTCCAATTGGGCACTGTCGAGCTGCCGGGTGCCGGGAGCGAGAAGATCGTGGATGCTGAGCCCGAGTAACTCTGCCCGACTGTAGCCGTACAGGGTCTCAGCAGCGGTGCTGGCCTGCAGGATCGCCCCATCGTCGCGACGCACGAACAGGAAGACGTGGCGAGCCTGCTCGAAGAGGAGCCGGTATCCTTCGGAGACCTGCTCGGCCGTGAGGCCGGCCACGTGGATGTCCGCCTGGGATGAGCGGTGTCTCGGGACGTCGCCGCGGACGTCCAGGAGCTCGAGCCCGAGCGCCTCGACCTGGGCGAGCACGCCGAAGAGCGCCGCCTGGTCGGGCATCGTCCCGGCCAGCAGCGTCTCGCCGTCCACGTGCGTCGCATCCAGCCCGGAGAATGCGCCGAGAAGCGTCTCGCCCAGGTGACCGCGAACGCAGATCTCGATGTGCATGGGTCGGGGTGCTGCATCCATGCCGGCAGCATCGGCCGCGACAGGATGAGCCGGCATCCACCGGAAGGTATGAACCGAAGGCCGGGCTAGCGGTGACGCGCGGAGACGGGCGTCACCAACCCGAGCGCGCGGGCGCGCTCGACAGCCTCCGTCCTACGGTGCGCCTCGAGCTTCTGGTAGATGTGCAGCATGTGGGTCTTGACCGTGCTCGTCGAGACGTAGAGCTCGGAGGCGATCTCGGGCGCCGACAGGTTGCTGGGCAGGAAGCGGAGCACCCGGAGCTCGCTCTCGCTGAGGTCAGTCTCCAGGACGGGCGGTTCGGCGTCGCGCGCGGGCGGCGCAGACCCTCCGAGCACGTCGAGGATGTCGGACAACAGGGATGCGTGGGTCGTGCGATGCCGCGGATGGCGCTCAAGCAGCTCGCGGACCGGCGTCATCACGAACGGGAACACCTGCGCGCCGGGCTCGGCGAGGTCAAGCGCACGCTCGATGTCGTCCTCGCGGGTCCGAGTCTCGCCGAGCAGGTCGCGCGCGGCCGCGTCGAGCAGCGACGCGGTGATCATGGACTGCTCGAGGATGACCGGGGCGTGGCCCGAGAGAACGGGGGCAAGGACATCCGCGGCGGCTCGCGCATCACCTTCGGCAAGGTGACACGCCGCAACCGCCCCACGCGCCTCGCCCCATCCATGGTCCTCCTCGGAGAACTCAGCCAACATCCCCCGGGCGGACGTGACGTCACCAAGGCGCAGGTAGGCGTGCACCCTGAGCTGACGGGTCAGGACGATGGGAAGGTGGGGAATGGCGAGCTTCGCCTGGCACTGCTGCGCGGTGCGCAGGGCTGCAAGCGCGTCGCGGAACTGGCCTTGACCGATGTACTGCATGCCCCGGGCGAAGTGGATGAGGAGTGCTTCGGCCGGCTCGAGGTCGGGACGGAGCGCCCGTTCAGCCCGCTCCAGCCACTCCTGCGCCTCGTCGAACCGCCCGTGGGACGCGGCCGATGCACCCAGGGCCCCCAGCGCGATGCAGGCGATCGGCTCCGACTCCCACCCGTGTGCCTCGGCGATGGCGATCGCCTCGAGGCACCGCGCTCTCTCACCGACGAACGCACGCTGTCCGGTGGCCAGGCCCAGATAGGCAAGACAGCCGACCTGGACGTAGGGCCTGCCGATCCGCCGAGCGAGCTCGAGTCCCTCCTCGAGGTGGCGTATGGCGTCACCGGAACGGAACGACCACAGTTCGATCGCCCCGAGGTTCATCAGCGCCACCGCCCTGACGTCGTAGCCGAGCGAGACGTCGCTCACGCTCTCGGCCGGCGCGGGCGAGAGGAGCGGCTGCACCACGTCGAGGACGGATCCGAAGTCGCCACGACGGCGGGCCAGCGACATCCTCGTGACGCCGAGGGCGAGGTCGAAGAGGTGGCGCCGCCCGGCGGGCACCTCGGACACACGCCGCTCGGCCAGGGCGAGGTACGTCGCCGCATCTTCGAGCGTGCCGTAGACCAGCTGATCGGCGGCGAAGGCCCGCGCCAGCTCAGGGTCTGAGAGCGCCTGCTCCGGGAAGGCCGTCAGCAGGGCGTGCAGCGTCCCGTCCTGGCCGTCAAGCGAAAGGGCGAAGCTGTGGTCGGCGACCAGCCGGCCCGCGTACGGCCAGTCGCCGCCCTCCTGTGCGTGCCGGATGGCGTCGACGACGAGCCCGTGCTCATCGAGCCACCCGGCCGCGCGGCGGTGCAGGCCGGCCACCGTGTCCGGCTCGGTGCGCCTCAGCTCCAGTCGGAGCAGGTCGGCGAAAAGCTCGTGGTAGCGGAACCACATCCGCTCGGGGTCGACGGCGACGACGAAGGCGTTCTCCTGCTCGAGTTCGAGCAGGACGCTCTCCGACCCGTTGGCGTCGACGAGGACGTCGGCCAGCGGCCCGCACACGCGCTCGAGGATCGAGGTCCGCAGCAACAGTCGTCGCACATCGTCCGGTTCGCGCTGCAGCACCTCGGCGAGCAGGTAGTCGGCGACGGTGCGCTCGCTGCCGGAGAACGCGGCGATGAAGCGCTCCGGGTCGGGATGGCCGACGAGCGAGAGTGCCGCCAGCCGCAGGCCGGCGGCCCAACCCTCCGTCCGCGCATGGAGTCTGCCGACCGATTCTTCCGAGGGCGCGACCCCCGACGCGGCGAGCAGCTCCCGCGACTCGTCGAGCGAGAAGCGCAAGTCGGCCGCCCTCAGCTCGGTGAGCCCTCCGGCAAGGCGCAGGCGATGCAGGCCGAGCTGCGGATCGCGACGAGTGGCCAGCACCATCTGGAGGAAGGACGGCCGCCGTTCGATCAGGAGTCCAAGCTGGGCGAGCGCCTCCGGCGACTGCAACTCCTGCAGGTCGTCGAGGACGAGCACCACCGGGTCCTCGAGCGAGCCGAGCTCGGCAACGAGACGCAGGACCACCGACTCTCCGTCGAAGTCCGGCGCGGGCGCCAGCTTCTCGACGAAGGCGTCGGCGCCGACCGCGCCGCGCAGCCTCTCGACGACCGAGAGCCAGAAGCGCTGGGGATCCCGCTCGCCCCGTTCGACGGCGACCCAGGCGACGTGATCGGCGATCCCGGCGTCCTCGATCCAGGAGCGCAGCAGCACCGTCTTGCCGCTGCCGGCCGGCGCCGAGACGAGGATGATGCCCGACGTTCTCCCCTCCGAAAGGCGCTCGAACAGCTCCTTCCGGGTGATCGGCTGGGACCCGGGTCTGCGGACCGGATGGTCGGCGCGATCCGGAGGCGTCGTCGCCACCGGGACCTCCTCGCTCGCCTTCTGTGCCCACCACGAGGGCTCATTCTAGCGCCTGGGGCGCAATTCCTCGTCCAGCGCAGTCGAGCGCCGCGCCTTCGATCCATACGGATCGGTGGATGCCCGGTCATCCCTTCACCGCGTTGACTGGATCCGCAAACCGACATCCACTGGAGGCAGCGATGGAAACGAAGAAGACGAACGAGGCCGGGCGTGCCGGGGAGCCTGGGGACATCCTCATGCTTCCGGCCGACGCCGTCGGGAAGGAGGTACAGAGGGCGACCAGGTGGTGGTGGATCCCCCTGCTCTTCGGGCTCGCCTCGGTCGCGCTCGGCGTGACGGCGCTCGCGTCCCATGTCGGCGCGCTCACGACGCTGGTCGGCGTGTTCGCGATCTCTCTCATGTACGCCGGGGCAGCCGAGATCGCGTTCGCCGCGACGACCCGCTACCGTACATGGGTCGGCGTCGTGGCCGGCGTGGCCTCGATCGCGGCGAGCGTCCTCGCACTCTTCTGGCCGGGTGTCACCCTCCTCGTCCTGGCCGTGATCCTGGGCGCGAGCCTGATCTCGTGGGGCGTCTACCGGATCTACCTGTCCTTCTCGGATCCGATCCTCAGACCCCGTGCCGTCATCCTGATCGAGGGCATCCTGCTCCTGGCTCTCGGCGTCCTGGCCCTCGCCTGGCCGCAGGCCTCGGTCCTCGTGCTGGCCGTGCTCGTAGGCGTGTTCTTCATCGTGTTCGGCGTCTTCTCCATCGTGAGCGGGCTGCACCTGCTCGACGTGCATCATGCCGTGCGGAAGGCCCGGGCCGAGGCGCACGACGCCGCGAGGAGCTCGGCCCGAGACGACGGCGAACGACATGCCGCGTAGCCAGGCGACGCTCCACCGCACATCCGCTCGCGCAATCCGCCTTCGAAGCCACAGAGGTGAAAGTGATGCCAGCCGAACGGCGCTCTAGGACCCGGCGGCACGCGAGCGACCTCGGCGGCGATGCTTCAAGCATCGCCGCCGAGGTCCGCCGTCTCCCGGGTCCGCAGCGCATCTCCAGGTCAGGTACGAGCACGCCGATGGCATCCGCCGCCAAGGGGCGTCGGCATGCGACAGCCCCGAGCGGCGGTCCGCGCCCTGGCAACCCGGCTCTGCAGCGGCACGGGCGCGAACGCGCCCAGGACGTCCAGAACCGCATCGCCGACGGAATCACACGATTCGCCGGGTCGATGGGCTTCGTCTACATCCACGCAGCAGTGTTCGCGGCCTGGATGCTGCTGCTGGAACACAAGCCCTGGCCGACCCTGACGCTCGTCGTGTCGCTGGAGGCCATCTTCCTCTCCACGTTCGTGATGATCAGTCAGAACCGGGCCGACGCGCGCCGGCAGGTCCTCGCGGACCAGCAGTGGGAGTTCGTCAAGACCGAGGAGCGTCAGAACGAGGAGCTCCTGCAGCTCTCCAACCAGATCCTGGAGTTGACCGAGGCCATCCATCAGTTCACCGAGCACGTGGCGGACACGAACCGTCTCCCCCAGCCGGCTGGGGACGGGGATGACGCCGAAGCCGCAACGCTTACACCTGCGGGCTCCGGATGAGCGGCGGAAGGTCGCCGGCCGCGGAGTCCGGTGGCCGGGCGAAGAGGCCCGGCAGTCCCCGGCGCAAGGCGCACGTCATTGCGATGGGCCTGTGGCGGGCGGCGCACGACCTCAACGTCGCCTACAAGATGGTGGTGTCCGTGGTCGTGCTCGTCCTGGCGGCCGTCGCGTGGCGGTGGCTCGACCTCGCCGTCATCGCAGTCGCCGCGGGGCTGCTGCTCACGACCGAGCTCTTCAACACTGCCGTGGAAGAGCTCTGCGACTTCGTCCACCCCGGCTATGACGAGCGGATAGGCGCAGTGAAGGACGTGGCGGCCGCGGCGGCCGGGACGGGCATGCTCGCATGGCTGGCGGTGGTGGCGATCGAGGGCGTCAGACTCGCGTGGGCACTGCACTGAGCCGAGCGCGGGGTGGATGGCTCCAGCCGGCCCGGTCCGAGTGTCGGAGTGCGTGCCCCGGGGCACGCGTCCCCGCCGTTCATACGAATGGAAGGATGCGCGCTCATCCTCCCTCCACCGACCATCGGAATGGTCGAGAGCAGCGCGCGGCCGGGCCCCACGCCCTTCGCGTCTCTCGGCGAACAGACACCGTCAGAAGACACGACACAAGGAGAAGCTACAGATGAGCAAGGCACACAACGTCATCACGGTCACGTTCGAAGAGGAGAGCAAGGCATACCAGGCGATGAGCGCGCTGCGGCGAGCGGACGACGAGGGTCGCCTCGTGGTCGACAGCGCGGTGATCGTCTCCCGCCAGGCCGATGGGACCATCCGGACTCACGAGGGTGAGGACTCCTCGATCGGCGCGGGAGCGGCGGGCGGCAGCCTCATCGGCATGCTGGTCGGTGTGCTCGGTGGCCCGCTTGGAATGCTCCTCGGGTTCGGCACGGGCATGGCCATCGGAGCCGTCGTCGATCTGGACCGTGCCGATGAGGCCGACGACGTGCTCGGCCAGATGAGCATGACGATCCCGACCGGCAAGACGGCCATCGTGGCCGAGGTCCACGAGTATGCGGTCGAGGTGCTGGACGGTGAGATGGCCACCCTCGGCGGGACCGTGACACGGCGACCGGCCGACGAGGTCCTGGCCGAGATGGAGGCGGCGGAGCAGGCGGCTGATGCGAGTGCCAAGGAAGCCCGTCGCGTCATGAGAGAGGCCAAGAAGGCGGAGCGCGCCAAGAAGCACGCGGAGAGCAAGGAGCGGTGGGACGAGCGGCTGGCCGCCCTCAAGCGCAAGATGACCGGCGAGGCGTGAACTCGAGAAGTCCTGCGCGCGCACGCGAGTCTGCAGACAGGTCAGACGGGTAGCCGACGGCACGTGGCTGACGGAGGGGCTCCACCCGCGAGGTGGAGCCCCTTCTGACCATCACCGCAAGGAGGAACCGAGCGTGAGTGAGGTATCTGGCACAGCGACCCGTCCAGGGTCCATGCGATCCCGGCGCGTCAATCGCTACCGCGAGATCGCCTCCATTCTCCGGGACGAGCGGGTCCTCTTCCTGCTGAAGGACATGGGCATGGGGGACTATCTCCCCCTCGGGGCTTCGCTGGACGAAGCACCCGACGAAGCCCCCGCGCGAGACGGTCGCGGAGAGCCGCGGGAGGTCCGCGTGAGGCGCGCCCTGGAGCGACTGGGGCCCACGTTCGTCAAGATGGGCCAACTCGTGGCGACCCGGCGTGACCTGATCTCTCCCGCGCTCGCGGCCCAGCTGGCGAAGCTGAAGGACGAGGTTCCTGGGCAGCCCTTCGAAGACATGCGGTCCGTCATCATCGCCGAGTTGGGCGCCGACGTCGACGAGCTCTTCGCCGAGTTCGACACCGCCCCGCTCGCGGCGGCCTCGATCGGCCAGGTCTACCGCGCCAGGCTCCACGATGGACGAGACGTGGCCGTCAAGGTGCAGCGGCCGGGCATCGGTCCCGGCATGGAGCTCGATTTCGAGATCATCACACGCTGGGCCCACGCGGCGACCAGGCACACGGAGTGGGGCGCCGCGCAGAACGTCGCCGCTCTCGCCAACGAGCTGGTCACCACCTTGCGTGCGGAGCTCGACTACCGGCGGGAAGCCGCCAGTCTGACGCGCTTCCGCGAGGCGTTCGCCGACGACCCCGAGGTCTTCTTCCCCGCGCCGATCGACGAGCTCACGACGTCGCGCGTGCTCACGATGGAGTTCGTCGCCGGCGTTCCAGGCACGCGGCCCGACCTCATGGAAGAGGCCGGGATCGACCGACGCGAGGTCGTCGAGGTCGGCGTTCGCTGCTACCTGCGGCAGATCTTCGAACTCGGCTACTTCCATGCCGACCCTCACGAAGGTAACCTCTTCGCCATGCCGGACGGTCGCGTCGGGTTCGTCGACCTCGGCAGGGTCGGCTGGATCTCCGAGCGCAACAGAGCGCTGATGTTCGACCTCATGCTGGCCTTCGTGGAGGCCGACGATGCGGCCGCCACCGACGTCCTCGCCTCCATGATCTCAGCAGGGCCTCAGCTCGACGTCGCCGCCCTGCAGAGGGAGCTGGGCCCCATGGTGGACTCCTATCAGGGCCGGGGGCTCGACTTCGACCTGGAGGAGTTGTTCGGAGGCTTCCTCACGCTCGTGCGCGAGCAGGGCCTGCGCATTCCGTCGGAGTACGTCGTGTTGCTCACCACGCTCGGCACCCTCGAGGGTGTCGCAAAGCAGATGGCGCCCGACTGCCGCCTCACCGATACCGTCGCCGCCTATGTCCGCTCGGCGCTGCCCGAACGGTTCGGGCCCGAGCAGCTCAAGAAGAGGGCGATGCGGACCTTCGTGCGGTATGCGCACCTGCTGGACGAGCTCCCCGTGGGTCTCTCGCGCACCTTGCGCAGAGCCAGCGAGGGCGAGTTCCGCGTGGCAGTCCGGCCCTCCGGCTACGATCGGCTTCTCGATCGCCTCGGCGACCTCGTGGTGCGGGTCTCGTTCACGGTCTTGCTGGCGGCCTTCGTCGTGGGCTCCTCCATCATCGTCGCCCTGCAGCCCGGGAACCGGTTGGTCGACGCGATGGCTCAAGGCCTGCTGGCGGTGGCTTCCTGTGTCGCCGTCTGGTGGATGGTCGGCCTGCTCTTCAGCCGCAGACGCCGCCGGCGCTGACCAGGGCGCTCGGTCCGGAAGGAGGAGCTGAGTCGGCGCAGCAGGTCGGCGACGACATCGAGGTCAAGACGCTGGCCAAGCCTAGCGCGCACCACGAAGCACAATGCCTGCGTGAGTACCTCGACTGATCGCGCAACGGTGCGCGCCGGCAGGAGGCCCTGCGGGCGGTACCATAAGGGCGCCGCCGCCCGACCGTCACCCACCGGCGCCGGCGGGAGGTGAGATGAAGATCCGCCTGATCGAGCCGAGGCCCCCGAGCGTCCATCTCATGTCCCCCTGGCGGTACCCGCGGCTCGGCCTGCCGATGATCGGCGCCGCCCTCGCCGCCGGCGGTCACGACGTGCGCATCACCTGCGAGCAGCTCACGCCCATCGACTGGGACGACCTGACGAGCGCGGAGCTCGTCGGCCTCTCGACGACGACGTCGACCGCGCCCGCCGCCTACGCCATGGCCGATCTCCTCCGCGCAAGGGGAGTGCCGGTGGTCATCGGCGGCTCGCACGTCACCTTCATGGCCGACGAGGCCCTCCGGCACGCCGACTTCGTGGCGCGCGGCGAGGGCGGCGACGAGCTCATGCCTGAACTGATCGAGGCGCTGCGTGGTGAGCGCGAGCTCGAGTCGATCGCCGGGCTCTCGTTCGTCCGCCGCGGCCATCACGTGCACAACGAGCTGCGACCGCCCCGCCCTGACCTCGACCAGCTGCCCGTGCCCGACCTGTCGCTCATCGCAGGGCACGAGCGGATGCGCTCCATACCCATCCTGACAAGCCTCGGCTGCCCGTTCGGCTGCAGCTTCTGCTCGGTGACCGCTATGTTCGGCCGCAAGTACCGCTTCCGCAGCGCAGAGAGCGTGATCGCCGAGATCGAAGGGAAGCGGCCCTCGCACATCTTCTTCTACGACGACAACTTCGCCGCCGACCGCAAGCGGCTCAAGAGGCTGCTGCGCGGGATGATCGCGCACGGCCTCGTGATCCCGTGGCAGGCCCAGGTACGTACCGACGCCGCCGGCGACGCGGAGCTGCTGGAACTCATGCGGGCCTCGGGCTGCGAGACGCTGGCGCTCGGCCTCGAGTCGGTCGACCAGGCGACGCTCGACGCGCTGCACAAGGCGCAGAGCGTCGCCGACATCGAGTCGGCCGTCGACGCCATCCACCATCACGGGATCCGCGTCCACGGCATGTTCGTCCTCGGCGCCGACTCGGACGACCGGGACACCATGCGGCACACCATCGACTTCGCCGTCAGGCGCCGGATCGACACGGTGATGCTCAACGTGCTCACCCCGGCGCCGGGCACCGGCTGGTTCGAGGAGGTCGACGCGGCGGGTCGCATCTTCGACAAGCGCTGGCAGCTCTACGACGGCCAGCACGTGGTCATCACGCCCACGCACATGGAGCCCTCGGAGCTCCAGGCGGCTGTGCTGGAGGGGTACGCTCGCTTCTACTCACCGGCTCAGTGGCTCAAGTGCTTGCTCGAGCGGCGCTGGCTGAGCCTCCGGGACCACACCTGGTGTCTGTGGTATGCGCGCCGCTGGGCCCACAGCCGGGCGAATCGCGACTACCTTCACGCGTTGAAGCTCCAGTAGTCCGGGCAGAGGGGCTGTACAGGTCAAGCGCCGGAGTGAGATCGGGGCCTCGCGCGCCGATCCTCCCCCGCTGAAGTGACGCGGCGGCGTCATCACATGCGAAGGGCGAGCTATGATGGAGGCGCTGCCCGCGGCAGATCCGCCGCAGGGGGCCTTCAGTCCATCGGCGCGCGCATCAGGCGTCAAGGCGGCGCGAGGTGTGCGCCGGAGAGGAGCACGAAGTGGCTCAAGGCAAGGTCAAGTGGTTCAACGAGACCAAGGGGTACGGCTTCATCGAGCAGGAGGGCGGCAAGGACGTGTTCGTGCACGTCAACTCGCTCGCTCCCGGGGTGGGCACCCTGTCGGAGAACCAGCTCGTCGAGTTCGAGGTCGAGCAGGGCAAGAAGGGTCCGCAGGCCGCCAACGTCAGGCCCGTCTAACAGGGGCCTCCCCACAGGCCCGAGACACCCCGAGGAGCACGCATGGCGAAAAGCAAGGCCCCGACCCGGGCCCGAGGCAAGAACAGGCCCGTCAGCCCCGCGCGGCGGCGCTACTGCCACCTCTGCAAGGAGAAGGTCGACGAGGTCGACTACAAGGACGTGGCGACGCTGCGACGCTTCGTGAGCGACCGCGGCAAGATCAAGACGCGGCGGGTGAGCGGCGCCTGCCGCCGCCATCAGCGTCAGCTCGCGGCCGCCATCAAGAACGCCCGTGAGATGGCACTGCTGCCCTATGTGGCCGCGGTCGCGGCCGGCGACGACAGGCGCGGTGGCCGCCGCCGCGGCTGACACCGGGCCGCATGGAGAGACAGGATCCGCAGGCGGCAAGACACGGCGACCGCCGGCCGGCCTGAACCGATGATCGAGGATGCCGAGGACCATCTGCGGCGCTCTACGCCGTCGCGATGGCGGCCGTCATCGTCGCCGTGGACGTGCTGTTCCCGCGCCATCACTTCTGGGCACGGCTGCCGGTCAACATCGGCATCGGCGTGGTGTTCGCAGCCTGGTACCTGAGGTTCCTGAGGAACTCGTGATCTCCGAGACCCGCCGCACGCCGGCATGACCGTCCGCTCCCGGCTCTGCCACGTCCGCGGCCCCGATGAGATCATCGTCGAGCTGATCGAGGAGACCGGCTGACGTTGGAGCCCACCCGCGACCGCATCTTCAGCCGCGACTTCTCGCTGGCCATCGTCGCGAACCTCTTCTCGTTCTGCAGCATGTACCTGCTGCTCGCGACGCTGCCGCTCTACGTGGTGGCCATCGGCGGCAGCGTCTCGGACGCGGGGATCGTCCTCGCCTGCTTCACTCTCACTGCGGTCATCGTGCGGCCGTGGATCGGGCGTCTCTCGGACCGGCGGGCCAAGAAGGCCATCATGATCGCGGGCGCAGTCATCACGGCCGCCAGCTCGCTCCTCTACGAGCCCGCCCATGCGGTGCCGCTGCTCATGGCCGTACGCGTCCTTCACGGCGTGGGCTGGGCGGCGTTCGGCACGGCGGCGAGCGCGCTGGCCGCAGACCTCGCTCCGCCGTCCCGCCGCGGCGAGGCGATGGGCTATTTCGGCGTCGGCATGAACGTGGCCATGGCGATCGGCCCTGCGCTCGGCGTCTTCTTGGTCGGCCGCACCGGCTACGGGGCGCTGTTCCTGACGGCCATGGTACTGTCGGCCGCGGCAGCGCTGGCGACCGTCGGCATCGCCGACCCGGGGCACAAGCCCCACGGCTCCGCCATCCGGCGCGGCTGGCGGAGCTTCATCCTCCCCTCGGCGCTCTTCCCCTCCGCGGTGCTGTTCACCAACGCGCTCACGTACGCGTCGGTCGTCGCGCTGCTCCCACTCTTCGCGGAGGAGGCCAAGCTCGGCAACCCGGGGCTCTTCTTCACCGTCTTCTCGGTGGTCGTGCTGGTCCTCAGGGGACCGCTCGGGCGTTTGTCGGACCGCCGCGGCAGGGTCGTCGTCGTCGCTCCGGGCCTGCTGTTCACCTTCGTAGCGCTGCTCGTGCTCTCGCGGGCGGAGAGCACGGCCGCTCTGCTTGTCGCCGCCGTGCTCTACGCGATCGGCGTCGGCGCCGCCCAGCCGACGCTCATGGCGATGACGGTCGACCGCGCCGGACCGGAGGAGCGCGGCGCGGCGATGGGCACGTTCACCACCGCCATGGACCTCGGGATCGGCCTGGGGTCCATCGTGTGGGGGATGATGGCCCAGGCGTTCGGCTTCCAGGCCATGTACGTGGCCGCCAGTCTCATGGGACTCGTGGGGGTGGCGGTGCTCCTCGCCGGGACCGCCCGGCGCCGGGCGCGCGTCGCCCCCGACGACCTGTGAGCAG
>Ga0335071_10001667_pt1 | contig 23953 bp, 23 predicted proteins | sample Lox_Sample_15_FD_206724 | JGI IMG/M metagenome (GOLD analysis project Ga0335071, IMG submission 206724) | Soil microbial communities from Loxahatchee National Wildlife Refuge, Florida, United States - Lox_Sample_1.5 | ecosystem: Environmental > Terrestrial > Soil > Wetlands | place: USA... | reverse complement strand
GAGCGCGGCAACCGTGAGGCGCCGGATGCTTCCGAGATTCTCGACGATGTGCTCGACCGTCTTGTTCACCTCGTAGTTCGTGAGCGTGTTCGAGCGGGTGGAGGGGGGGGCCGAATCGCCCGTCGTCGTTTTCTCCTCGGAGATCTGCTCGCTCCTGACGGCGGTGTTTTCGGGATCGTACTGCTCCAGCGTCCGTTCCACCTGCCGGAAGTCCAGGTCCGCGCTCACCTGCACGACCGCGTTCCCCGTGCCGACCACGCTCTCCAGCAGCGACTGGGCCTTGCGCCCCAGGTACGTCTCGACCTGCTGCTGGAGCTCATACTGCGTCGACGTCATCGCCGCAGGCGTGTTCCCCTTCGCGTTGTCCGACAGGAGGATGCCGCGGGAGTCGACGATGGAGACATCGGCGGGCTCGAGCCCCTCGACGCTGCTCGACACGAGGTGCGCGATCCCCTGCACCGACTCGCGGCGGAGGGGCTTGCCGGACCTGAGCTTCATGACCACCGACGCCGTCGAGGGCTTCTGGTCCTCCTTGAAGAGCGACTTTTCCGGGAGCGCCAGGTGGACCCGCACCGCCTCCACCTCGTCGATCTGCAGGATCGTCCGCGCGAGCTCGCCTTCGAGCGCGCGGCGGTAGTTGACCTTCTGGACGAAATCGGACACGCCGAGGTTCGTCCTGTCGAAAATCTCGTACCCGATCACGCTCGACTGCGGGAGCCCGTCGCCGGCCAGGGACAGCCGCAGCTCGTACACCTGTTCCTTCGGCACCAGGACCGTCTTCCCGTTGTCGTCCAGGCGGTACGGAACGGCCTTTTCCTTGAGCTTGTCGACGATCTTCGAGGCATCCTGCGCGTTCAGGTTGTTGAACAGCGTGGCGTACGTCGGCCGGTTGACCAGCGTGACCATGCCCGCGATCGCGGCGATCACGCCGATTGCCACCGCGCCCAGCATGATCTTCTGGGCGAGCGAGGTCCGCCGGATAATGTTCACGAACTGCTGCTGCGCGCCGTCCTGTCTGTCCGCCATGGGCTACACCTGCATCCGCATGAGTTCCTGGTACGCGCTGATCGTCTTGTTCCTGACCTCCATGAGCAGCTCAAAGCTGGTCTTCGCCTTTTCGACGGCCACCATCACGTCGTGCAGGTCGACCGACTCTCCGCGCACCATGCTCTCGGCGGCCTTGCCCGCCTCCGCCTGGAGGGAGTTCACGTCTGCGATCGCCTTCGTCAGCGTTTCGCCGAAGGAGGCCGTCGTCTCGCTGAGCGAGTGCTCCAGCGCCTTCGACCGGTCCGCCCCCCGGGGGACGAGCGACAATACCTGATTCACGTTCACGGCGTCACCCTTTCCTGTCCACGATCGAGCCCGTTGCGGGAGCGGGCGATTTTCCCTTCCCGCCGTACGCTTCAGCCGCCGTCGACCCCGGGAAGAGCATTTCCAGGTAGCTCCGTTCCTCGTCGTTCAGCAGGTCCCGTCCCTGCACGCGCGTCCCCGAGGGGGGGGCGGAACGTGGGGGCGCGGCGGCCGGCTGGGCCTGCGCCGGAGCGCCGGACGCCGGCTGCTGCCGTACGGGCTGCGACAGGGGCTGCGTGTACTGTCCGATTCCCTTGATGTCCATGTCAGATCTCCAGTGAATCCTTGGCCATGTTCTTGGCGGCGTCGATGGCGACCACGTTCGCTTCGAACGAGCGCGACGCCGTCATCATCCCGACCATTTCCGTGACGATATTCACGTTCGGCATATTCACGTACCCGTCCCCGTTGGCGTCGGGGTTTCCCGGATCGTACACGAGCCGGGCGGGGGACTGGTCCTCGGCTTCCGTGGCCGTGATGACCGCCGCGACCTCGTCGGTTCCGCCGGCGGCAACGGGAGCGTCGTTCATGTGGGCGCCGTTGGTGGTCGTCAGCTTCAGGCCGGCCTGCCGGAGAGCAGCTCCGAACAGGTGCTCCCCTTTCGCCTTGAGCTGCACGATCTTGCGGCGGTATGCCCCCCCCTTCTCCGTCTTCGTCGTCTCGGCGTTCGCCAGGTTGCTGGCGATCGCGTTCATCCGCTTGCGCTGCGCGGTGAGCCCGGCGGCGCTGATATCAAGACCGGCAAACATCTTGTCGATTTTCACTGCGACCCCCGTATGCTTTCCTGGATGTCCTTGAACGTGCCGGCCAGGAGCCGGGCGGCAAACTTGAACCGGAGCTGGTTCCGGGCCAGCTCCGCCATCTCCGTGTCGATGTCGACGTTGTTGACGCCGTTCGTGTCGGGTCCGGAGGAGTTCCCCGGAGTCGCGCGAACCTCCTCCATGCGCGGCGTGACGGCCGCCGGATCGTCCGCGCCACCGGCGATGTGGCGGGGGTCGGTCGTGGCAACTGTGACTGCGCCCGCGGACCGGCTGGCGGTGAGCTGGTCTTCAAACGAGACCGCCTGCGCCCTGTAGCCGGCGGAGGAGATGTTGGCGATGTTCGACGAGATAGCCCTGTGGCGGAGGGTGTACGCGTCCAGCGCCTTGCTGAGAAGGGGGATGTTCGTGCTTGCGAAAAGTTTCACAGTCCGCTGTTCGACCGTTAAGAGGCCGCCCTCGCACACGGTGCGCGCGGCGTACACGTTCCGCCTCATGCGGTTTTTTGTAAAGGCAGGAAACCTCCGTGTTCCGGCCCTGAAGCAGGCATCAGACGCCCAGCATATCCTCAAAATCGCCCGCGACCGGCGTCACCGCCCGCAGGGAATTCTGTTTGTGCTTCGACACGACCATCGCGGCAACAAGCGCCGTGACAAACCCTGCGACAAATGCGGCACCACCGAGGCGTACAGTCCTGGAAATCGTCATGTGCTGCTCCCTGGTATCGGATGGCCGGCATGCGAGCCCGGCACTTCCTCACTATCAATCGCGGTGCCAATACGCAGGCAGGTCAAAAGAATTCTTAGAAGCGGGAGAATTCAGGAAAATCGAGTCGCCGGTGCGCCGCAGGTGGCTACTATGAGCCACGTGATTGATGGTTTCAACCAGGTTGACCCGAGCCCCGTGAATGACGGGGAATGTGTTCAGGTGTAGTCGAACACAACGGTGGACGTGCGGCCGCATCGGCAGGTAAGCTCGATCTTCACGATCCTGTCCCCGTCGCGGTGCACGAGGACATCCGGCTCACCGTCGTCGACGGGACTGACCGTTCCCCCCCTCTGGACGGCGACGAGAGAGGCCTTGATGACGTTCCCCCCGGCCCGCTGGCCGGGTTTGCAGACACCCCGGTAGGCGGCAAGGGGGATGAAATCGGAGGATGGATTGGTGCTCATAGATTTCGCGTAGATTGCCTCGCAAAAAACGCTCGCAATGACAGCCGCGGAAACCGCGGCTGTCAGCTAAACAGCCGCGTCATGCCCCCCGGGATGCCGTCGAGGGGAAGGATGGCGTCGGCGATGCCGTCATCGACCGCGGCGCGGGGCATGCCGTACACAACGCAGGATTCTTCGTCCTGCGCGATCACAACGCCCCCTTTCGCCTTGAGGCGCCTGAGCCCCTCGAGGCCGTCTTTCCCCATCCCCGTCATGATGATCCCGAGCAGGGGGGCGTTGAACACTTCCACCGCGGAGGAGATCATGATATCGGCACACGGCCGGTAGAGCGTGTTCGAGGGCTCGGCGGTGATTGACGCGGCGACCGCCATCCCCTTCCGCCGGAACGTCATGTGATAGCCGCCGGGAGCAAGGAGTACAGTCCCGGGCTCCAGGACGTCGCCGTCCTGCGCCTCGCGGACATTCAGCCCGCTCAGTCCGTCCAGGCGCTCGGCCAGCGATTTCGTGAACCGCGGCGGCATGTGCTGGACGATGGCGATTCCGAGAGGGAAATCCGCCGGCAGCTTCGGAATGGTCTGCAGGAGCGCGAACGGCCCTCCCGTCGATATGCCGAGCACCGCCGCCTTCAGGCGCCTGCCCGCGCCCGCGGGGACGTTCCAGACACTCCCCGGGCGTACTCCGGATGCGCGGGGAACGGCGGCCTTCGGGGCCGCCGCCAGGCTGCGCAGCCGGCGCGTCCTGCTCCTGACGATCGAATGCACTTTCGCGACCAGCTCGTCGCGGATCTTCTTAATGTCTACCGAAACGTACGAGAGCTCCTTGGGGATGAAATCGACCGCACCGATGTTGAGCGCGTCGAGCGTCGCCTGCGCCCCCTCGCTCGTGAGCGAGCTGATCATGATCACGGGCAGCGGCATCTCCTTCATGATGACCCGGAGCGCCGAGAGTCCGTCCAGCACGGGCATCTCCACGTCCAGCGTGGCAATGTCGGGACGGAATTCCCTGATCTTGTTGATCCCGTCCTGGCCATCGCGCGCGGTGGCCACCACCTTGATCCCGGGATCGGACTCCAGCATCATCGAGATCGACTTGCGCATGAACGCGGAGTCGTCGATCACCACCACGCTGATAGGGCGATCCGTCTGCACCGCCAGGGCTGCATCCATCTGTTTTCCGTGCCGTGTCAGTTCATGGAAGTGAACAGGTTCATAAACTCCGCGATATCGAGTATCATGATGACCTTGCCGTCCCCCAGGATCGTGGAACCCGCGATCCCCGCGATCTCGTTCAGGTACCCGCCGAGGGACTTGATGACGACTTCCTTCTGGCCGGTCAGGCCGTCGACGACGATGCCCAGCTTCTTTTCCGCGACGCCGACCACCACCACGTAGATCCACTCTCCCCGCTCACCCCCCGCGCCGACGTTCAGCACCCGCTCCAGGCGCGCGATCGGGAGCACCGAATCGCGGAGGCGGATGACTTCCCTGCCGTGGATCGTCGTGATCTCGGACGTGCGCACACGGACCACCTCGAGGACCGAGCCCAGCGGCAGGGAAAACGTCTCCCTGCCTGACTGCACGAGGAGCGCCTGGATGATGGCGAGCGTCAGCGGGAGCTTGATCGTGAACGAGCTCCCGGCGCCGATCGTGGAGCCGATCTCGATGATACCCTTCAGGCGGGAGATGTTCGTCCGCACCACGTCCATCCCCACGCCCCGGCCGGAGATGTTGGTCACCGCCACGGCCGTGCTGAATCCCGGGATGAAGATCAGATTCAGTGCGTCCGTGTCCGTCATCTCGCGGGCCTGCGCATCGGTCAGGATCCCTTTCTCCACCGCGCGGGCCCTGAGCTTCGCGGGATCCATCCCCTTCCCGTCATCGGTGATCCTGATGACGATGTGGTTTCCCTCGTGCTCGGCCGACACGGTGACCGTGCCGGTGGCGGGTTTCCCCGCCTGGCGCCGGACATCGGGCATCTCGATGCCGTGGTCCATGGCGTTCCTGATAATGTGGATCAGCGGATCGGTCAGCTCCTCGATGATCGTCTTGTCGAGCTCCGTCTCCTCGCCGCTCATCTGCAGGTCCACCTGCTTGCCGGTCTCCTTGGTGAGATCGCGGACGAGCCGCGGGAGCCTGTTGAAGACCTTGGCCACCGGGATCATGCGCGTCTTCATGACCGCCATCTGGAGCTCTGTGGTCACGAAATCGATGGCGGAGCTGGTCGTCGCAAGCTCGCGCGTGAGCGTGTGACCCTCCATCTCCTGCGACAGCTCGAAAGCGATCTGCGCGAGCCGGTTCCGGCCCAGGACGAGCTCCCCGACGAGGTTCATGAGCGCATCCAGGCGCGCCACCTCCACACGGATTGTCGTGTCCGCCTTCTGCTCGACCACCCCCTTCGCTCCCTGGTCAGGCGCCGGCTTTGAGGGCGCATCCTGCACCGCCTCCGGCGCCGCACTGGCGGGTGCCTGCGGGGCCCCCTTCGCCGGCGCCTCCGGCGTCACATTCGTTGTCGCCTTCGGCACCACCTTCGTTGGCACCTCCGGCGCCACGTTCGTTGACGCCTCCCGCGCCACCTGCGTTGGCGCCTCCGGCGCCACCTTCGTTGGCGCCTCCCGCGCCACCTGCGGCCCGAACGCCGGGTCCGCGGCAGCCTTCAGCTTCTCCAGGATGGGACCCAGGTCAAGCTGTTCGGTTTTCCGCGCCTCGATGTTCTCTAACAGCACGCGGAGAATGTCGTAGGCTTCCAGCATGACGTCCATCCGCAGGGGAGTCACGACGAGTTCACCCCTCCGGAGCTTGTTCAGGACGTCCTCGAACCTGTGGGCCAGCGATGTCATCTGGTCGAGCCCCAGGAAGGAGGAGGTTCCCTTAACCGTGTGCACGGCGCGGAAAATGGTGTTGAGCATCTCCTTGTCCGCCGACCCCTTCTCCAGGAGAAGGAGGTCCTGCCCCAGGCGCTCGAGGATTTCTCTCGTCTCGACGATGAAGCTCTCGAGTATCTCGGCCATTCCCTCGTCGAATGAGGCGGCATTGTCAGACATTGTGTCCTCGCTTCCATCGTTCGATGATCTCGTCGGTGTGCTCCTGCCGGTCCGGCGTGCGGACATACTCCGCCTCCGCATTGAAATGTCCCGTATCGGGGAGCGCCTCCGGGCCGCGCGCGGGCGGCTTCCCGCCGTCCAGGAGCGTCTGGAGATCCTCCGCCAGGCGCATACGGACGGACTCGATCATGTGGGAGACGCCGGCGATCTGCTGTGTGGTGATGTCCTGGACCTGCAGCGCCATGCCGATGCTCATCGCATCCGCGCTGATCGCGCCGAACTGCGTCTCCACGTCGGGCGGGATGAGCGCCGCGGTGCCGGCTGCGCGGTACTCCTTCCAGCGGGCATGGATGTCGGGCCGCACCTGCTCGAGCGACGCCATGAGCTCGTCCATCGCCTGCAGGTGCGAGGCCTCGGCCGCGGCGGCGTTCCGGAAACCCGTCATGGCCTCGCCGAGCACGCGGACGCGCTCCGACATGCGCTCCAGCAGGTCGAGGATTTCCACGGTCGCCGACTCCGTCGCCTTCGTCACGTTGTCCAGCTGCTGGGACGCCTTCGGGATCGACCCCGTGCTTTCCTCCAGCGACATCCGGATGGAATCCAGGAGGGGGATCACCCCCGAGACCACCTTGATGAAATTGTCCAGCGAATCACGCGTCGGCCATGATCCCCCTCGTGTGGAAGCCGTCCGGTTGCTCCGTTTCTTTCTCATGCCAGGCCTCGAACCCTTGTGTGTGTGGTGACCGGAAGTTTTCATGCCGCGCCCGTGCCGACGGCTTTCAGGATCTGATCGATCTTCTCCTTGAGACCGGGCGCGGTGAAGGGCTTGACAATGTAGTTGTTGACGCGCATCTTCATCGCCTCGATGACATCCTCCTTGTTCCCGCGCGTGGTGATCATCAGGATCGGGATCTCCGCGAACTGCGGGTTCCCCCGGACCCACTTCGTGAGGTCCAGGCCGCTCATCTCCGGCATGTTCCAGTCCGTGATCAGGAACTCCGCCCCCTCGCTCATCAGCTTCGCCACCGCGTCTTTCCCGTCCGCGGCCTCGATGACGTTCTCGAACCCGATGCTCTTGAGCGTGTTGATCACGATGCGGCGCATCGTGAGCGAATCGTCGACGACCAGAAACTTCGTGTTAGCCATGCTGTTGATCCCTCATGTGCGTGAATCCCCGTCCGGGCGGCCTCAATCCGCCCAGCTGATATACTTCGACACTTCGTACTGGATCTTCTCCAGGCTGAACGGCTTCATCAGGTACGACTGCACGCCCAGCGATCGTCCCGTCGCCATGCTGTCCTGGTCGCCCAGCGACGAGAGGATGATGACCGGCAGATCCCTGTACTGCGGGTTCTCGCGGAGCGAGCGGATCAGCTCGAAGCCGTCCATGTTCGGCATGTTGAGGTCCGTGATCACAAGGTCGAATGTCCCCGAAGGGAGCTTCTCCAGGGCGTCCATGCCGTCGCACGCGGCGACCACGTTGAATCCCTGCATCGTGAGGGAGGCGGCGACAAATTTCCGGACGGTTGCGGAGTCATCGACAATCATGATATGCTTGCCCATCGTGCGCTATTCCTTCTTGTAGGCGACGGTTTTCGGAAAATTGATGAGCTTGAACGCCGAGGAGATCCCGTGCAGGGACTCCGCGTAGCCGATGAAGAGGTACCCCCCCTTGTTCAGCGAATCGTACAGGTTCGACACGACCTGGATCTTCGACTGCATGTCGAAGTAAATCAGCACGTTGCAGCAGAAGATGATGTCGAAGCCCATCATCTGCCGCATCTGCTTTTGGTCGAACAGGTTGAGGTGCTCAAACCGCGCCAGCCTGCGCACGTCGTCCCTGACGGCGTGCCGGCCGTCGGCGCTGTCGAAATACTTGTCCATGTACGGCTGTGGCGTGTTGCGCACCGAGTACTCCCGGTACACCCCCCTGCGGGCGGTGTCGAGGACCGTGGGACTGATGTCGGTGCCCACCACCTCGAATTCCAGTCCGGGGAATTTCGGCTTCAGCCGCTCCATGTAAATCATCGAGAGCGTATACGCCTCCTCGCCGCTGGATGAGGCGGCGCTCCAGACGCGCACCTTCGTCCTCCCGCCGGTCTTCCGCGCCGCCACAATGTCGGGCACCAGCGTTTTTTCAAAGGCTTCGCACTGGGGCTCGCTTCTGAAGAAGAACGTCTCGTTGATCGTGATCGCATCGTAAAACGACTTCATCTCGTCCGCCTTCGCCCCGTACTTCAGCGCCTGCAGGTACTGCCCGAAGTCCTTCATGCCCAGAAGCTGCAGCCGCTTGGCCAGGCGTCCCTCCAGGAGGTACTTCTTGTTGTCCTGGAAGTAGATCCCGGTCAGCCTGTAGATGAACTCCCGGATTTCCCGGAAGACGTCGTCGGACATTTTTGGACCCGAGCTCAGCCCCGGCGTCGCGAGCGGGAGGCGTGGGGCGGCCGGCGGCGCCGGCGCGGCGGTCCGCGGTCTGATCTCAGAGTTCATCGGCCACGAATCCCTTCGCCCGGAGGAGATTGTCCGCAAGCTCGCGCACCATTTCGTCCTCGTCGTTGAGGAACCTCGCGATGTACACGGGGGCGCGGCTGTCCGCAATTGCGGCAATCACCTCGATCACATGCATGCGCAGCCACGGATCCGGCTGCTCCAGAACGGCGTCCAGGAACTGCACCGCGCGGTCGCCGTCCAGGCGGAACATCGCGTCGATGAGCGCGGAGCGGGTGTCCTGATCCCCTCCCTCCCATGCGCGGGCGATCGCGTCGAACGCCTCGGCGATGAGTCCCTCGTCGCCCGGGGTCCCCCCGTGGCGCATGACAAAGCGGATCCGTGCCAGCACCAGCTGCGAGAGGAGCGCGGACTTGCCCCGCTCGCTCCCCCCCGCGCCCCCCTCCAGGGCGCGCACCAGCAGATCGAGCGCCTCGGGCCTCTCGCGCAGGACCGGCGCGAGCACGGCGTCCAGCTCGCTCGACAGTCCGTACGCGCCAACAAGTGCCGCCGTCACGTCCCTGCCGTCCAGCGTCGTCAGCCAGGTCACGGCGCCCCCGGCCACGGCGCTGTCGGCGTCGCCCAGCATGGCCACAAGCGGTTCGCGGACGTCCGCTACCTCAGGCAGAGGCGCGCCGGTCCGCGAGGCGATGCGGACGATCGCGTTGAGCGCCGCGGAGCGGAGTCCCGGCGGGACGGCCGTGTACTTCCCTGCGACGAGCGCGATGACATCCGCGTCCCCGACGGCGCCGGCAGCCTCGAAGAGCCCGAGCAGCGCCAGCGGATCCGCTTCCGTGTGTTCGAGAGCCGCGGCGAGCAGACGCTGGACAAACGCCGCCGAGCGCGGATCGGCGATCTTCCCGAGCGCCTCCGCCACCGCAGGGCGCGCATAGTCACATCGGCCGTACACGTCCTCCAGGGCGGCGACGGCCTCGGGGTTGCGCATGTTGCCGAGGGCCTCGACCGCGGAGACGACGACATTCGTGTCCCGGTCGGTCAGGAGCGCGATGACGGGCGCCACGGGCACCGCGGAGCCGACGAGACCGAGAACGTCCACGACTGCCTTGCGCACGTCCTGGTCCGGATCGCTGAGATAGGGGAGCAGCGCAGGGACCCCCGGCTCGCCGATCTTGACCAGCAGATCGGTCGCCAGGTTGCGCGTGACAATCTCCCTGGTCGCCACATACTCCACGACCGCACGGGCCGCCTCGGGTCCCCCGATGGACAGGAGCGACCGGCACGCCGTGTCGCGCACCCCCTTGTTCGCATCCTGGAGAGCCGCCGCGAGAGCGGCGATGGACGCGAGCCCCCGCTCGGAGCCGAGGTCCTCCGCAGCGTGCCTGCGAGCGTCCGAGTCCTCGTCCGTGATCAGTGTCGCGATGTTCCTGCGTGTTTCGTCTGTCATGAAGCGCCCCGTATCGTCGATCCAGTCATCAGTCCGAGCTTGCCTCGATGGCGCCCGCATGCTCCCGGAAGATCACTCCCTCGAGCGCCGCGTCCACCATCTTCCGTATGCCGTTGATTTCCATCATCGTGTTGTCGTATATCGTGCCGTGCACCGTGATGGTGACTGCCTGGTTGACCTTCATCTCCTCCTTCAGCGACTGCTGCTCCGCCCTGAGCGCGGCGATCTGCTGCGGGAGCTGCTTCTGCGCCTCCTGGAGCCGCCCGAGCGTGGCCCGTTTTGCCTCGTCGAGCCCCCCGGCATCGAGCTGCAGCCGGACGAGCCGGTAGACCGCCTCCTTCACTTCCCCCAGGCGCGCCTCCGCCTGCTTCAGCTCCCGCTCTGAGGCGGTGATCCGTTCCAGGATCCTCCCGCGCCTCCCGACACGCACCTTCGCCCCTGCTCCGTCGGACGATCCGATCGTCCCCGCCACCACATCGCCGTCGGCGCAGATCGAGCCTCCTGCGAATACCGCTGCCGGGGCCTCCACACGCCCGCCGGCACAAATGGCGCCGTTCACGGATTCCCTGGCGATGCGCACGTCCCTGGCAGCCGTCACCGACTGGTTGAGGAGATGGAGGAGGCTGACGGAGCCTCCCGCGACGATGCGCCCTTTCCCCCGGCCGACAAACCCCTTGTCTACCACGACGTCGCCCCCGGCTTCGATATCGGCGTCATCCACGTTCCCGTGGACGGTCAGCGACCCCCCGGCGCGGATGACCACCTCTCCCGCTATGTCTCCCTGCACGACGATCGAGCCGGCAAAGTCGATCTTCCCCGATGTGTAGTCGAGGCCCCCCCGGATCGTCAGCACGGGCTGTACCTCGATGCGTCCGTCCGCGACCACGATATTGCCCGCAGCCGTCGCGCAGATGGCACTGCCGTCCTTCGTATCGGGTGCGGTATTGGTGCCGGGGCGCAGGAGGGCCGCCTTCCCGGGAACCGGCGCGATCGGCCGGCCCAGTACGGAGACACCCGGCGTCCCGGGCTCCGGGGGATGCACGACGGCCAGCCGCTGCCCCGCGACGGCATTCCTGTAGAGCGCCTTCACGGCAGGCTCGGGAAGAAAACACCACTCGATGTACCCGTCGGCCCCCGGTGCCGGCGGCGTGCCCGCGGCGACACGGAGGGGATTCCCGCGGCCGCCTCCCGCGGCGACCCGGGCGACCGCCTCCTGCGATACGCCGAACGTCACGCCGGCCTGCTGCAGCGCGCGCGCGACCTCTTCCGCCGGCGGCGCCGGCGCCCCGTCGTCCACCGCGATGGACGCCGAGAGGCCGTCGGCGGCCACGACGATCCTGGGAACATATTCTGTCGTTGCAGAATCCATACGTCCCTTCCTCACACGGGGTACGCCCCGCGTTGATTACGTCCCGGACTTCTGCCGCTTCAGCTCTTCCATCTCCGGCTTCACGATCGTCGCGTAGCACTGAGGACAGATGCCGTGCGAGAGGTGGGCGTCGGTCCGCTCGGTGAAGAATTCTTCGACCGAGTGCCACTCGCCGTGATCGTCCCTGATCCGCTTGCACCGCGGGCAGATCGAGAGGAGCCCCTGGAGCTGCTCCACCTCCGTCTGCAGCGAGAGAATGCGCTCCGCCACGCGGAGCCGCATGTTGAGGTCGACGATGTCGCACGGCTTCGTGACGAAATCGTCCGCCCCCGCGCTCATCCCCTCGAAGTATCCCACCCGGGCGTCGAGCGCGGTCAGTATGATGACATAGGTGTACCCCGGCCGCGCCACCTCGCGTATCTTCCGGGTGAACTCCAGCCCGTCCATCACCGGCATCATCCAGTCGGTGATCACCACCTCTGGCGGCGAGGCCAGGAACGACTCCCAGGCCTGCTTCCCGTCCACACACGCGGTGACGGTGTGCCCCAGCTTCCGCAGGCGCTCGATGAGCACCAGGCGCGAGGGCTCGTCGTCTTCAGCGATGAGAATTTTCATGCACGGCCTTCCTTCTGCAGATATGTGTCCTCCAGCGCAGACCTCACCTCCTGAAATTCCTGCTCCAGACGATCCAGAGAGGAACCGGCCCCGTCAATCGATCCTTCGGCGCTCATCGTTTGCAGCGTTTCACACAGCCCGAGCATCGACGTCATCCCCAGGTTCCCGCTCAGCCCCTTGAGCGAATGGGCAGCCTGGAACACCGCCTCCGCGTCACCGCGCGCCAGCCCGTCGCGCATCGTCGCGATGCGCATCGGGGCGTCGGCGATGAACCCCCGGACGAGATCGGTAAACATCGACGGGTCCCGCTTCCGGCTCAGGTCCTGGAGATAGCGGAGCCTGGCCCAGTCGATTCCCGCCGCCGGGGCGGGTGCGGCCTCCACCGGCGCCGGATCGGCGGCCGGCCCGTGAGAATCCCCGGCCGGGCACGCGGCCCACCGGGAGAGCGCTTCCTCAAGCGCGCGGAGCATGACCGGCTTGGTGACGTAGTCGTCCATCCCGGCAGCCAGGCACTTCTCCTTCTCCCCCTGCATCGCGTTGGCGGTCATCGCGATCACCGGGATGCGGCGTTCCTTCGCCTCCGCCGCGCGGATCGCCCGGACCGCCTCCAGCCCGTCCATCACGGGCATGTGGCAGTCCATGAACACGATGTTGTATTCTTTTTTCCCCACCGCCTCCACCCCCTCCCGCCCGTTGACGGCGATGTCCACGACGCACCCGAGCTTCTCCAGCATGAGCCGGGCCACGGTCTGGTTCCCCTCGTTGTCCTCGACAACGAGGACTTTCGTCCCCTTCGGCACCTGCGCCGCGGGTCCCGCCGCGCCGCGCGCTGCGCTCCCCTTCCGGACTGCGGCAGAGTCGACGTTCCCGACCCTCACGGTAAACCAGAACTTGCTCCCCCGCCCGGGCGTGCTGGTGAACCCGATCGTCCCCTGCATCAGCTCCGCGAGCTGCCGGGAGATCGTCAGTCCGAGGCCCGTCCCCCCGTATTTCCGCGTCGCCGATCCGTCCCCCTGCGAGAACGGCTGGAAGAGCGCGGGCTGGACTTCCGGGGGAATGCCGATGCCGGTGTCCGTGACCGTGAACCGGAGGACGGACCCGCCGGGGCAGTCCGCCTCGCGCTCGGCGTCGATCGTGACGCTCCCCCTCTCCGTGAACTTCAGCGCGTTGCCGACGAGGTTTGTCAGGATCTGCATCAGCCGCATCTGGTCTCCCGACACGAGCAGGGGGACATCCGGCGCGACGCGCCCGACAAGGTCAATCCCCTTCTCGGCCGCCTTCACGTTCAGCAGGCGCTCCGCCTGCTCCACCGCATCGCGGGGCGAGAAGGGGATGTCCTCCAGGACCATCTTCCCCGCCTCGATCTTCGAGAAGTCGAGTATGTCGTTAATGACGGCAAGGAGCGCCTTGCTGCTCGTCTCGATGATCGTGAGGTACTTGCGCTGTTCCGCGCCGAGCGGCGTGTCGAGCAGCAGTCCGACCAGGCCCATGATGCCGTTCATCGGCGTGCGGATCTCGTGGCTCATGTTCGCCACGAACTGGCGCTTTGCCTCGTTGGCCACCTCCGCCCGCTGGAGCGCCAGCTCCAGATCGGCCGTGCGCTCTTTCACCGTCTGCTCCAGCACCCGGTTCTGGTCGTTGATCCGCCTGTACAGGGCCGCATTCTCCAGGGCGTTCGCGCAGTTCAGCAGGATGATCGAGAGGAGATTGAGCGAGGCGTCGGTCACCTGGAGCGCCTCCTCGGGAAGCACACCCACGAACATTCCCAGCACTTTCGAGTGCGTGGCGAGCGTATGGAGCACCAGCGTGTTGCCGTAGTTCCTGGCCGGCACGAGCACGGAGCGGTTCTGGTTCAGCGCCCAGGCAAACGTCCCTTCGCCCACCTGGAGGTCGACCTCCTCCTGGAGGAGCGCGGCGTCGGCCTCCGGCTCGCAGTCGATCATCGCAAAGTCAAAGTCGGTCTCGCTCACCGTGAGAAACGCGATCGCACGGAAGGCGAAGAGCCGGTTCAGATGCGCCCGCGTGGCCGCCAGGATCCCCGCATCGTCCTGCTCCGCATTGACGCGGCTGTGGAAGTCCCCCAGCGACGCCACCAGGTCGAGGGAATCCAGCACCCAGCGGTTGACCTCCTCGAGCCGCTTGACGCGGATCTCGGTCTCCCGCAGGTGTTCCACCAGTTCCAGGAATTCGCTCATGACCGCCTGTTCACTCCCATTGAGTCAATTGCATCGTCGTACTGTTGCTCGACGGTTTTAATGGTCGCACGGAGAATCCCCTCGGTAAACCCCAGGAGGTTCCACGCCCCCTTGTCCAGGGGCGGCACGTAGTGTTCCCCGCTGCTCCCGAGCTGCATCACGTGGGCGATGATGTCCGCCACGTGGATGATGGCGGCTTCCACCGGGTAGTGCACCGCCGTGGACGGGTCGTGGTGGCAGCGGACCACCTCCTCCAGGCTGATCGGCAGCTTCCACAGCTCCATCAACGACCCCCCGATCGCCGCGTGCGAGTACCCGATGATCTCCCGCTCGGCGTCGTACAGCATCATCTTCTCCTGCGTGCAGCGGAGGATGGTCTCATGGCTCAGGTCTTCCGCCTTGGTGAACATGACCAGGCGGCCGATGTCGTGCATCATGCCGGCGACGAAGAGCCGCTCCACGTTGGGTTCGCGCCGGAACGTGGCCAGCGTCCGGGCCGCGAGACCGCACCCGACGCTGTGCCGCCAGAACGACTCCATCGTCACGAACTCCTTCGGGATCCCCTTGAAGAGGTCGATCACCGATGTCGCCAGCGCCAGGGCGCCGAGCTGCTGCGTGCCCACGATCGTGACCGCATGCGTGATCGTCTCCACCTTGGAGGGAAAGCTGTAGAACACGCTGTTCACGATCCTGAGCAGCCTCGCGCTCAGCCCCGCGTCCTCCCGGATGATCTTCGCGATGTCCGCCATCGACTTGCGCGGGTTGTTGATCGCCTCATCCAGCCGGGCGTGAATCCTGGGGAGCGACGAGATCTCGACGTATCCACGCAGCAGGTCACGAGGGCTCGTCAGCATGGTCCTTCTCCGGAGTATGTTCCATGATGTAATGATGTTTGAAGAGCCGGATCAGCTCCCTGACCACCGGATCTTCTCCGTCGGCGTGGCGGAACTTATCCCGCGCCACGCGCTCGGCGGCCTCCAGGACCTCCGGGTCGACCTCTTCGGCGGCCCGGGCCTCGATCACCGCCTGATCGACCCCCCGGACATCCAGGTCCGTGATTCCCCACATCTTGAAGATCTTCACGTGCTTGTCCGTGATCGTCTCGCCCTCCTTCAGGAGGACGTGCCCGTGGCGATCCTTCACATCTGCGGCCAGCACCATGTCCGGCCTGACGTCTGCGATGTTGATCACTCCCATGTGGCCTTCCCTGTTCCCGTGATCGGTTCAGTGACTGCACTGCGCGTACGCCGCGGTGCAGGCGGGACAGAGCTCGCCCGCAACGTGTGCCCCCCCCGCGCGGGAGGCAACATACTCGTCGAGGGGATGCCAGGCGCTGTCGCCGTCCCTGATCTGCTTGCAGTACGAGCAGATGGGGAGAAACCCCTCGAGCGTGTGGACCTCGGCCTGCAGCCGCAACAATCGTTCCGCAACCCTGAGCCGCACACGCAGGTCCTCCCGCGTGCAGGGCTTCGGCAGAAAGTCGTCCGCACCCGCTTCCATGGCGGTCCTGTACTGTGCATGCCCGCCGGAAGATGTCAGCACGATGACGTACGTGTACCGCGTCCGCTTCGCGGCACGGATGTTCCGGCACAGGTCCGCCCCCGGTCCCCCCGGCATGACCATGTCCGTGATCACGACCGAGGGCATCACCGTCCCGTAGGCACGCCATCCCTCCCTCCCGTCGGCGGCGGTGGTCACGGCGTGGCCGAGCGCCTCCAGATCCGCGGCGACCGTCGTGCGGATCGCCTGTTCGTCGTCCACCAGGAGCACCTTCACTTCCCCTCCGTGTTGTGCAGCAACTCCTCTTCCAGGCGGCGTTCCGCCACGGCCAGAGCGCGCTCCAGATCTGCGATCAGCGGCTCCGCCCCCTCCAGCGCCCCGCTCCGCCCCATCGCCTGGAGCCTCTCGGCGGTCACTTTCATCGATGTGACTCCCAGCGTCGCGCAGCTTCCCTTGAGCGCATGGGCAACCTCCTCGAACGCACGCGCGTCCCTGCCGGCGTACGCTTCGTGCAGCTTCGCAAGGCGCCCGGCGGTGTCGCGCAGGAAATGGCGCACGAGCGTTTCGAGCCACTCCGGGCTGTCGCCCTCCCCGAGCTCGCGCAGTTCGGCGATCTTCTCCCGGTCGAGGCCGTCGCCCGGCTGCGGGGCGTCCGCTGCAGGCGACGTCCTGTCCGCTTCCGTGAGCATGAGATCCCACTTCGCGAGGAGATTCTCGAGCGCTTCCTGCGTGACGGGCTTGGCGAGGTAGTCGTCCATGCCGGAGGCGATGCACCGCTCGCGGTCGCCGCGCAGCGCGTTTGCGGTCATTGCGATGACGAGCGTTTTCCCCCCCCGGCCGTTCAGTTTCCTGATGGATGCCGTCGCCTCGAAGCCGTCCATCACGGGCATCTGGCAGTCCATCAGCACAAGATCGTACGGGAGTCTCGTGACGGCCTCCACGGCCTCCTTCCCGTTGGCAACGACATCCGCCCTGTACCCCATCTTCTCCAGCATGCGCAGGGCAACGCGCTGGTTGATCTGGTTGTCCTCCGCGACGAGCACGCGCCTCAGGCGCCTGGGGCCGGACCGCTCCCCCCCCTCGAGCGGCTCAGCTTCCCTTGCCCGGCTTCCCCCGTCCGCGCCGGGAGCCGCGGGGGAGGAGACGGGCATCCGGACGGTGAACCAGAATTCGCTCCCTGTTCCTTTCCGGCTGCTGACCCCGATTTCTCCTCCCATCATTTCCACGAGCTGCTTGGCAATAACGAGGCCGAGGCCGGTCCCGCCGTGCTTGCGCGTCGTTGAGCCGTCGGCCTGCGAGAAGGGTCTGAAGAGCCGTGAGCGCTCCTCCTCCGAAATGCCGATGCCGGTATCCCGGACGGTGAACTTCAGCCCTGCGACACCGTTGTCCCCCCCTCCCGGACTCACGCCTACCGTCACTTCCCCATGGTCCGTGAATTTCACGGCGTTGGAGAGGAGATTGGTCAGTACCTGCCGCAGCCGGCCGGGGTCGCCCCTCAGGGCGTCGGGGACACCGTCGGCCAGCTCGCAGCGCACCGTCAGCCCCTTCTGGCGCGCCCCCATGGCAACCAGGTCGATCGACTCCTCGACCGTCGCCCGGAGATTGAAATCGATCGCTTCGAGCTCGAGCTTCCCCGCCTCGATCTTCGAGAAATCGAGAATATCGTTGACGATCGACAGGAGGGCCTCGCCGGAGGTCCTGATGATCTCCGCGTATTCCCTCTGCTCGCTGTTGAGCCCGGTGTCCAGCAGCAACCCCGCCATCCCGAGGACCCCGTTCATGGGGGTGCGGATTTCATGGCTCATGTTCGCCACAAACTCAGATTTCAACTTGGAGGCCTTCAGGGCCTCTTCACGCGCTTTGCGGAGCTCGAAGGCCTGGACGCCGAGCCGGATCGCCTGCTCTTCGGCACGCGACTTGGCCTGAAGGATGTCCTCCGCCCTGCGGGCAAGCTCCGCCTCCGTCTCCTTCCGCCTGGTGATGTCTTCCTTGATCGCCACGTAGTGCGTCACCACCCCGCGGTCATCCCGCACGGGGGCGATGGTCGCGTTTTCCCAGAAGAGCTCCCCGTTCTTCTTCCGGTTCAGCAGCTCCCCGCTCCACTCCTTCCCGGAAGCGAGCGTTTTCCAGAGCCCCTCGTAGACCCCCCGGGGGAGCTTTCCCGCGTTGAGCATCCTGGGGTTCTGCCCGATCGCTTCTGCGCTCGTGTATCCCGTCAGCACGGTGAACCGGGGATTGACGTACTCGATCGTCCCCTTCGTGTCGGTGATGACGATCGTGGAGGGACTCTGGTCCACGGCCCGTGTCAGCTTCCGGATCAGCTCCTCGTTTCCCCGTGCCTCCGTGATGTCCCTGCTGAACCCGCACACCCCTATGACAGTTCCCCCTGCGTCCGTGATCGGCGATTTGAACGTCTCAATGAAGTGCTTCTGCCCCTGTCCGTCGACCTCCTCATCAAGAAAGAGGCGGCTCCCGGACCGCATCACTTCCTCATCTGCGGCACGGTACGCCCGTGCCTCCTTTTCCGCATACAGGTCGAAGTCGGTCTTCCCGCGGATGGCGTCGATGTTCTCACGCCCCGCTTCCTTCGCCAGGCGGGCGTTCAGGTCAAGGTACACCCCGCGCGCGTCTTTCAGCCACACCGTGTCCGGAGAGTTGTCCAGGATTGCGCGCAGGTGGGCCTCGCGCGTCTTGAGTGCTTCGAGCGCGCGCATCCTCTCCGTGATGTCAAGGAGTGTTCCTTCGAGACCCGCCAGCGTTCCCTTCGCATCCCTGATCGCCCGCGCGTTCATCGAGAACCAGCGGCCGGGAGCCCCGTCCCGGCCGGCGGACTGGAATTCAAAGTGTTCAACGGTACCGGCGGCCGCAAGCCTCCGGATCAGCTCCCCGCGCGTCCCGGGATCTGCATAGAGCGCGGCGGTGTTTCGTCCGTCCCCCGCCATGAGCTCCTCCGGCGTCGCGTAGCCGAAGAGGTGCGCGAGACGGGAGTTGGCGGAGATGAGAACGCCGTCGGGCGTGGAATGAAACACGCCCTCGGCGGAGTTCTCAAACAGCTCCCTGTACTTCCGCTCGCTCTCAAGAATCGCTTCCTGTCCTCTCACTCGTTCTGTGATATCCCGTACGACGAGCACCGCCCCCCCGGCGCACCCCGGCGCCCCCGCAAGAGTGTTCACCGTGCACTCCACGGGAATCGTCACGCCCGCGGGTGAGACCAGCGTGCAGTTGAGCGGCGCCGCCTCCCGCACTTCTCCCGCGATCGCGGCGCGCACGCGCCGGGCGAGCTCATCCCCCTTCCCGGCCGGCGAGATTCTCAGAACGCCGCCGAGCGGCGTCCCCGTCACCTCTTTGTCCCCCGCACCGGTCATACGGGCCGCGACGGGATTGATGAACGTGACCATCCCGCTCCGGTCGACTGTGACGATGCCGTCGGCGACGCTCCCGAGCACCGAGGCGAGCCATGACTCCAGGGCGCGGAGCCGTTCGTCCCCCGTGACGATCCCCCGGTCACCGACAACGAGTGTCGCTGCCATCTCTTCTCTACCTGGCGAAACGGAACTTCGACGCTGAAATGCCGAGCGTGGTACCGCACGACTTGATCTTGTGCGTGAACAGGAGTATTCCCTCCGGCGGAAGACCCGCCTCGATCCGCCGGCGATTGACCTGGTACCCGTCCAGGTACATGGACCGGTCCGCAAGGAAATCCTCGCGCGTGTGCCATTCCTTGCTGCACATCGAGCAGCGTTTGAAGGGTGTTTCGGGCTTGTCCATTGTCGTTCCTGGTCTGGTTACGGTGGCCGACCGCCGCAATTCGTCGACAGAGCGATTCGCACACTGCGTGCCATCTCGCAAAAGACGTGAATTGGCCTGTCGAGGCTGTATTCCGCGGTTCTGCGGGGGGTTACACCATGCGCCCGAAGGCGCCAGAAGGGGTGTGGATGGTGTTCTCCACATGCACAATATCAGCCAGCACAGGCTCGGCAGTCTCTCGCGTGTGACCGGACGCTGCTCCAGGAGGTGCCCCTGCCGCTGTTCCACCTGTGCAACAGGATCGCTGTCAGTGGCATTGGAATTGCGACAGCCGGAGGCATTACAGAGGATCCACGACAAATCCCGGAACGGCCATGATTGTCACAGCGAAGAATCTGTCACTGAAAGTGAAGCTCGGCGCCGTCACCGCGGTGCCCCTCACGCTCGTCATCCTCCTTGCCGGATGGCTGCTCATATCGTGGGTGCTTGGAAACACGGAACGGGCATACTTCGAGCGGCTTGAGATGCTCGCAACCACCTCGGGGATGATGATCCACTCGGCCGCAGAAGAGTACGCCACGTCGCACAGGTTCAAGTTCTTCCGCGCGCTCGAGGGGGAGGCGGCGGGGACGGACCAGACGGCAGTGCTCGAGCGGAAAGCCCTCGAGGAGTTCCGGGCACACAGGGGAACCGCCGTGTTCGACACGATCGTTGCCACCGACGAAGGGCGCAGGGTCTTTGCCTTCGCCCCGGCCGCCGTCAAGGATGAATGCATCACCTGCCACGCCTCGTACGGCCTGGACACGTTCAACGGGAAATCCACCGGTGACCTGGTGGGGCTGTTCGGGATCTCCGCATCCATGAACGAGCTGGACGCGACAAAGGCGTCCACGCAGCTCGCCCTCGCCGCCTGCGCTGGCGCAGCGGTCATTGTCATCTTCCTCACCATTGCGTTCTTCCTGAACAGGTATGTGGGTGTGCCCCTGACGAGGATGGGGGGGGTCGTAGCAGCGGTTGCCGGGGGAGACCTCACGCAGCGGGTCGAGGTGGCGTCCGACGACGAAATCGGATCCCTGGGCAGAAAATTCAACGAGACGATCGGCCGGCTGCGGGAGACGCTCGTGCACGTCGCCGAGGCGATGGGCTCGGTGACCAGCTCCTCCACGGAGATTTCCGCCAGCACCGAGCAGATCGCCGCGGGGGCGCAGGAACAGGCCTCGCAGGTGGGCGAAGTCGCCGCGTCCGTGGAGCAGCTCACGGCCACGATCACGGAGAACGCCCGGAACAGCCGGATGGCCTCCGAGGCGGCCGGGAAGACGCGTGCCTCGGCGGAGCACGGATCCGGCGTCGTCGGCCGCACCGTGGCGGGGATGGGGAAGATCGGCGACGCCGTTCATCGGTTTGCCGGCACCATCACGTCGCTGCAGGAGTCGAGCTCACGGATCGGCGGGATCGTTTCGACGATCGACGACATCGCGGACCAGACGAACCTGCTGGCGTTGAACGCCGCGATCGAAGCGGCGCGGGCGGGAGAGAACGGACGCGGGTTCGCCGTGGTGGCGGACGAGGTGAGGAAGCTGGCCGAACGGACTACGCGCGCGACAAAGGAAATCGCCGCGATGATCAGGCAGATTCAGTCCGACACCGCCAGTGCGGCAGGGGAGCTCTCCGGGGGAGTTGCGCAGGTCAGCGAGGGCGTCTCATCCGCGGGCGAAGCGGGCAAGGCGCTGGGAGCGATCGTCGAACTGTCGAACGGAGTCGCGGCGCTGGTCGAGAATATCGCCGGGGGGTCACACCGGCAGGAGTCGGTCAGCCAGGAGCTCGCCCGGTCAGCGGAGGCGATCAAGACGGTCGCCCTGCAATCCGCCGACGGGCTCCAGGAGGTGGCGGCGGCGATCAACGAGCTCAATTCGCAGACCGAGAGGGTGCAGACGATGCTGGAGTGGTTTACGCTGTCTGCAGGGAAGCACGCGGGCACGCCGGAAACCCGCGCTGCGGCGAAGCACCGGGAGCCCGCAGAGGCGACCGTCTAGGCGGGCAGCTCGTCCAGGATGTCGCGGATGGTCTTGATGAGGACGTCGGGGCGGACCGGCTTCTGAATCGCCTTCAGGTTCTCTTCCGCGAGGAGGTCGGTAATGATCCGGTCGGACATGTACCCCGTGCAGAAAAACGCCTTGACCTGGGGATTGATTTTCTTCAGCTCCAGGTACACCTGCCCCCCGTCCATGCCCGGCATGACCAGGTCGAGCACCACGATGTCGATCTTCTCCCTGCTCGCCCGGTAGATCTCCAGGGCTGCCTCGCCGTTCGGGGCGGTGAAGACGGTGTATCCCTGCTCCTCCAGGAGCTCCTTCCCGAGGTCCAGCATGACGACCTCGTCATCGACGATCAGGACGCCTTCCGAGTTCTTCTTCCTGCCGCCTCTGCCGTTGTTGGACACCTCGCCGGGAACGGGGGGGAGGAAAACCCTGAACGTGGATCCGTGCCCCTCCTCGCTCTCCACCAGGATGGTTCCCTTGTGATTCCGCACCACGTTGTAGGCGACGGAGAGACCGAGGCCCGTCCCCTTCCCCCGTTCCTTCGTCGTGAAGAAGGGCTCGAATATCCGCTCGCGGATCTCCTTCGGTATGCCGCTCCCCGTGTCGCTGACACGCAGCTCGATGCTCCGCTCCCCCCGCTCCGGCAGCAGCTCCGGGCTGACGGTGCCCGAGGCGTTCCCCATCACCGCCTCGATCGTCAGGACGTGACCGCCGTCGGGGCCGGCGCCGGCCATCGAGTCGCGCGCGTTGACACACAGGTTGAGGAGCACCTGGTAGAGCTCGCTCCGGTCTCCCAGCACATGGGGGAGCCCCCGGGCGACGACCTTGTGGACCGCGATCGCGGGAGGAAACGTCTCCACGCAGAGCGCGGCCATTTCGTCAATCAGCTCCGCCACGTCCACCGGTGATGTCTCCCGCCGGGCCTTCCGGGCGAACGAGAGCAGCTGCGCGGAAAGCTCGGCCCCCCGCACGGCGGATTTTTCGATCGTCTGGCTGTACCGCTCGACCTTCCCGACATCGGAGGCGTGCTTCCGGAGCTGCATCGTGAAGCCCAGGATGTTGTTCAGGATGTTGTTGAAATCGTGGGCGATGCTGCTGGCCAGCGTCCCGATCCCTTCCATCTTCTGCGCCTGTATGAGCTGCAGCTCAAGGAGCTGGCGGTCGGTGATGTCCCTGATGACCAGCAGCATGCACTGCTCGCCGTCGATCTCGATCGGGCGCGCGGAAACGAGCCCGCCCCTGGTTTCCCCCCTCTTATTGAGGAAGCTCATCTCGAGATTTCTCGCTTCCCCCTTCGTGCGAAGCTCATTGATCAGCATCTCCCGCTGGGAGGCGTCAGCCCAAATTCCGAGCGCCAGCGCGCTCTTGCCGATCACTTCATCGCGGGCGAAGCCGCTCACCTCCGCGAAGCCCTGGTTCACCTCGATGAACGTGCCGTCCGCGATCCGCGTGATGCCGACCGCGTCGGGGCTCGTGCGGAGCGCCTTCGCAAACCTGTCCTCCGACTGGCGAAGCTGACGCTCGACCCTTTTCTTCTCGGTGATGTCCTGGAACAGCTCGAGCACCGCGGGTCCGCCGAGATACGTCATCCGCGTGTGCGTAACCTCGAATGTTTTTCCCCCGACAATGCCCGATTTCTCTAATGCCACGGGGGCCTCCAGCCGCTCCGCCGAGAGGAGCGGGCAGTCGGCACACTGCAGGCGGTCCTCTTTGTAGACCTCCCAGCAGCGCATCCCGGTCTGCGCTCCAGGGAAGAGCTTTTTCATGTTGTCCGACACGAAAAGGATGCGCCCCTCCATGTCGACGATGTCCATGCCGAACGGGATGCTCTGCACCAGGAGCTCGTTGAATGCATTCGTTTCCCGGAGCTGCTGCTCCATCTTGTGTTTGTAGAGCGCCATCTCGATCGTGATGTGCAGCTCACGCTCTTCGAAGGGCTTGAGCAGGTACCCGAAGGGCTCGGTCAGCTTGGCCCGCTGCAGGTTCTTGTCGTCCACGTAGGCTGTCAGGTACACCACCGGCACATTCAGGCGCCCGCGGATGGTGCTGGCGGCCTCGATGCCGTCCATCCGCCCCCGGAGCATGATGTCCATCAACACGAGGTCGGGCCGGCTCTCCTCGGCCCGCGCGATTGCGTCCTCACCGGTCGCGACGGGGGGCGCCACATCGTACCCGAACTGCTCGAGCCGGGCGCAGATGTCACGGGCGACGATATTCTCGTCCTCGACGACCAGTATCTTTGCTGAAGGCATGGACAAGAATCCTTTCAGGGCCTG
>Ga0335071_10001666_pt1 | contig 23957 bp, 22 predicted proteins | sample Lox_Sample_15_FD_206724 | JGI IMG/M metagenome (GOLD analysis project Ga0335071, IMG submission 206724) | Soil microbial communities from Loxahatchee National Wildlife Refuge, Florida, United States - Lox_Sample_1.5 | ecosystem: Environmental > Terrestrial > Soil > Wetlands | place: USA... | reverse complement strand
CTCATAGAAGTGCGGGAAATCCATGTGCAACTGCAGCCCCTGCCATAAGCGTTGTTGTGCTTCCCGGGGGTCGCGGGCGCGCACGAGCAGGTTCAAAGCTGCGCCGTAGCCTTCAAGCAAATTGGCGGCGATATGGGCGCCGATGTATCCGGTTGACCCGGTCAGGAAAATCGCCACGTTGCTCCGTCTGTCCCGGTCTTCACTGCGTCTCCATTTGCGGGAACCATTTGTAAGGTGCGCGGCGGACGCGCCTCCAGAGGCCGTCCCTCAATTAGAGGATACGTCCAGTAGCGCAGGGCCGGAATGTGAATATTGATCCAGTAGTTCCACCAGTCGAGAGAACGGGTGTGATAGCCGAACATTTCGCGTTCCTCGGGAATGAGAGCGCGGGAAAGTTTTTCTACGTTTTCGGCTACGAAGTCATGTTCGTTCAGAAGAATGAATGGCTCGAAAAGTTCGATCAGCTTCTCCACTCGTTCCAGGTTGCGCTCGGTTTTCGCCAGCGGCGCCTTCTTCAGCGGCAGCGGGGACATGATTCGCTGAATCGATTGCACGATCGCGCGCTGCGCCGGAGCGGACATCCGGTTATACCGGGTCTTGGAAACCGGAATGGCGTCGAAGCGCAGACGCAACCAGGATTCCAGCCCTTCCTGCGCGCGGTAATGCTTGCGGTGCGCCAGCGAGGTCAGTTCGATGGAACGCCCCATGTCGCATGGATTCGTCACCGATGTCGCCAGTTGGTACAGAGAAGCGTGCCGGCGCTCCATTACAGCAGCGGCAATCAAAGTCATGCCAGAACAGACTGCATCAACCGGGATGATATCGAGGCGCTTGCTCTCGTTCGAGGGCAACTGGCGGAAATAGGTCCCAAGTAGATATGACAGCGAGGCGGAAGTGTTAATGCCTTCATTCCACCCCCGGAACGGCTTCGAGACGGAGGTTTCGACGATTGCCGGCCGGACCACGGCAATCGGCAGGCCGGCTCCGAATTTGGCAATCAACGACTCAGCCAAGCTCTTGGTGAGGGTGTACGTGTTTGGCCAGCCTAACTCTTTAGCGCGGCGCGTGCCTGCTTCCGTCAGATAGGTTTTGAGCCAGCGAACGCGGTTCTTGCGGATCTGGTTCTCGAGAGCCGCACCCTGGAGTCCCTTGGCGGCATGCTCTTTGGCAAGCGCCTGCATCCGCAATCCATTCGTAACTTCCTCACTTTCAGATTGCGCTTCCCCCTCTCGGATCAGTTCGTGTAACGCATGCCACTCCTGTTCCGCATTGAATTCCGGAATTCCACGGGGATTGTAGTTCGGAGTGAGCTTTTCACTCACGCGGCCGTCCTGCTCCCCGGCTACATAACAAGTCGATAGATGGAGCAGGCCAGCATGATCGGTCGACCGCGTGAAGTCGACAACATTGACTGCGGCATCTGTGTTCGTCGCCAGAGCGTCCCGGATATCTGGATTGAAATCCGTGAGGCCGGAACTGTTAATGATGAGGTCGAGATTCTTTCTTAAAGCCACTGCAATCTCAGGATTTAATCCGAGAGAGGGTTGAGTGACATCGCCTTCGACAATTTCGACCTTTTGCTGAAGGAAATCAATCAGATGCTGGCCATGTCTCTCGAAAAGAGGGTCAAATACGGGCGAGTCTTCGATCATCTTTTCGAAGCGGCGTTGAGCAGGGCTGGACTTTTGGCGGCGGATCAAAAGATAGATTCGTTCGACCTCCGGCAGCTCCAGCAAAGTATTCGCAAGCCATACCTTGCCGATGAACCCAGTCACACCAATCAGCATGACGTGCTTGCCAGCGAATGCCCGTCGGACAGAGAGCGGTTTGGTCTGCGCGCCCGGCTCAAAATGCACCAGCGGCAGGGGTCTAAGGGCAGCCTGACGCTCTGCAGGTACTACGGCTCCTCGCAAGTCTTCCAGAGAGATATCGAGATGGCGGGCGAGAGTCTTGGGAGCACGTCGGCCATCGGGCATGTTCTCGCGCAAAGGGGCGAACGCCCCCCGGGGCCGGATCACCGGATCGAGCAGGCGGCCGGTAGCCGTTCCGTCTCTGAACTCCAGGCGGTTGGCAATGATCGACCGCACGCCCAGGTACTGCGCCAGAGGCCGCATAATCTGCTCGAGGGCCTGGCTGACCAGCACGACGTCAGCTCCCGCCTGCAGCAGCTCCTTTACTTTTTTGACACCCTCCGGCTTCAAGTTCGGCTTTAACTTGTAAAGAAAGAACTCTTCCCCCAACAGGTCGAGACGATCGCGAGTTACGCCGCGCAGCACGGTATGCACGACCCGCGTGGCGAACTTACGATTTGTGGAGTAAAGAATCGGACGCAGCAGCGCCATCAAAAAGATCAGGCCCCGGCGCCGGAAACGTTCACTGAAGGTTTGAGCATTCCATGTAAAAAAAGCCACCGGACGGACGACTGTTAGGTCCAGAAGGCTGCCCTCCACCCGCCAGTAGACAGTGGGGCCCTGGTTGGAATTGTGGTTGGATAACTCGCCCATGCTCTTCAGCCGCGCAGAAGAACTGCTCGACGCGGGATGAGATCTTTATTGTAAACAATAGCAGGAATTGGGCGAAGAGGAACTGACGGAAGCGGAAATTCCCGGTATCAGCCTGTTAACGGGCCGCCGCGGCCAGGCCTAACGAAAGTAGCCCGGGTCCTTTACCGATCCGTTCGACCTGCCCTGCGGCCCACAGCAAGCGCAATGCTGCCGCTCAGAGCTAGCGTTACGCTGATGGCCAGAAGCCCTCCGCGAAAACCTCCGTCAGCGGTCCGGAACAGGCCGATGATGTCGGGACCGAAATACCCCCCGAGATTCGCAACCGAATTGATCATCGCGATACCGGCCGCCGCGGAGAGTCCAGCCATGCTTGAAGTCGCCAAAGCCCAGAATGGCCCGGTCATCGACTCGGCGCACGCCAATCCGAGCCCCAGTCCCGCCACGACGGTCAGCGATGAATGTCCATAACCCGCGAGGAGCAGGCCAGCAGCCCCAACAAACGCCGGGACAGACGTGTGCCACCGGCGTTCGCTCCTGCGATCTGAATGCATACCGACCAGCACCATCGCCGCAGTAGTCGCGAGGAACGGGATTACGGCAACTACGCCAGTCCAGAAGTAACTCAGCCCTGACAACGTTCGTATCACGGTAGGCAGCCAGAGCGTGACGCCGTACATGGTTGTCGAGACTCCGAAATAGACCATCGACAGAAGCCAGATCCGAGGGCTCAGCAACACTTCCCAGAACTTCCCTGCTTTGATGCGCGATTCCGACGCCTGCTCGGAAGCGAGAGTCTGAAGCAGCCATACCCGCTCGGATTCGGTGAGCCACGGAGCGTCCTCGGGATTATCGGCAAGAGTAAGGAAGACGATGGCGCCCAGTGCGATCGCAGGCAAACCTTCGACCAGGAACATCCACTGCCAGCCCGAGAGACCCGCAGCGTGAAGACTCAGTAAGGCTCCGGAGATGGGGCTGCCCAGAACTCCGGCAAGTGGATTCGCCGTCATGAACCAGGCGACGGCTCGAGCGCGGGCGGTGACCGGAAACCAGCGCTTCATGTGGAGGATCATCCCGGGGAAAAATCCGGCTTCCGTCGCCCCCAGTAGAAAGCGCATGACATAAAAGCTGTGAGGCCCACGAATCAGGATCATCAGGCAGGAGATGACTCCCCAGGCCGCCATCAATGCCGAAATCCAACGCCGCACGCCTACCTTTTCGACGACGAGGTTGCTGGGAAGTTGGAAGAAGAAATAACCAGCGAAAAACATTCCGGCAGCACGGCCGTACTCGCGATCGCTGAGCCCAAGCTGTCCCCGCATCTGGAGAACCGCGAAACTGACGTTGATGCGATCCAGGTAGGCGACGATGTACAGCAGGAACAGAAATGGCATGAGACGCCACATCAGCCGCGAAACTACGGCAGAGTGAAGGCGCTCCGGGACCAGCTTGAAATGCGTGTCGGTCGTAATGAGTGAAGATTCTACGCCAGGCGAAGCTTTCGTCGAATTTCGGACACAATCTCGGCGGGCGATCCCGTAATCGAGACCGTGAGTGCGTTCGTCGGCTCCTCGAGGTCGGCGAATTGTCCGGCGAGGATCTTATCGTCCGCGAAGTGACCTCTGCGCCCGCTCAGGCGCGCCTCGATCAGTTCGGCACTTCCCTTCAGATACACAAAATGCACATCCTGGCTCACCTGGAGTTCCTGTCGGTAGCTTTGCTTTAGAGCGGAGCACGCGAGGATGGCATTCCGCCGAGCGCCGATCCATGCATCGATCTGGACGCGCAGGTTCGTCAGCCATGGTCCGCGGTCGGCATCCGTCAGAGAAATCCCATGCCGTATCTTCTCCTTGTTCTCCGGAGAGTGAAAATCGTCAGCATCCGCGAATTCCCAGCCTAGTTCGGCTGCCAGCAGCGTTCCGAGTGTGGTTTTGCCGGAACCAACCACACCCATAAGGATCAGGATCATGTTTGTCGTCGGGATTTTGTCGTGGTCGTTGGCAGGGGTTGACCCGAGTAAGGCCGCCTAGCAAGCACAAACCACGTGAGCTTCATTTTGCCGAGTACGTCTTTGATACGCCTGTTCGGCTGTTGGTGAGCGTGAACGATCCATCCGCTTCCGCCGCTACCTTCAGAAACTTGCCTTCGCAGTTTTCTTTGACATTCGCAATACGATCGTCGGAGACGTTATGCAATCGATCATTCTCGGCGGCATAGTGCAATTGCCAGAGATCTTCCAGACCCGGAGAATCGTGCACAATCTGCCACGCCGCCGGACTGGCGCCTTTCCGTGCGCCGTTGTCGACGACCGCAACTCGTGGATTCAGGCTCCAAACCAGGGCTTTGGGATTGGACTCATCCGATCCGTGATGCGTCACTAGCAGGAGATCAACCTTACCGATCAGGTTGTTCGGGCAGGCAAGCTCCAATTCCTTCTTCTTCGTCAGGTCACCAAGATCCAGCATGCGGAAATGTCCGTACGTGATAAGAGCGCCAACAGAGCGCGCATTTTCCGAGTCATCCGCAGTTGGAGCAGGTTCCTTCGCACAATATGGATTCGCTTCTCCGGCGCCAGGCAATGGATCTGAAATGCGATCGCCCGCCGCAGCCAGCACTCGAACCTGCATGCCTTTGATTGGCAGGCCCCATCCCGGCTTTACGACAACATGGGCATGCCCGGCGATCGCCTTTTCGTACGCCGCATAGTCCGCACGCGTGATCTGGGAGTTCTCCATATTGGGCCCATGATCGACGAACGTTCCGACTTTGATTCCGTCGAGTAACTGCGGCACGCCGCCAACGTGGTCGCGATGGTAGTGGGTGATCAGGACGTAATCGATCTGCTGGATTCCGGCCTGGTGCGCGGCCGAGACGATGCGGTCGGCATCGCGTCCTTCGGAATCCGGCCACCCGGCGTCTATCAGAAGCGACTGTCCCGAGGGGCTCACCACCAGCGTGGATTGCCCTCCCTCGACGTCGATGAAAAACACCTGAAGAGACTTCCCAGAGGGCGCGGCCGTCAATCCGGAACTGGCAAACAGCAGGCAAAGACTCAAGGCAAGCATCATCCGCAGCATATCCCGCACCTGTGTGAGTAAAGGTTTGCCGAATTATGCCACGCGAGAACGGAGCGCGGATGGAGTTTTCGCTTCCCTGGTAAATCAGGTCCCCGTTACCAGCCGTTCTGCGAATCGGTGGGTGCGCTCCGGTCGTTGGTGCGGTTGCGCTTGCGGTAGGCGAGCACCGTGATTCCGACCGACATGAACATCGGAGGAACGATCAGGACAAGGATACCGGTCCGCAGTCCCTGGATAAAACGGTGCCCTGCTCCTGCGGCTTGCGTATAGCAGAGGGCACAGCTTTGGGCATGGCAGGCTGCATTCGCCGCAAAAATCACTACGGATGTCATGGCAACCCGGCTACGGCGCAAGATTTTAGGGATCACAGTCAGTACCTCTATTTGGGAAAAGGCCGCAGGTGAATCAGCCGGAAGCTGTCGGCCCAGATCATGTTCATCATGACGAGTACGAAGATCGTACCCGGGATCAGGGCCAGGCGCAGTGTCTTCTTCTCATCGCGCAGGTGCATAAAGAACATCACTGCGAAATAGGCTTGCACCGCGGCCAGGAGGAGCATCCGCGGCAGCGAAGGCCCGACCGTCAGGGCCACAACGACCTGCACCACGGCGATCACTAGGATCAACGCGAAAACGATGTACGTGTTCTTCATGCTTGCGGCATTACCGTTACTCATGGAAGCATGTCCTTTCACCAGACTCTGTCCAGCAGCGTCGAACTATCGCTTCATGTTCAGCAGGTAGATCAACGGCACGACAAACATCCAGACCAGATCGACGAAGTGCCAGTACAGAGCCCAGATTTCGACGTGGCGGGTTGCATAACGTCCCGCCCGGTATCCCAGGCCGACCACAATCAGGGCGATTACCCCGCCCGCGACGTGCGCCATATGTAATCCCGTGATCGAGAAGAACGTAGCACCGAACATGGGAGCGCCCCAAGGATTCTGGAAGGGGCGAACACCCTCACCAATCAGGCTCATCCACTCGCGCAGGTGAAGAAGAGTGAAGAGCACGCCTCCGGCGGCGGTGATCATCGTCCAGCGGAATGCGCCCTGGCGGTCATCGGCCTGGGCCGCCCTCAACCCAAGCAAGACCGTGAGGCTTGTGCTCACCAGGATCACCGTCATCAGCAGCGAATTCCAGATGCTCGACGCTTCGAACACCAGCGGCCAATCGGCCGCAGAGTTGCGAATGTAGCCATAGGCGAACAGCATCGCGCCGAAGGTGCAGGCATCGGAGATGATGAAGAGCCACATCACCAGCTTGCTGGATGGAATGGCAAACGGGCGCTCCTCCATTACGGCCGAGCTGTGCTCTGCGACGTGGTCCAGAACCATATCGGCTTGACTCATTCTTGCCTCCCGTGAACGGCTACAGCTTCAACCAAAGAATGAACAGCAAATAGAGCCAGAGAGAGCCCATGAAGTGCCAGTAATAAGAGGTGGCATCCATGGTGCTGCGGCGAAGGGGCCCGGCGATGCCACGGAACTTCAGCTGGACTCGACTAAGACCTCCCAGTCCACCCAGAACGTGTACAGCGTGCACACCTGTGAGCAGGTAAAAAAACGAGCTGTTGGGGTTGGTGGGGAGATAAAGACCCTGGGCTCGCAGTTTCAGCCAAGCCACGTATTGGCCGATCACGAAAAGCAGGCCGAGGATCAGCGTCAAGTTCAGCCATAACATGGCCCGGGAGCGACTCGATATCTGGCCTCGCATGAAGGCAGCGACTTGTTTCCAGGCCAGTTCCAATGTGACACTGCTCGCAATCAGCGCAACCGTATTGAACCAGAGTATGGGAGGCAGGACGATGTGGTGCCAGTCGGTAGCCGCACCTTCGCGCACATAAAGCGCACTCGTCAGCGCAGCAAAGGTCATCGCGATCGCCGCGAGACCTACCCATATGCCGGTACGAGTCGGTTCGCCCTTCGGGTCAGCTACCGCGCGCAGGTCACCCGCTTCGGGAACCAGGAGGCGGAATCCGCCACCGATACCCCCATCATTCGGGCGCGTTTTGCGCTCCAGTTTGGTTTGCGGCGGCTGCAGCGTTGTGGCCATGAATACTCCCTTTCCCCTTCCCCTTGTTTCGCCTTGCGAGCTGAAATCTACGACGTAATCGAGTTGCTTCTCTACGTCGTAAGTATCTTTTCGGGCGAGGTTTGCATTACGTAATCCGCGCCACTCGCGGTTTTCACCCCGTATTGATAAGGATCGTGATAAACGACCGGGTGCTGGCCGGCGAAATTATCGAAGGGCGGCGGAGAAGACGGCGTGGACCATTCCAGGGACGTCGCCTCCCACGGATTCGCCGCTGCAGGCGCACCCTTAAAGCGGCTGTAGAAAAGGTTGAAGATGAAAATCAGCTGCGCAGCTCCCGTGAATAATGCCGCGTAGGTAATGAACTTGTGCACCGGAACAAGCGGCACCAGGAAATCGTCGGTGAATGCGGAATAGCGACGGACGTTCCCGGCCAGTCCCAGGTAATGGAACGGCATGAAAATGCAGTACGTGCCGATGAACGAGAACCAGAAATGCAAGCGACCCAGGGTCTCGTTCATCATGCGCCCGGTCGCCTTCGGGAACCAGAAATAGGTTCCGGCAAAGACTCCGAAGATAGCGGCAACGCCCATCACCATGTGGAAATGGCCCACTACGAAATAAGTCGCGTGCAGGTAGATGTCGATCGAGGGCTGCGCCAGGAAAAATCCGCTGACCCCGCCGCTGACGAACATCGAGATGAATCCCAGGCAGAATAGCGAGGCGGCGTTGATCCTCAGATTCGACCCATACAGGCTGCCCAGCCAGATCAGGGTCATGATCGTAGCGGGAATCGTGATCATCAGCGTTGGGAAGGAGAACACCAACGCCGAGAACGGATTCATGCCGCTCAGGAACATGTGATGTCCCCAGACCATGTAGCTGAGGAATCCGATCGCCATCATGCAATAGATAAGGACTCGGTGACTCAGCATGGGCTTTCGCATGCTGTTGATCAGAATGTGCGTCACGATCCCGATGGCCGGCAGGATGGCGATATATACCTCGGGATGCCCGAAGAACCAGAACAAGTGCTGCCACAAAAGCGGCGAGCCACCCTGATGCGGTTGCAGATGGTCGCTGACGTTCAAGCCTGAAGGGACGAAGAAACTCGTTCCCGCAATGCGGTCCAGGATCAACAACAGGCAGGCTGGCATCAACACGGCAAAAGCCAGCAATGAAATGCACGAAGTGATAAACCAGGCCCAGGTGCAGATCGGCATGCGCGCCAGTGTCATGCCCTTGGTCCGCAAATCCAGCGTGGTTGCGATGAAGTTCAGGGAACCCAGCAACGACGCGATGCAGAAAACGAATATCGACAGGCCCCACAGAGTCTGTCCGAGGCCCTGGCCCGGTCCAGAATCGGGTCCCACTGCGCTGAGTGGAGCATAGGCAGTCCAACCGGAGAGCGGCGGCCCGTCGCCGACAAAGAACGCCGAGATGAGGATGCAGAACGCTACAAACGTCGTCCAGAACGACATCATGTTGAAGCGCGGGAAAGCCATATCCTCGGCGCCGATCTGGATGGGCAGGAAATAGTTGCCGAATGCGGCGAACGGAGCATTCGTTAACACGAAGAAGACCATGAGCGTGCCATGCATGGTCATCAGCGAGAGATAGTATTCAGGGGTGACTACGCCGCCGGGAGCGCCCACTTTCGAAAGGAACTGGAGTCCGGGTATCGGCGAGTTCGGCCAGACCAGGTGGATGCGCATAATCCAGGAGAGGACCATTCCCGTGACGACGGCGACCAGAGCCAGGCCGTAGTACTGGATCCCGATCACCTTGTGGTCGAGACTGAAAACGTGCTTGCGGATGAAACCTGTGGGTGCAGTGTGATGTGCTGCTTGTACGGATGTCTGGGACATCGTATTCCCTCGCCGTGAGTTCACAGCCGCCGCCCCAATCGGGGACGGGCTCAGTACGCCACTAGTTGGCCTGTGACTTCAGCCATTTATCGAAGTCGTCCTGCGAGACCACGCTGAGGTACGCCTTCATGTTGTAGTGCCCCAGGCCGCACAGCTGAGTGCAAACGATTTCGTATTTGCCGATCTTGGTCGCCGTGAAATGAAGCGCCAGGTCGAGGCCGGGCACGAAATCCTGCTGGATCCGCAATTCACGAACATAGAAGGAGTGCCCGACATCCTTGGCGTGCATCATAAGGTGAACTTCCTTATTCACTGGAACAACCAGTTCGCCGGACGTGATATCGTCGCGCGCGGGGATGTCATTCTCCGGATCCAACCCGAAGAAGTTGGCATTTCCCTCGTCGATCTTCTCGGGGTGAATGCCGCCAAATTTCCCGTCAGGACCCGGATAGCGGAAATAAAACGCGAATTGACCCGCCTGCACCTGGATTGGCAGAGCATCTGCCGAAGCGGGCTGGAAATATACCTTGGCCCAAGCCTTCGTTCCCATGGCTCCCAGGGCAATCGCTTCCGCGCCGACAAGCAGCAGTGCCGCGATCACGAGGTACTTGGCGCCCCCTGGGAAATTCTTCAGCGGACCATTCTTGCGCCCGCCAAACTGCCAGACAAAGAATCCCAGTACCAACTGAGCCGCCAGGAAGGACAAGCCGGCCTCGACCATCGTCTCGTCAAGTTGCTTGTCAATCTCAGCGCCATGCGTCGAGATATCTTCCGGCGGAGCCACCGTGGCACCGAGGAAAGTATGGTTGATGATGGGAACCGCCGAGGCCAACGCAATCAGAATTACGATCACCGCGAACAGCTTGCCGCCCATATTTCCTCGCATCTGCCCGAAAGCCGGGGTGATTGAAATAAACCGGCGGCCGGCGCCGCAGCGCCGGCTCCCGCGAGACTCTGCTTAGAACGCTTTTGCTTTGAAGCTGAAGTCGACGGCCTTCGTCTCGTTCCCGCTGATCGTCACTTCCTGCTGCTGGGTTCCATAATCTTCATGCCAGGCGGTGACGGTGTACTTTCCGGGAGGCAGGTTGGGCAGAGAGAATCCGCCTCCATCCCCGGTAAGCGAATAGTGGCTGGTCTTGAGAACTGCAAACCAGCCATGCATCCAGGGATGAATATTGCACTTGACGGAGATAAATTCCGGCGAGTCGAACTTTTCCTGAATCGCGGGTGAACCCGGCGGCTGCGACTTGTTCCACTCGCGGTTTGTCTTTGCCAGGGGGTGGATATTGTGCGAGGTCTGGTCGGCATTGACCACCTGCAATTGCTGCCCGGTGTGGAGTGCGACCACGTGGGGAATGTATTGGCAGCCCTTCTGGGTGAAGGTCACGGCTTGCGAAGGTACAGTGGCATCATCCGCGCCGGCCGAGATGTAAACCAGAACATTCTCCAAGGTGTTGTTCGCTCCCGTGACTACAGTCTCGGTGGTTACCGGAGTGGCGTGCTGCTTGGCGCACGTCGGCTCTTTCGACATGTCGATCGGCTTCTGCTTTACCGGGGTTCCGGTATAGGTAACTTTTCCGCTAATAGTGCCCCCGAACATCAACGCCGGAGAGAGGACACTGATTAGCACCGCAATGCAGGGTTTGCTGGCGCGCATTCGTTCTTGCCTCCTGGGATAAGTAAGAACTATTCTTCGAACTTGGCGGGTTCTCTTTGTTTAGCTACCGCCGCTTGGCGGGTTCGCCGCCGGTTTTTCTTCATAAGCAGGGATTTTTCCGCCCGCGGCTTTGAGCACATCGTTCTCCTTGCTCGGGCGGTTTACCTGCAGTGTCCTGAGGAAGTGCACTAGATCCCACGCGTCATTCGGCTGGATCGTATCGGCGAATGAAGGCATGGGCGTGCCGTCTACGCCGGTCATGAAGATCTTGTAGATGTCCCGATTGGTCGAGCCGCACTTGAAGCGGGAATCCTCGGTTCCTGCAGCGAAGTTATACGGACGTATCGGCTGATCCTGGCTGTCGGTAAGAGTTGATGCAGAAGGACCGTCGCCTTTGCCCTGAGGACCATGGCATTTCCAGCATTCCAATTTTGTGAAAAGGGCCTTCCCGTGCGAAATGCTTTCGATCGTTACCGGTGGCTCTGCGGGTATGCTGATGGGATCCCCTGGTTTCTCCTTTTCCCAGCGTGGAGAGAAGGTCTTGATGTAAGCCACCAAGTCCGCTCGTTGCTGAGGGGAAAGGGTGTTCCAGATCGGCATATTGGAATTTGCGAAGCCGCGTCCGATCGAGTTGTACAGATCCTCGTCGGTGGGCAGGGTGCCGGTAAGAGTTGACCGGCACTTGAAGGTAGCCAACGTAAAGTTACGCGGCTTGGGGTCGATCCAGGCAGCGTTCTCGCCGTTGCCGTCGCCCAGATCGCCATGACAGCCGGCACAGTAGCGGCGGAAATCCGATTTGGCATTTTGCGAATGCCCCACGAGATTGCCAATGTGGCTTTCCATGGGTTTGGTTGGGGTTGGAGGATGAGGCCCCACATCGGGTGCGTCCTGTGCCACGACCGCCATCGCCGATAGGGCCAGCGCAGCCAGATAAAGAGTCAGGGAGCGGAGATGCATTGCTTTCGATTGGCTCATCGGATATTTCCTCAGAAGTCGAAATCAAAGCCAAGCATGAGACTGTTCGTGGTTAAGTCCGTATTCGTCACCGGCGACGTGCCGCGTTGTCGGAACCAGGAGTATTCGTTGTGGAATGCGAAACCCGCCCGGCTCGTCATGAACGGGTTGTAGCGATACCCGAAAACGTAGTTGTCGATATCGCCCAGGTTCGACGGAAACGACGAGAGGGCCTGCTGCGACATGCGGACCCACTCGGAACGCTGAATGATCACGAACTGCGGGTTAACTACGAAGTGCGTTTCCACGAACGCCCCATTCCAGGTAGGGTTGCGAGCACCCGTAGGAAGAACAGTTCCGGGAGTGTTGTTGTTCGTGGTGGGACAGGTACCGGTGATGATGTCACCGTAGCATTGTCCAAACCAGGCGCTGTCGGAACCATGCTGGGTGAAGACCTGAAAGTCGAGATGTGGACCCAGGTAAAACAAGCCCTCAAATCCTACGCGGCTGAAGCTCTTGTTCCCGGTTCCTGTGCTTGGCAGGGGCAAGCTGCCGCCCACCAGATACGTTGTGGGAGCCTGGCCGAACATGGCATACGCACCCACACGTTGAACGCCCAATTTTCCTGCCCCAAATGCCTGGCTTCCGGCAACAAACGCCGAGTACGAATTCTGGCCATAGGGCAGATCAACGTTGCCGTCTACCGAGCTGAATACAGCTGCGGAGAGCCGGGTGCGGTCGTCGTAGGAGTGTCCCATCCATTCGGCGCCGAGCTGATTGTCTCCAATCTGCCCGAAGATATTGCCATCCCCAACCGGGATGAAGTGGAACAGCTGATATGCCCCACCACTGGCAGAAAGTGTGAGGGTTCGCTTTTCCGAAATGAAGCTGTCCAGCTCAAACTTACCCACTTTCACGTTGAGCCAAGGGCTGTGAAAGATGTTGTCAAACCGGACGTTGGCGGATTCGAAGTGAAATGCGCCGGTCTCGTCTGAGGAGGGCACTAGAAGGAACGAGATGTTCTTTTCCAGAGTACCGCCCGTCAGAATGTCCAAGCCGGTCAGGTTGAAACCTGTGGTGGCGAGGCTGCTTTCTCCGGTCGGGGCATTGTCGACGGCGATCTTGTTGACGCTCTCCCGGCTCCAGAACGGCGTGATGCGCATGGTGATCGGCCAGTAGGACGGGTTCTGCCAGATTGGCGAATCCCGGTCGTTCATCAATTGATAGCCGTTGTCTTTGAATTTCTGGCCGAAATAATTCAGCATGGGCCAGGACTCGTGGCAAGCCGAACAGCGCAATCCATACTTCCGAGCGAAAGCGGGAAGAGCACTTGCCGATTCCGTGCTACCCAGAATCAGCAAAATGACGGTTATCGTTGCGAGCAGAACAGGCTGTACCCACGACAGCCTCTTGTGCACACAGAACGGCGTCCCCATACGCATGCGCACTCCTTACGTGAGTCTTCAATCAGCACTAAGCTGCATTCCCACAAATGCAAATGGCGAGATGCGCTGAATCTAGCACGCGAAACCCCGATCACATGCTTCGTACAGCGCAAACAGGAATCTTTTTACAAAGTATGCGAAAGTTCCTGCTGACCGTTGTCGGGCGGGAATCCTACTACTTGCCCGGACAAGGTTGCAAGAGTTTTTTTACAAACTTTTTACAGGATACGTATAACACCACCCTTGACAGGGCCACGCAATCTCGTTTCCGAGTTGACAGGGTCCAGCACTACCTGCGAGTCTTTTGCAAAGACGTCCAATTCGTTCCGGACCCGTCGATTATTCACCAACGAGCGAGCAGGCGATACGTCAAATTGCGACATGAGCGTCGTGTTGCGCAAAACGGCCCCGTTTTTCCTCATTCTCGGGATGTCAATACAACTGTCTGCGCGTGAAAAAGGCGTGCAATATGGGATGGGGCTGATCGTCAATCTGCCTTATCCGCAGACTGAGGTCGAGCAGGTCGTCCAGGATGTTGCGCAGAATGGAATCATCCGGGGAACTAAAGAGTACAACAAGGACGATTACGTCAGCGGCGCCGCAGCTGCGAAATCTACCCGGGTCTTTGCTGAATGGGGCGAGGGCGGAAAAGTTTTCTACAAAGTACGCGAACACGCTCTTGATCCCCGCAATTTCAAAGGTGTCGGAGACGTCGGCACGCTCGCTGTGCGCTACGTCATACAGCCGCAAAGCGACAAGAATTGCGTGCTGCACATAGACGCGGCCTTCGTGGAGGACTTCCGCCGCAACGTCCATCCCTCGGATGGTTCCGTCGAAACCGCGGAGTACAAGGACATCCATGACCGGCTGGAGGCTATCGCCTCAATGAAAGCCGAGGCCAAGGAGCTCGAGCGGGCCAAGCAAGACCGTTTGAGCAAGAATTTCGCCTCGAAGATCGAGACCCCGCATTCCGAAGCAACCGGATCGAGTTCTGTGCTTCAAAATGAGCCTGCAACCGTTCCCGAGGCCGCTCCTGTTCCACCGGCCCCACCCTCTGCACAGCCGGTTGAAACCGTGAGCGCTCCCGTTCCCAATGTGGTCGCTTCGACGACTCCGCAGAATCTGGAAGACCGCGTGAAGGATCTCCGGCGCCGGGTGGAGCGGCGCGTGAAGACTCCCGGGTCGGCGCTGAAGTCCGCACCCTTCCACAGCGCGAGCACATTACAACCGCTCCCGGGCGGGGCAGAGGTCTTGATTGTCATCACTACGCCCTACTGGTATGGGGTCGAAACCCACGACGGGCAACATGGCTGGGTTCCTCTGGACGACCTGGAGTTGCTTCCATGAGGCTGTGGCAAGCGGATCTTCGCCGCGTTATCGTTCTCGGAGCGATGACTGGATTCGCTCTGGCCGCATCTGCGCAGACAGCAGACAACGAGCGCATATTTCCCCAATCGAAATCTGCTATCGAAAAGACACTCAAGACGATGCAATCGAAGATGTCGGGCCGGCTGCCGGCATTGGAGGGATTTGCCAGCGACGCTGAACATCCGCTCGATCGGTACCAACGCGGCTACTATCAGGCGGAAGCACAAGTAGCTGCTACACCTTCCGGCAGCGCCTGGGTTCGTATCGTCGTGAAAGTGACCGCCTGGTATTCCGACCCGAATGGATCGCACTCCGGATATCAACTCCTGAAGTCGAATGGCCGCCTTGAAGCGGACCTGCTTGATCAACTGGCAGAACAGCTGTCCGCAACTACAAGCGGGACTTCCCCGTCGTCCCTCAGCAGTCCGGTTCAGAAACCGACGTTGGCTGATCATCGCAGTACCGAGCCGACGCTATCGGCTCCCACTCCCAGTGCGGCAGAGTCCGTGTTTTCGTCAGCATTGAAATCGGGCTTGGGTCCGCAAGGCTTATCGGGGACTCCTTCCGGCACATCGGACGCTGGAAAGGCGGATAAGTCCGTGAATCCGCTTCAGGCGGAAGCAGATAGTCTGGAACAGATTCTCAAAAATCAGGCTCATCCCAAGAATCTTGTAGCGATACGAAAGACTGGGACACCCGTCGTCGCGAGTCCGAGCCTGAAGGCCAAAACTCTTTTTCTCGCCAGCCTGCATGATGAATTCGAAATGCTCGATTTCACCGAAGATTGGGTACATGTCCGAATCTCAGGCCTATCACGAGGCTGGATTTGGCGCGACAACCTCGAGATGCCGGAGGGCATCCCAGACACGCTTGCTCACAGCTCACCTTCAGCAGAACCGGTGGCGGAACTGTTTCATGTGGTTCGAGAAGAAGCGGCTCCGTTTCCCGGAGACTGGCAACCGTTGCGGGGCAAGAGGGTCAAGATCGTTTCCATCCAGAAGGCTGACGAGAAGGCGAGGGATGGAGGCCCGCAGGATAAACTGGAGTTTGCGAAATATATTCTCGACAAGAATTTCGCGGAGTTGAGCCGGAACCAGGCGAATCTGGCCGGGATCGTGTTGATCTTCGACTCCGTCGATGGCGGAATGGTCGCAGCGACATCCACAATTCTCCAACAGTGGAAGTCGGGTGCCCTTACCGATGCAGCGCTGTGGCACAACTGCTTCTTCGATCCGCCGGAGACGTTTGTTTCGTCGGCGCCTTCGGGAACGCAGTGAGCAGCCAAAAAATGTTTTTCGAGGAGGAGCAACGGGATTCATTTCTCGTTTTCCCTTGACTTTAAACTTTGTTCGGAGTACCTATGCATTCCTTGGAGCGCCCGTAAGCGTGGGGCTTCGGTGCTCTCGTTGAAGCTAGTTCCAAGATCCAGATACACTTAAGAACAACCGATCTCATGAGCACCATGACCCTGTCACTCTCCGGTTTCCGCATGCAAGCCGCATCTCTTCTCCGGGATTACGCCGAACTCACCAAGCTCCGTGTCACCACTCTGATTGTGATGACGGCGTGGTGCGGCTACTTCTTCGGAGCGCATCAGGCCGGAACTGCCTGGATTAGCTTTCGGCTATTGCACGCTCTGCTCGGCATCGGACTGGTTTCCAGCGGCACTGCCGCACTCAACGAAGTGATGGAATACGACGTGGACGCCAACATGCGGCGCACGGCACGCAGGCCCATCCCGGCCGGGCGCATGAGCCTGTTGCACGCCACTCTCGTCGGAGTGATTGCGGCAGTGGGCGGCTCCATTTACTTGGCAATCTTCACGAATCCGCTTACTGGCCTGCTCACGTTCCTGACCAGTGTGGTCTACCTGGCGGCATACACTCCTTTGAAGCGTGTATCACCCATCTGCACGTTTGTGGGAGCTTTTCCGGGAGCCATGCCGGGAGTTCTGGGATGGTCCGCGGTCCGCGGCAAACTGGAATGGGGAACCCTGGTGCTGTTTGCTATTCTCTTCGTCTGGCAGTTCCCGCACTTCTTCTCCATTGCGTGGTTGTATCGCGAAGACTACGAAAAGGGCGGAGTCCGCATGCTTCCCGTTGTCGAGCAAGACGGCCGTTCGACCGCACGCAGGATCTTGCTCTACTCGATCGCTCTCATTCCTGTCAGCATCCTGCCTAGCCTGACGGGCATGGCCGGACGCGCTTACCTGGTCGGGGCAATCGTACTCGGGTTACTGATGCTCTATTTCGGTGTTCGCCTGAGCTTCTTAAACTTGCCGCTCGCAAGCCCGCTGTCCAAGACGCGGGCACGCCACGTATTGCAGGCGACGGTGATTTACCTGCCGCTGTTGTTCGCGTTGATGATGACCAACGCGCACCCTGCCCTGCACTAAGCGGTTCGCAATTTCGCTTCACTTTTTGTCAGCGGACTGCACAAATTCTGCAGGCGGCCCCACGCCGTCCGGCAACGGCGCGGTCAGCGATTCCATAAATGCCAGCATGTCATCCCGCTCGTCGAAGCTGAGAAAGTCCAGCGCGTGAATCTCCTTGTCGAGGTGCGGGTTCATATTTCCCCCGCCGATGTAATGCCCCAGCGCGTCACGCAAGGATGGGAAAGATCCGTCGTGCATGTACGGCGCTCGTTGCGCGATGTTGCGAAGGCTCGGAGTTTTGAACGCTCCCCAGTCCGCCTCGATCTTTGTCTGCGAGTAGCGGCCGAGATCGGCCATGTCTCCCCTGGTATCGGCCCCGATCCCCAGGTTATGGAATTTGTTATCCGTGAATAACGCGTATTCCTTTCCGATCGAATGGCAAACCGCGCAGTTCCCTTTCTTGGGATCCATGAACAATTTCAGTCCGCGCTGCTGGGAGGCGGTCAGAGCCTTCTTGTCGTGGCCGTAATAGAAGCGGTCGAACGCACTGTTGCCGCTGAGCACAGTACGCTCGAATGAGCCGATCGACTTCACGACAAGATCGATGGAGATCTGCTCGGTCCCCCACGCTTCTTTAAACAAAGCCACATACTTGGGATCGGACTGCAGCCGTTTCACAACGTCGGAATGTGTCGAAGCCATTTCGACCGGGTTAGCGATGGGGCCTTTCGCTTGCTCTTCCAGTGATGGCGCCCGCCCGTCCCAGAATTGCAGAGAGTTGTAGGCAGAATTGATTACAGTCGGCGAATGGCGCGTCCCTTTTTTGCCTCCGACCCCGATGGAGAACGGATGAACATCGGTGAATCCCGACTGGGGACCGTGGCAAGAGGCGCAAGAAATGCTGCTGTCAGCTGAGAGAACAGGATCGTAGTACAGGCGGCGTCCGAGAGCCACAGTCTCTGCCGTGGGTGGATTGTCCGGAGGAATGGGAACCGGGGGCAGCCCGAGCGGCGCTTTTAAGGTAAGGGGCTTCCCAACCGGCATGATCGAACCACTGGCAGCAACGACAGAATTGGTCGGAGCGCGTCCGATGACGTACGCCAGCAATACGAAAAGAATGAAAGAAGCGGTCATATAAATCCTGCGGCTAGGTCGCATGGCAGTTCTCCTTGGGAGCCACAAGGATGTTATCGGCGGGGCCAATGCGGTTGATGTGCTTGAGATCACAGTTTCGGCAAGAGCTTCAGTGCCCTCTTATTGACCAGAACCCGTTTAAACTAGAGCGTCGGGCCAACAGCGATGGCGAAGCGCGAGGCCAATTTGAAATTAACGGAAGAACCGCATCGAAGACTGAACCCGCTCACCAATGAATGGGTGCTGGTTTCACCCCATCGCACCGCTCGTCCCTGGCAGGGCGATATCGCGAATATTTCTACAACCTCCGAACCGGAATACGATCCCACCTGCTATCTCTGCCCGGGAAACGAGCGTGCGGGTGGAGTCCGCAACCCGAAATACACCTCCACCTTTGTTTTTGAAAACGACTTCGCCGCGCTGAAACCGCTGAGCAGCCGAGATCGTATGGATGTCGACGCGAAGGGACTTCAGGTGGCCGAATCCGAACCGGGAACGTGCCGCGTGATCTGCTTCTCTCCGCGGCACAATCTGACTCTCGCCACAATGACCACGGGCGAAATCGAAGTCGTCGTGCGCACCTGGATGCAGCAGTATGCCGAACTCGGAGAACTGGACTACGTGAATCATGTGCAGATCTTCGAGAACCGCGGCTCCATGATGGGCGCCAGCAATCCTCATCCGCACTGCCAGGTCTGGGCCACCTGCTCCATTCCGGAAGTTCCTTCCAGGGAACTGATCACGCAGCAGGCGTATGCTAGCGCCAACGATCGCTGCCTGCTCTGCGACTATGTTGAACTGGAGCACAAGCAGCAGGCGCGCATCGTGTGTGAAAACGCCCGCTTCGTCGCGATGGTTCCCTTCTGGGCAATATGGCCGTTCGAGACCCTGGTCTGCAGCCGCGCTCATCTGGGCGGAATGCGCGAGTTCACTGATGCTGACGTGCAGCAACTCAGTTCGATACTCAGCCAGGTGACTTCCACCTATGACAAGGTTTTCGGCGTGCCCTTCCCCTACTCGATGGGATTCCATCAGTCGCCCACGGATGGCCATGAACATCCCGAGTGGCATTTTCACGCGCACTTCTATCCGCCACTGCTGCGCTCGGCAAGCATTCGGAAATTCATGGTCGGTTTCGAAATGCTGGGAACGCCTCAGCGGGACATCACGCCCGAGAGCGCCGCGGAGCGGCTACGCACCTTAGCTTTGAGATAAGGTAATCCGGGGGCTTGGGTGCGAGCACTTTCCCGCAACCCGGTAATTTTGTACCTCTTAAAGCCGGACCGAAGTCGGGAAATTCTCCTATGGATGAGCCTTGCAGTCGAGAGTAGGATATCAACCGCTTCGTTCTCCAGGGGCAACACAAATGCTCGGCTGCCTCAGCACGCAGGCAGCCAATTGCATCCAAGGGGACGCCATGAAACTCTCCGATCCGATCGCATCCGTGCTGAAAGCAAAACCTGAAAATCGTGTTCTCGCCGTAGCTCCCGACCAGTCCGTCTATGAAGCCATCGAGAAGATGGCGGAATTCGGTGTGGGCGCACTACTGGTGATGTCACACCAGCGACTGTTGGGGATCGTCTCCGAGCGCGATTATGCCCGCAAAGTTATCCTGATGGGGCATTCCTCTAGGGAGACGGTGGTCAGCCAGATCATGACCACCCCAGTCGTATTCGTAAGCCCGCAACACACGGTGGACGACTGCATGGCGATCATGACGCACCATCATTTCCGCCACTTACCGGTTCTGCGCGACGAAACGGTCGTCGGCGTGGTCTCCATTGGAGACCTCGTCAAATGGATTATCAACGGGCAGGCTCAGACGATTCACGAACTGGAAGGCTACATCACCGGGACTTATCCCGGATAGTTCCGAGATCCCGCTCAACGCCCGTCCTCAGGGTCATCCCTGCTCTTTGAGCTTAAGCCGGGACTTGTTCTCTTCCATGAACTGCTTGATGTCTTCGGCTGCGCCTAAAAGCCGGTTCCACTGTTCGTAATAGAGCGTCACTGGGAACCGCCCCAGGCCGTACACGCTGACTCCACCCTTCTCGCCTACCTTGAAAATCAAGTCCCCTGCGCGCTTCTTTACCTCTACCTCTTTTTCCAATTGAGCCAGCTTGGCCTTCAGTTCCTCGTATGTCGGTTCTGCCATGATTCCCTCTTTTGGTCAGCGTTATGGTCGACCGGTTGCCTTGGGTGGCAATCCGGTGCTTCACCTATAGTAACTTGTCCGAATTTGCTATTCGTCGGATAACCGTTGCACGCTCGCTAGAGTCATCCTTTCCCATCCTCAGTTTCATACCTTCGACCTAGATATCCGCGGCCCTCCTGCTGCTCCGTAGCCCCAACCTCTGCCCGGCTTCTCAATACGGTTCGACGCTTCTCTCCATTCCAGCGCCGGGAACCGAAAACGACGACTACAATCCCCCGCGGGTCGCTCCCCGCAACCTGTTCGACATCGCGGTGGGCGACGACAACCTGTTTCGTGGCGATAAGTACAAGGTCAGCCTGCGGCTCACAGCCGTGAATATACCGAACAAATATGCGCTGTATAACGTTCTCTCCACGTTCAGCGGGACGCGTTACGTCACGCCGCGTGCGCTGACGGCCGAACTGGGATTTCATTTCTAGGTGGGTGACTGACTGCCACGCCGACACCGGCCTGTACCGTCGGTACGGAAATGCGCACCGGTTGATAAAATGGAAGACATACTTGTGGCTGGAAGTTGAATTCGGGGCGTTGGGGGAATTTTGCCGATCAGGAAGTCTATCAAGTTCTTCGCTTTCTCAATTCTTTTCACCTTTTTTCTCCAAGCTCACGCCCAACAGGCGACGCAAGATTCACAGTCGGCTGGAGAAATGCAGGCTCCGGCCGATAGCACAAAGAATCCGAAGAAAGACCAGCAAGGGACCGCAACCCAGAACGGCACCTCGAAGGATCGCCTCTTTTACACTCTTCCGAATTTCCTGACGATAGAAAATGCCGGCGAAGTCCCGCCGCTTACCACCCGGGAGAAGTTCGCGGTCGTCACGCGCGGGTCGTTCGATTATGTGCAATTGCCCTGGTACGGATTCCTCGCCGGCATCAGCCAGGCGCAAGATAGCGAGCCCGGCTACGGACAGGGTGCGGCAGGTTACGGTAAACGGATTTCCTCAGCGTTCGCCGACGGAACGATCGAAAATTACATCACCGGCGCAATTCTGCCCTCTCTTCTCCACCAGGATCCCCGTTACTTTCAGCTGGGAAAAGGAAGTTTCGCCCACCGAACTCTCTACGCGATGAGCCGGAACCTGGTCACGCGAACCGACTCCGGAAAAAAGCAATTCAACTTCTCTGAGGTTGTAGGAGGCGCACTCTCTGCGTACATCTCGACCTTTGCCTATCATCCGACCAGCCATGTTTTTCCCACCACCACGCCCGGGGTATATCGCTACGTCCCTTCCGACCGGACTCTTTCGAACGCCGCGAGCGTTTGGGGGACCCAGTATGGCTACGACACAATGACGCTTGTGGTGAAGGAGTTCTGGCCAGACATCCGTCGCAAGCTTTCCAAGAAGCGTAAGGTGAACGAACCCCAGGCGATCAGTCCGAAGCCGTGAACTAGAAGCATCGCCTCGCTATGAGATTTTCGTGATTCGCTTGGGATCGGGCTCGCGGTTCACCACGAGCTCGGGATGCATCCGCCGGAAAGTTTCCGCGATGTGACAGTTCCAACACACGGGTTGGTGCGTCGAGAAAATCTTCGGTAGATCCTCGGGACGCGTGTCCTTCCACTCGCAGGTGCGGAAATCTGGACCCAGCAGCGCCGGTGCATGGTCGATATGATGCAGCGGACTGATCGGCTTCCGGCAGAATACGCAATTCTTGCCTTCATACCATTTCGAGACCATATTCCAGACCAGGCACTTGTCCGGATCTGCTTCGACTTGCTTTAAACAATCCTGGCCGCATCCCTGGCGTTCCGGCCACCGCGAACACTCCTTCAGCCGTAGCGTGGGTTCTGCGAGAAATGCCCCGGCGGCCGCTTCCGCGGCCGCAACCGTGACGGCAGCTGTATTACTGGTCTCCGGGCAAGTGACCAGGCGTTTGCCGCGATACTGGAAGTACGTTCTCACGCCGGGAACAGCGCGCACGACGAAGAGCCCGACAGCCAGCATCAGCACGACAAGGATGATCAGCACGGTGAGTGTCATGGAGCCTCCGGGATGGGGCAATGCTGGCTAGTTGATCCGCACACTAAGTCTGATCAAGAAGCGGCTGGAGGGGCGTGTCTTACATCACGCGCCCCTGTGACCGGAATCACCTTCGAGGAAACGGCCCGGGCATCCGCGGCTACACGCTCAGATGAGCGGCACGCAACTGCATCTTCACAGCGACCGACAGCCGGCGGATGCCTTCTCGAATCTGTTCCGGCCGCGAATGCGAGAAGTTCAGGCGCATGTGCCGTCCGCCTTGATGGCCGTTATTGGCGTAGAAACTATCGCCCGGAACAAAAGCAACATTCTCCGCCAATGCCGCCCGGAACAGCGTTTCGGAATCGGTTCCTTCCGGCATCGTCACCCACAGGAACAGCCCTCCCTTGGGATGAGTCCAGGTCACTTCATGCGGGAAGTAATCATGCAGCGCTTGCAGCATGGTATCGCGCCGCTCGCGATAGACCTGCCGGATCAGCTTGACGTGCTGATCAAGGAATCCGTCCTTGGCAACCTCATAGGCGACATACTGGCTGAAGGTGGAGGTATGGAGGTCAGCGGCCTGTTTGAGCAGGACCAGCTTGCAGATCACATCCTCGGGAGCCACGATCCACGCCAGCCGAATCCCCGGAGCCAGCGTCTTGGAGAACGTACTCAGGTAAATCACATTGCCCAGCGTGAAACCATTGTCGCGGCGAAGATTTTCGCGATCGAGAACGACCAGCGGCGGAATATGCTCACCCTCATAGCGCAGCTGCCCGTACGGATCATCTTCCACAATCGGGATTCCGTACTTATCGGCCAATAGGATCAATTGATGGCGGCGGCCTTCCGACAGCGTTACGCCGGCCGGATTCTGAAAATTCGGCAGTACGTACATGAACTTCGGCCCCGTCCGCAACGAAGGCTCCAGTTGTTCCGTGATCAGGCCGTCATCATCCACCGGGACGGGCACATATTGAGCGCCGTAGACGTTGAACGCCTGCAGCGCGCCAAGGTATGTCGGCGCCTCCACCACCACGCGGTCCCCGCGATTGATCAGCATCTTGCCGATCAGGTCCAGAGCCTGTTGCGAACCGGAAGTGATCAGGACATTTTCCGGTTTGGCTACTATGCCGTACCGCGCAATGTTGGCAGCGATCATGCCTCGAAGAGGCTGGTATCCTTCTGTCGCGCCGTATTGCAGGGCCTCCGCCCCATGCTCGCTCAGAGCTTTGTGGCAGGCTTCCTCGAAGCGCTCGACCGGAAAAACATCCGGGGCGGGCAGTCCGCCGCCAAAAGAGATGATCTCCGGCTTCTGCGTAACTTTCAGGAGTTCCCGGATCGCCGAACTCTTGATGCTGAGC